>Ga0213872_10002786_pt1 | contig 10004 bp, 7 predicted proteins | sample VelepicomBERX_R2_FD_160071 | JGI IMG/M metagenome (GOLD analysis project Ga0213872, IMG submission 160071) | Rhizosphere microbial communities from Vellozia epidendroides in rupestrian grasslands, the National Park of Serra do Cipo, Brazil - RX_R2 | ecosystem: Host-associated > Plants > Roots >... | reverse complement strand
AACGGGGCCACCAGCAGGACCTTGGGTTGCTCGCGGGCCTCGTCCGCTGCCTTGCAGAAATGCAGCAAGCTCCCGAAAGGCAGCTTCAGCACCACCTGTTCCCGGACCTGGGCGATGCCGTAGTCGGGCCGTGTGTGGGTCAAGCGCATGCGCGAGAGCACCTCGTTGGCCGCGGCCAAGGCCCTCAGCGCCGACTTCTCCGTGCGCCGCAACCACAGCGAAGCTGCCAGTTGTTGGGCCATGAGGCGCAGTGGCGAACCCAGATCGGACTGCATTTGATAGGCCTGGTAGAGCATCGTGTCGCCTCGCGGGAGTCCTGCCCGGTCAGACGCAAGGAGCGGGCCAGCCTGGGCGCCAGGCGTGGCACGAGGCTTGCGATGGTTTGCTCATTCCAAGCGCACGCGGAGCAGCCCGATGGCCAAGGCGGTGTTGACGATCAGCAGCAAGAACTATGGCGCCTGGGCCTTGCGCGGCTGGCTGATGTGCAGGCTGGCCCGGCTGGAGTTCCGCGAGCATGTGATCCCGCCGGACGACCCGCAGATGAAAGCCGAGATGCTGCTGCTGTCGGCGTCCATGCGTGTGCCCATGCTGGAGGATGGCGGCGTCAAGGTCTGGGACACCCTGGCCATCGGCGAATACCTGCACGAGATCAAGCCCAGGGCCGGCCTGCTGCCGGCCGACCAGGCCGCACGCGCGCACTGCCGCTCCATCTGCGGGGAGATGCACTCGGGTTTCAGTGCCCTGCGCTCCTCGCTGCCGATGAACATCAAGGCCCGTTTTCCCGGCTTCAAGCTGTGGTCGCGCGCTCAGGGCGACATCGAACGCATTGTCACCATCTGGCACGAATGCCTGGACGCCTATGGCGGCCCCTTCCTCTTCGGCGCCAAGCCCTGCTTGGCCGATGCCATGTTCGCCCCTGTGGTCACCCGCTTCATGACCTACGACGTGGCGCTCGACAAGGCCTGCGCCGCGTATTGCCAGCAGGTCCTGCGACTGCCGGCCCTGCAGGAATGGATCAGCGCGGCCCACGCCGAGGCGGAGGAGATCGACGAGCTGGATGCCGAGTTTTGAGCCCAAGCCCGCACTGCACTGGTGCCGGCATGCTCAATTCCAGGGCGTCGGATCGGGAATGGCACAGACCGGATCAACGTCCACGGACTTGAAGTCGGCCGGCGAGACGATCTCCAGGTACTCCATGTCGGGTGAGTAGTCGAACAGGTAGTGGCGGATGCCGGGACGCTGGTGCACGCAGTCGCCCGCCGAGACCAGGGTCTCCTGGTCCTCGTACATGAACCGTGCCCAACCCTTGAGCATGATGACGATTTGGAAATCGGCCTCGTGGCGATGCCAGCCCGTACCCTTCTGCGGTGCCACGTTGGCCTTGACCAGATGGGCAATCACCTTGCCGTGCGTGGCCGCGGCGATGCCGAGGTCGCGATAGAGGAAAAAGTCACGTAGTCCACCGCTGACGTACTCCGAATCGGCTGGCTTCACGTGCGAGAACAGGGTGTCCGCGCTCTTGAGCATGAGGAACTCCTTTCGGTGCATCCGAGACTGGCGAAGCAGTGGCATGCATTTCCTGTACCCGCTGAATCCGGGGGTAAACTTTTGATGCGGGGCAACAACATGGTGTCGCCGTTTTGACGAGGGATCAGCGTTTCACTGACGCTGGCCGCCCAAAAAAATATCAGGGAGAACAATGGCAACGCTGCGAACCGCCAGCTTGCGCAGTCGCGCATGTGCATTTGCAATCGATCTATTCCTGCTGTATTCGGCACTCATGCCGCTGTCATGGCTGCTGCACCAATGGGCGCCGGGCCTCGCGGGAGGATGGATAGACATCGGGATCCAGCGCTGCCTTCCCGCGCTGATCGTGCTCGCCTGCTGGCGCAGCCTGGGTGCTACGCCGGGTCAGATGGTGTTCATGTGCGAAGTGGTCGACGCCAAGACGGGCGAGGCGATGAGCACGCGCCAGTGCCTGCTGCGATGGCTCGTCTTCGTCCTCTCCGCGTTGCCCCTGGGGCTCGGATTCTTGTGGGTGGTGATCGATCCGCAGCGGCGCCCTCTGCACGACAGCGTGGCCGGTACGGCCGTGGTCCGTTGCTCGCCCCAACGGCGCTATTCACCCTCGCTGCCGGAGACCGTGCTGGCGCACTGGCGGGGCGATCTGCCCTTGCCAGTCAGTTTCTGGCTGAACACCGTGCTGATCTTGGAGCCCTTGCTGCTGCTGGCGGCGTGGCTTGCGGTCGAAATCAACGTGGCCGGCGACAGGCTGCGGCTGTGCAGCGCGGCGCTCCTTTTGATCTGGCCGCTCACGCTTCTCGTCGCAAGCTGGAGCCTGGTCGGCAGCTGGCGCTCAGCGGTCGAGCATCTGCGTCAACGGCATGGGCGATCCTGGCCCATGGCGGCGCAGCTGATGCTGGCCGTGTTGACGACGGCCCTTTTGTATTCAACTGCCCTTGATTTCCTGCCCCGTGTCGGCGGCTACCTGCAACTGGCCAGCGGGCGCGATCCGCTGGGTCACGCCGAGATCGCGCTCTCCGACGACCGCGCGCGCGTGAACGTGAGAGGGCCGATTGGCATGGGCGATGCTGCCCGCTTCCTGAGCGTGGCAGCAGGCGCGAACGAGCTGCGCGCAGTCGAGATCGAATCGTCCGGTGGGCGCATGGCCGAGGCGAACCGCATGGCCGACTTCATCCGGGAGAAGAAGCTGCGCGTGCGCGTGACCGGGGCTTGTGACGGTGCTTGCAGCCTGCTCTTCCTGGCTGCGGAGCGCCGCCAACTCATGCCCGGTAGCGCAATGGGATTCAGCCGGGACACGGCGGGCATCTTCAGTTCGCTGATGAGCAAGGTGCTCGCGCCCGGGCAGTCTGCCCAGTTTCGAAGTTATGGCGCGCCGCAGGCCATCTTGGAGCGCATGTCGGCGACCGCGCCGGGCCAGGTCTGGCACCCTTCCCGCGACGAATTGGTCGACGCGGAGCTGATCGAGCGGGCACCGCAGACACTGGACGTCGCTTTGCCCGCTGTCGGGGCAGCCGGCGCCTTGGGAGAACTCGTCGAAACGCTGCGTGACAACCCGGGCTGGTACTGGACGGAGCAAGGCCATCCCGGCGTCATCGCGCTCGCCGCCACCCGCATGGACGCGGCGCGGCGTGATCCGACATTGAGCGATGAGCAGGTCCAGTCCGAAGGACAGGCCGTCATCTCGGCCCTGCTGCCGGAAGTCCTGCATAACGTGCGGAACGATCTGCGCGCGGACTACGCGCTGATCTGGCGCAAGCAGCTCAGGGCAGCGCGTGAGCAGGGACTGAACGCCTGCGTGGGCGTGCTGTCAGGCGATGCGGCCGCCAAGCGAAAGCTGCCGCCCGAAGTCGTGGCCGAGGAGGCGTCCTGGCTGGTGCGGGTGGGAATGGAGCCCGATGCTCAGGCGACACCACGGCCCGTGAACGCCGCCGAGATCCTGGTGCTCGGCCATCAATTGGGCGAGCGCGCGCCCGATGTGCTGGCGGGCCTCTTTGCCGCTACCCGCAAGCGTCCCCTCGCTTCGGAATGCGATCGCACGATCGGCATCCTGGATGCCGTCGCCACTCTGCCCAACGCGGTCCGTCCGGTGGCGGCGCGGGCCTTGTTCCAATAGACGGGCTTCATATGCAAGGCAAACACCTTGGGTGGTTGGGGGCGCTTTCGCTGATGGTTGCAGCGGTCTTCTACCTGGCCTGGCCGGATTCGCCGCCCGCCCGCGCCTTGGATCGAGGGTGGAATGCTTTGAGGCAGACGGTTGCGCGCTCGGGCGGCACCGAGGTGCACAAGTGCGTCTCTGCCTCGCAGACCGTATACAGCAGTGACAAATGCCCGTCCGGCAGCCGTGAGCTGCCCGTCAAGCAGGGCACGTTGACGGTGGTCCCCGCCACACCTGTGGCCGCGCCGGCATCGGCTGCATCGGTCCCGACCTTGCGCGATCTGCTGGCGCCGCAGGGCGAACCGAACCTGCAGGAGCAGCGCATCGAACGCACCATCGGCAGCTAGGGTTGCAAGCGATCCCGCTGCGCCAGCGTTGGAAAGAGCTTCCACCATAAGCCCACGACCACCAAGGTCCCGATCCCACCGAGGAGTACCGAGCCCACCGGGCCGAGCAAGGCCGCTGTCACGCCCGATTCGAACTCGCCCAGCTGGTTGCTCGCGCCGATGAACACCGAGTTCACCGCGCCGACCCGGCCACGCATCTCGTCGGGCGTCTCCAGCTGCACGAGCGACTGGCGGATCACGACGCTGAACATGTCCGCGGCGCCGCTGACGGCCAGCACCACGAAGGCAAGCCAGAAGGCCGTGGTGAAGGCGAAGCCGATCATGCACAGGCCGAAGACGGATACCGCACCGAGCAGCCAATGGCCGGCGCGCCGCTCGATCGGCATGCGCGCCAACATCAGACCCACGAGCACGGCCCCCAGTGCGGGCGCCGAGCGCAGCAGGCCCAGGCCTTGCGGGCCGGCGTGCAGGATGTCCTTGGCAAAGATGGGCAACAGGGCCGTTGCACCTCCCAGGAGCACCGCGAACAGGTCCAGCGAGATCGCGCCCAGCAGCACGGGGCGCTGCCGGATGAAGCGGATGCCTGCGGTCAGCTGGGCCAGGTCGGGCGCAGGGCGCGTGACGGGTTCGGGCCGGTGGCGAATCGTCAGAACGCCTGCGATGCCCGCGACCAGCAGCAACAGCGCGACGGCGTAGACCACCGCGGCACCCCAATGCGTGTTTGCGCTACCCGGTGCGCCAATGCAGGCCGACACGCCAGGCCCCAGCGCGTACAGCGCACCCCCCAGCGCCGGCCCCGCAATCACCGCGGCCTGCATGCTCGAGCTGGCCGCCGCCACCGCGCGAGGCAGCAGCAGCTGTGGGACCAGCGTGGGCATCAGGGCCTGCTGCGAGGGCATCTGGAAGGCCCTCGCCACTCCCAGCAGTACCGAGAGCAGCAAGATCATGTGGGCACTGCCCCAGCCTGCGGCGCTGGATACGGCGAGCACTGCAGCTACCGCGCATTGCAGGCCGAGCGCGCCAGCCAGCAGCAGGCGGCGGTCATGCCGGTCCACGAAATGTCCGGCGGGCAGGGTCAGCAGCAGCGCCGGCAGAAACTGGGCCAGCCCCACGAGTCCCAGGTCCCAGGCGCTCGCCGTCAGGTCGTACATCTGCCAGCCCAGGGCCACCATCAGCATCTGCGCGGCAGCTCCGCCGGTCACACGCGCGCCGAGCAGGCGCAAGTAGTCGCGCTGAGCGCGCAATCGGGGAGAGCTCATCCGCGGAAGTCTAGTTGTGGGACGTCAACGACTTGTTTCGCAGCAAACGCCTGAGGCCGCATCGAAGTCCACGAGCGTTGCGGGTCGAAGCCCCATGGCCCCGGGCGTTCGACGGCGGAACCCGAATGCCTTCAATTGCTTTTGGACAAGTCGTGCCTTGAGTGAGCGTCGTGATTCCGAGCTGCGCGGGCTCGACCCGGGGGCAGGGTGGTTGGCGCACTGCGAGGGACCGCTCTCGCATGCAATGAATCGACGCGAATAAGCCGACATCCAACTCCTGAAACGTGTCGCCCGGCAGCCGTCAGTTGGTGCGGTCTTAGATCTTTGGCTCGGTGCGAGCAGCGGATGAAGCCGTCATCACCGAGCTTCAGCGCAACGTACGGCCAAGATCGAAGCCGCCCAAATTGCATGGGCGGCCCTCTTGGATTGCTCTAGGCGGCTCAACGCTGGGGTTCGTTGTCTCGGTGCTCGTGCTCGGTCTCGCCCTTCTTCTCGTGGCTCGCCTTCTCCTTGGCTGCCCGCTCTTTCGCAGCGCGCTGCTCCTCGACTGCCTTCGCAGCGCGCTGATCCTCGACTGCCTTCTCTGCCGAAGCCGCAGCGCGTTTGGCCTGGTCATGCATCGCCTTTTCGCGAGCCTCGCGAGCCTCGCGATCCTGCACCTGCCGTTCACGTGCGGCCTGTTCGGCTTGCACATTGGCGGGAGGTTCGACCTGTGGCTTAGGCTGGGGTGGCTGCGCGCTCGGATGTTGCGGAGCCTGTTGCACCTGCGGAGCGGCGGCCGTCGGATTCGCCACGCCGGGCTCAGCCGAGTGCTGCTGCGCCGTTGCCGCCGGGTGCAAGGTGCTTTGCATGACGACGGGGTGAACCGTCTGCGCAGGGGGCAAGGGCGCCGGTGCATGGCCCGAAACGAAAGCAGGCACCGGCTGCCGCGACTGCGGCACCGGAGCGGTGGCACGCACCACTGGGGGCATTGCCGCAGCAATGTGCGCTTCTGCCGGCACGGCGGATTGGTAGGCGCGGCCGCTCGCAGTGGCCGAGGCGGGCGCGACGATCGTCACGTTGGTCACATTCGTGACGTTGGTGACGTTGGTGACGTTGGTGACGTTCGTCCTGTTGTAATTGTTGGTGATGCGCATGCCGACGTTGGTGATCGGTGGCGCGGAAGTGACCACCGCCGGCGGCGTGCCAATCGGCGCGGGAACAATGAGGCCGGGATGTGATCCAGGCGGAGCCGGGACGAACACACCTTGCGGGCCGATGCAGGGCGGGCCGGCCACCACACCCGGCAGTGCCACTGCCAGCGTCAGATGAAGCGTTGGAGACGGCGGCACGAAAGCCATGCCAGCGGCTCCCCAATGACCACTCACGAACACGACGGCGCCGCCGCGGTTCTCGTAGTAGGGGTGTACCCACACCAGATCAGGCTGCGGCGGTGGCGCCCAACGCCCCGCGGCCCAGACCCAGCGGCCCTGCCAAGCCCAGTACCCGCCAACCCAGACGGCACCTGCGAAGGGCATGGGAGGTGGCACATCAACCAGCATCGGTGGCGGTGCCCAGCCCACCAGCACTGGCGGAGGTTCGTCAACCGGCGCGTCGACGTACACGCTGACGACGGCTTGCGGCTCGACGTAGACAGCAGCCGCAGGTGGTGGTGGCGGCATCGGACGAGGCTGCGGGGCGACCTCGTAGACGGTGCATGCGCTGGTCGCCAAAGCGAGCAGCACGGCCACCGTCGGCGCGACCACGGTCGAGATTGAAGCTGTCTTCATGAATGAGTCCCCATGTTGAATAGATTGACGCCACCGCGCAGGCCGGCTCCTGTGCACATGCTTGCCGCTCAACGAGATCAAATTCGCAATCGTTGACGCGGCAATGCATGAAATATGAATGCAAGCGTCCACCTTTGGACGTACGGGTCCCGCGGACGTCCGCGGGCAAGCTGATCCCGGAGCTCCTCTTCTTTCGCTGAAAGGTCCGGCAGTGCCTGTATCGTATCCAGGGCCACACCCCTTTGGCCGAGCAGTTTCGAAGTTGGCTTCATCTACTTGAGCTGAGGCATACACAGACCCAGAGCCCAGAAATCAATGCGACAGGGCACGAACACAGATTCGTCGATCAACGTGCGCTGCATCGTGGTACCGGATTTCGAAATCTTGTTCGTGCCGTGCCCGCCCGGCCGCAGGCGCTTGAATTCAACTTCATCTGCCCGTCCAATGTCAGCGCCGCTTGCGAAAAAAGGGCGTACGCGTTGGCCGTTGGATCCGCGGCCTTGCCTCCCCTTGACACAGGGGCGCGGCGATGCCGACACCTCCCAGACGGCGGCCGTATCACGCGAGGGCGAACCTGCCTCGCAAATAGCACCCCGGCCGGCAATTCGCGCATCCGGCAGTTTTCCATTCCACGCAGTTTCCACCGCCGAAATACCGACCTGCAGACTGGATCGCGTCATTTCGCCAGCGGAGCCGAGAACCAGCTGTTGTACCGGAAGTACTTGCCGCGGCTGACCGTGCGGCGATCGGCTGTCGCCTCAAGCGACGGCGCTAGACAAAGCCCAAATTTTGGCCCAACGCACTGCCAGCGTAGTTGCCGATGTTGGGCAGAACGGTGGCGAGTTCCGACGCTGACACGCCGAACCAGCTTGCCAGCGTGGCGGCGTATTGGTCCACGGCCATGGTCGGGATGAGACGCCCCTGGCCGATGTCGTCTGGTCCACCGTTCGCGAGCGTGGGATTGGTGCCGTAGTAGCGCGCACCGTTGACCGCGCCGCCAAGCACGAAGTGCATGCTGCCCCAGCCGTGGTCCGTGCCGTCGTTGTTGGCGGTAAGCGCGCGACCGAAATCGGAGCCGGTGAACGTGGTCACCTGCGAGGCCACGCCGAGCTCCACGGTCGTGTCATAGAAGGCTCGCAATGCGTCGGCCAAGTTGGTCAGCAGCGTCGGATGCAAGGTGGCGAGCCCGTCGTGGGTGTCAAACCGGCTGGTGGACACGAAGAACACCTGGCGCTTCGCGCCGAGCTGGCTACTCACCGAGATGAGCCGGGCCACCTCCTTCAGCTGTGCGCCCAGGGAGCTTTGCGGGTCCGCCGCCGCCGGGAACGGCGTGCTCGTGGCGGGCGCTTGGCCTAGCGCGGCAGCCACCTGCGCATACAGGTCCAGCGCCCGGCCTCCGATGGCGCCCAGGGCCGACTCGAATTCATGCGTCCCGCCACCGCGGATCAGGTTTTGCAGCAGGGCGCCGGCCGCACTCGAACCCTGAAGACTGTCACGGGCGTTCAGCGCGATCGGGCCACCGGGAGTGATGCTGTACTGCACCGCTGCGCGTCCCGTCAGGAATACCGCATTGCCAGCCAAGTTCATGCAGGTGAGGGTGGCGGTGCCATTGCCCGACTCCAGCAGATCCCCAATGCGGCCGCCCCAGCCAGATGCCGCGCCCTCGGGCGATGAGGCCTGCCAGTAGCTCTGCTGGTCGTTGTGCGAGAGCAGTTTGGGCGGTAGCGGCACGCTTGCGGCGTGGTACTGGGCCTTGGTGGTCGGCTGCACCAGCGTGCCGACGTTCAGCATCACCGCCATCTTGCCCGCATTGAAGATGGGGAGGAGCTTGGCCAGTTCGGGCGCCAGTGCGTACTGCGCGCCACCCGGCAGCGCGACGGACGGCGTCAGCAGCGTGGGGGTCAGCGCAGATTGGGCATAAGCCAACCCCGGCCGCTGTGCCACGTAGTCTCCGTACTGCGTGCTGTCGTAGGGCACGAGCGTGTTGGCATAGTCGTTGCCGCCGTAGAGGAACACGCACACCAGCGCCTTGTAGTCCGAGGCATTGGCCGCGGCCGCTTCGCCCATCGCCGCCAGGTTCAGCACGAAGGGCGCGGCCGAACCGGCCAGCGATAGAGCGCCGGCGCGCTGCAGGAATGCGCGGCGTGATGCGTCGAGCTTCATGGTCGGTCTCCTTCAGCGCAGAACGAGGTATTCGGGCGACGCCATCACCAGCACCAACGCCGCGACGATGCGGTTGTTCAGTCCTGCGCTGCTTCCGGTGGCGATGGTGTCCAGCGCCGTCTTCATCTGGGTCAGTGTGGCCGCGCTGATCTGGTTGGCTGCCAGCACGAGGTTGAGCTCATTCAGTAACGCCAGGCTGTCGCCGGCGATGGCCGACAGGGCGGTGTAGTCAGCCTTCGCCTCGCCCGCGCCGTTCGCAATCACAGACTGCATGTAGTTCACGTAAGCGATCAGCGAGGGCTCGCTGGTCACTTGGAATTCAGGCGCCACCAGACCGCTGCTGGCGATGGCCGTGCCTGGCGGTGTATAGCCCGGTCGGAACCAGTTGAACACGCTGGGTGAGTGGCCCACGCCTTCGCCCAGCCGGTTGGCCGACGAGGCCGTGTTGCCGAAGGGCCACGCGTTCGTGGGTGATGTGACGCCGAAAGCGCGCGCCCATTGCGTGAGTCTCACCACCGGCTCGCGCAGCTTGCCGAAGGTGAGGCTGGAGATCTGTGTGTCGTCGCGCGCCTCGGCATCGGTCAGCACGGCACGGATCACAGCCTTCATGTCGCCGCGCACGCCGCTGCCGTTGTTGGCAAACACCTGAGCCACACGTGAAATGTACGCGGCCGAGGGATTGCTGGTCACCAGGTGCTGGATCAACTGCCGACTCACGAAGGGCGGCACGTTGGCATGGTTGAAGAGACCGTCGAGTGTGAGTTTGCGCGCAATCGCCGGATCGGCG
>Ga0213872_10002785_pt1 | contig 10005 bp, 9 predicted proteins | sample VelepicomBERX_R2_FD_160071 | JGI IMG/M metagenome (GOLD analysis project Ga0213872, IMG submission 160071) | Rhizosphere microbial communities from Vellozia epidendroides in rupestrian grasslands, the National Park of Serra do Cipo, Brazil - RX_R2 | ecosystem: Host-associated > Plants > Roots >... | reverse complement strand
TGGAAACCATCCTTCACCGCTGGAGCCAGTCATGAAGCCCATCGCCATCGTCCCCTCCGCCAATATTCTGGGTGAGGGGCCGCTGTGGAACGACCGCGACGGCAAGCTGTGGTGGACCGATATCCACGCTAACCGCCTGCATCGCTATCATCTGAGCTCGGGCGCGGTGGAAACCATCGAGATGCCCGAGCGGCTGTGCTCCTACGCCTTCCTGCCGGAGAAGGGGGCGCGCATCCTGGCCGCTTTCGAGACAGGCCTGGCTTATTTCGACACCGATACGAAAGCGCTCGAATGGATCACGCGCCCCGAGACCCCTGGCAGCGGCCGGCGCTTCAATGACGGCCGCACCGACAAGCAGGGCCGCTTCTGGGTCGGCACCATGGTCGAGAACGAAGCCAAGGCCGGCGCCACTCGCGGTTCGCTGTTCCGCTTCGACGGTACGCTGACCGAACAGGCCGGCGGGATCACCATCAGCAACAGTCTGTGCAGCAGCCCCGATGGCCGTACCCTCTATTTCTCCGACACGCCGAGCAAGGTGATCCACGCCTACGACCTCGATCCCGACAGCGGCGCGATCTCGAACAGGCGCGTTTTCGCCGAGGTGACCGATGGCTACCCCGACGGTGCCGTGGTCGATGAAGAAGGATGCCTGTGGAGCGCCCGCTGGGGCGCGGGCGAAGTGGTGCGCCACGCGCCCGACGGCAAGGTGATCGCGCGCCTCAAGGTGCCGGCCGGGCAGGCGACTTGTCCCGCTTTCGGCGGACCGGACCGCAAGACTTTGTTCGTCACCTCGGCGCGGGAAGGGCTCGATGCCGCTGCGCTGGCCCGCGACCCCGAAGCGGGCAATCTGTTCGTCTATCAGCTCGAGGTGGCCGGCCTGCCGGTCGTGCCGTTCGCAGGGTGAGGATGCGCGCGCTTCTCGCCCTCTCGCTGGCGCTGACCGGTCCCGCCGCCTGGGCGGCCTGTCCCGATCTGCCGGGGGCGGATGCGCTGTTCGCGCCGGGCGAGCCGCGCATCCTCTGGGTCGGCGAACTGCACGGCACGACCGAACTGCCCGGCCTGTTCGGCGATCTGGTCTGCCGCGCCGCGCAGAGCGGCCGCGAGGTGATCGTGGCGCTGGAGCGTCCGCGCTCGGAACAGCCGGCCTGGGACCGCTTCCTCCAGGATGGCGACCGGACGGCGCTGCTGGCGCAAGGCCTGTGGGTCCTGCCGATGCAGGATGGCCGCAGCAGCCAGGCCATGCTGACCTTGGCAGAACGGCTGCGGCATTTCGTGGCCGAGGGAGCGGTTAGCGCGGTCGTGATGATGGATGCGGATACCGTGCGCAGTGTCGATCATCGCGAGCAATCCATGGCCGATGTCGTCGCCGAGGCGGCGGCGAATCATCCCAAGGCCCTGATCCTGGCCTATAGCGGCAACCTGCATGCGCGCAAGAGCCAGTCGCCGTTCGACTCGACCCTGTCGCTGGCCGCCAATCGCCTGCCCTCCGCGCAAACCGTCTCGATCGATGCCCGGGGCAAGGACGGGCAGGTGCGCTCCTGCCAGCCGGATTGCGGCGTTCATCCTTACAAGGGAAGCGATCATCCGCGCGGCATCGTTCCGGCGCGCAACCCGGATGATGGCTATGATTACGAGATGGATTCGGGCGTGCCGATGACGCCGTCCGCGCCCGCCGTTACTCCGAGGCCTTGAGCCAGGTTTCCAGCGCCGCAGCAAGGTCGCGCAGCACCAGCGGTTTGGTGAGGAAGTCATTCATGCCGGCGGCCAGGCAGCGTTCGCGGTCCTCTTCGAAGGCGCCGGCGGTCAGGGCGATGATCGGCCGGTGCGGGTGGCCGGTCTCGGTTTCCCAGCGCCTGATGCGGCGTGTCGCTTCCAGCCCGTCCATGACGGGCATCTGACAGTCCATCAGGATCAGGTCGGCCGGATTTCCCGTCTGGATCATCTCCACGGCCTCCTGGCCGTTGCCCGCCATCTCGAAGGCGACGCAGAGGCGCTCCAGCATGGCGCCGATCACCGTGCGGTTGGTCGCATTGTCTTCCACCACCAGCAGACGGTGCCGTCCGCCCGGCAGCGAGGGGAGGGCCGTCTCGCGAGGCGCGGCCGAGGCCGCCGGTTCGGCCGGCTCGACCAGGATTCGGAACCAGAAGCGCGAGCCCTGGCCGGCCGTGCTATCGCAACCGGCGGAGCCCCCCATGCGTTCGGCCAGAGAGCGGACGATCGAGAGGCCCAGGCCGGTGCCGCCATATTCCCGCGTGGTCGAGCTGTCTATCTGCGAGAACGGCGCGAACAGCAGGGACTGTTTGTCGGCCGGAATACCCATCCCGCTGTCGGTGACGGCGAATTCCAGCATGGTCACCTGTCTGTCACTCCCGATTGCCGGCACCGAGATGCCGATGGTGCCGGTTTCGGTGAATTTGACGGCGTTGCTGACCAGGTTCGACAGCATCTGGCGCAGCCGGCCGGGATCGCCGCGGAAGGTCCGATGGCCGACGGAGCTGTCCTCGCTGTCGAGGCGCAGGCCCTTGTCGGCGGCGGCCTTGACGAACAGCGACTGGCATTCATGCATGATCTCGCCGGGTGTGAAGAGCTGGGAGACCAGCTCCAGCTTGGCGGCTTCGATCTTCGAAAAATCGAGAATGTCGTTGAGCAGGGTCAGCAGCGTCTGGCCGGAGCGCAGGATCACCTGCACATAGTCGTCGCGCTCGGCGGGCGTCAGGTCCGGCGTCATCAGCAGCTGCGCCATGCCGAGGATGCCGTTCATCGGCGTGCGGATCTCGTGCGACATGGTGGCGAGGAAGCGGCTCTTGGCCAGGTTGGCGGCTTCGGCGGCGCTTTTGGCGCGGATCAGCTCGCGCTCGCTCTGCTGCAGGGCCTGTTCGCGCCGTTCCGCCTGCTGCAACAGGCGGAACAGGTTCCCGCCGCTCAGCAGGGACAGGATCATGAAGCCCAAAGCCACCGCGGCGCTCTTGATGGCTTCCGTTCGCCAGTCGGCCAGGTAATCGCGGCTGGCGGCGCCGACGAAGGCCAGCATCGGCGCGTCGTGCAGGCGGCGGAAGCTGTAGGTCCGCTCGACCCCGTCGGGCGAGTGGCGGGTAAGGTAGGTTCCCGAGGGAGCCCCGCTGCCGATGCGCCGGGCCAGTTCGGGAGAGGTGCCCTTGCCGCCGACGGCGCCATTGACCGGGTCTTCGATCCGGGGACGGCGCGCGATCAGGCCGAGATCGGCGTCGCGCAGGGCGACGATGCCGAGCGGGCCGACATCGAACTGCGAGATCAGCCCGTAGAAATGGTCGACGGCGATGGTGGCGTAGGTGACGCCGGCGAAGCGCCCCCGGGGATCGAGATAGCTCCGGGCGAACAGGATCACATAATGATTGCTGATCCTGCCGATTACCGGCTTGGAGACGGCCAGCCCGCTGTCGGGATGGTCGCGCAGGCGGTTGAAATAGTCGCGGTCGGCGATGCTGACGCGGTCTTTGCGGCTGGTCTGGTTGCCGAGGATGATGAAGCCGTCGGCATCGGCGGCGCGCAGGGATTCGACTTCGGGCTGGCGCTGGGCCTGGCGGGCCAGGAAAGCGTTCATCTCGGCATCGTCGATGCCGCCAGCGGCCATCTGCCGGGTCAGCTCGTCGGCCGCCGAGCGCAGCGTGAGGTCGATCTTCTGGATGCTGCCCGAAACATTGAGGTCGATCGCGCTGGCGATGTTCTGCGTCGTGAGTTCGGCCTGCTGCTGGTAATGCTGGTGGCTGAGGGTCAGGGAATAGACCGAGGACAGCACGACCAGCAGATTGGCGCCGATCAGGGCCAGCAGCAAAACGGTCCGCCTGGGACGTGCCGAACGCATCGGGCCCTCACTCCGGGTAGCTGATCTCCACGACGGTCAGGATGGTCTTGCCGCCTGGCGTGCGGAAGCTGACCTCGTCGCCCTCATAGGCTTTCAGAAAGGCTGTGGCGATCGGCGAGACCCACGACACCAATCCCTGGTCGGAATTGGCCTCGTCCTCGCCGACGATGGTGATGGTCTTTTCCTCGCCGCGCTCATTCTCATACGTCACGGTGGCGCCGAAGAACACCTGGTCGCGCCGGGTCTGCAAGGCGGGATCGACGATCTCGGCCTTCTCGATGCGCTTGGTCAGGAAGCGGATGCGGCGGTCGATCTCGCGCAGGCGCTTCTTGCCGTAGAGATAATCGCCATTCTCCGAGCGGTCGCCATTGCCGGCGGCCCAGGACACGATCTCGACCACCTTGGGGCGCTCGACGCGCGTCAAATTGCGCAGCTCGGCCTGGAGCGCGTCGAAGCCGTTCCGGGTTATATAATTCTTACGGCCCTTGAGCGGACCTTGGGCCTCGTCGTCGTCATCTTCGTCGTCGAGGTCGGGTGTATAGTCACTCATGACTGTAGATTTAGATGATGAGGGGCGGCGATGACAACCGGTTCGTCTGTCGTGCCTGGCCGTCACTGGCACCCGCTGGAGGATGGCCGCCTGCAATGCGACGTCTGCCCGCGTTTCTGCAAGCTGCAGGACGGGCAGCAGGGATTGTGTTTCGTCCGGGCCCGCCAGGGCGGCGAGATCGTGCTGACCACCTATGGGCGCTCGTCGGGCTTCTGCATCGATCCGATCGAGAAGAAGCCGCTCAACCATTTCCTGCCCGGCACGCCGGTGCTGTCCTTCGGCACGGCCGGCTGCAATCTGACCTGCAAATTCTGCCAGAACTGGGACATCAGCAAGGCGCGCGAGATCGACCGGTTGAACGATTGGGCGCCGCCCGAAGCCATAGCGGATGCCGCTGAAAAGTCCGGCTGCCGCTCGGTCGCCTTCACCTATAACGACCCGGTGATCTTCCTCGAATATGCGGTGGATACCGCCCAGGCCTGCCGCGCGCGCGGCATCAAGGCGGTGGCGGTGACGGCGGGCTATGTGGCCGAAGCGGCGCGCGCCGAGTTCTATGCCGGGATGGACGCGGCGAATGTCGATCTGAAAGGCTTCACCGAGGATTTCTATCACCGCATCTGCGGCGGCCATCTCGCCCCGGTGCTGGAAACCCTGGTCTATCTCAAGCACCACACCGATGTGTGGTTCGAGATCACCACCCTGCTGATTCCCGGCGCCAATGACGGCGACGAGGAGATCACCGCTTTGTCACACTGGGTCGGCGAGCAGCTGGGGCCGGACGTTCCGCTGCATTTCACCGCCTTCCATCCCGATTGGAAAATGACGGACCGGCCGGGCACGCCGGCCACGACGTTGCAACGGGCGCGGCGGATCGCCCGCGAGGTCGGACTGCACTATGTCTATACCGGCAACGTTCATGATGCCGAAGGCGGCAGCACATGGTGTCCGTCCTGCAACGCGCTGCTGATCGAACGGGACTGGTTCACGCTCGGGCGATGGGGCCTGGACGAGGAGGGGCGCTGCGTCTCCTGCGGCCACACGCTGCCCGGCCGCTTCGAGGCGCGGCCGGGTGTCTGGGGGCCCAAGCGCCAGCCGGTCCGGTTGCAAAGTGCCGCGCCATAACATACAAGGTCGCACCCTCATTTTTTCCGAGATCTCGCTCTTATGTGGAAACGTTTGGCCAATTGGGCCATCAAGTTGGGGCTGACGGGGGGATCTCTCGCCTACCTGCTGCACAAGGTCGATCTCGACGCGGCCTGGCAGGCCGGGCGCAATATATCGCCCTGGTTCTTCCTGCTGGCCATGGGCCTGCAGGTGGTCCAGGTGGCGATCTGCGCCATCCGCTGGCAGGCGGTGCTGCGGGCCATCGGCGCCCATCTCGGTTTCCTGCGCGCCGCCGAACTGTTCTCGATCGGTAATTTCTTCGGCCAGATCCTGCCGGGCGCGGTGGGCGGCGACGCCATCCGCATGCTGGCGACGCGCCGCGCCGGGCTCGATCTCGGCGCCTCGATCAATTCGGTGCTGCTCGAGCGCGCCGCCACGGTCTATGCGCTGGTGCTGCTGACCACCCTGGCCGAGCCGGCGCTGAGCGGCCGCCTGCCGGAAACCCCGGCGATCTGGCTGTTCCCGCTGCTGACCCTGGGCGCGACAATCGGTCTCATCGTGCAGTCGCAGCTCGACCGCGTGCCGGAAAACTGGCGCAAATCGCGGATCGTGCGCGGATTCGGGCAGCTGGCGGCGGATACCCGCAAATGCTTCTTCCGCCCGCGCAACGGCGCGCCGATCCTGGCCATCGCCCTGATCGGCCATATCAACCTGGCGATGGTGGTGTGGGCGCTGGCCCTCGGTCTCGACGCGCCGGTCACCCTGGTCGATTGCCTGGTGCTGGTGCCGCCCGTGATCCTGGTGGCGACCCTGCCGATCTCGATCGCCGGCTGGGGGGCGCGCGAAGTGGCGATGGTCACCGTGTTCGGCCTGATCGGCGTGCCGTCGGCCCAGGCGACCGCTCTGTCCGTGCTGTTCGGTCTGGCCACGTTGCTGATCGCTCTGCCGGGCGGTCTGTTCTGGCTGATGGAACGCCGGATCACCCCGCTGGAGGAAAATCAGGATTGACCCTCGGGGAATAGCAGGCGTTAGATTTCCGCCGCTCATTTTTTTCACAGCTCAAGGCTCCCCTCATGAAAATCTCCTTCGCCAAACCGGCTTCCGTTCCTGAAGGCGCCCTGGTCGTCACCGTCCGCGAGGGCCGCCATCTCGGCGCCACCGCCGAGGGACTCGATAAGGAAAGCGGCGGCGCGCTGGCCAAGGTGATCGCCAAGAGCAAGTTCGAAGGCAAGAAGGACCAGACCCTGCTGCTGCACGCTCCGGCCGGGCTCAAGCTCGACCGCCTGCTGCTGGTCGGCGTCGGCAAGGGCAAGGGCTTCGACGCCAAGGCGGCGCAGGCGCTGGGCGGCACCGTGGTGGCGCAGCTGCAGGGCAGCGGTGACGCCGAAGTCACCCTGGCCGCCGACGCCATCGAGGGCTCGGCCCTGACCGCCGCCGAGATCGCCGCCAACGCCGCCTTCGGCGCGCGGTTGCGCTCCTACCGCTTCGACCGCTATCGCACCAAGGAAAAGCCGGAAGACAAGCCCAGCCTGAAGAAGCTGGTCATCGCGACCGCCGACCATGGCGACGCCAAGAAGGCCTTCCAGCCGCTGGAAGCGGTCGCCGAGGGCGTGTTCCTGACCCGCGACCTGGCCTCCGAGCCGGCCAACATCATCTATCCGGAAAGCCTGGCCGAGCAGGCCAAGACCCTGGCCGAGCACGGCGTCGAGGTCGAGGTGCTGGGCGAGAAGCAGATGAAGAAGCTGGGCATGGGCGCCCTGCTCGGCGTCGGCCAGGGCAGCGAGCGCGAATCCCAGCTGGTGGTGATGCGCTGGAATGGCGGCCCGGACGACCAGGCGCCGCTGGCCTTCATCGGCAAGGGCGTCACCTTCGACACCGGCGGCATCTCGATCAAGCCGGCCGGCGGCATGGAAGACATGAAGTGGGACATGGGCGGCTCGGCGGTGGTCATCGGCCTGATGAAGGCCCTGGCGCTGCGCAAGGCCAAGGTCAATGTGGTCGGCGTGGTGGGCCTGGTCGAGAACATGCCGTCCGGCACCGCCCAGCGTCCGGGCGACGTGGTCACCACCATGTCGGGCCAGACCGTCGAGGTGATCAACACCGACGCCGAAGGCCGCCTCGTGCTGGCCGACGCGCTGTGGTACACCCAGGACCGCTTCAAGCCGCAATTCATGATCGACCTGGCGACCCTGACCGGCGCCATCATCATCGCCCTGGGCGACCAATATGCCGGCCTGTTCTCGAATGACGACAAGCTGTCCGACAAGCTGGTCGCCGCCGGCAAGGCAGTGGGCGAGGGCGTTTGGCGCATGCCGATCGACGATCCTTATGACAAGCAGATCAAGTCCGACATCGCCGACATGATGAATGTGGGCGGGCGCGAGGGCGGCTCGATCACCGCCGCCATGTTCCTCAAGCGCTTCGTCAATGGCGTGAAGTGGGCGCATCTCGACATCGCCGGCGTCACCTGGTCGAAGAAGGACGGTCCGGTCACGCCAAAGGGCGCGACCGCGTTCGGTGTCCGTCTGCTCGATCGTCTGGTCGCCGACAATTACGAAAAGTGAGGATCAACTTCGCCTTGCCGCCCGGGCCGGTTTCGGCCCGGGCCTTAGCCGCGCCGTCGGCCGAGGCGGAGGCGTTGCTGTCCAGGCTCGACCAGAATTCGTTCAAGCCGGAACCGGAAGAGGTTCTGCCGATCCTCACCGATAAGGGCTGGCGGGTGCTGGTCGGGATCGGCGAGCGGGCGGCGCTCGACGATACGACGCTGCGGCGGATCGGCGGGAATTTGTTCGCCGAGCTGGCGCAGGGCGGAATCGTCCATCTGGCGGTCGGGCTCGATCTGTCGCCCGAACAGACCGCCCAGGTCGCTTACGGCATCCTGCTGCGCGCTTGGCGCACGCCGCTGAAATACCGCAAGACGCCGGACGAGGACGAGGTCTGGCATCTGGCTGAAATCACTATGCTGTGCGACGCGCCGGAAATTGCACGGAGCTGTTTCGCGCGGCTGGAATCGGTCGGCAAGGCCGTGCATTTCGCCCGCGATCTGGTCGTCGCTCCCGGCAATGTGCTGACGCCGCCGGCTTTCGTCGAGGCGCTGGGCGATATCCCCGGCATCGAGATCGAGGTCATCGATCCGAAGAAGGCCGGGCTCACTCTGCTGCAGGCGGTCGGGCAGGGCAGCGCGCATAAGCCGGCCCTGGCTGTGCTGCGCTGGCGCGGCGCCGGCAAGAAGGACAAGCCGACCGCGCTGGTCGGCAAGGGCATCACCTTCGATACCGGCGGCATCGACATCAAGCCGGCCAAATATATGGAGCTGATGAAGGGCGACATGGGCGGCGGCGCCGCCGTGGCCGGCACCCTGATGGCGCTGGCGGCGCGCAAGGCGCCGGTCAATGTGGTGGGCGTCGTCGCCATCGCCGAGAACATGGTGTCGGGCCGGGCCAGCCGTCCGGGCGACGTGGTGAAGGGCTATGGCGGCCTGACCGTCGAGATCATCGACACCGACGCCGAAGGCCGCCTCGCTCTGGCCGATGCGCTGGCTTACACCGGCAAGGAGCTCAAGCCTTCGAAGATCATCGATCTCGCCACCCTGACCGGCGCGGTCGAGATCGCGCTGGGCTATCTGCGGGCCGGGCTGTTCACCACCGACGACGCCCTGGCGGCGCGGCTGCTGGCGGCGGGCGAGGCCGAGGACGAGAAGCTGTGGCGCCTGCCGCTGGTCGATGTCTATGACGACGCGATCAAGAGCGAGATCGCCGATCTGAAGAATTGCACCTGGGAACGCGGGCCGGACCATATCCACGCCGCACGCTTCCTGCAGCATTTCGTGCCTGACGACATTCCCTGGGCGCATCTCGACATTGCCGGCACCTCCGAGGCGATGGAGGATGGACCGCTGGCTGCCGAAGGCCCGACCGGGTTCGGCGTGCGTTTGCTCGACAGAGTGCTGGGATGACGAAGATCAGCTTCTATCATCTGACCACCGCGCCGCTGGAACAGGCTCTGCCGGTTTTGCTGGAGAAGTCGCTCGGCGCCGGGCACCGGGTGGTGCTGATGGCGGGATCGCGGGAGCGCGTCGCCCATCTCGACGCCCATCTGTGGACATATGACCCGGCGTCCTTTCTGCCGCATGGCGTCCAGCGCGACGGCATGGAGCGTCAGCAGCCGGTCTTCCTGACCGATGCCGACGAGAATCCCAACGAAGCCGATCTTCTTGTGCTGACCGACGGCGTCAGCTCGCAGCATCTGGCCAAATTCACCCGCTGCCTGAACCTATTCGACGGACAGAACGACGAGGCGGTAGCCCAGGCGCGCGCCTATTGGAAAGACTGGAACGCGGCGGGGCATGAATTGATCTATTACCAGCAGACCGAACGCGGCGGCTGGACGGAAAAGGCCCGTAACAAACAGGAGTCACAAGATGCTCAAGGGTAAGGTGCTGGTCGCCCAGGGTGGCGGACCGACCGCGGTGATCAACCAGTCGCTGGTCGGCGTCGTGCTGGAGGCGCGC
>Ga0213872_10002784_pt1 | contig 10006 bp, 8 predicted proteins | sample VelepicomBERX_R2_FD_160071 | JGI IMG/M metagenome (GOLD analysis project Ga0213872, IMG submission 160071) | Rhizosphere microbial communities from Vellozia epidendroides in rupestrian grasslands, the National Park of Serra do Cipo, Brazil - RX_R2 | ecosystem: Host-associated > Plants > Roots >... | reverse complement strand
CACCCGCACGTCCACTACCAGGATCAAGCCCTCCACCTCGACCGCATTCCCGCCAGGCAACTGGCCCAGGAGTTCGGCACGCCCCTGTTCGTGTACTCGAAGGCGGCCATGCTCGATGCGTTGGCGGCCTATCAGCGAGGCTTCGCCGGACGACGGGCACAGATCTGCTACGCCATGAAGGCCAACTCGTCGCTGGCCGTCCTGCAACTGTTCGCCGAAGCCGGCTGCGGTTTCGACATCGTGTCCGGCGGTGAACTGGCCCGCGTCCGCGCCGCCGGCGCGGACCTCGGCAAGGTCATCTTCTCGGGCGTCGGCAAGACCCGTGCCGAGATGCGCATGGCGCTCGAAGCCGGCATTGGCTGCTTCAACGTCGAGAGCGAGGCCGAGCTGGAGGTGCTGAACCAGGTCGCCTGCGAACTGGGCGTCCAGGCCCCGGTCAGCATCCGCGTCAACCCCAACGTCGACGCCAAGACCCACCCCTACATCTCCACCGGCCTCAAGGGCAACAAGTTCGGCGTGGCCCACGACCACGCCCTGGCCGCCTACCAGCGGGCCGCCAGCCTGCCCGGCCTGCGGGTCGTCGGCATCGATTGCCACATCGGCTCACAGATCACCCAGACCACCCCCTACCTCGATGCAATGGATCGCATCCTGGACCTTGTCGAGGCGATCGAACAGGCCGGCATCCCCATCCACCACATCGACTTCGGCGGCGGACTCGGCATCGACTACAACGGCGACACACCGCCGAAGGCCGACGAACTCTGGCAGCAACTGCTGAGCCGGCTCGATGCGCGCGGCTTCGGTCAGCGCCTGCTGATGATCGAACCCGGTCGCTCCCTGGTGGGCAATGCCGGCATCTGCCTGACCGAGGTGCTCTACCTGAAGCCGGGTGAACAGAAGAATTTCTGCATCATCGATGCCGCCATGAACGACCTGCCGCGTCCGGCCATGTACGAGGCCTACCACGCCATCGTCCCGGTGCAGGCGAAGGGCGACCAGGCGCCCAGCCGCTATGACGTCGTCGGCCCGGTCTGCGAAAGCGGTGACTGGATCGGTCGCGATCGTGAACTGGCCGTGGCCCAGGGCGACCTGCTGGCCGTGCTGTCCGCCGGCGCCTATTGCATGAGCATGGCCAGCAACTACAACACCCGAGGCCGTCCGGCCGAGGTGCTGGTCGACGACAAGGGCGCCCACCTGGTGCGCCGCCGGGAAAGCGTCGAGGACACGTTCGCCCTGGAGACCCTGCTGCCCGCCGCCGTCCGTTGATGTGAGTCAAGGCACTGGTTCACGGTCTGGCCTAAATTCCTGCCTTCACCTTCATCAAACGGTCACAGAGCGGAGACGGCATGCCACTGGAACTCTATAGCGCCGCGGGTCATGCCTGCTACATGTTCACCGACCTCATCGAAGAGGGTGGGCAGGCGGTCCAGGCCAACCAGTTCCTGATCGTGGACAACGGCACCGGCGCGATCATCGATCCCGGTGGCAACCTTGCCTTCAACGAATTGTTCCTGGGCATGTCCAAGCACTTCGCCCCGAGCAAGCTCAGTTACCTGCTGGCCTCCCATGCCGACCCCGACATCATCGCCTCGCTGGACCGTTGGATGACCTCCACGCGGGCCAAGCTCGTGATCTCGCGGATCTGGGAGCGCTTCGCGCCCCACTTCGCCAAGGTGGGCAAGACCGAGGACCGCGTGATCGGGGTGCCCGACGCGGGCGGCAAGCTGCAACTGGGCCACAACGAGCTGTGGCTGCTGCCGGCCCACTTCCTGCACTCCGAAGGCAACTTCCATTTCTACGATCCGGTGAGCCGGATCCTGTTCACCGGCGACCTGGGCGTGTCGCTGACCACCGGCCAGCAGGCCCAGAAGCCGGTCACCGATCTGCGCGCCCACATCCCCTTGATGGAAGGCTTCCATCGGCGCTACATGGTCTCCAACAAGATCCTGCGGCTCTGGGTCCGGATGGCCCGGCAGCTGGACATCTCCATGCTGGTGCCTCAGCACGGGGCGCCGATTGTCGGTGCCACCGCCATCGCCCAGTTCTTCGACTGGCTCGAGACCCTGATGTGCGGCATCGACCTGTTCGACGACCGCGCCTACCAATTGCCCAGCCTGCAGATCGATCCCCAACGGGGAGCCCAGCCCGCGCTCAGGGCTGTCGGGCACTGAGCCAGCGCTGGCGCAACGCACGCTGCACGCGCCAGCCCAGCAACACGGCCGCCAGGGCGGCATAGACAGCCACCTCGGCAAAATTGTGCTTGCCGGCGCGCATCCAGAAGAAATGCAGCAGCCCGAGCAGGATCACGCCATACACCAGCCGATGCAGGCGCTGCCAGTGGCGGCCACCCAGGGCACGGATGGCGGCGTTGAAGGAGGTCAGCGCCAGCGGCGTCATCAGCAGCACCGCCGCCAGGCCGACGAAGATGAAGGGCCGCTTGAGCACATCGCGCCCGATGTCACCCAGATCGAGCTGCATGTCGAACCCGGCATAGCACAGCAGGTGCAGCAGCGCATAGACGTAGCTGAAGACCCCCAGCAGGCGCCGGAACCGCAGCAGGGCGGGCAGGCCCAGCATCACCCGCAGCGGGGTGATGGCCAGCGTCAGGCACAGGCCCCGCAGGGTCCAGTCGCCGGTCGCCCGGATCAGGGCCTCGGCCGGATTGGCGCCCAGGGTTTCGCGCAGCGCCCCGGTCAACAGCCAGGCCAGCGGCAGCAGACAAGCCAGCCACAGCAGGGGCTTGCTCCAGCGCGACAACAGCGCACGCTGCACCGCAGATCGCCAGCCCGGCGCACTGGCGCGCACCGGCGTCGGATTCAGAAGGGATGCACCACCCATGGCAAGCGGCCTCAATAGAACTTCTTCAGGTCCATGCCCGCATACAACTGGCCGACCTGGGCCTCATAGCCGTTGAACATCAGGGTCTTGCGCTTCTTGGCGAACAGGCCGTCCTCTCCGATGCGCCGCTCCGTGGCCTGGCTCCAGCGCGGATGGTCCACCTCCGGATTCACGTTCGAATAGAAACCGTACTCATTGGCGGCGGCCTTGTTCCAGGCGGTGGCAGGTTCCTTGTCGGTGAAACGGATGCGCACCAGGCTCTTGGCGCTCTTGAAGCCGTATTTCCAGGGCACCACCAGGCGCACCGGCGCCCCATTCTGGTTCGGCAGCACCTCGCCATACATGCCGAAGGCCAGCAGGGTCAGCGGATGCATGGCCTCATCGAGGCGCAGACCTTCGACATAGGGCCAATCGAGGATCCGGGAACCCACGAAGGGCATGGTCTTGGGGTCAGCCAGCGTGTGGAATTCGACATACTTCGCCGACCCCAGCGGATCGACCCGCCGGATCAGCTCGGACAGCGAGTAGCCGACCCAGGGAATCACCATCGACCAGCCCTCGACGCAACGCAGGCGGTAGACGCGCTCCTCCTGGGCGCTGAGCTTGATCAGCTCTTCCAGGCCCAGCTTCAAGGGCTTCTTCACCAGGCCGTCGATCTCCACCGACCAGGGACTGGTCCGCAGGGTGCCCGCATTGCGTGCCGGATCCGTCTTGTCGGTGCCGAACTCGTAATAGTTGTTGTAGCCGGAGGCGTCCTTGTAATCGGTCAGCTTGTCGTTGACCTGGGCGCCGGCCACACCGGAGCGGACACCCGGCAGCGCCGCCAGGCGGCCGGGACGTGGCGTCGTCGCCGCCTGGGCCAGGGCCTGCCGTCCCGACCCAGTGCCCAGGCTGCCTGCGACCCCTGTCAGGGCCAGGCCCTGAAGCCAGCGACGCCGGTTGGCATAGACCGCCGGCGGCGTGATCTCACTGGACAGGGGGTGATGGAATCCGTCGTCGTGGGTTCGGATCAGCATGAAAGCTCCTTGTGATGAACCATTGGTCGGGTCTGACCGGCGATTCTTTCAAGGATTCATGCCCTTTGCCAAAGTTTCACAAAGACCCGTAGCTGTGCAGGCCGCTGAGGAACATGTTGACACCGATGAAGGCGAAGGTCGTCACAGCCAGGCCCACCAGCGCCCACCAGGCCGACAGGCTGCCCCGCAGCCCCTTCATCAGGCGCATGTGCAACCAGGCCGCGTAGTTGAGCCAGACGATCAGGGCCCAGGTCTCCTTCGGATCCCAGCTCCAGTAGCCGCCCCAGGCCTCGGCCGCCCACAGCGCGCCCAGCACCGTGGCCACGGTAAAGAAGGCAAAGCCCACCGCGATCGCCTTGTACATCACGTCGTCGAGGATCTCGAGCGAGGGCAGGCGGGCCGCGATGCGGCGGCGGCCCAGCAGGATGCCGGCCATGACCAGGGCCGAGATGCCGAAATAGACTGCCCAATAACTGCTGCCGGCCTCGCCCGGCGCTCTGCGGAAGGCCATGGGCTCGAAACAAAGCACGATGCCCAGCAGCCACAGTGGCGTGAGCCGATACCAGCGCGTCTCATCGGCCTGTTGCTTGATCAGGTAGGCAAAGGCCACCATCGCCGACAGCGCGAACGTGCCGTAGCCGACGAAATTGGCCGGCACATGCAGCTTCATCCACCAGCTTTTCAGGGCCGGCACCAGCGGCTGGATCTCCTGGGCACCGCGCACCACCGAATACCAGAGCAGGAATCCGACGGCGGCACTGACCACCAGCATCACGAAAGCCCCCAGGGAGCGTGTCTTGTACTGCGCCTCGAAATACAGATAGAACACCGTGGTGATCCAGCAGAACAGCACGAAGACCTCATAGAGATTGCTGACCGGGATGTGACCCACATCGGCACCGATCAGGTAGCTCTCGTACCAGCGCACCAGGGTGCCGGTCAGCGCCATCACCACGGCACCCCAGGCCAGGCGCGAACCGGTCAGCTCCATCGTCGCCCCATGGCGCCCGCCGACCAGGCCCAGCCAGTAAAAGACGGTGCTCATGAAGATCAGCATGCTCATCCACAGGATGGCGGACTGGCTGGACAGGAAATACCTGAGCCAGAAAACGGTGTCGGCGCGCGCCAGGCTCGGCGCCTCTCCCGCCGCATGGTAGGCATTGATGCCCAGCAGGGCCAAGGCCCCCACCCCGACCATCAGGGCGGCCAGGGGCCGCCAGAACCAGCCCAGCCAGATCGCCGCCGGCATCGCCGCCAGCAGGATGCCGGTCTCGTAGACATCCATCGACGTGCTGTACAGCATCAGGGCCCGCAGTCCCGCCGCCAGCACCAGGGCGGCGAACACCCAGTCGGGCCAGCTTCGGCGGGAGAAGAACCCTTCGTTCAGGGTCACCGTGGGGGTGGGGCTGTGGGTTGCGGTGTTCATGGGGTCACCTCGGGGTGTGGGTCGGGGTCCGGGCTGGCGACCGGTTCGGGACCGAGCATCAGCAGCTTTTCTTTCAGTCGCGCAAATTCGTGGTCGCTGTCCAGGGTCTTGCGGTTGCTCGACAGCGCCATCAGCGCGTGGCTGCCGGCCCCCTCAGGGCGCACCCAGATCCAGAGACGCCGCTCCCGGACATAGAGCATGGCAAAGACCCCCAGGATCAGCAAGGCGCAGCCCAGATAGACAACACTGCGTCCAGGGGCGCGCGACACCTGGAAGACGCTGGCCTGCACCTGGGTGAAGTCCTTGAGCATGAAGGCCATGGGTTCCGGGTACATCTGCACATCGCTGAGCGACAGCACCGCCTGGGTCATGAAGGCCTGGACCTTGTCGCTGGGCTGCAGCGGCTTGAGGCCGGCCTGCTCGCGCGACAGCTGGGCCAGTTCGAAAAGGGCCCCGCTGAGGATGCGGATCAGGACGTCGCCGGCGCGCGGCCGCTCGGCCTCAGGCACATTCGCCTCGATGAAGTCGGACACCGCCTGCAGTCCGCCCGTCGGACGGGCTTCATCCGCCTTGGCGGTCTTGGCGGTCTTGGCGGGCGTGGCGCCGGCGAACAGCGACAAGGCGCGCCCGGCCGACAGTTCCAGTTGGTGGGACAGCTCGGGCTTGCTCGACTCGATCGCATGCACCGCGTAACGATGCACCGCCTGCTCCCGCAGGGCCGGATCGGCCAGGGCGGCGCGCAGACGGGTGAAACCATCCAGCCCCCCCTCTTCGTCGACCGGAAGACGCAGGTAGCGGAAGGGCTCGCCCGGGTCTTCACGCATGCCCAGCAGGTAGACCGGCACGCCGTCTCCCATGTCCACCGGCAGCATGTAGTTCTGGAACTCGCGCGCCTGCCCTGCCGCATCACGCAGCTTGTAGCCGATGCTCGGCCCCACGTTGCGCAGTTCCTTGCGGGCATTGCTCTTGTTGGCCGCGCCGAGGTGCGATTCGACCGAATCGCGCAGGTCCACCTTGCGCACATCCGCGCCCGAGCCGGCGGCACCCGCCATGTTCTCGACGTTGATGACGCGCAGGCCGGTGTATTCGAGCGTGAGCTTTTCCTGGCCGTCGGCGCGCTGCAGCACCGAACTGCCACCGATCACGCCTTCAACCTCGAAGGGATGCCCACCACCCTTGAGCGGCAGCGCCCGCAGCTTCACATGCGAGCCGCCGTCGTCGAAGCTCGACTGGTAGATCTCCACGCCCTTGTACTTGGCGGGGTGGTTGACCTCGACCCGCGCCTCCTGGGTCTCGCCGCTGGTCCGGTCGTGGATCACGATGTCGCTGGCGAACAGCTTGGGCATCCCGGTCGAGTAGTACTCGACGATGAATTTCTTCAGCTCGACCGCAAAAGGCAGTTCCTGCAGCAACACGCCGTCGGGCTGGTTCAGGATGGCGGTGCTCGATTCCGTGCCCTCGGCCACCATGAGGTTGCCACGGAAGGTGGGGTTGCGGTCGCTCAGCCGGTGCTCGGGCGAGACATCGGCAATGCTGCCGCCGCCTGCATAGGGGGTCTTGCCGTTGAACCACATCTGCGCCCGCACCACCAGATCACCATCGAGCAGGCCGCCCAGACAGATCAGCACGATGGCCGAGTGGGCGGCGATGTAGCCGAGCTTGTTGGCCGAGCCCCGCTTGGCCGCCAGCATCCAGCCCGTGCCGCCGGCCGTGTCACGCGCCTGCAGCCGTACCTTCCAGCCCCCCTGCACCAGGGTGGCACCGAGCCGGCGCACCAGGGGCTCGGTCGGTTCGACGGCAAAGACCTGTTCGGCGCGCTGCCCGAAGGATTTGAGGCTCTGCTCGCGGATGTTCTCCTTGAACGTGCGGAGGTCGGCCAGGATCTTGGGGGTGTTGCGCGCGATGCACAGCGAGGTGCTGACCACCAGAAAGCCCAGGATCAGCAGGAACCACCAGGCGCTGTAGACGGCATAGAGGTGCAGGGCGCCGAAGACCTGGGCCCAGAAAGGACCGAACTGGTTGACATAGTTCGGGATCGGCTGGTTCTGCTGCAGCACCGTCCCGATCACCGAGGCGATGCAGATCACCGTCAGCAGCGAGATCGCGAACCGCATCGAGGCCAGCAGGTCCACGAGGCCGCGCAGGCGGGCCGGGCCGGCCGGTGCGCGGGAGGCTGTTTCGGGGACGGGAGTGGACATGTCAGGGGCGCGTGCGGGCAAAAAAAAGGCGGGCCACACAGGAGGCCCGCCCGGTTAGGGGGTCGAGAAGGCCATAGGTTCAACGAACCAGGGCCTTCCGTTCAATGCAGGCCGGCGATGTAGTCGGCAACGGCCTTGATTTCCTTGTCGTTGAGCTTGGCAGCCTCGCCCGTCATCTGGATGCTGTTGGTGCGCACGCCGTCGCGGAAGGCTACGAGCTGGGCCACGGTGTAGTCGGCCTGCTGGCCGGCCAGGCGCGGGTATTGGGCGGGGATGCCGGCACCATTGGGGCTGTGGCAGCCGGCGCAGGCCGCGATCTGACGATCCGGCAGGCCGCCGCGGAAGATGCGCTCGCCCAGGGTCACCAGGTCTTTCTCCTTGGCGAAGCCGGGCTTTTCCTTCTGGCTGCTGACCCAGTAGGCGACGTTCTTCATGTCTTCGTCGCTGAGGGTGGCGGCCATGCCGCTCATGACCGGGTTGGCGCGCTTGCCCGACTTGAACTCCTGCAGCTGCTTGACCAGGTACTCGGGGTGCTGCTGGGCCAGCTTGGGATAGGCCGGCGAGCTCGAGTTGCCGTCGGTGCCATGGCAGGCCGCGCAGGTGGCGAAAGTGGCCTCACCCTTGGCCAGATCCGGCTTGGCCACCTTGGGGGCCTCGGCAGGCTTGTCCTCCGAAGAGAAAGCCGGGAAAGCGGGAGCGGCCAGCATGGCAGCGGTCAGCAGGGTGGCAAGCAACTTCATATCGAGGGTCAACTGTGGTGTTTAGGGGCGCAAAACCTCGCGATTCTACAATGAGGCTTCTGAAACAGATCTAGATTAATGTCAAACACAAACACTCCAGTCTCCGGTGACGCCCTGCCCGACGCCAAGGCCGCGCTGGGCTGGATGCATACCGCGCGTTTCCTCACCACCGCCGCCCAGCTGCATCACCTGCCCCCGCTGCAACTGCCCGAGATCGCCTTCGTGGGCCGCTCGAATGCCGGCAAATCGACCTGCATCAACACCCTGACGCAGCAGAGGCAGCTGGCCTTCGCCTCGAAGAAGCCCGGACGGACCCAGCACATCAACCTGTTCGCCCTGGGCCGCCAGAACCTGCAGGACGCGGTGCTGGCCGACCTGCCCGGCTACGGCTATGCCGCCGTGCCCAAGGACGACAAGATCCGCTGGCAACGCGTCATGGCCAATTACCTGGTGAGCCGCGAGAACCTGATCGGCGTGGTCATGCTGTGCGATCCGCGCCTGGGCCTCACCGAGCTCGACGAGACCCTGCTCGAGGTCATCCGCCCCCGGGTCGAGCAAGGCCTGAAATTCCTGGTGCTCCTGACCAAGGCCGACAAGCTCACCCGCTCCGAAGGGGCCAAGGCCCTGTCCATTGCGCGACTGAACGCCGGCGGCGGCGAGGTCAAACTCTTTTCCGCCCTCAAGCGCAACGGCCTCGAGGAAACGGCCCAACTGCTCTGGCAGTGGACCCATCCGAACCCTGCCGTCGAGCCCGAAGCGCCGACCGCAGCGCCGACCGAAGCACCCGCCGAGCCTCCCGCCGTCGACTGAGTCCCGGCGAGGTCCTGCGGGTGCGGCGCCGACCCAACCCCGTCACCAAGGACCCTCGCCCATGTTGGAAACCTTCTCACAGACCCTGCCCAACGGCACGACCCTGGCCTGCCGCGCCAGCGGCACGCGCGGGCGGCCCGTCCTGCTGTTCCTGCATGGCTTTCCCGAAGGCGCCTTCGTCTGGGACGCCCTGCTCCAGCACTTCTCCCGCCCGGAGAACGGCGGGTGGCGCTGCGTCGCCCCCTTTCTGCGCGGCTTCAGCCCCTCGAGCCAGCCCGCCGAGGTCGAGGCCTACCGGGCCCGGCTGCTGGTGCAGGACCTTCAGCAACTCCTGGCGCTCGAATCGCCCACGGCGCCGCTGGGCGCCCTGGTCGCCCACGACTGGGGTGGCGCCGTGGCCTGGGCCTGGGCCAACCAGCAGCCCGAGGCGATGCAGCGCCTGCTGATCCTCAATTCGCCCCACCCCGGCACCTTTCTGCGGGAGTTGCGCGACAACCCGGCGCAACAGGCGGCCAGCGCCTACATGGCCTTCCTGGCCCGGCCTGACGCCGAGGCCTTGCTGGCCGAAGACGACTTCGAGCGGCTTTGGGGGTTTCTACGCCCCGCCGACAGCCCGCAGGACCCGCCCTGGCTGACGCCAGCGCTCAAGGATCAGTACCGCGAGGTCTGGCGCGCCGGCCTGCGGGGCGGCTGCAACTACTACCGCGTCACGCCCCTGCGCCCCGGCCAGGCCGACGCCCTGACACTGCCCGACAGCCTGCTGCGCATCGAGGTGCCCACGCGGGTGCTCTGGGGCTTGCAGGACCATGCGCTGCTGCCCGGCCTGCTCGAGGGGCTCGAACAATGGGTCCCGCATCTCGAACTGTACCGGCACGGGCAGGCCAGCCACTGGATCGTCCACGAAGACCCGGACTGGGTCTGTGCGCAGCTGCAGGACTTCCTGCGGACGCCGCCGCCTCAGCGGTAGACCGGCGG
>Ga0213872_10002783_pt1 | contig 10007 bp, 8 predicted proteins | sample VelepicomBERX_R2_FD_160071 | JGI IMG/M metagenome (GOLD analysis project Ga0213872, IMG submission 160071) | Rhizosphere microbial communities from Vellozia epidendroides in rupestrian grasslands, the National Park of Serra do Cipo, Brazil - RX_R2 | ecosystem: Host-associated > Plants > Roots >... | reverse complement strand
CGCCGCCTCGCTGATCATGATGCACATCTCGCGCATGTCGGAAGAACTGGTGATCTGGATGAGCCCACGCGTCGGCTTCATCGACATCGCCGACCGCTTCTGCACCGGCTCGTCCATCATGCCGCAGAAGAAGAACCCGGACGTGCCGGAACTGGCGCGCGGCAAGACTGGTCGCGTGTACGGCCACCTGATGGGCCTTCTGACCCTGATGAAAGGCCAGCCGCTGGCCTACAACAAGGACAACCAGGAGGACAAGGAACCGCTGTTCGACACCGTCGACACCGTGGTCGACACCCTGCGCATCTTCGCCGACATGGCCGGCGGCATCACCGTCAAGCCAGCCGCGATGCGCGCCGCCGCCCTGCAAGGCTACGCCACCGCGACCGACCTGGCCGACTACCTGGTGAAAAAAGGCCTGCCCTTCCGCGATGCCCACGAAGCCGTGGCCCACGCCGTGCGCGCCTGCGAACAGAAAGGCTGCGACCTGGCCGACCTGACGCTGGACGAACTGCGCGCTTTCTCGCCGCTGATCGAATCGGACGTGACCCACGTGCTGACGCTGGAAGGTTCGGTGGCCGCACGCGACCACGTCGGCGGCACCGCGCCGAATCAGGTGCGCGCCGCCATCGCCCGCGTGCGCGGGCAACTCGCTTAAGGGGAGCGCATGAGCAGCAACGGTATCGGCGGCAAAAGCGTCGAAGAAGCGCTGAATGCGCTGGGAGACATGACGGCGGGCGCAATCCCGATCGGCAAGGACGAGCACCTGCGGCGCATCGAGAAAGCCCAGGCCTTCATGCGCCAGCAAGGCATCGCCGCGATCTACCTGAACGCCGGCTCCAACCTGTTCTACTTCACCGGCACCAAATGGTACGCCAGCGAACGCATGGTCGGCGCGATCCTTCCCGCCAGCGGCGCGCTGGAATACATCGCCCCCGCGTTTGAAGAAAGCACCCTGAAGGACTTCATGCTGGTCAAGGGTGAAGTCAACTGCTGGCACGAACACGAAAGCCCTTACGCCCTGTTCATCGCGACGCTCAAGCGCATGGGCATTCCCGCCAACGCCCGCATCGGCATCGACGAAAGCGCGTCCTTCTTCATCTACGACGGCATCCGTCCGCTGGCGGAAGGCTACGTTCTGGAAAACGCCCGCACGGTGACGGCACACTGCCGCACCCGCAAGTCCGAAAACGAAATCGCCCTGATGCAGCGCGCCAAGGACATGACCCTGGCCGTGCACATCGCCGCCGCCAGCATCCTGCGCGAAGGGATCACCACGGTGGAAGTGGAAGAATTCATCAACCGCGCGCACCGCAAGGTCGGCGCGACCGGCTCCTACTTCTGCATCGTGCTGTTTGGCGAAGCGACCGCGTATCCGCACGGCGTGAGCTATGTGCAGACGCTGAAGAAAGGCGACATGGTGCTGATCGACACCGGCTGCAAGGTCCACAACTACATCTCCGACATCACCCGCACCTACGTGTACGGCGAGCCGACCGAGCGCCAGCGCGCCGTGTGGAACAGCGAGAAGAAAGCGCAGGCGGCGGCGTTTGCAGCGGCGCAGCTGGGCGTACCCTGCCAGGAAGTCGACCAGGCCGCGCGCCGCTCGCTGGAAGCGGACGGCTTCGGCCCCGGCTACAAGCTGCCAGGCCTGCCGCACCGCACCGGCCACGGCATCGGCCTGGACATCCACGAGTGGCCGTATCTGGTCGGCGGGGATACAACACCACTGGATGTCGGCATGTGCTTCTCCAACGAGCCGATGATCTGCATCCCCGGCGAATTCGGCATCCGCCACGAAGACCACTTCTACATGACCGCCAACGGTCCGAAGTGGTTCACCGAACCAGCCGTCAGCATCGACGACCCGTTCGGATTAAACCAATAAAACCTAGCTACGCTTCATCACCAGCGTGAGGATGTCGTAGCTGGCGACCAGCTCGTCGCGCTGGTTGGTGACCTGGACGTCCCAGGCCACCACGCCCTGGCCGCGTCCCCTTTCATCGGTGCGGTTACGGTCGACCTTGCGCTTGCAGGTCAGGCGCGCGCGGATGGTGTCGCCGATCGCTACCGGCGTGATGAAGCGCAGATTATCCAGGCCGTAGTTGGCCAGCACCGGGCCAGGCGCGGGCGACACGAACAGACCCGCCGCCGCCGAGAGCACGAAGTAACCGTGCGCGATGCGCTGGCCGAACTGCGTGTCCTTGGCAGCGATCTCGTCGAAGTGCATGTAGAAGTAGTCGCCCGAAATGCCGCCGAAGTTGACGATGTCCGCTTCGCTCACCGTGCGGCGGTGCGTCAGCAGCGAATCGCCCATCTGCAGGTCTTCGAAGTATTTGCGGAAGGGATGGACTTCGCTTTCGTTCACCTTGGCGCCACGTACATATTCGCCCGTCACCGCCGCCAGCATGGTTGGCGAACCCTGGATGGCCGCGCGCTGCAGGAAGTGGCGCACGGCGCGAATGCCGCCCAGTTCTTCACCACCGCCCGCGCGGCCAGGACCGCCGTGCTTCAGCTGCGGCAGCGGCGAACCATGGCCGGTGTTGTCGACCGAGGCTTCCTTATCCAGGATTAGCACGCGGCCGTGGGAGGCCGCAGCCAGCGGCACCGCACGCGCCGCAATCATCGGATCCCTGGTCACCAGCGTCGAGACAAGACTGCCTTTGCCACGCGCCGCCAGCGCCATCGCTTCATCGATGCCGTTGTAGCTGATGATGGTACTGACCGGCCCAAACGCTTCCACATCGTGTACCGCCTCGTTGCGCATGCCGTCTCGGCACAGCAGCAACGTCGGCGCGAAGAAGGCGCCGTTGGCGACACCCTCGCCCACCAGCTTGAAGCCATCACGCTCACCGAACACGATCTCATTGCCGCGTGCGAGCATCTCGACCCGTTCGGCCACATCGCGTTGCTGGTCCTTGGACGCCAGCGCGCCCATACGCACACCTTCCACCGATGGATCGCCCACCGTCACCTTGGCCAGGCGCTCGCGCAGGCGCGTGCTGACGGCGTCGACCTGCGACTGCGGCACGATGATGCGGCGCACGGCGGTACATTTCTGCCCCGCCTTGGCCGTCATCTCGCGCGCCACTTCTTTCACGAACAGGTCGAACTCGGCGTCATCCGGCGTCACCTCCGGGGCCAGGATGGCGCAGTTGAGCGAGTCCGCTTCCGCCGTGAAGGGGACCGACTGCGCGATCAGATTGCGGTTGGCGCGCAGCTTGGCGGCGGTGTCGGCCGAGCCGGTAAAGGTCACCATGTCGGCGCCGTTCAGGCGGTCCAGCAGGTCGCCGGTGGAGCCGATCACCAGTTGCAGCGCGCCCTCCGGCAGCAGGCCGGATGCGTTGATCATGCGGACCAGCGCCTCGGTCAGATAGCTGGTCGCCGTGGCAGGCTTGCCGATGCATGGCATGGCCGCAAGGAAGCTCGGCGCGAATTTCTCCAGCAGGCCCCAGATGGGAAAGTTGAAGGCGTTGATATGCACCGCCAGCCCGCCGCGCGGCACCAGGATGTGGGTTCCGGAGAAGCCGCCGTTTTTACCCAGCTGCATAGCCGGGCCTTCATGCAGCACATTCGACGACGGCAGCTCGCGGCTGCCCATGCTGGCGTAGGCGAACAAGGTGCCGATACCGCCTTCCACATCGATCCAGCTGTCCGGACGGGTCGCGCCGGTCAGCGCGGAGATGGCGTACAGCTCCTCCTTGCGGGCCATCAGATACTGCGCCAGCGCCTTCAAACGGGCGGCGCGCTGCTGGAAGTCGAGCACCATCAGCGCGGCCACGCCGGTCTTGCGGGCGTAGGTGACGGCTTCGTCGAAGTCGATCTTCTCGGCGTGGGTGTGATAGATCAGCGCATTGTTGAGCGCATTGTGCAGCGGCGCGGCCGCTTCAGCGCCGATCCAGCGGCCAGCGATCCAGCTTTGCAGGGTTTGAGCCATGTTCTTGTCTCCGGTCTAATTAGGTGTGGCGTTCTTATGCAGATGCAGGGGCAGCGACGATTCCCAGTGAATGCGCTTGCGGTCGGTCTCCACTTCGGTCAGGGCCTCGACCTCGCGCATGGTCTGGGCAGAGCGCACGGCCAACTCCTGGTACTGGGCGGTGCCGCTGGTCTTCCACGCGACTTCCTCATCGCGCAACGGGCGCAGCACCTTGGCGGGCGTGCCGACCACCATGCTGCGCGGCGGGATATCCATGCCGGCACGGACAAAACTCATGGCGGCGACGATGCTCTCCGCGCCAACCACGGCGTTATCCATCACCACCGCGTTCATGCCGACCAGGGCATTGCGGCCGATGCGGCAGCCGTGCAGCACAGCGCCGTGGCCGATATGGCCGTCCTGCTCGACCACCGTGTCGCAGCCGGGGAAGCCGTGCATCACGCAGGTGTCCTGCAGGTTCGCGCCTTCTTCGATAATCAAGCGGCCAAAGTCGCCGCGCAGGGACGCCAGCGGGCCGATATAGCAGCGCGGGCCAACGATCACGTCGCCGATCAGCACCGCTGTGGGATGGACGTAGGCGGTGGCATGCACCACCGGCGTCACGCCATTGATTTCGTAGACCTTGACCATGGCCTTAGACTCGCTCGATGATGACGGCGATACCCTGCCCCACGCCGATGCACATGGTGCACAGGCCATAACGGCCGCCGCTGCGCTCCAGCTGATTCAGCGCCGCCATCACCAGCCGTGCGCCGGATGCGCCCAGCGGATGGCCGATGGCGATGGCGCCGCCGTTTGGATTCACATGCGGGGCGTCGTCCGGCAGGCCCAGGTCGCGCGTCACTGCCAAGCCTTGTGCGGCAAAGGCTTCGTTCAATTCGATCACGTCCATCTGGCCGATGGTCAGACCGGTCTGCGCCAGCACCTTCCTGGTGGCGGGTGAGGGGCCAAAGCCCATGATGCGCGGCGCCAGACCGGCCACCGCCATGCCCAGCACACGGGCGCGCTTTTTCAGACCGTATTTGTCTGCCGCTTCAGCGGAGGCCAGCAGGATGGCGCAGGCGCCGTCGTTCACACCGGAGGCGTTACCGGCCGTGACCGTGCCCTCCGGCTTGACCACGCCTTTCAGCTTGGCCAACATCTCGATGGTGGTGTCGGGGCGCGCATGCTCGTCAGTGTCGATGATTTTTGGATCGCCTTTTTTAACGGGTAGCGTCACAGGCACGATCTCGTTTTTGAAAACGCCAGCGGCATTGGCGGCGGCCCAGCGCTGTTGGCTGCGCAGCGCAAATGCGTCCTGGTCGCCGCGGCTGATCTTGAATTCCTCCGCCACGTTTTCCGCCGTCTCCGGCATGCTATCGATGCCGTATTGCTCCTTCATCCGCTTGTTGACGAAGCGCCAGCCGATGGTAGTGTCTTCGATCTTGGCCGCACGCGAGAAGGCACTGTCCAATTTGCCCATCACGAAAGGCGCACGGGTCATGCTCTCCACACCGCCGGCGATGACCAGCTGCGCCTCGCCAGACTTGATGGCGCGTGCCGCAATGCCCACCGCGTCCAGACTGGAACCGCACAGGCGGTTGATGGTATTGGCCGGAACATCCACCGGCAGGCCCGCCAGCAGCGCCGCCATGCGGCCCACGTTGCGGTTGTCTTCGCCCGCCTGATTGGCACAGCCGTAGTAGACATCGTCCACCTTGGACCAGTCCACGCCTGGATTGCGCGCCTTGAGCGCGGCGATCGGCAGCGCCGCCAGGTCGTCGGTACGCACGCCGGACAGCGCGCCGCCGTAGCGGCCAAAGGGGGTGCGGACTGCGTCACAGATAAATGCGTCGTTCACGATGTCTCCTGAATTAGTTTTTTGGGCGCTGGTCGATCACGCGGCGCGCCTTGCCGGTCAGCGTGCGCTCGATGCCGTTCGGCGGCAGCAGGCGCACCGTGGTGCTCACGCCCACATAGGTCTTGATATGGTGTTCCAGTTCGCGCGCCAGCGCATCCGTCTCGGCGGACGAGACTTCCGGCCGCAGCTCGGCCAGCACATCCAGCTTGTCCATATGGCCGTCGCGCGAGATCACCAGCTGGTATTGCGGCGCCAGCTTGGGCATCTTGCAGATCAGTTCCTCGATCTGGGTCGGGAACACGTTCACGCCGCGAATGATCAGCATGTCGTCCGAGCGGCCGGTGATCTTGCCGATGCGGCGCATGGAGCGCGAAGTCGGCGGCAGCAGGCGCGTAAGGTCGCGCGTGCGATAGCGGATGACCGGCAGCGCCTCCTTGCTGAGCGAAGTGAATACCAGCTCCCCCTCTTCGCCATCCGGCAGCACCGCGCCGGTTTCGGGATCGATGATCTCCGGGTAGAAGTGGTCTTCCCATATCACCGGACCGTCCTTGCTCTCGATGCACTCGCTGGCCACACCGGGGCCCATCACCTCGGACAGGCCATAGATATCCACCGCATCGATGCCCGCGCGTTTTTCAATCTCCGCGCGCATCGCCTCGGTCCACGGTTCAGCGCCGAAGATACCGACCTTGAGCGAGCTGGCGGCGCAGTCCAGGCCCTGGCGCTGGAATTCTTCGATGATGTTCAGCATATAGGACGGCGTCACCATGATGATGGACGGCTTGAAGTCCAGGATCAGCTGCACCTGCTTCTCGGTCTGCCCGCCCGACATCGGCACCACCGTGCAACCCAGCCGCTCCGCGCCGTAGTGCGCCCCCAGTCCGCCGGTGAACAGGCCATAGCCGTATGACACCTGTACCATGTCGCCCGCACGTCCGCCAGCGGCGCGGATCGAACGCGCCACCACATTGGCCCAGGTATCGATATCCTTCGCCGTGTAGCCCACCACGGTCGGCTTGCCGGTGGTGCCGCTGGAAGCATGGATACGCACCACCTGCTCGCGCGGCACGGCAAACATGCCGAAGGGGTAGTTCTCGCGCAGCTCCTTCTTGCCGCTGAAGGGGAACAGCGCCAGGTCGGCCAGCGTCTTCAGGTCATCGGGATGCACGCCCGCCGCATCGAAGGCCGCGCGGTAACGCGGCACGTTTTCGTAAGCGTGCTTCAGCGTCCACTTCATGCGCTCCAGTTGCAGCGCCTGGAGTTCGTCCATGCTGGCGCGTTCGATCGGCTCCAGATCGGACGCTTCCGGAATACGTTGGACCATCGGTACTCTCCTTACTGCGGAGCGACTTCGCCGCTCACGCGATGTGATTTACCTCTGAAAAGGGCGATCAGGCGACCATCCTGATTGGTGACCTTGATGTCGTACACGCCGGTTTTTCCCGCCAGCGCCTGCTCCTGCGCTTCCGCCGTCAGCACGTCTCCGAGACGGCCGGGCGCCAAGTACTCGATGCTGCAGCCCGCCCCCACCGTGTTCAGGTTATGGCTGTTGCAGGCAAAGGCAAAGGCGCTGTCGGCCAGCGCAAAGATATAGCCGCCGTGGCAGCTCAGGTGCCCGTTCAGCATGTCCTCGCGCACGGGCATGGACATGCGCGCGTAGCCGGGACGAATCAGGTCCAGCGACATACCCATCGCCTGCGAGGCGCGGTCGCGCGAGAACATCGCATTCCCGGCGGCTTCCGCCAGCGCCTGCGCCTTGGCCGGATCGATCGGCGGGTTATGCATGGAAGCGGCCTCCCGTCGCCTGCTTGCGGCGCAGCAGAGGCGAGACGCGGTAGCGGTCCTCGCCATAGCTGGCGGCCAGGTGGGACAGCACGGTGACGATGTTCGCCACGCCGACCGCATCGGCCCAGGCCAGCGGACCGCGTGGATAGTCGACGCCCTTCTGCATGGCGATGTCCGCCGCAACAGCGCTGCACACGCCCTGGTTGACCGCGTCCGCCGCCTCATTGGCCAGCATGGCGACGGTGCGCATCACGGCCATGCCGGGCACGTCGTCCAGCCGGGTGACGGTGAAGCCGGCCGACTGGAACAGGCCGACCACCGCGTTGTAAGCGGCGTCGCTGCACTGGTCGGCGCGCGCCACTGCGATGCGCTTGGCGCTGGCAAAGTCCAGCGCCAGGTCGAACAGCACCGTATCGGGATGATGGTTGTCCGCTGCGCGCTGGGTGGCGGTGCGGCCATCGGTGAGGAACACGGCCGCGCCGTTGCAGTGGAAGGCCGCCGCTTCCGCCGGCGCTTTGCCATGCACTTCCGGCAGATTGCGGTGCGAGACGGCGATGCCGGACTGGCGCAGGCGTGCCGCCAATGCATTGGCGACGGCATCGCGGCCATCGCGCGCGTCCGCCTGCGCGCCCGGATCGACGGTGTAGCTGACGTATTCCGGCCTGGGCTGCGGCGCCTCCGCCTGTGCGGCTGGCGCCACGGCGCCTTCGCCATAAGCGTAGAAGCCACGCCCCGATTTACGGCCCAGGAAACCGGCATTGACCAGTTCCTGCTGCAGCACCGAGGGCGTAAAGCGCGGATCATTGTAGTAGGCGTTAAAGACCGACTGGGTGACGGAGAAGTTGACGTCATGCCCGATCAGATCCATCAGCTCGAATGGCCCCATGCGGAAGCCGCCCGCCTCGCGCATCACAGCATCCAGCGTGGCCGGATCGGCCGCCTGCTCGTTCAGCAGGCGCAGCGCCTCCGCATAGTAGGGACGCGCCACGCGGTTGACGATGAATCCCGGCGTGGACTTGGCGTGTACCGGATTCTTGCCCCAGGCGGCGGCGGTATCGAACACCGTCTGCGCCACGGCCGCATCGGTAGCCAGGCCGGAGATCACTTCCACCAGCGCCATCAACGGCACCGGGTTAAAGAAGTGCATACCCACCAGTCGCTGCGGCAGGCGCAGCTCGGCCGCAATGGCGGTGACGGAAATCGAGGAGGTATTGGTGGCGAGGATGCAGCTGTCGCCAACGACGCCTTCTAGCTCCGCGAACAGCGCGCGCTTGGCTTCCAGTTTTTCCACAATGGCTTCCACCACGATGCCCGCATCGGCGACGTCGGCCAGCGAGGCGGCGCTGCGCAGGCGCGCGGTGGCGGCATCGGCGTCGGCGGCGCTCATGCGCTCTTTCTCCACCAGCTTCTGGAACACCTTGGCGATATCTGCGATGGCTTTGCTGACGGCTTCCTGGCGGGTGTCATACAGCTTGACGACATGACCGGAAGCGGCAGCGACTTGCGCAATGCCGGAACCCATGGCGCCGCTGCCGATCACGGCGACGACGCAGTTGCGATCGAGGGCGGCCATGGCTTATTTTCCTTTGAATTGGGGTGCGCGCTTTTCCATGAAGGCGGCCACGCCCTCGCGATAGTCTTCGCTGAAACCGAGTTCGCTCATCATGCCGCACTCCATCACCAGCTGCTGCTGCAGGGTGTTGGCCGGGCTTGCGTAGATGGCCTGCTTGGTAAAGGCCAGGCCCTTGGTGGGCGCCTGTGCGAAGTGGCGCGCCATGGACTGGACTTCCTGCGCCAGATCTTCGTCCGGCACGCATTTCCAGATCAGGCCCCAGGCTTCAGCTTTCTCGGCGCTGATTTTGTCGCCGAACATGGCCATGCCCATGGCGCGCGCCGTGCCCACCGCGCGCGGCAGGAAGTAGGTGCCGCCGGTGTCGGGAATCAGGCCCAGTTTGCAAAAGGCTTCGATAAAGCTGGCCGACTTGGCCGCCACCGCGATGTCGCAAGCCAGCGCCAGATTGGCGCCCGCTCCCGCCGCCACGCCATTGACGGCGCAGATCACCGGCATCGGCAGCGCGCGCAGCGACTGCACCAGCGGGGCATAGTTGCGCTCCACGGAGTCGCCCAGATCGACCGGCTTGCCGCCCGGCGCCACCGCGCGGTCGGCCAGATCCTGCCCGGCGCAGAAGCCACGGCCCGCGCCCGTCAGCACCAGCACGCGCACGCTCTTGTCGCTGCCCACGGTGCGGATGGCGTGGCGCACTTCGTCGTGCATGGCCTGCGTGAAGCTGTTCAGCTTATCGGGACGGTTCAGCGTCAGCTGGGCGATGCCGTCTTCGATGTGGAACAGGATGTTCTCATAATTCATGGGGCGTCTCCGTATTTTGGGTATTTATTCGGTCTGGTCGAAGTCGATGACCACTTTATCGGTGATGGGGAAGCTCTGGC
>Ga0213872_10002782_pt1 | contig 10011 bp, 7 predicted proteins | sample VelepicomBERX_R2_FD_160071 | JGI IMG/M metagenome (GOLD analysis project Ga0213872, IMG submission 160071) | Rhizosphere microbial communities from Vellozia epidendroides in rupestrian grasslands, the National Park of Serra do Cipo, Brazil - RX_R2 | ecosystem: Host-associated > Plants > Roots >... | reverse complement strand
ATCAGCAGGCCGATCAACATCCAGGGTTGGCTGGCATACAAGCGTCGGAAATGGAAACGCAAAAAAAGGAAGGCACCGGAAATCATAAAACAGAGCGGTTGGCGGCGCGCTCAGGGGAAAGTCAACTTCCGGCCTGCGGCAGATCCAGCAAACTACTTCTCAACACAAAAAAAGGGGTGCACCTTACACGGTTTTCTCAACTTGATAAGCATTTTTGAAAACTAGTTTATGCAACAATTGGTGAGAATTGGCGCGTTTTCCCTATAGATTAAGCACATTTGAGGAAAAACTCTATTGAGCCGGGACAGACGGAAATCTTGCTTTAACTGCACTGTTTGTCGCACGCGACAATTCTGCACGCAACGGGACGGCATTTGAAAGGGAATGAAGTCAGCGGCTTAAATCTGGAAACCCGATTGGTCCAGTCCGAGGGGTTCAGTCCATTTCCCCGCAAATTTGCAACTGAATCTGACCCACGTTAATAGCACAATTCCACCTGTCTCATTGACAGGAGAACGGAGTGATCGACGTGGCACTACTGGATAGGCCGGATCGATCGGCACCAGCGCGCCACCTGCCTTGAATACCGCCAGCAAAGCGACGATCATGTCAACGCCATGCTCAAGCGCCAAACCCACCCGGGTCTCCGCCATCACGCCCACTGCGATCAGATGGTGCGCCAGGCGATTGGCCGCCGCATGCATGTCCGCGTGACTCAAGAGATCATCGCCACAGACCAGCGCATCGCCTTGGCCGTGCAGCGCCAGGTGCCGCTCCATAAGCAGATGCACCGGCACCGGCTCATAACTGGCGCCAGGCCATGGGGCACTCAGGCGCTCCAGCATTTCAGCGTCCACCAGGCGCAGATACTCAAGCGGCAGCTGCGGCGCTGCCAGTGCCTGCGCCAGCAGAGACAGCAGGCGGTCCAGCAATGCCGCCGCTGTGGAGGAATTGAACAACGCGGCGGCATAGGAGAGCAGCAGCGTATGGCGCCCGTCGCTGCTTTCGCTGACCCGCAATTGCAGATCCATGCGCGATGCCTGGTCCTCCTCGATCTTGGCCACTACATCGCAAGGTCCCGGGCGCTCCCCTTCATGCTTACGCCAGACGAAGCCCGCCTGAAAAGGCAACTCGTGCTTCTGGAAGCCGTCCGCATTCAGGCGTTCCAGCAGCTTATCGAAGGGTAGCGCGGCATGGGCCAGATTGGCCGCATCTTCCGCGCGCAGGGCCTCAAGTAAGGCGGCAAATCTCATGGAACTATCAAGGGTCAGACTGGACACCAGGATCTTCTCGAATGGTCCCACGACGCGCCCCATGCCTTCGGAACGGCCGCCATCAAAGGTCGCCATGCGGATATTGGATTGCATTGTGTGGCGATACAGCAGGACGGCGAAGGCGGCGCGCAGCACCTGCTCCGGACGCGCCCCAGCGTGCCGGCAAAATTCTAGCAGTGCGGCGGAATCAAGTTCAACACCAGTCTGTGCATCGGTGTAGGTACGCGTCGCCGTGCGCGGACGATCCAATGCCAGTGCAAGCGACGGTGAGCCATCGGCCAGTTTGTGCATCCAGTAGTCGTAGTCCGAGTCCAGCGCCCCGGCATCCAGCTGCGCCAACTGGCGCGCCGCGTGCTGTTGGAAAGTCTGTGCGTCCGGTGCCGGCAAAGGCAATCCCGCGACGGCACGCAGCAGTTCCTCAACCAGCGTGTCGACCGAAGCTGCATCGGCCACCAGGCGATGGATGGCCAGCACCAATGTCTGCCCCTCCAGCCAGGCCTTCAAGCCACGCTGGCGTTCCAGGTCAAATTCCTGTCGTACGGACCAACTGTCATAATCGCCCCCCCTGCTCCAGCAGCAAAGGCGCGGCACTCCCAGTGCGTTGCTCGATATCGCCCCAGGCCAGCCGGTGGAAGGTGGTCTGCAGGATGGGATGGCGCGCCTGCAGCGTATTCAGGCCGTACGCGACCAGCGCGCGATCGACGGCTTGCGGCCAGCGCAGTTCAACGCGGCTGTGCAGGCGTTGCGAAGTCTGGCTCAACTGACCCAGGAACCACAGGCTGCGCTGGGCCGGCGTGACCAGCCCAGACGCCGCGCCGGTCGGCAGCTTGTTACCCATGGCGCACCTCCGCAGCCACCAGCGCCTGCCGCAGACTGAATTCGCGTCGGTCCAGCCAGACGCCGTCGATGTGGGTCAGGCACTGCTCGCGCGCGGCGCGCACGCCCGTTGCCTGCCAGCCTGCTGGCACCGGCCGGTGTGCTGGCCAAACCGAATACTGGTGCTCCGCGTTGATGACAACTTCGTAAAGACGCTCCTGCATACCCACTCCTATTTCCGCGCCATTGGGCGATTGGTGCCAAGCAGTTAAATTTAGCAATAAAATAATCAACAATAATCGAAATGCTAATTACTCGCATTTAGATTTGCAAGATAGTTTCAGAATGGCGTTAATTTTTGAAGGGGATTTGCCAACCGCCAGGAACGACGGCCGAGTGAGATTCCGCGTATTGCCCAGATTGGCAGCGCATTATCCTGGGCTGCGCCGGTGGAATCCAGCCAAATACGGATCTAGCTATCCCGCACCCAACTTACTGGGGGAGTGTTAATTTGCATGATCTTTTGAACCGGATTCAGGCACCGCGTTGCATTCCCACGCGAGCCGGTTCCTAGCCGCCTGCGATGGGCTTATCGGCGCAAGAGCTGGGTCAACAGGACCGGGGCAAACTCATGCGCAAATGAACACGAAACCCTTATAGCCTGGCTCCCGCAGATTGCGCTCAAGCGTATTCGTTAAATCGACGTATTATTTCTCCCCCTATTGGCGGCGTGGAGAACGAAAATGCAACTGAAAGAAGCGTTGGAGAATTTTCTAACTTTCTGCGAGGAGGAGAAGAATCTGAGTCCGCACTCAATACGGGCCTATCGGGCCGACCTAAAGAATTTCAGTAAGGTCGTAGGTGAAAATAGCGACATCGCCCAGTTGTCTGCAGCATGGATCGAGAAGTCAGCCCAGCTTTGGCTCAAGGACCCGGGACTCAAGAAAGCAAGCGTCAAGCGTCGTGTTGCATGCATCAAGTCAATGGTGCGCTGGCTATTTCGACGCCGGCACATCAAATCCAATCCACTGGAGAGCCTTGATCTGGAAATCAAGCTTCCCAAACGGCTTCCTAGAAATCTGCAAACAAACGAAATCAAATCCCTGATGGGAAGGGATCCCGAAACTACCCCCTCCTCTTTTAGCAAACCAGCACAGCGACTAACGCCCAGACAGCAGTGGAACTATCTGACAGCACGTCTCGCGATTGAAGTGATGACGCTCACTGGGGTAAGGGTCGGCGAGCTTGTGAGAATCAAACGCCCCCTGATCGATCTGACCTTCCAACAAATCCGTATCCTGGGAAAAGGCAATCGTGAGCGGCAGGTCTCGTTCCCTGATTCCCTTACCATCGAACGACTGGAAAAATACCATCGCCAGATGCTATTACGATTTGGCCAAGGTGATCACGACGTTCTATTTGTAAACGGCCTGGGGCGTCCCGCCAATGAGCAGTATATCCGCCGAATAGTACGGCAATACGCAAAATTCAGCGAATTGCATCGCCACGTCACACCACACATGCTGCGTCACACGGCAGCAACTCAATTGCTTGAAGCAGGCGTCGATATGCGCTACGTCCAGCGCATACTGGGCCATGCCAGCATCACCACCACCGAGATCTACACCTACGTGGCGGATCACGCCTTGCGCCTGGAAGTTAGTCGTGCAAATGTCAGAAGGAGACTGGAAATGAATTGATAACTAGGAATTATTCGCCAGATTGACGCTGCCCATGCCAACCTTTTCACTCGTTATACTTGTTCAGCAAGACCCAGCCATTCTGGATCTATTTCTCCATTCCCTCGCTGCGACATTGACCGATAGGTGCCAGGTTATCATTGTGGAGGATGGAAAACAGACCAACATTTGGCCCGTCATCGATAAATTCCGCGCGAGTGCTCCCCCTGAGGCTGAAATCAAAATCCTCTGTAATGAAACGCCGCAAGGTTACGCTGCCTCCGCCAATCGCGCCTTGGCGCTGGTCACCGGCGACATAATTGTCATGGCGGACTCCGATGTCATTTTTCGGCCGGGATGGCAATCTCAATTCAGTGCCACATTTGATCAATACGCGAATGCCGGTGCCGTCGGCGCCAAATTAATTTATCCGCAAAGTGGTGGGATACAGCATTCCGGGATCGCCTTTTCCGAGGACGTCGCCAGACATCTTTGGCTAAATGCCGCCGAAGACAGCGTTTCGGGGCGACCTTTCGCCGTGCAGTCGGTGGTGTTCGCGTTGTGCGCTATTCGCAAGACGGCGATGGAAAAAATTGGCCTGCTGGATGAGCAATTTTTCAATGGCTATGAAGACTTCGACTTTTGCATGCGACTACGCGAAAACGGCTTCGATGTCATGCTCGACCCGAGCGTGATTGCCTACCATTGGGAGCGTAGCAACGGTGTACATAGGGAATTCAATCGCCGCCGTAATCTGGGACGATTCTGGCGCTGCTGGGGAGCTCGGGTCGAAGCGGACTTGTGGCGCTTTCTCGCCCGGCGCCTGGCCCCGCATATTGCACCCAGTGCATCGCACGAACGCTGGCTCGGCGTGGACCTTTGCGAAGATCGGGTCGACTCATCCCATCTATGGCGTACGGTACGCAGCGAGCTCGGCGAACGGTTGAACAACGTCCACGATTTTTCCTTCCGCATAAACAGCAGCGAGGATCTCTGGCTGCCACGACTGCTGGGAAATGACAGCCATTTGGAGCCGCGCCGCTATATCTTTGCTGTGCAGAATATTGCCCGCCTGACTGCCAACAGCTATTGGTGGCAATTGCGCCAAATGCAAAGGGACGACGATCTTGTTATCGACCTGTACGCCAATGTCTATCCGCTGAAAACACTCGCAGCCAGCTCCTGGCCGGGCGGCAAGGTACGCTAAGCATGGAACTCACCCACTATCGCATGCGCGCCAGCCTACTCCCGGCACAAACCAGCACGCTGGCCAAGTCTCCCGTTTATGCCAATGGCATCGACAGACACCTGTTTGCCGTCAGCGCGTCAGGCGCTTATTTTACCGATACCGAGGGGCGCCGCTGGCTGGACATGGATATGGCGCTAGGTAGCGTGATCTGGGGTCACTCGCCACCCGCTCTCGTCGCGCGTATCGCGAAGCAGGCGGCATTGGGTATCTGCCTTTCCGTACCCACGGTCTTGGAGGGGGAGCTTGCCGAACGCATCATCGGACGCTTGCACAGTTTTGACCAGATTCAATTTGCTAAAAACGGTTCCGATGTGACCACGGCGGCAGTGCGCCTGGCTCGCGCCATTACCGGGCGCAGCCAAGTCCTGCTAGGCCGTTATCATGGCTGGCACGACTGGTCGGCTGCACATCACTACGGCCAGCCGGACAAGCTAGGCATTAACGCCACCGTTGCGGATAGCTCGTGCTGGCTGCACCGCGAAAGCGCGGCAATGGTGACGGCGACGTTTGATCGGTGCCATGACATCGCTGCCATCGTGGTGTGTCCGGAACACTGGTTGCCCGAGGATCTGCAAGAAGTACGCCGCTTGGCCACGCAGCACGGAGCTTTACTGATATTCGACGAGGTCAAAGCCGGCATGCGATTCGGCCGACGCGGTGTGTGTGGTGCGCGAGGAATCATGCCAGACCTCTTATGTCTGGGCAAGGGCTTGGCGAATGGCTTGCCGCTCGCCGCCCTGCTGGGGCCTTCGGACCTGATGCGCAGGCTGCCAGACACGCGGTTTTCCGGCACCCATGCAACCGAGATGCTGTCCATGGCTGCCGCCATTGCGTGCGAGGATATGCTGGACCAAACCAAATCTTGGCCAGTCTGGCACACTAACTGCAGCAGACTCATGGCCGATCTCAGCAGCGCCATCACGCGCCTCGGACTGCAGCAGCACCTTGCAGTTCAGGGCTATCCGGGCTCGTTCCGGATAGGCGCGCCGGATGGCGGAACAGCCAAAGACTTTCAGGACGCATTCGTTCAGGCTTTGGCGGAACAGGACATTTTCAGCCGCGGCTATGTGGTGCCCTCCACCGCGCACACGGAGCAGGAGCTAGCATCCGTGCAGGCAACCGCGCTCAACTGCCTGGAAGCCTGGTCCATAGGGCGTCAACACATAAGAAAATAAGTGGCGTTTCCTGAGCGGTAGTGCAGCGGCGCCAACCGGTCATGCAATGGCGGAACACACTGCAATTGTCCAGCCAGCCAGCCCTCTTCATCGTGGGCGCCACAGCGCTCGGCTTGCCGCAATGGCAGCGCCATCAAGCGCCGACGCTCAGGCGAGGCATCCGCGTCCAAGCCTATGCGCAGGACGCGGCATGCCTGGTTGGCAAGCCGTTGGATGACGGCTGGTGCGGCGCCCAGCTCCAGATGCAGTTGGGCCAGGTTAAGCGAGCTCTGCCAGATAATATGAGGCAAATTGCTGACTCTGGCTTGCAGCGCCGCCAACTCGAAGCACCGTTGCGCACGCGCCTTATCACCTGCCGCCAAGGCGGCGCAGCCAGCGATCTGCGCCGCCAACGCAGGTTCGTACGCAAAGCCTTCTTTGCGGCACTGATGGTAACGCTGCATTGCCGCAGTTGCCACAAACTCGAACTCTTCAGGCGACGGTGTGGGCTGGGTTTGCGCCAAGACCAGCAGGTCTGCCATTAATACCTGTACCTCGGCTACACGCTGATCCACTAGGCTGATTCCCCGGGCTTCAAGGCCAAGCGCGACCGCTTTCCTCAGCAGAGCCCGCCCGCGGGAAACATGCCGATGCAGACGCAAAGTGCCTTGTTCGCGCAGAATCACCGCCAGGCTGGCCTGATCCCCACGCGCCAAAGCACGCCTATGCGCGGCGCGTTGCAAAGACAATGCCTGCGTGTGGCGCCCATCGAACCACAGAGCGACCGCATGACGATGCAATAACTTGTCGGCAATGCTTTCTCGGCGCGGCTGCAATGATGGTGGCACACCCGCATCGCGCAACGCCTGAACCAGTTCAGTTCCGGTGACAACGGCCTGCAACGCTTCATGCGTACGTTGCAAGTCCACCAGAAGATTAGCTTTTTCGGCGCAAGCTTCAGCTCTCGCCAACCATACAACCTCATCGTCGCCATCGCTACCGCTTGCCAGGAGCCGCTCCAGTTCTGCCAGCGACTCATCCCAGCTGCAATTTCCAGCCAAGCAGCCTGCCAGCTCCAGCGACAAATCTTCGAGATGCAAACCGGCGCGCTCAAGCTGTTCCCGCGGTATGCACATCAACGTCCGCAGGACTTCCCCTTTTAGCTCTGGCAACGCGCCGACGCGGGTGCGCTCAAGTAAAGCGCTCGCCAAGCCGATCGCCTGTTCATAGGGCGGTTGCCACCCCAATATCATGAGTTTGACCCAATTTAGGAGAAGCCGATCCACACTGTTGGCATGAGCCTGATGCCAGGCTAGCGCCTGCACAAGTAAGGTCGAGCGGCCGTCAAGCGTCAGTTCCCGCAAGGCCTGCACGTAATTTTCATGCACAAACTGATAGCAGACGTCTCTGTCCCCCGGCAGTTGTATGCAATTGGTGCGCTCCAGGTCTTTGGCTGTCAACGGGGGCTGGCAGCAGGCAAGCAGGTGATCGACGTAGCTGCGGTCGTGCATTCGTCCCGTCTTAGCTAGCACAACTAACATCTCCGCCAGGTCGGGCTTGGTGGAATGCAAGTAACGCCAGCGGTCACGGATCACCTCATCGACGTCTTCCGGTACCGCCCTAGGGTTGCGCAAGCCCGACTGCAGGATAACCTGGCCATGCATGTCGTGCACCAGCGTGCCGTCATCAAATAGCAGCCGGGTTTGCTCAACCATGTGCATGGGTGAACCGCGCCCACGGCTATGAATGTAGGCGACGATTTCCCGCCTCAGCAGCATATCGCCGGAATCGTCTGCCGCCGACGGCGGACGTGGCAGCAGACAGGTTTCTATCATTTCACGGCTGTGCTTTTGGTCCCATGGTTTCAGGACGATTCGCTGCGCCTCGACGCTAGCCTGGAAATCCATCCAGGGCTGAATACTCAAACCACGTGCTTTGCTAAATTTGCCCTCTCCATCTCTTCCTTCCAGCATAAATAAAGCACCAAAGCGCAAGGATGCGCCATGAGCCATCGCAGCGTCCCGCAAGCCGGCTATCAAGAAACTCAGAGTGTCCAGCAAGGGTTTTCCGGCCCAATGCAGATCCTGAATGTGCAACATCACCGGCCCTTGCTGCAGGCGGCGCACCAGCAAGGCGCATAAGCCTATCGAAAGCTCACGTGGCTGCAAGGCCAAGGTGGAGCTTTCGAGACAGGTCTGCAATTGTTCAAGGACAGCTTGCTGATCGCCGATCAATGAGCGCACCGTATCGACTACATGGGCGGTGTGAGGCAAACCGCTTGTTTGCGGATTGCCAAACAGCTTTGTGGCCAAGCCGCCGAGATCAGCGCGCTGATCAGTGGTATCCGATATGGCATGACGTAACAGCTGAAAACCGTGATCAAGCGCGTAATCGCCCACGTGCTGGCAAAAAGCGCTTTTGCCAGCGCCGCCAGCCCCCACCACGAATGCTACCGCTACCAGGCCGCCTTTGGCATTGCGTAGGAGCCGCTCAGTCTGCTGATGGGCTTCCATATTGGGCTGATGGAAATAGCGAGGCGAAAAGTGAGGTATCACCCGCACCGTCTCCAGGTCGACGCTGACCGCGGCTGCTTCTCGCCCCGCCTCCCAGACCAGCAGCTGCCCAAGTGCCTGGGAGCCGGCGCAATCTGCGCGTAACCATAAATCGATCTGGCCCTGCTCTGCATTGCGGAAGCTGTATTCAGCACCTGCCGACATACCCAACGCGGAAGGGATTACGACCAGCGGCGGCGACGAGGAAGGCTGTTCATACCGAAGCCTGATGGTTTGCAGCGACATGAAATGCGCAAAGGCGATATTGATCCTTACCCGGAACGGCGTATGCGCTGTGAAAGCAGTATTTGGCAGTTGCACGGATACGCATAGGGAGCTGGGCTGTTCCGTAGATTGGCCAGACAGACGCAATACGGTGTCCAGCACAAAATCAGCTTGTGGTTCCGGCAATGCGTTGCGTAAAACACCTCGCAAATATTGTTTTTGCCCAGCCCACAATCTTATGAAACTTTGCACATCCAAATAATGTCGCGGAAGGTTGAGGCCGCTGCAATAGTTCTGATGATCGACGACGCGGCTCTTGATCATGTCCGAGTCGTCGCTACTACTAATAACGAACAATACCGCTGTCACCGTGCGGTTTCGACGGAGATCCTCAAATTTTGTCATCGCCGAACGCAGGCGGTCATCGCTGAATTTCTTCATGCGCTTGATTTGGCCGAGCAGGGTGGTACGGATTTCCAGATCAAATAGGCCGACCCGTACCATAGCCGAGTTCGCTTCAAAATCGATCCCGCCATCTGGTCCCACGCCAGACACTATCCATTCACAGTGCTCGTCCAGTAAAGCCAGTGTATCCGCGATAAGGAACTCCAACAGATAAAGACTGTTGGCATCGGATGGAACTTGAACTTTGCGCGTAGTAAATTTTTCCAGAGGCACCGGGGTCTGTGTCAGTAAATGCCAGAAATCGTCTTCCGGTGTCGGCGATGCGGTCATCATTGGTATGCCTTTATAATGCGGAGCGCTCAGTCAGCGGGCGGTCATCAATATTCATACTTTATTTTCTCATGCGACTTACAGCTACCTGGCCTTCCGCAGTCCTGTTCGATTGTGACGGCGTCCTGATCGATAATGAAACGCCGACGCGGGACATCCTACATGTCTGGGCAGTGTCCAGGTTGAAATTGCCTGCAGGGATGGCGGACGATTTTGCTGCACGCTGCCGGGGAATTCCAACTGCCAGATTCACCATCTGGCCCGAGATTGCCGCCGCCCAGGTCACGGAAATCGAACTTGCTGAGCTGGACGCCTGTGTCGAGCGAA
>Ga0213872_10002781_pt1 | contig 10012 bp, 6 predicted proteins | sample VelepicomBERX_R2_FD_160071 | JGI IMG/M metagenome (GOLD analysis project Ga0213872, IMG submission 160071) | Rhizosphere microbial communities from Vellozia epidendroides in rupestrian grasslands, the National Park of Serra do Cipo, Brazil - RX_R2 | ecosystem: Host-associated > Plants > Roots >... | reverse complement strand
CCCTTCCATGTTGACCGCCACGCGCTGGCGCAGCTTGATGCCTTGGAAATCGGCTTCATTGGAGCGGTACGTCCCCTCGGTCCAGGCGCCCGAATCGGCGTAGTCGTAGAACATGCGCGGCACCCGGCGCTTGGCGATGCGGCGCAGGTCTTCGATGCAGGTGATTTTGGAAAGGTCGGTCACGCTCAATCTCCTTGGAATGGGACGATGGTATCGACAAGCGCCCGATTCCCCGCATGAAGATTTTTCCCCGGCCGCTCAAATTCTCTCAATGGCACCCGCAGCAGGAGGATCAGAGCAAGGGCGCAGGCGCCAGGCCCAGCAGGTCCTCCAGCGCCATGCCGATGGCCAGCAGGCGCCGGTCGGAACCCACAGCACCGTCGATCTCCAGCCCCACCGGCAGGCCCTCGGCACTCATGCCGGCGAACAGAGACAGCCCCGGAATCCCGGCATTGCTGCCGGGATCGGTGTTGCGCAGATAGGTGGCGAATTCATCCTGGGGTGCGCCGCCGTTGACCTGGACGGTGCCCGAGCCCTTGACCCGGTCGATGGGGGCGGCGGTGAGCACCGTGGTGGGAAACAGGATCCCGTCCAGCCGGTGCCGGCCCAGGTAGTCCGCGTACAAGGCCTGCAACTGGGGGCGGTGCCGCCCGATGGCCTCGGGGTAGGCCGCCCCGAAGGCATCGGCCAGGATGCCATCGAAGGCCCCCTTCACGTCGGGACTGGCCACGCCCGCAGCCACCTGGGCCAGGGTGATCCCGCTCAGGCCCGACGCCTTCAGGTAGGCCGGGATGTCTTCACGGGGCTCGTGCAAGGCGAGCGGAAACGAGATCTTGTCGTTGAGCGCCATCACCCCAGACAGGTCTTCGTCGACCAGCACCACCCCGGCCCGGCGCAGTTGTGCACGCACACGTTCCATCACCTCTGCGACGCTCCGGTCCAACCCTTGCCAGAACGAGGCCGGGACGCCCAGCCGCAGGCCGCTCAGGGCTGATGCAGTGACCGCAGGCGTCCCGGTGATCACCGAGTCGAGCAAGGCGAGATCGCCCACGCTGCGCGCCATGGGGCCGATGGTGTCCCGGGTGTGGCTGATGGGCACCACCGCCCCCTCGTCGTGGTAGCGGCGCTGGGCGCCGCCATTGCCCACCGAGGGGCGCAGCCCGGCGATGCCGCACAGGGCGGCCGGAATGCGGGACGATCCACCCGTATCCGTCCCCAGCCCCGCCGGCGCCAGACGCCCCGCGATCGCCGCAGCGGTGCCTCCCGAAGAACCGCCCGGGATGCGCTCCCGGTCATAGGGGTTGCAGACCGGCCCGGCGAATGGCGAAAAGTTGGTGCTGGTGATGCCGAAGGCCAGTTCATGCAGGTTCGCCTTGCCCAGGACGATGGCGCCGGCATCCAGCAATTTCTGCAGCGAGGGTGCGTTGTCCTGCGGACGGGCGTCGCGCAGGGCCGGTGTGCCACCCGTGGTGGGCAGGTCCCGGGTGTTGATGTTGTCTTTCACCACCAGGGGCAGGCCCGCCAGGGGCGGCAGGGACTCGCCGGCCTGGATGCGGGCATCGACGCGGGCGGCAGCGGCCAACGCACCGGCCTTGTCCAGGCAGATCAGGGCATTCAGCCCGGACAGGGCCTCGGCCCGCTCGATCAGGGTCTGCACATAGGCCTGGGCCGTGATCTGGCGCCCATGGATCGCGTTCAGGGCCTGGGTGGCGGTCCAGCTGCGCTGCTGCGCCGCGCTGGGCGGTGTGGCCGCCCAGAGGGGGCCGGCGGCCAGGGCTCCGGCCTGCAAGAGAATGCGGCGGGAAATCGGGTGTGCCATCGGGTGGGTCATGGGGCTTGTCTCCTGTGAAATGGTCTGGGCTGGACTGCCACGCAGTCCAGCCCGCACCTTAGGAAATCCGCCCCGCCAGGAACATCCACGAAACAGAGGATGCTCAATCGCGCAGGCAATGGGCAAGCTTGCCCCGCCTGTCCACCCCCAGCTTGCGGAACACATGGTCGAGATGGGTGCGCACCGTGGCCGGCGACAGGCCCAGGCGCCGGGCGATCTCCTTGTCCGCCAGGCCCAGGGCCGCCAGTTCTGCGACCTCGCGTTCGCGGGCCGAGAGGGCCGCGCCAGGGTCCGGCGGGCCGCCCGGCCCCGCCAGGCGGCGCGGCGCGGCGGTGGGCTCCCGCGTCTGCGCCTGCCGCAGCGCCGTCACCAGGGCCGGCCGCAGCAGATCCAGCAGCTTCAGGTCTTCGTCGCTGAAGTTGCCATGGCGGCGGTCACGCCAGACCCGCAGGTCGCCGATGTTGCTGGGGCCATCCCAGGCATAGAGGTTCACGCCCCAGTGCAGGCCGTCCCGCGCCAGGAAGTCATTGAAGAACTCGGTGCGCATCAGATCGGCCTGGGGCATCACGTCGGTGGCGCGCACCGCGCGGCGATGGCTCTGCATCTTCAGGGTGATGGGGTCATGGAACTGGAAATGGCACTCGTAGCGCATCAGGTTGGCCGGGTCCATGTTCAGGTCGATGCGCTGATCGAAGCGGCCCGGTCCGGGCTGCCACACATAGCTGGCGAAATACTGGGCATCCAGCAGGTCCAGCACCTGCCGGGCCACACGGGCCCGGATCTCGCGCTCGCCATAGGGTTCGGCCAGGGTCTGCATGAGACCCGACATGGCCTTGAGTTGACGCGACGACAGGTACATCACGCCCTGCACTGGCCGTGTCGTCGCGCCTTGGGCTCAGGAACGCTTGGCCACCAGGGTCAGGATGTCGTAGCTCGCCACCAGCTCGTCGTGCTGGTTGCTGACTTCGACGTCCCAGGCCACCACGCCCTGGCCGACGCCGTTGGCGTCCTTCTTCTGGCGGTCGATCTTGCGCTTGGCGGTCAGGCGCGCGCGGATGGTGTCGCCGATGGCCACCGGCTTGACGAAGCGCAGCGTGTCCAGCCCGTAGTTGGCCAGCACCGGGCCCGGGGCCGGCGAGACGAACAGGCCGGCCGCCGCCGACAGCACGAAATAGCCGTGCGCGATGCGCTGGCCGAAGGGGCTTTCCTTGGCGGCGATCTCGTCGAAGTGCATGTAGAAATAATCACCCGACAGGCCGCCGAAGGCGACGATGTCGGCCTCGCCCACCGTGCGGCGGTGCGTCAGCAGCGATTCGCCGATCTGCAGGTCTTCGAAGTGGCGGCGGAAGGGGTGCACCTCGGTCTCGATGCGGCGCGCGCCACGCACGTATTCACCGGTGATGGCGGCCAGCATGGTGGGCGAGCCCTGCACCGCGGCGCGCTGCAGGTAGTGCTTGACGGCACGGATGCCGCCCAGTTCCTCGCCGCCGCCGGCGCGGCCCGGGCCGCCGTGCTTGAGCATGGGCAGGGGCGAGCCGTGGCCGGTGCTCTCGACGGCGGCTTCGCGGTCCAGCACCAGCAGGCGGCCGTGGTGGGCCGCCGCCACCGGGATCACGCGGGCTGCGGTGGCCGGGTCCTTGGTGACCAGGGAGCCGACCAGGCTGCCCTTGCCGCGCGCGGCCAGTTGCAGGGCTTCTTCGAGGCCTTCGTAGGGCATCAGGGTGCTGACCGGGCCGAAGGCCTCGACATCGTGCACCGCGTCGTGGCTCAAGGGCTGGCGGCTCAGCAGCAGGGTGGGCTGGAAGAAGGCGCCCTCGGCCACACCCTCGCCCAGGGGGGCGAAATCGGCGCTGCCGCCGCCATACACCAGCTCGGCCCCCTGGCGCAGCAGGGCCACGCGCTCGGCCACGTCGGCCTGCTGCGACTTCGAGGCCAGAGCCCCCATGCGCACGCCCTCAAGCGCCGGATCGCCGACCACGGTCTTGGCCAGGCGGGCCTTCAGGCGCTCGGCCACCGCATCCAGGTGCTGGCGCGGCACGATGGCACGGCGGATCGCGGTGCACTTCTGGCCTGCCTTGACGGTCATCTCGCGCGCCACCTCCTTGACGAACAGGTCGAACTCCTCGTCGTCGGGCGTCACATCGGGGGCCAGGATGCAGCAATTCAGCGAATCGGCCTCGGCATTGAAGGGGATGCTGTGGCGCACCAGGTTCGGGTTCACGCGCAGCTTGGCCGCGGTGTCGGCCGAGCCGGTGAAGGTGACGAAATCCGGGCCTTCAAGGCGGTCCAGCAGGTCGCCGGTGCTGCCGATGACCAGTTGCAGCGAGCCGGCCGGCAGGATGCCCGACTGGTCGATCAGGCGCACCACCGCCTCGGTGAGGTAGCTGGTGGCCGTGGCGGGCTTGCCGATGCAGGGCATGCCGGCCAGGAAGGTGGGCGCGAACTTCTCGAGCAGGCCCCAGATCGGGAAGTTGAAGGCGTTGATGTGCACCGCCACCCCGCCGCGCGGCACCAGGATGTGGCTGCCGGCAAAGCCGCCCTTCTTGCCCAGCGCCAGCGCCGGGCCTTCATGGATCAGGTTGCCGCTGGGCAGTTCGCCGCTGCCCATCGAGGCATAGGCGAACAGGGTGCCGGTGCCGCCCTCGATGTCGACCCAGCTGTCGGCCCGCGTGGCGCCGGTGTGGGCCGAGATCGCGTAGAGCTCTTCCTTGCGCTCGTTGAGGTACTTGGCCAGGGCCTTCAGGCGCGCGGCGCGTTCCTGGAAGTCCAGTGCCATCAGGGCCGGCAGGCCGGTGCGGCGGGCAAAGTGCAGGGCCTCGCCGAAGTCGAGCGATTCGGCATGGGTGTGGGCCACGGTGGCGCCGTTGATGGCGCTGTGCAGCGCCTGGGCCGCCTGCTGGCCGATCCAGCGGCCGCCAATGAAGCTTTGAAGGGTCATGGGGGAAAGTCTCCGAAAGGAATGTGGCGCGGGCGGGCGTTCAGTGCTTGCCGCCCAGGCCCAGGTAGGTGTCGATGATGCGGCGGTCATTGAGCAGATCGGAGGCCGCGCCGCTCAGGGCCACCACGCCCATCTCGAGCACATAGGCCCGGTCGGCCACCTGCAGCGCCGCACGGGCGTTCTGTTCGACCAGCAGCACCGAGACGCCCAGATCGCGCAGCGAGGCCACCACCTGCAGCACCTCGCGCACGATCAGGGGCGCCAGGCCCAGCGAAGGCTCGTCGAGCATCAGCAGGCGCGGTCGGGCCATCAGGGCGCGGCCGATGGCCAGCATCTGGCGTTCGCCGCCCGACAGCGTGGCCGACAGCTGGCTGCGGCGCTCCTTCAGGCGCGGGAAGATCTCGAAGACCTCGTCCATGCGGCTCTTCTGGTCACGCAGGCCCTTGCGCCAGCGTGAGAAGCCGCCCAGCAGCAGGTTGTCCTCGACCGACATCTCGCCGAACAGCTCGCGCTTCTCGGGCACCAGGGCGACGCCGCGCGCCACCATGGCCTCGACCGTGGGGCGTTCGATGCGTTCGCCCGCCAGGGTCAGCATGCCGGTGGACGGCAGCAGGCCCATGGCGGCGCTCAACAGGGTGGTCTTGCCGGCGCCATTGGGGCCGATGACGGTGACGATCTCGCCCTCGCCGACGGTCAGGTGCACCTGATGCACCGCCTCGACCGAGCCGTAGGCGACGCTGAACTGCTGCAGATCGAGCAGCGTGGGTTTCACGGTCGACTCGCTCATGCGCCGGCTCCGTTGAGTTCACCGCCCAGGTAGGCTTCGAGCACCCGGGGGTTGACCTGCACTTCGGCCGGCGTGCCCTCGGCGATGACCTCGCCGAACTCCAGCACCGTGATGCGGTCTGCAAGGTTCATCACAAACTCCATGTCATGTTCCACCACCAGGATGCCCAGGCCCTCGGCCCGGAGCTGGTTCAGCAACTGCGCCAGCGCCTGCTTCTCGAGGTGGCGCAGGCCGGCGGCGGGCTCGTCGAGCAGCAGGGCTGCCGGCTGGCCGGCCAGGGCCCGGGCGATCTCGACCACGCGCTGCTGGCCCAGGGCCAGCGAGGCGGCAGGCCGGTCGGCGAATTCACCGAGGCCGCAGCGCTCGATCTGATGCCGCGCCTCGGCCAGCAAGGCGGCCTCTTCGGCCCGGTCCAGGCGCAGCATCGAGGCGATCCAGCCCCGGTGGCCGCGCCGGTGGGCGCCCAGCGCCACGTTCTCGAGCACGCTGCGCTGACCCAGCAGGCGCACATGCTGGAAGGTGCGGCCCAGCCCGAGCACCGCGAAATCGCGCGAAGGCCGGCCCTGCATGGCCTCGCCCATCAGGCGCACCTCGCCCGAGCTGGGGGTGTCCACCCCCGAGATCATGTTGAAGAAGGTGCTCTTGCCGGCGCCGTTGGGGCCGATCAGGGCATGCACCTCGGCCGCCTTGAGGCTCATGTGGACGTTGTTGTTGGCCAGCAGGCCGCCGAAACGCCGGGTCACCGCACGCGCATCCAGCAACACCTCGCCGGCCGCCGGCAGGACCCGCTGGTCGAGGCGCGACGCGGCCACTGCCCGTGCCGAGGGGGCCGAGGGCTTGAGGAAGGCCTGGCTCCAGCCAGCCAGACGCGGCCACAGACCGTCGGCAAAGCGCTGCAGCACGAACAGCATCAACAGGCCGAAGACGATGATCTCGAAATTGCCGCTGCTGCCCAGCAGCCGGGGCAGCCAGTCCTGCAACTGCTCCTTGAGCAGGGTGATCAGGGTGGCACCCAGCACCGCCCCCCACAGGTAGCCGGCCCCGCCCACCACCGCCATGAACAGGTATTCGATGCCGATGTTGATGTTGAAGGGCGTGGGGTTCACAAAACGCTGCAGGTGCGCATAGAGCCAGCCCGACACCGCGGCCAGCAGGGCCGCCAGGACGAACAGCTTGATGCGGTAGTGCGCGGTATCGACCCCCATCGATTCGGCCATCACCCGCCCGCCCTTGAGCGCCCGGATCGCCCGGCCCTCGCGCGAATCGAGCAGGTTGTTGAGCGCCCACAGGGCCAGCAGCAGCACCGCCCAGATCACCGGCCCGAGGTGCAGCGGCGACGCGAGCGAGAAGCCGCCGAGGGTCAGCGGCGGCAGGCCGGTCAGACCGGTGAAGCCGCCCAGCACATCCAGGTTGCCGAAGATGTAGTACAGGCTCAAGCCCCAGGCAATGGTGCCCAGCGGCAGGTAGTGGCCAGACAGCCGCAGGGTCACCGTGCCCAACAGGCGCGCCACCGCATAGGTGCAGACCAGGCCGAGCACCAGCCCCAGCCAGGGCAGCAGGGCCGCAGGAAAGCCGGCCGGCAGCCAGCCCGCGACATCGGTCGAGGTGCAGACCCAGGCGGTGGCATAGGCGCCCAGGCCCACGAAGGCGGCCTGGCCGAAAGAGGTCATGCCGCCCACGCCGGTCAGCATGACCAGGCCGGAGGCCACGAGCGCATACAGGCCGATGTAGCTCATGACGGTGAGCGTGAACTCGGGCAGGAAGCCCCACACCAGGGCCAGGGCGGCAATGCAGGCCAGGGTCAGATGGCGCGACGTCATTCTTCGTCCTCCACATGACGGCTGTTGAGCGAACGCCACCACAGCACCGGGATGATCAGGGTGAACACCAACACCTCCTTGAATGCGCTGGCCCAGAAAGAGGAAAACGATTCGAGCTGTCCCACCAGCAGGGCGCCCGCAAGCGCCAGCGGGTAGCTGCCCAGGCCGCCGACGATGGCCGCCACAAAGCCCTTGAGCCCGATCAGGAAGCCGGTGTCGTAATAGACCGTGGTCAGCGGCGCGATCAGCAGCCCGGAGACCGCACCGATCAGGGCCGCCAGTGCGAAGCTCAGGTCGCCCGACAGCTCGGTGGGGATGCCCATGAGGCGGGCGCCCACCCGGTTCATCGCGGTGGCCCGCAGGGCCTTGCCGACGATCGAACGCTCGAAGAACACGAACATCGCCACCACCAGCACCGCCGCCATGGCCACCACCACCAGCGACTGGCCGCTGACCGGAATGCCGCCGAGGTCGAAACGCGCCTCGGAGAATGCCGGGGTGCGGAAACCCTCGGCACCGAAGAACAGCAGGCCCATGCCGACCAGCACCCCGTGCAATGCCACCGAGACGATCAGCAGGATCAGCACCGTGGCATGCGCCAGCGGCCGGTAGACCAGGCGGTACAGCAAGGGCCCCAGGGGCAGGATCAGGGCCAGCGTGGCCACGGCCTGCAGCAACAGGGATTCGGGCTTGACCAGCAGCACCAGGGCCGACGCCAGGGCAGGCAGGCCCAGGGTCCAGACCACGGTGGAGGCCCAGTCGACCGGCTGGCCGCGCTGATGCCGCCAGGCCTCGACCACCAGGGTCAGCACGGCCAGGGCCAGCAGCAGCCAGAGCGTGGCGGGCACCCGGCCCGCCTGCATCATGGCCATCGACAGGGCGCCGAAGGCCACGAATTCACCTTGCGGGATGAAGATCACCCGCGTGACCGAGAACACCAGCACCAGGGCCAGCGCGATCAGTCCATACACGGCGCCGTTGACGACGCCGTCCTGCCCCAGGATCAGGGCAATTTGCAAATCCATGATGATGAAATCCGGTTCGGAAGGCTGCGCACGCCACAGCCCCGGGGTTGGACAGCCCTGCGCGGCCTCACGGCCGTGCAGGGTTTCGGACCGGGCCGCCTAAGGCCTCAGGGCTGGTACTTCCAGGCGCCGTTCTCGATCTTCACCATCACCCGGCCGCGCTGGTCCAGGCCCAGGTGGTCGGCCGCCGAGGTGTTGAACACGCCGTGGGCACCCGCCACGTCCTTGGTCTGTTCGAGCGCGTCGCGCAGCGCGGCGCGGAAGGCCGGCGTGCCGGGCTGGGCCTTTTTCAGGGCCTTGGTCACGGCGGACTCCACCACCAGGCCGGCATCCCAGGCATGGCCGCCGAAGGTGGAGACCTTGTCCTTGCCATAGGCGGCACCGTAGGCATTCACATAGGCCAGGGCCGATTTCTTCACCGGGTTGCTGTCGGGCAGTTGCTCGGCCACCAGCACCGGGCCGGCCGGCATGAAGGTGCCTTCGACATCCTTGCCGCCGACGCGCAGGAAGTCCGAGTTGGCGGCCCCGTGGGTCTGGTACATCTTGCCGGTGTAGCCGCGCTCCTTGAGCGCCTTCTCGGGCAGGGCGGCCGGCGTGCCGGAGCCGGCGATCAGCACCGCGTCGGGCTTGGCCGCCATGATCTTCAGGACCTGGCCGGTGACCGAGGTGTCGGTGCGCGAATAGCGCTCGTTGCTGATGATCTGGATCTTCTTGAGATCGGCAGCCTTGACGAACTCCTTGTACCAGCCTTCGCCGTAGGCGTCCGAGAAGCCGATGAAGGCCACCGTCTTGATGCCGGTGTTGGCCATGTGCTCGGCGATCGCCAGGGCCATCATGATGTCGTTCTGGGGCGTCTTGAAGACCCAGTGCTTCTTGGCATCCTGCGGCTCGATCAGGGCGGCCGAGGCGGCCAGGCTGATCATGGGGGTCTGCCCTTCGGCCACCGCATCGATCATGGCCAGCGAATTCGGCGTGGTGCTGGAGCCGATGATCACGTCGACCTTGCTCTCGGCCATCAGCTTCTTGGTGTTGCTGACCGCCGCCGTGGTGTCGGAAGCATCGTCGAGCACCACGTAGTTGACCTTCTGGCCCGCCATGGTCTTGGGCAGCAGGGCGATGGTGTTCTTTTCGGGAATGCCCAGAGAGGCCGCAGGCCCGGTGGCCGACACCGTGACGCCGACCGTGATGTCGGCGTGGGCCAGGCTGGCAGCCAGCAGTGCGGTTGCGAGCGCAAGCGGTTTCAGGATTTGCTTCATGACGGTTTGTCTCCTATGAATGCAGAGGGGGTTGAGGTCAGGATGTCTTGCCTTCGGTGAGCCGGGGCGTCTGTGCAGGTGGCGTGACAGAGGTCAAGCCCCCCATGAACAGGTCGGCGACGATCGGCGCCATCGCATCGTAGTCGAGATCGCCCTCGGGTTTCATCCAGGTAAACATCCAGTTGATCATGCCGAACAACAGCATGGTCAGCGGTTTGGTCAGCTCGGCCCGGTCAAGTTCCGGGCGCAACGATCCGACCGCCTCGGCAAAACCGGCGACCACCTCCCGCTCCTTGTCGAGCACGCGCTCGCGGTCGGTGTCTTCCAGGAATTTGACATCTTCGGTCAGCACGCG
>Ga0213872_10002780_pt1 | contig 10018 bp, 10 predicted proteins | sample VelepicomBERX_R2_FD_160071 | JGI IMG/M metagenome (GOLD analysis project Ga0213872, IMG submission 160071) | Rhizosphere microbial communities from Vellozia epidendroides in rupestrian grasslands, the National Park of Serra do Cipo, Brazil - RX_R2 | ecosystem: Host-associated > Plants > Roots >... | reverse complement strand
GCTTCGGGGGATTTGGGGGCTATGGCGGCTACGGCGGGGGCGGCGGCTTTGGAGGGGGCGGCGGGTACGGCGGCTACGCTGGGTACGGGTACGGCGGATATGTCGCTGGCCCCGGCTGGGGCGGCGGGCCCCAGGGTCCGGGGTTCGCCGGGGGAGGCTATGGCGGGCCTGGCCTCGGCCCTGGGGGCGCGCCCGCGGTGTTTCCGCTGCCCGACAACGGCGGCTACGCCGTGGGCCAGAACCCGGACGGCTCGCTCTCGGTCATCCGCTACGGGCCGGTGTGGACGAGCCAGGTCGGACCGGACGGCTGGTCGCACCGGCACTATATCCGCTACGGCTTCTTCCCCTTCAGCGGGATCTGGCCGTTCAACTAGCCGCTCCTCAGTCGGCCGACAGGTTGTCCAGCGCCAGCGCGTGCACCCGGCCGCGGCCGAGCGCCGCCGCCAGCGGCCGCCCGGCGAACAGGCCGGCGAACGCCGGATCCAGTACGTTCAGCCCGCCGGCATAGGCGCCGAAGGCCGGCAGGACCAGGCGCTCGCCGTCGGTGAGGAAGCAGCGGCGGCGCACGCCGCGCCCGTAGCGGACCAGCTTGATCGCCGGATGCAGGTGCCCCGCGACCTCGCCGGGCGCGGCGCCCGGCCGCGGTTCGTGCGTCAGGGTCAGGCCCTCCACTTCGAGCCGCTCGACCGCCTGGCCGGGCAGGGCGGAGGAGGGGCCGTCCGCGTCGTGGTTGCCGACCACCCAGGCCAGCGCCCGGCGGCGCGCGATCGCGCTCAGGCGGTGCGCGTCGGCGGGGTCGAGCCGGGTCTCGGCTGCGCCGTCGTGGAAGCTGTCGCCCAGCAGCACCACGACCTGCGGGTCCAGCGCCTCGACCTCGGCTTGAAGCCGCGCCAGGGTCTCGCGCGTGTCGTAGGGGGGCAGGAGCTGGCCCTTGGCGCCGTAGGCGGAGCCCTTCTCCAGGTGCAGATCGGCGACGACCAGCATGCGCGCGCGCTCGATCCACAGGGCGCCCGAGGCGCGCAAGATCGCGCGTACGCCGAGCAGCGCGAGCTTCAGACCGCCGCAATCGGCGCGGGACAGCCTGGGAGCCGAGGCCGAGGGCAGGGGCAGGGGCGCGGGCGTCGCCATGAGCCGGATCTAGCAGACTCGCCCCGCCGGGCGGGAGAGATCGCGCGCCGGGACGCAGCGCCGCAGGATCGCCGCCCGCTGGGGCGGGGCGATCGCATATGCAGTCGTCATCCCGGAAGCCGCGAAGCGGCTATCCGGGACCTTCAAGAAGAAGCGGCTTCTCCATGGCGGTCCCGGCTCTGCGGCCTGCTTCGCGGGCCTCCGGCCGGGATGACGATTTCATATGGCCCGGGGGCGAGATCCCGTCAGGCGTGGCCGAGCCAACGCAGGGCGGCTTCGGGGCTGTCCTCGGGGCGGGTGTTGAAGGCGATCGGCGTTTCGGGCGCGCCCGAGCGGACGGCGTTGATGACCTTCTCGAACAGCCGGAGATTGGCCGGCGGCAGGCGCAGGCCTGCGCCGATGACGATGCAGTCATAGCGCGCGCCGGCCAGCTTTCCCGCGATCACCGTCTCCGCGGTCTCGCCCAGGTCGGTCAGGCACAGGTCCGTCCGGTAGCCGATCGTCTCGAACCGCCTCTGGGCTTCGGTGATCCCGTCCCAGACGACGTCGGGGTTCATGCCTTCGGGGATGGCGGGATCGGAATAGTCGACGAGCCCGGGATCCTCGCCGATCAGCAGCACGGTATGGGCGGCGGTCATGACGACTTCCAGACGGCCGCGATCGACGCGGCGCCGACCGGTAACGGGTCCTCGTCGCGCCGGTTCCTCTCCAGAGCGCGTTAGGCCGAAGTGTGTGCGGTTCGGCCGCCCGAACGCGCTCTAACTCTAAGAGCTCTAGAGCATCATGGGTTCAGGCGAGTTTCGCCTGAACCCATGATGCTCTAGCGGGCGTTTGTTGCTCTAGCGGGCGCCGACCCGGGCGAGGACCTCGCGCGGGATCGCATAGTCGGCGATCGCCTGGTCGTGGTCGAACAGGCCGCAGGCCTCCCGTTGCACGAAGAAGCTCCAGGCGGCGTCGGCGGCGGCGGCGACGAAGCGGCGTCGCTCGGCCGCAGTCGGGTCGAGCGCCCGCAACCGGCCGAGCGCGGCCTCGACGTCACGGCCGAGACGCCCCAGCGCGAGCGCCCGCTCCTGGGCGATCTCCGCCGTGAGCACGCTCAGGCCCGTCTCGCCCCACGACGACGTCGACAGATTTCGCGGCGCCCTGAGCGACAAGCCGGCCTCCTGGACTTTCCCCGTCCGTCCCGATCGCAGATCGGACCGCGCCGGCCCCGACGCAAGCCGCGCCATTCGTCCGATGAGGGTGTTCACCCCGATCGAGGACCTCATCCCCCCTGAACGATCCAGGCTTCGACGGCCTGACCAAGCACGGTCAACGGAAGGGACCCGTGCCGCAGGACAGTGTCGTGGAAGCGCTTCAAGTCGAACCGCGCGCCCAGACGCGCCTTCGCAAGTGCGCGCAGGCGCAGGAACTCCAGATGTCCGATCTTGTAGCCGCAGGCCTGGCCCGGCCAGACGCAGTAGCGCTCGACTTCGCGCCGCGCATCTTCGGCCGTCTCGCCGGCGTTCTCGATCAGGTAGTCGATCGCCCGTTCTCGGCTCCAGCCTCGCGCGTGAAGGCCCGTGTCCACGACGATCCGGCACGCCCGGAACAGCGAGCCCTGCAACCGCCCGAGCCGTCCCAGAGGCAGGGCGTCATAGGCGCCGAGCTCATCGGCCAACTGTTCGGCGTAGAGCGCCCACCCCTCGTTGTAGGCGTTGAAGCTGAGCACCTTGAAAAGCGTCGGGATGCCCGTCGTTTCATTGGAGATCGAGCCTGCGAGATGGTGGCCCGGGTAGCCCTCGTGATAGGCGGTCGTCGGCGTCGCCCAGCGCGGCCAGTCGCCCGTGTCGTGCAGGTTGAAATAGATGGCCCCCGGCCTCGAGCCGTCGAGGCTGCCGCTCTGGGAATAGGCGCCCGGCGCGCCGAGTTCGTTGGCGACCGGAACCCGGCGAACCTCCAGCGGCGTCTTCGGCATGTGGCTGATCACGCTCGGCAGGCGGGCCTTCATGTCCGCTTCCAAACCCGAGATGAAGTCCAGCAGGGCGGCCCGCCCCTCGTCGGTGTTCGGGAAGCGCCAGGACGGGTCCTCCCAGAGCTGCTTGATTCCCTGCGCCACCGTGCCCCGGGTCACGCCCTGGGCGTCCAGCACGGCGCGCGCCTCGGCGGAGACCTGCTTGACCTGCTCGACGCCCAGCTCGTGGGCCTGTTCAGGCGTCAGATTTGTCGAGGTGTGGAATTTCAGGCAGGCCGAATAGAAAGCCTCGCCTTCCGGCAGGGGCCCGACGCCGGCGGTCGTTCGGGCCTGGGGGCGCAGGGTTTCGACGGCCGCCAGTTGGCGGGCGATCGCCGCCGCCAGCGGCCCGTCGACGATCCTCTGCGCCTGCGCGCCCCAATCGCCGGCGATCCCTTGAGCGGCGGCGCGGTGAGCCAGCGAGGCGGCCATGCCGCCCTTCGGACCGATCTGGTCCGTCTGGAAGCTTCTGAGCTGCGCGATGGTGCGGTCGACGATGAAATCCGGCAGGACTCCGCCGCGACCGACGTCGGCGCGCAACCGCCCGGTCTCGAGCTCCACCGCGCGCGGAAAGGCGGCGAGGCGGTCGAGATAGGCCTGCGCATCCTCCGCGGTTGCGATCACATGTTGGCTGACCAGGAAGTCGGGCAGGGCCTGGTAAGCGCCGGTGAGCTGGCTGACCGCATACGGGACTGGATAGGCGTAGCCGCCGATCGCGCCATAAGGGAAGCTGCGGAACGGCCGCATCGCTTCCGCCAGCCAGGCCACGGTGTCGCGCTCGATCGCCGCCTCGGGGGCGTGGCCGACGGGCAAGCCGGCGAGCGTCGGAAGGGCGTCGATGACCGGGTCATAGAGATTTAGCCGGTGCGCCGGCGTGCGGTCGTCGAGCCGGTGCTTCAGGCCGGCGCGGCCGCCCGCGTCCAGCCCCAAGCTCGTGGCCGCCTCCGGCGACAGCGCCAGCATCTCGTCCAGCAGTCGCTCATAGATCGCTGAAGGCGCGTCGGCCCGTGCGACGCCGGCGGCGAACGCGGCGGCGCCCGACGCGGCGAGAAAGGCGCGTCTATCCATGTGTGGGTGCATCCCCCTCGAACGACATTCGCGAGCGCGAACGGGCGAAATCGACCCTAAGCGGGCGTTTCGCATTACGCCTGATGAGCGTTTAAGCGGAACATTTTTTCGAGCTGGGCATTGGCGCTCCGCAGCTCTGAGCGCTCCCTCTCCAACTGCTCCACCTTGAGCGCGTGCAGGTCGAGGCCGACCTGGCGCGTCGCCCATTCGATCAGCTCGACCTCGTCGGGCCGCAAGTCCTGGCCGGAGGGCTTGGGCCCCAGGAGCACGACGCCCAGCACCTCGTTGCGGTTGACCATGGGCGCGGCCAGCGCCGCCCGCAGGGACGATTGGGCGGGGTCCGGCGCGAGCGCCTTGAGCTCGGCCCGGATCGCGACCAGGGCGGCGTCGTCCGCGTCGAGCGCGTCGTCGACGCCGGCCTGGCCCTGCTCGCGCTCGTCCTGCGTTGGGAGGCTGCGAACCGGTTGCTGACGCCGCTGCGCGTCCTGGGCGGCAATGCGATCCTGGCGTTTCTCTTCTCTACGCTGATGAGCCGCGTCGGCTTAAGTCCGCTCCTGCCTGAAGCGGGTCAACGCGTTCCTCCACAGCTTTGGGGCTTCGAGATGGCTTTGTCGGTCCTCAAGGAGCCGCATCTCGCGTCGCTCGCGTGCGCGTTCGGAGTTCTGGCGATGGTCACGATCGCGATTTGGCCGCTCCATCGTCGCGCGATTCACGTTCGGCTTTGACGGACTTTGGCGACCTGCGGGGCGTGGCGAACGGGTCGCCGAGGCGCGACGCCGCCGCCCCGCCCTGAAATCCTCGCCGAGCCTTCGCTCCGGCCTGCGGCTAAGGCGTCGGCTGCGGCTGCGCGCTCGGCTGGGGCGCGGCGGGCGCCGGGGGCTGCGGCTGGGCCGCCAGAGGTTGCGCAGGCGGGGCGGCTGGCGGGGCTGTGAGCGCCGGGCCGGCAAGTGTCCGCTGAGCCGTCAGCCGAGTTCCAGGACGGGGATGACGTCCGTCTCCGCCGCGCCGAGCGCGAGCCACGCGGCCACCAGCGGGTGAGCCAGCAACTGGGCCTGGTACGCTCCAGCCGGGCCGTCGAGTTCGACGCCGTAGGTTTGAAACCGCGTGGCGACCGGCGCGAACATGATGTCGGCGCCTCCGAATTCCCCGAACAGCCATGGCCCATCCCCGCCCGGGTATCGCGTCCAAATCTTCGTCACCCGCGCGATATCGGCCTCCACCTCGGCGGAGCGGACAGCCCGGTGGCCACGGGCGCGGGTGTTGACGGGCATGGCGGCCCTCAAGGCGTTCAAGCCGGAATGGACCTCGCCGGCGAGGCTCCTGGCCCGCGCGCGCCTTGCGGGATCGGCCGGCCCCACGCCGCGGTGCGTCTCCTCGAAGTGCTCGAAGATGGCCAGCGTGTCCCAGATGACGAGGTCGCCGGTCTTCAGGACGGGAACCAGGCCGGTCTCGCCGCCAAGCGCCTGGACGGCCGCGCGGCTCTGATCGGTGTAGAGCGGGACGGTGATCACCTCGAAATCGAGCCCCAGCCACCGCAGCAGGAGCCAGGCCCGCATGGACCAGGACGAATAGTTCTTTTGGCCCAGCACCAGAGTGTACGTCATGGCTTCCCCGACTCCCGCCCCAGCCGCGGATCAGGCTCCTAAGCCCGGTCGCGTGCAACGGTGTTTTTTGGGCGTAGAGAGAGCCGGATAGACCCGGGGGCTGGCGCAATCTGCGCCATTCATTCGTTGGCGGGCCGATGCTTTCGACCGTTCGCGCCCCTGAGCGGACCTTCCGCCGACCTCATAACAGGGACCTGCGTCGGCAGGACGCGATCCAATTGAATGATGTCCGTCATATTAAGGGGTGCGCCGAGCGCCACTGAGAGGAGATCATCACATGAAGACCATGCAGGCGCTCGTCGCCCGGGCCGAAGGCGAACCCTCCGAAGCGCTGAGCCTGGAGACGCGCCCCGTTCCGCAGCCGGGACCCGGCCAGGTCCGCATCCGGGTGCAGGCCGCCCCGGTCCACGCCAGCGATCTGCACATCCTGCGCGGTCGATATGGCTTCACCCCGACCTTTCCGACCGTGCTCGGGCTGGAATCAGTGGGCGTGGTCGACGCGTTCGGCGAGGGCGTCGAGGGGCCCGCTCTGGGCCAGCGTGTGATCACGCTCGGGGTGACGGGCACGTGGCAGGCGTACATCGTCGCGGACGCCGCGCGCGTGGTCGCCGTCCCCGACGGGATCAGCGACTCGATCGCGGCCCACATGATCATCAATCCGCTGACCGCGCTCCTGCTGGTCCGGAACGAGCTCGAGGTTCAGCCGGGGGAGTGGCTGCTGCAAACGGCGGCGGGCTCGACGGTGGGCCAGATGGTCATCCAGCTCGCAGCCCACTTCGGCTTCAAGACGATGAGCGTGGTCCGCCGTCGCGCCGCGGTCGACGAGATCGTGGCGCTCGGCGGCACGGCGGTGATCTGCACCGAGGACGAGGATCTTCGCGCGCGCGTGGCGGAGATCGCGGGCGAGCAAGGCGTCGCCAAGGCGATCGACTGCGTGAGCGGCCAGGTGGGCGCAGACGTCTCCCGCGCGCTGGCGCCGGGCGGCGAAATGATCGTCTACGGGGCGCTGTCCTCGCATCGCCAGGTCGACCCCGACAAGCTGACGATCCCTCTGTTCGCCCGCTCCTTGATCTATGGGACCCAAACGGTTCGGGGCTTCTGGCTCTATCGCTGGCTCTCCACGACCCCGCATGACCAGGTTCAGGCGGCGATCAGGCAGACCATCGATCTCGTCGCCGGCGGCGCGCTCCGCGTGCCCGAGGGGCAGCCGATCAGGATCGAGAATTTCGCCGAGGCCGTGAGGCTTGCGGAAGCTTCCGCGCACGGCGGCAAGCCGCTGCTCGTGTTTCAGGATTAGAGCGCGATGGGATCAGGCGGAAACGCCTGATCTCTGAATCGCGCTTTCGGCGCCCGTTTCCGGCGCGGTCTCTTGAGATCGCGCCAGTATTGACCTCCGCCGATGTGTCGCTATCCACGCGTTGCAAGCGGGGGCGGCGACATGTCGGACTTGATCGAAACCGATCTCGGCGTCCCTGCCGCGTCAGAGAGGGCGGGGGACGACGTGCACATCCATAAGCCGAAAGCCGCGCATGGCGTGCGCGAGTTCCTGGCCGAGATCGGCGTCATCGTCGTCGGCATTCTGATCGCCCTTGCCGGCGAGCAGGTGGTCGAGACGGTCAGGCACGACCACGAGGTCGAGATCGGGGAGCGGGCGCTCAAGGCCGACTACATCCATTTCCTGCGCCAGCGGGCCGAGCAGACCGCCTCGACCGCCTGCGTCGGGAAGCGTCTGGCCGAGCTGCGCGCGATCGTCGACGACGGCGCGCGCCACGGCATGTTGGGCGTGGTGGGCCCCATTCCAAAGCCGCCGCCCCATTCGTGGGAGATCACCAGTTGGGACACCATGGTCGCCTCCGGGGCGGCCACGCACGTCCCGCAGGCGCAGGTGATCCTTTATTCCCAGATCTCCCACTGGGCGAAAGACGCCCAAGCCACGGGCACGTCTGAGGCCGAGGCATGGTCGGTCTTCGACAGCCTGAGCGGACCGTCTCGCCGCTTCGGCGAAGCAGAGCAGGCCATGCTGCGCGCCGACATCGCCCGCGCCGCGCATTATTCCGGGTTGCTGCGCGTCATCACCGAAACGACGGAAAAGGCGCTGCTCGAAACGGGCCGCCTGACGCCGGCGGAGATCACATCCGCGCGTGACGCAGGCGCACACGACGAGAACGTCACGCAGATCTGCGCCCCGATCGCCTACAGGGCGGCGGCAGGGTAGGGGCGGCCGCTCGCGCCCCCATCGCCGACCCGTAGACCAACCCGGCGCCGTCAGCGCGTTCTCACACGCCCTCGACCTATTGCGGACATAAGTCCTCCCGGGATTTGAGGCGCATGCGTCGCTGCGGGCGTGGCGCGAGGCCTCGGGGCGACGGGCCATGAGATCGGCATAGATCGGCTTTCCACCCGTTTAGATCGGCTCTCCATCCATTGCCGAACATCCGGAGGGAATAGACCCTTGGCGACGCGGGACGGGGGAGGTTCGGATGGCTGACGGCCGGGGAGCGGCCGTCAGCCGCCCGACGTGGGGTCGCAACCCTGACGCCGAGACAACGAACGAGAACGAGTAGGCGCCGCCATGTCCAAGTCCGCCCAGATCGCTGCTTCACGCCGGACGCCGCCGGCCTGGGCGCTCGGCCTCGCCACCCTGTGCAACGGCGCGCTGAGCGGCGTCCTTGGCATCACCGTCCCCCAGCTCCTGGCGGCCCGCGGCGTGCCCGAGCTGCAGATCGCCTCGATCACCGGCCTCAGCTTGATTCCGGGGACCTTCAACTTCCTGGCGGCGCCCATCCTCGACGTGGGCTTCAGCCGTCGCACCTACGCCACCGTCCTCGCGCTGGGCTTCGCCGCCCTGACGGCGCTCAGCCTCAACCTGCTCTCCGACCTCGCCGCGCTCACGGTGGTCATGTTTCTGGCCAATGCCTGCTACTACCTCTACTGGCCGGCGGTCGCCGGCTGGTTCAGCCAGCTGGTGGCCCGCGAGGATGAGCCCGCGCTGGGCGCCTGGCTGTCGGTGGGCGTCGTCGCCGGATTTGGCGGCGCCTCAGCGGCGGCGATCCTCCTCCTGCGTGGCCTGCCCTATGAGGTCGGCGTCGCCGTGATCTGTCTCGCCAGTCTCGCGCCGCTGAGCCTGTTCTTTTTCGTCCCGGACGAGCCCACGCCGACACTCTCCTTCCGCGACAGTTTCGGCCCGGTGACGCGCAACGTGGCCAGGATCGTGCGCGACCGGCACATCTGGAGAATGATGGCCCTGTTCGCCGTGCCCTGCGCCACGTTCTCACTCACCAATACCTTGAGCGGGGTGGGGCGCGACTTCCACGCTTCGGAGGGCTTTGTCGGCCTGACCGGCGGCGTGGGCACGACCCTGGGCGGGGTTTTCGGGGCCCTGGTCGCTCCCTGGGTCGCCAAGCGCTTCCCGCCCTTGGCGCTTTACATCGGCCTCGGCGTGCTGGGGGCCCTCTTCACCCTCAGCCTCCTCGTCCCCGCCCGCACGCCCGTCCTTTTCGCCGTAGCGATGGTGGGGGAGAACGTGTTCCAGTCGGCGGCTTTCACCGTGCTCATGGCCCTGGTCTTCCGCTCCATCGGCAAGAACAACCCCATCGCCTCCACCCAGTACGCGCTGCTCAACGCCGCCTCGATCGTCCCCATCGTCTACATGCCGATGCTGGACGGTCTCGGCTATGATCGGGGCGGTCTCGCCGGCAATCTGGCCGTGGATGCAGGGTTCAGCCTCGTCGCCTGCGCGGCGATGGCGCTGCTTTTCGCCAGGCCTTGGAAGGACACGGTCCACGTGGAGGCGGCGACGGCGCCCGAACTGGAAATCGCCGCCTAGAGCCGGATGGGTTCAGATCGATCCGATCTAAAGCCTGAATCCGGCTCTACACTTTGAATTTAAAGCACGATTCAGCGATCAGGCGATTCCGCCTGATCCCATCGTGCTTTAGGGGGCGGCCCACTCGGGCGTCACGGGCTTGCGGTGCGCTGCGATGCAGGAGAGGACGCTGAGGACGACGAGCGCGAACGCCGCCGTCTCCAATGTCGTCGGAAGGCGCTGCTCCCAGAGGAAGCCGTAGAGCAGGGCGAACAGGGTCTCGAACAGGATCATCTGCCCCGCCAGCGTGAGCGGCAAGAGCCGGCACATCCGGTTCCAGAGGGCGTTCCCGGCGATCGAGGCCAGGGCCGCCGCTCCAACCGAGACGCCAGCGAACTGCGCCCCGGCGCCGGGACTGTG
>Ga0213872_10002779_pt1 | contig 10018 bp, 14 predicted proteins | sample VelepicomBERX_R2_FD_160071 | JGI IMG/M metagenome (GOLD analysis project Ga0213872, IMG submission 160071) | Rhizosphere microbial communities from Vellozia epidendroides in rupestrian grasslands, the National Park of Serra do Cipo, Brazil - RX_R2 | ecosystem: Host-associated > Plants > Roots >... | reverse complement strand
TGCGTAGCGGCGTGACGGTCGTCGACTGGGCTTGGAATAGCGTGATCCAGTTAAAGTCGAAGAACGGGCAGTTACCGAACAGGGCCTCGTACTTGACTGACGCCCTCCAGGTAAGCGTACCGTTGGCGGCTCCCGGTGGCGCCGGCGGGGTAGGAGGGGAGACACCTGCATGCCCAAGACCCCATTCTAGCCCTTCGATAAGGGGGCCTGCCCCGAAGTGCAAGGTCCATGCTTCTGTAGGCAGCGACCACCAACGGTAATAACCCTCACCACCATCCACAAGATCCGCCGAAGCCCATGGGAAGTAGTTGAAGGGCAGCCCGACCGGGAACACGGCAGCCATATACTGCGAGATACCATTGCCTGTATCTGTGGTCACAGTTTTCAAGGGAACCACAACACCGTCCGAAGTCGTGTATGAGGTCTCCGTACCGTTGAATGTCGTGACCGCGATAGGGTACCAGCCGCGAACTCGACCATCTTCAGTCAGGATAGGAAGAATCGTTTGCTTGGAAGGGCTGGAAAGCGGCAAGCCGTAGTTGCTCATGTCTGATCCTTAAGGGTCTGGGGTTACGGTCACGAACTGAAGTTCGGTACCCGCGCAATCGCAGAAGGTACTGAATATAGGTGTCGGCACAGATAGAACGTCATTACCACTCTGCTGTGGGGTAGCAGGCTGCAAAGAAATCTCTCCATTCAGGTAGTTGTTCCACGTGGCCGCCACTCCTCCAACTAGGCCCCGAACTTGAACAGGGACCTCTTGGGTGACAAAGTCCGAGCCTGTCACGGGAACGAACGATTGGCTTGGGTAAGAGAAGACCAGCGACTGATCAGCTACGCCCATCAGAGCCTGACCGGTCGGTGTGTAGGCCTCAACGGTGTAGATGCTCATTTAATCCTCTTGCTATTGATGTAGTTGAGGTCGAAGGCAGGGAGGCCTAGGGAGTCTGCCACTACCTGCGAGTCTCCGCCAGCTTGGATTAGCCTTGTACCCTCTCTTAGGTCACCAGCCAAACCAAGTAGGTCTTTTAGGGCTTCGAACTTGTAGGACTTGTTTAGATAAGGCTTCAGCTTCCTCTCCCCTACCTCGTGATTCAGGTATGCTAGCACCATGGCATTGCATTCCTTACGGAGGTCGTAAGGTTGAATGCGCAGGATGGCAGACTGAATCTTACTCAATAGGGAAGGCTTGGCAACCATATCTACGTAGTCCACCTCGGTCAATTTCGTGACCTTGGGTTGGATCTTCCGAGGGCTTGTCAGCATGACCTTCAGCGCGTCCTCAAGCGTAATGGACGGAAACATCGGGTAGTTGGTCAACTCTATCTGTGACGCTGGTGCAGTAATAAAATTGACCGCCTCCAGGACCAGGCTATCCAAAGTTGTCCCCACGTGAACCAACTTCGGTTGAGCATATCCCTTAGAAACTACGCGTCGTTTGGTTCGGGTTCCGATCGAATGGCTAATCCTGAGACGCGAAAGAGCGTCCGAGATTTCCATTGGAGCATAGAACGGTGTGGCCCATATGTGGAGTTGGTTAGTTGTCATCAGGATGTCCCCGGCGAATTTCAGCACCCGTATGATCCCTATACACGGTGTACTCATGGGCGCCCTTATATCTCTCTGCCGACTTCGGGGTAATGATCAAGATGGAGGGAACCAACGTGAGCAAATGTGGCAGTAGGGCGTGAAACTTTTCAATCGTAGCGTCTGAGAAGGACGCCGTAGGTTCATCGAGAGTCAGAAGGCTAAGGCGCTTCTTCGAGGGCACGAACATAAGGAGCGCAAAGACCAGGATCAAGGTAAAGAGCTTGGACTCCGCACCTGATAGCTTCCGCACGTCCGTTGTCTGCTTCTTAGGTCTATGAACCAGGAGCTGAACCTGGGTACCCCAGACGAACTCAAATCGGTAGTTGTTGAAGACTACGGGAGCCATCTGGTTTATTACGGCAATGAGCCTCTCAGAAATAGCCTCGACAGCCATTTGCTTGACCGCCTTGTCCGAGTAGGCCTCCAGGGCGAGCTTCAGGGCCTCTTCGTTATCTAGTGAGGCTTCCAGTTCCTTGAGACGGGACCGAATCTTTGAGGCCCTGGCCTTGACCGTGTTGTGAACCTCAAGGCGAGACTCGATCTTTGCCAACCTATCTGTAAGGGCCTCAAGCTCAGAGGGATCAAATGCCTTGGCAAGCTTACGATCCTTTGCGGTAAGGGTTCTCAGCTCCTTGATCTTATCCTCATTTGAGGCCGCGAACTTCAGGACCTCAAGTTGGGCTTCCAGCGGCCTAGGATCCTCAACCTCGGCAGGCTTATCAACCTTGTCAGGCTTGACCAGCCGGCGGCGCTTTGTCAAAAGCATCCTAATCGAGTCCACATCGGTCTTCAGGAGGAGTTTCAGTTGTCGGGCCCGTGCTTGATCTTTCTCGAAAGCCGCAAGGTCAGTTCGATAGCTTTCAAGTTTTTTGCCGTAGTGTTCCCATGCGGTCCACTGTTCAAGGTCTTCCTCAACCTTAGCCAGCAGCTTGCCAATCTTGTCCGCATTAACCTGCTTAACGTCCTGACCGCAGGCATAGCAGGTTCCGGTCTTGAACTTTCGGGCGTGCTCTAGTTGATGCTCGTATTGACCTTGAAGCCTCAGAAGTTCTTTCTGCTCTGTAGTAGGTTTCTCAACCTTGGGAGGCTTGGTTGGGCGCTCACCGTCCAATCCCTCTAGTTCTTCTGCTGCCTTATCGTATTCAGAGACCTGGCGTTGAAGGTCTTCGATTGGGGTCTCCAAGTCCAGACCCTTGGACTCTTCTTTGTATTTGGCCAGAGCCTTCTGATAGGCCTTGTAGTCTGACCTTTGTTCTTCGGCCTCCAAGGAGGCGCGAATTCGAGCCTTCAAGGACTTGATTTGGTCCTCAAGGTCATCGAGGTCCTGCCCTCCTAGTTTGGTCAACTTCTCCTTGGCGTAGGACTCAAAGTCTAGCAGCAACCGAACAGCCATAGCCCGATCTTGTTCGGTCTTCAACTTGTCAATGTCGGCCTTAAGAACGTCAACGTCAGTCTCTAGGGCTTCCCGCTCTGCCTTGGACACCATATCCGCTTTAACCTCAGCGAAGGTCTTGCTCAACTCTTCCCAGGAGGCACGGATTCGCTTGAGCTCCAGCAACTGCTTGGCCAACAACTTCTTTTCCGCATCCAGAACATCGAGCTGGAAAAAGGTGGTGAAGAAGTCCTTACGCTGCTTGCTGGTACCTCGAACAAGTGGATGCGGTGTGGAAGAGTCTAGATAACCATAGGTGCGATAGTCCTCTTCAGTAAGAGGCCAGTGCTCAGAGACCTGTTGCCGTGCGAAGCCTTTGGTTCGGCTATTGGCCTTGACCTGACCATCAACGGTAACCTGAAGCTTCTCTGAACGACCTTGGAACTGCTGGACAATCTTGATCTCCTCACCCTTCGAGGAGCGGAAGGCAATCATGCGCTTGCCGACCTTGGACTTGTCTTGACGGGTGCCTACGATAGGCTCATCGTAGAAGATTTCGGCCACGGAGGAGGCGAATAGGCTCTTGCCTGCCGCATTCGGGTTGCCGTGGTCCAGCATGTTCTTGCCATACAGGTAGGTCGCCCCAGGTTTGATCGCTAGTGTGGAAGGCTTAAAGTCTCCCACGCCAGAGAGACCTATTCGCTTGATGAGGTTCATTTGTCTTCAGTAAGTCCACACTTTGAGAACACGATGTCCGTTACTTTCTGATGTAGGTCTCGAAGAGATCCGTCGTTGGCAATCACTGCAGCGTAGCCGTTCCACACCAGATGCTGCCACTCTGACTCATGTACAGGAGCTTGAAGGCCCATGAGCTTGAAGTCATGTTTCATTATGACTCTTGCCTCTTCCAGTACACTCTGGCCATCATGTACACCATAGACTTCCACTGCAGTGCTAAGTAAGCTGTAGAAGCGGGGCACCCACTTAGGATACTTTGACGGTCTGTGGATTCCGATGATGGTCGCGTTCAAGTTCGACAGCATCTGGAACTCATTATCAAAGCGAGCGTCGGTAATCACTGCTCGTGGATTCTGAGATAGCCAGCGTTGAAGACTTAGCACCCAGATGTCAGGATGAAAGTGATTTCGGAACACTTCAGTTCCGATGTTCTGCAACACCCAGCGCGGGGTGATTGGGATACCGAGGTCAAGCTTGTCTGTCCACCACCCGTCTTCCTGCTCCCTCCACACTCGGCTCTCTTCAGTAGCACCCTCAACAAGCTCGCGCTCCCACCCAAAGATCGAGGCCACCAAGTCCTTTAGAGGTGCAGCAAAAGACATGGAGGTAAAACCATATCGGGAAACCAGAAAGTCGGCGGCCGCATTCTTACCAGAACCAATAAGGCCTGCGAAGGCCACGATGTGCGGCTTATCAGTCGAGGTTTTCCAAGACACAGGCTTATAACCCACTCCCTTCAGAGGACCATCTAGGACGCCAGTCTTTCCATGTGATGCAAGACCGATGCCTTTCAAAGGGTCACCGAAGATGGGACGATAGTCTGTCGGATTCATACCAAAGCCTCAACAAGGTCCTGTAGCTGTCGGAAACGGGCTTTTGACCCTTCGTTCTTTAGGGTGATGCCTTGCTTGGTAGGCATCATGACCCCGTCTTTATTGACAAAGTAGCAGCGCAGACTCCTGAATTTTCCACCGTCAGGGGCGACAGAAAGTTCAGCACGCCATACCAGCTTGTCGTCTTTGAACTCAGCTAGGGTCTTCGACTTCCACTCACCTTCAGGTTGACCACGTTTCTTACCTGCCATCATCAGCTCCTTCGTAGTTGAGTAATCGATTGACATCCCGCTCCAACTGCCTCGCGTCAGGCCACAAGTACGAACGACTTGGACCCTTCATAGCAAGGTTAAAAGTGTGGTAAATAGCTATGCCGTCATCGGTCCATAGGTAGTCTTTGGTCTTTGTGGATCTCTCAGGGCCGTCTGTTTGGTAGATAAGGCCAACCTTGACGGCCTCTTCCACCCAGTGCTTGAGCTGGGTCCACGAACCTAGGTATTGGCCGATCTGCTGCCCTTCGACAACTGCCCTTAAGATCGCCAGGTGGAAGATGTTAACCTTCCTCTGCTCCGCATTCTGCATAGGCAAGCTCCTTATCTATGAGTTTAGGGAGCGCGCTCGGTCTGGTCATTGGCTGCTCCTCTATCACATTATTTACTGTGTCCAAGCCTGCCATGTGAGTAACGGCGGCTTGAATGCACTGGGCTTGAAACTGGGCAGCAGTTGTATTCTGACCCTGGGCCACAAGGTCGTCAATTAGATGCGGCCAGTCTCGAAGGGTGTGGGCCGCAATCTGACGACGCTGACTCTCCGTGGTGTTGCCCATGGGCAGTACGTGATCGATGCGACCAGGCCTAGTTGGTCGACCTTCTTCGTCAAGTCGACCCAGGGCAGGGTCAATCTTATCAATGTGGTTTGTGGTGACCACGAGACAAATACCGGACAGGGAAGAGATGCCACTGATCTGGTTTAGCACACATTCAAAGCTCAAGCTCTTATGAATCGTGACCGGCTCACGCCCGTGAAAGACGGTATCAAAGTCCTCCAAGGCGACAACGCAAGGGAGATTCATGTTATCCCAGGCATCAACAAACTCCTTGTCGGTCAAGGTGTTGAGAAAGTATTGGTAGATGGGAATGCCCAGAATCTTGGCCAACGCCAAAGCCAAGGACGACTTACCTGTACCACCTGGACCGTAGGGAAGGATGCCAGTACGCCAAGGGATATTGCGCTCTGCATACCAGTCACGCATTGAGTGCCACCGCTTGACCTTCTCAATCATGTTCAGAACTTCTTCAGGATAGAAGAGACCTTCTAGGGGGTCGTACTTCTTGGAATCTGTTTGGTATTGCGCTGGCCGGTACATGAAAGACTTGTCTACCTGCAAATTGGGTTTGGCGTATGAGGTTTCCGTTACCTGGCCTTCGTCATTGTCGTTGCCAGCACCTGAGATAGGCCTAGGCGCGTTGGCCCGCATTCTAGCCTCAGGGTGACCTTGGGGGCCTGCCGTACCCAGAACCTTTTCGATAAAGAACCGACCACCCTCAATCTGATGGGTCTCATTTCGTGCCCGCTCATATTCCTCAAGGGCATCGGTGATCAAGCCTGTAGGGTTGAAAAGGCCACGGAAGCCCAGGAGCGTGATACCTTCCCCCTGAACTAGGAGGAGACCACGGCGACCCCACCAGATGGAAGCCGCAGGATTCGGCATGTCAAAGGGGACAATGGACGCCATAGCTCGGCCATCAACTCGCAAACTCTTGCTTCGAATTGTTGAGATGCCGGACGGCAATTTGCGGTAGTGACGACGAAGATGGGTATATACGGCCTCGCCCATTCTGTTATTCAACGTCTTCTGAATGGTAAGAAAGCCTGACACGTAGGAGAAGAAGCCCTTGGCGTGAGACCAAAAGGCGCCAACAGCGCCTGCGCCTGCCACTAGACCTGCGGTTGTCAAAAGGTTGTAGTCCACTTAAGGACCTCCCGTCACTAGGTTGTTCAGTTGGGGATCAGTATGCCCCTGAAGCAGGCCCGGATATTTCGCGTAGCCCGACATAGTCGCCAGCCACACCAGAGGGTAGTCACCGGCTTCCTCTGGATAGACTGCTACACGCTCCAAGTAGGTCAGAACCTGTTGGTAACGAAAAACAGATTCCTTGATAGACACTACATCAAGAATTCGGTCCACGCATAGCTGATGAATCTTCGGATCTGTGCTCCACATGATGGTTCTCCTTTACGCATTTTGCTGGGTTAATGCCCGCCCAACTAGCCAATGACGCAAGGCTCGCAGCGTCAGGTTTTCGACCCTGCCTCATTCGGGAGAGCGTTGAGTCGCTAACGCCTGTGATTCCCGAGACCTGCGTCCATGTAGCGCCTCTTAGTTCACGGAAGTGATTGAGTTGTTCGTAGAAGAGGGTGAAGTCAAAGTCCTTCTTGTGCATTGCCTTAGGTCCCAGCACCACATCAGCCTTACTCACTTCGCCCTTAAGATACTGACCAAGAGCACAGTCTTTAAGGTGTTCCAGCCTACCAGTGGCAGGGATGTCATCCGCCCCAGACCATCCGTGCTGACCGCATACGAGGCATTCCAGCAGCTTTGGTTGGCGACCTAGATTGTTGTTCAAGACCACAAGAAGTTTATAGGGTTCAATGTCAATCAGCATTTTCTACCTTAGGCTAACAAACTCACAGGGCGGCCACTCTACGAATTTGGTCATCGAGTTCCCGAACCTTGCCCCTAGCCATTTTTCGTGCCTGCTCTAGATAGGAAATCAAGACCGTTCTAGCCTTTTCTTTGTCGTCATGTACCAAATCCTTGACGATGTTCAACGTCGAGCCATCGGAGCGAATAACGTCCATTGTCTTGTTGGCAATTCTTTCAAGATCGGATTCGATCCTCGTCCGTACCGTAACCTGTTCCAGTGGGTAGTTGGTCGCCGACAGCCATGCGGTGTAGGAGCCTATCAGTTTGCGCTCCTCTTCCTTAAGGTATTGACCAAGAGCGCAATCGCTTTCATGCTTTATTGCCCTCTCTTTTCCAAAGGACATGGAGCCACAGACAACACAGTATGGATCACCATCTCGGTCATGGGCGATTAACTTGAGGGGATGAATGTCGATCAACATTTCTACTCCTTACTTTTGTTTGAGGCAGCGAAGGCGTCTTTGATGTAGCGATAGATGCGAGCCGAGATCAGCTCCGGAATGCCAATCGCAAACGAGGAGGCCGTGATCTTGGTGTTGACCAAGCACTCTTGGAGACCCGCGTATTGCCCGAAGGTCACCTTCGACTCCTTTAGGGCTTCCAAGATCGACTTGTTCAGCGAGGTTGCCCAAACCTTGGGATGGCGGCGACCGTTCAGAGCCGCGTTGGAGACCAGGAAGCCTGAGGCCCACAGCAGCTTGTTCAGAAACTGGAATCCGTCTGATACTTCCAAGAGAGCCAACTGAACCTGAGCAAACTTGCCTGTTAGGGCTCCAACGATAACCTGCTGCACCAGCTTCTCCTCAGAATCTTCAGAGGCTGCCAGTACAGAGGCAATTGCTGCCTCGTCCAGCAACTTGGGCTTCTTGTCCAGACCTTCGTAATAGTCGCGAACCGACTGAATGAGGTTCGCCAAGGTCCTCATCTCGGAATTCGACTTCTCGATGATCTTCTGGATCAGCTCAGTAGATCGTAGGTAACCCATCTCCTCACCCTTGACGATCCTCTTCGCCTGCTTCATGAGGTCTGCGTCAGTGTGAGGCTCTAAGACCAGCTGGACGCATCTATTGGCAATCGCCTTGCCCGTCTGCGTGGATGTGAATTTGGAAGGGTCCATCGAACAAAGAACCCATATGGTGTCAGTCCTACCTGAGTCTTCCATGGGTTTCAGCAATGCTGAAGCAGCCGCAGCATTGGACAGGATCTGCTGGCATTCGTCAATGATGAAGATCCGCTTCTTACCCTGGGGTTTGAATTTGGAGAGCTTGATCAGTTCCCGCATGTCCTCAATGGACCTTTGGTCGGCGCCATTGAGTTCCCGAAGGTCGCTCTGTTTGTCTGCAGGCTTACCGTTGATCTCGGCCGCCATTGCGCGAGCCAACGTAGTCTTGCCTGCTGACGAGGGACCAGTGATGAGAAGTGCGCTAGGAATCTTGCCCGAGGCCAGCATGCCCTTGACTCGGGTCACGACCTTCTCATGCCCGATGAGTTGGTCAAGCGTACGGGGTCGGTACTTGGTGGCCAGTAGTGCGTCTTGTTCGTCCATGATTTGGTGAGTGTTAGTTGTCTTTGTATTTACAGACGCCTCTAGTGGGCGATCAGGCATTTGGGTCAGCATGCCAGGCTCTGAACTTGGCAAGCTTCTCCCCCGTGCGGAGCTCGATGTTGGCCTCCGAGAGGCCGAAGTTCTCTTTGACGAAGATGATGGCAGCCAGCACGTCGCCAGCCTCTTCTTCCATACGATTCTTCAGGGAGCCGTTACCATCAGGATGCTTATCCGTGTGCATGAAGGCCATCTTTTTGGCCGCCACCTGAATAAGCTCCCCACACTCCTCGACTAGCTTAGCCAGCCCGTTCTTTTCCATGGTCATGATCTGCTCCAGACCTTATTATGCTCTAGCTCAGGACTGTTCATGTTTGGGCTCGTATTTAAGGTTCACAAGAAGGCCAAGCCTACCACCGACTTCATTGTGGTAACTGACCTCTACCTCTGCGTCAATGATCTGGCTCTCATCGATTCCCGCGTCCTTGATAGCTTCCTGAATTAGAGAGTCCAGAGACCGATCTCTTGCGTCACTAATGGTCATCAGTCATCTCCTCTACGTTTTTCCTTGCCCTTGCCGTCCGAATACTTGGCAACCTCGTTGTCAACGAACTTTTTGACGGCACGCGTGACGTCCTTGTAGAGCTCCATGCGGGCTTCCGCAACCTCGTCCTCGTTCCGAACCTGAACGGTTTCCTCCACAGTTACTGATACGGGTTCGAAGCGCTCGACCTGAACCGTGCGTTGCACACTTATACGAATCGTGCGGGTCATGTTGATTCCTCTTTGAGGCCAAAGTGTTTAGCTATTTTGAGTTGTCGACGATCAAGTCGATCTAGGCGATCCTGAAGGCTTGGAGCTATAGGTCTGCTCCAATCCCTTCCCCATTTTAGGGTCCGACGCATTTGCTCAATCCCAAGGACGGCAGTTTCGAATGCTTTCCGAGCCATCTGTTGATCAGCAGGTATAGCTCGATCTCTAGCTAGTTTGGCCTCAAGCACTCTAAGCCTTTCTTTCCTACGATCTTGCCGCTGCATCCAGGAGTTCCAATCGGGTATCCCACATCCAGGACAGCAGATACCACCTGAGGCCCAAAAGCTGGATTCTCTCCTGTAGAGTCTGCGATCTTTTTCTCTGATTTTGGCCTGCAGGTTTTGGCGCTCAACAAGCAGCGGGCTCATGGCTATTGATCCGCAGGCCAAACGACAGCATCAGCACGTCCAGTAAGAACAAGC
>Ga0213872_10002778_pt1 | contig 10018 bp, 7 predicted proteins | sample VelepicomBERX_R2_FD_160071 | JGI IMG/M metagenome (GOLD analysis project Ga0213872, IMG submission 160071) | Rhizosphere microbial communities from Vellozia epidendroides in rupestrian grasslands, the National Park of Serra do Cipo, Brazil - RX_R2 | ecosystem: Host-associated > Plants > Roots >... | reverse complement strand
GAGGCCATCCTGCTGGCGGCGCTGAGATATTTCGCTCCGACCATTCCGGTGGTGGCCGAGGAAGAGGCGGCGGCCGGCCGCATCCCGGCGGTGGACGGGCCGTTCTTCCTGGTCGACCCGCTGGACGGCACCAAGGAATATGTCGGCGGCGGCGACGATTTCACCGTCAATGTCGCCCTGATCGAGCGCGGCCTTCCCATCGCCGGCATCGTCTATGCCCCGGCGCAGGGGGCGATCTGGTGGGGCGACGTGCCGCACCGCCTGGCCCAGCGCGGCGATGTCGAGAACGGCGTCGTGGCGCGGCGCCACCCGATCACGGTGCGGCCGTGCGGCGGCCGTCCGCGCGCGGTGGCGTCGAAATCCCACTCCAACCCGGCCACCGAAGCCTTTCTCGCCGCCTGCGAGTCGCAGGACAGGGTGTCGATCGGATCGTCGCTGAAATTCGTTTTGCTGGCGGAAGGAACGGCGGATCTCTATCCGCGCCCGGGTCCGACCATGGAATGGGACACCGCGGCCGGCCACGCCGTTCTGGCGGCGGCGGGCGGACGGGTATTCGATCTCGACGGCGGGCCGCTGACTTATGGCAAGCCGCGCTTCTTCAATCCCGGCTTCGTGGCGTGCGGGCCCTATCAGCCGCCGGCGCTGCGGCCTTTCATGAGCGGAGCCGGGGCATGAGCATCCAACTTACGCATTTGCGGCGGTTGGAAGCCGAGAGCATCCATATTTTCCGCGAGGTGGCGGCGGAGACGGAAAAGCCCGTCATGCTTTATTCGGTGGGCAAGGATTCCGCCGTCATGCTGCATCTGGCGCGCAAGGCGTTCTTCCCCTCGATGCCGCCTTTTCCGCTGCTGCATGTCGACACCACCTGGAAGTTCCGCGCGATGTACGAGATGCGCGACCGCATGGCCAGGGAAAGCGGCATGGAACTGCTGGTCTATCAGAACCCCGACGCCAAGGCGCGCGGCATCAATCCCTTCGACCATGGCAGCCTGCACACCGATCTGTGGAAGACCGAAGGGCTGAAGCAGGCGCTGGACCTCTACGGCTTCGACGCCGCTTTCGGCGGGGCGCGGCGCGACGAGGAGAAGAGCCGGGCGAAGGAGCGGATCTTCTCGTTCCGCTCGGCCAACCATCGCTGGGATCCGAAGAATCAGCGGCCCGAATTGTGGCGCCTCTACAATACCCGCAAGGCCAAGGGCGAGAGCATCCGGGTGTTCCCGATCTCGAATTGGACCGAGCTCGACATCTGGCAATACATCCATCTGGAAAACATCCCGATCGTGCCCTTGTACTTTGCCGCCGAGCGGCCGACGGTCGAGCGCGACGGGCTGATCTTGATGGTCGATGACGACCGCTTCCGCCTGCGGGAGGGGGAGACGCCGACCATGCGCTCGATCCGCTTCCGCACGCTGGGCTGCTATCCGCTGACCGGAGCGGTGGAAAGCCATGCCGCCACCCTGCCCGAGGTGATCCAGGAGACCCTCTTGACCACCACCTCCGAGCGCCAGGGCCGCGCCATCGACCACGACCAGTCGGCGTCGATGGAGAAGAAGAAGCAGGAAGGGTATTTCTGATGAGCAGCTTCGAACCGGACGCCCTAATCGCCGCGGATATCGGCGCCTACCTCGACCGGCATCAGCACAAAAGCCTGCTGCGCTTCATCACCTGCGGCTCGGTGGATGACGGAAAATCGACCCTGATCGGCCGCCTGCTCTATGATTCCAAGATGATCTTCGAGGATCAGCTGGCGGCGCTGGAAGCGGATTCGAAGAAGGTCGGGACGCAGGGGCAGGAGATCGATTTCGCCCTGCTGGTCGACGGTCTGGCGGCCGAGCGCGAACAGGGCATCACCATCGACGTCGCCTATCGCTTCTTCACCACCGAGAAGCGGAAATTCATCGTCGCCGATACCCCCGGCCACGAACAATACACCCGCAACATGGTGACCGGCGCCTCGACCGCCGATCTCGCCGTCATCCTGATCGACGCCCGCAAGGGAGTGCTGACCCAGACCCGGCGCCATTCCTATCTGGTGCATCTGTTGGGGATCCGCCATGTGGTGCTGGCGGTGAACAAGATGGATCTGGTCGGCTACGACAAGACAACCTACGACGCCATCGTCGCCGATTATCGCGCCTTCGCCGAGTCGATCGGCATCACATCCTTCCTGCCCATGCCGATCTCGGGCTTCAAGGGGGACAACGTCACCAGCCGCTCGGCCAACACGCCGTGGTACGAAGGCCCGACCCTGATGGGGCATCTCGAGACGGTGGAGTTGGACGTCGCCGCCGATCAGGCCAAGCCGTTCCGCCTGCCGGTGCAGTGGGTCAACCGCCCCAACCAGGATTTCCGCGGCTTTTCCGGCCTGATCGCCGGTGGAGCCGTGCGGCCGGGCGACCGGGTGCGTATCCTGCCGTCGGGCAAGACAAGCACCGTATCCCGCATCGTCACTTTCGACGGCGATCTCGACATCGCCGTGGCCGGCCAGTCGGTGACGCTGACGCTGGCCGACGAGATCGACTGCTCGCGCGGCGACGTGATCGCCGATGCCCTCGATCCCTGCCAGACCGCCGATCAGTTCGAGACCACCATCGTCTGGATGGCGCCCGAGCCGATGCTGCCCGGCCGTCCCTATTGGCTGAAGCTGGGCGCCCAGACGGTGACGGCCAGCATCCAGGCGCCGAAATATCAGGTCAACGTCAACACGCTGGAACATCTGGCGGCCAAGACGCTGGAGCTGAACGCCATCGGCGTCGCCAATCTCTCCACCGACCGGTCGATCAGCTTCGATGCTTACGACTCCAGCCGCGATCTCGGCGGCTTCATCCTGATCGACAAGCTGACCAATAGCACCGTCGCCGCCGGCATGATCCATTTCTCGCTGCGCCGCAGCCAGAACGTCCATTGGCAGGCGCTGGAGGTGAGCCGCGAGGCGCACGCCAATCTCAAGAACCAGAAGCCGGCGGTGCTGTGGTTCACCGGCCTGTCGGGTGCCGGCAAATCGACCATCGCCAATCTGGTCGAGAAGAAGCTGGCGCGCATGAACCGCCATACCTTCCTGCTGGACGGCGACAATGTCCGCCATGGGCTGAACAAGGATCTCGGCTTCACCGACGCCGATCGCGTCGAGAATATCCGCCGCGTCGGCGAGGTGGCCCGGCTGATGACCGATGCCGGGCTGATCGTGCTGACCGCCTTCATCTCGCCCTTCCGCGCCGAGCGTGACATGGTGCGCCAGATGATGGCGCCCGGCGAATTCTTCGAGATCTTCGTCGACACGCCGCTGGCCGAGGCCGAGAAGCGCGACGAAAAGGGTCTCTACAAGAAGGCGCGCGCCGGAAAGCTCAAGAACTTCACCGGCATCGACAGTCCCTACGAGCCGCCGGCCAATCCCGATCTCAGGATCGACACCACCGCCACGACGCCGGCGGAAGCCGCGGATCTGGTGATCGCGATGTTGCTCGGGGAGCTTTGAATAATCCCAAACTGGGCTTGCATCGTATCAAGGCGGGCTCAATACTCGAAAAGCGTTACCGGCCAATCGCCTGGGAGCAGTGATGCCGCAGACGGCGAGTACCGAGGGGGCAGTACACCCGGAGAGCGAACTGGCGCGCCAGCAACGGCGCAGCTTCGTGCTGGTCGCGGGGATTTTCGTATTGCTGCTGCTGTTGTCGATCGCCGCCAGTTGGGCGGCCATCGAGCTGGTCAACAGCACCCGCGCCTATTCCACCGGCGAGGGACGCTATTCCAAGGCGCAGAAGGTGGCGGTGATCCGGCTGCACCGCTATGCCGACCAGCATCAGGAAAGCGACTATCAGGTGTTTCTCGAGGCCATCGAGGTCCCGCGCGGCGATCACGCGGCGCGGCTGGCGATGGAGGCCGATCCCTTCGACATGGAGGGGGCGCGCGACGGGTTCCGGCGCGGCGACAATCACCCCGATGACATCGACGGCATGATCATGCTGTTCCGCCTGTCGCAGGGCTGGGGACCGTTCGCCGCCGCGGTCGCCGATTGGCGCGAGGGCGACGGGCTGGTCGCCGGCCTGGCCGACACCGGACGGCAGATCCACGTCCGCGTCGCCGACGGCACGCTGGACGCCACCGGCCGGGCCCAGCTCTTGGCACTGGTCGATCAGTATGACGACCGCCTGACGGCGTTGGAAAATACCTTCTCGACCCATATGGGCGAGGCGGCGCGCACCGCGACCCGGCTGATCGTGCTGGGGGTGGGATCGTTCACCATCCTGCTGTGGGTGATCGGCATGGCGTTCGCCCGGCGCCTGCTGGCCAAGCAGGTCGCCCTGGCCGAGCGCGAGGCCGCCGAGCTGGCCTCGGTCAACGCCGCGCTGACGGAAGCCAGCGCCGCCGCCGAGGAGGAGCGCCGCCGCGCCGAGAAGGCCAGCAAGGCGAAATCGGATTTCCTGTCCAATATGAGCCATGAACTCAGGACCCCGCTTAATTCCATCCTCGGCTTCGCCCAATTGCTGGAGATGAACCCCAGGGACCTGCTGTCGGCCAAGCAGGCGCGACAGGTGGTGCAGATCCGCAAAAGCGGCGAGCATCTTCTGTCGCTGATCGACGACGTGCTGGACCTCGCCAAGATCGAGGCCGGCAGCGTCCGCCTGTCGGTCGAGCCGGTGGAGGTGCGGGCGGTGCTCGATCAGGTGCATGCCGCTTTGTCGCCGCAGGCCGACAAGGCCAATATCCGCATCGAGGTGAAGGTCGCCGAGGGCGCCGCCATCGTCCGCGCCGATCGTACGCGGTTGCTGCAGGTGCTGATGAATCTCGGGAACAATGCACTGAAATATAACCGCGCCGGCGGCAGCCTGACCTTCTCGGCCGAGCCGGCCCGCGACCGCGGGGTGCGGCTGATCGTCGCCGATACCGGCCGAGGCATCGCGCTGGATCGCCAGGGCGAGGTGTTCCAGGCCTTCAACCGGCTGGGCGCCGAACAGGGCGCCATCGAGGGCACCGGCATCGGCCTCAATATCTCGCAGCGCCTGGTCGCGCTGATGAGCGGCAAGATCACCTTCGACAGCGTGCCCGATGTCGGCACCACCTTCTCGGTGGTGCTGCCGGGCTGGGTCGGTGATATCGACGGGGTGCGCGACAGCCGCTTCTCGAACGTGGTCGATCTGCGGTTGGCGCAGAGGGGCTACACGCTGCTCTATGTCGAGGACAATCCGTCGAATATCGAGCTGATGCAGGGCCTGGTCGAGACGCTCGAAGGGGTGCGGCTGCTGACCGCCGCCCATCCCGCCGACGGGCTGGCGATCGCCGAGGCGCAGCGGCCCGAGGTGATCGTGCTGGATATCGACCTGCCCGAGATGAGCGGCTTCGACGTGCTGGCCCGGCTGAAGGAAATGCCGAGCACCGCCCAGACCCCGGTGATCGCCCTGTCGGCCGCCGCCATGGCGCGCGACGTCGAGCGGGGGCTGAATGCCGGTTTCTCGCATTACCTGACCAAACCGATCAATGTGCGCGATTTCATCGCCGCCGTGGAAAACGTCCTGACGGAGAAGAAGAGTGGTGATCGACGACTCTCTTGATCACGCCATTCGCGGCGCCCCGATCCTGGTGGTGGACGACATCGCGACCAATGTCGAGATGGTGACCGGACTGCTCAATCTGGGCGGCTTCGGCGCGGTCAGCGGCACCACCGATCCGGCCCAGGGTCTGGAGATGGTGGCGCAAGGCGATTACGACCTGCTGCTGCTGGATATGCGCATGCCCGAGATCGACGGCATCGAGTTCATGCGCCGCTTGCGCGCCAGCCCCCGGCCCGACCAGCCGGCGGTGATCGTGCTGACCGCCCAGACCGACGAGGAAACGCGGCGCGGCGCCTTGGGCGCCGGGGCGCGCGACTTCATCAACAAGCCGTTCAAATTGTGGGAGCTGACCCAGCGCGTCCGCAACACGCTGGAGATTCAGATCCTTTATCGCCGTGCCCGCGAGTTCAACGTCGCCCTCGAAGCCAAGGTCGAAGAGCGTACGAGAGAATTGCGCGACACCCAGCTCGACGTGGTGCGGCGCCTGGCGACGGCGGCGGAATTCCGCGACAACGAGACCGGCCAGCACATCATCCGCATGAGCGTGATCGCCCATCACATCGCCATCGCCTCCGGCGTGCCCGAGGCCGAGGCGGCCGCCATCCGCGACGCCGCGCCGCTGCACGACATCGGGAAGATCGGCATCCCCGACGCCATCCTGCTGAAGCAGGGCAAGCTCGATCCCGACGAATGGGAGATCATGAAGCGCCATGCCGAGATCGGCGGCCAGATCCTGGAAGGGGCGATCTCGCCGCAGATCGAGCTGGCCCGGACGATCGCCCTGACCCACCACGAGAAATGGGACGGCAGCGGCTATCCCAAGGGCCTGGCGGGCGAGGATATCCCGATCGCCGGCCGCATCATCGCCATCGCCGACGTGTTCGACGCCCTGACCGCCGAACGTCCGTACAAGAAGCCGTGGACGGTGGAGGCGGCCGCCGCCTACATCGCCGAAAACGCCGGCAAGCATTTCGATCCCGCCCTGGCCGCGACCTTCGCGCGCGAGTTGGCGGCCATCGTCGAGTTGAAGGAGCGATTCCGCGACTGATCCGTTCGGATCGTTTCTTGGGGGGAACAATGGAGTTGGGCAAGATCTGGCGTCCGGGATGTGTCGCCGCCCTGCTGGCGGCGGCGCCGGTGGCGGCCGAGGATACCATCCACCATGACAGCCTGTTCGACGAGGGAAGGCTGCTGGCCACCGGCGGCGTGAGCGAGGTCGAGGGCGCGGGCGGCGGCGGCCTGGTGCCGTGGGCGCTGATCACCGGCTATGGCACCCGCGACGGCATCGGCGTCAACGCCCACGCCACCTATGTCAGCCTGCCGGATTTCGCCTTGACCACCGAAGGCGTGGGCATCGGGGCGTTCGACCGGCTGGAGTTGTCCTATGCGCGTCAGTCGTTCGACACGCAACAGGCCGGCGCCCGGCTGGGCCTCGGCAAGGGCTTCACGTTCGACCAGGATATCTATGGCGCCAAGGTTCGGCTGATCGGCGACGCGGTCTACGACCAGGACAGCTGGCTGCCGCAGATCGCCGCCGGGCTGCAATACAAGAAGAACGACCGCGAGGCGATCATTCGCGCCATCGGCGGCAAGCGCGACGAAGGCGTGGATTATTACGCCGCCTTGACCAAGCTGTTTCTGGCCCAGCGGGTGCTGCTCAACGTCACGGTGCGCGAGACCGAGGCCAATCAGTACGGGATCCTCGGCTTCGGCGGCGACAAGCATGGCGGCTACAGCGCCCAGGTCGAGGGGTCGGCGGCCTATCTGGTCACCCGCCAGGTGGTGGCCGGGGCGGATTACCGCACCAAGCCCGACAATCTCGGCTTCGCCAGGGAGGACAACGCCTATGACGTGTTCGTCGCCTATTTCCTCAACAAGAACCTGTCGCTGACCCTGGCCTATGTCGATCTCGGCGACATCGCCTTGCAAGGTCGCCAGAACGGCGCCTATCTGTCATTGCAGGCCGGCTTCTGAGGGGGGGATCAGAACGATGAGACATACCATCGCGGCTGTATTGCTTCTTCTGGCCGCCCTTCCGGCCTTCGCCCAGGACTCCGAGCTCTATCGGCAGTTCGGCGGGCGCGAGGGGCTGGTCAGGCTGGTCGACGACGTCACCGACCGCTGGGTCAAGGATCCGCGCATCGGCGACACGTTCAACGACCTCAATCTGACGCGCTTCAAGAACCTCTTGACCGATCAGTTTTGCGAGCTGGTGGGCGGGCCCTGCCAATACAAAGGCCGCGACATGTTCAAATCGCACAAGGGGCTGCATCTCAACGAGGCGGAGTTCGACGCCCTGGCCGAGGATCTGCAATATTCGATGGAGAAGTTCGACGTGCCGGAAAGCGCCCAGTACAGGCTGCTGGCCATGCTGGCGCCGATGGAGCGCGACATCGTCACCCGCGACCGCCTGCTTCATCCGGAGGAAAAGTGACCGGCCGGGCCGTCGCCGCGATCCTGACCGCCCTGGCGCTGGCCGGCGCCGCGCTGGCGGCGGAGACGCACCGCATCACCCAGAAGAAGCGCTCGTTCAGCCAGCCGGAGATCACCGTCAACGCCGGCGACACCATCGAATTCGGCAATGACGACGAGTTCATCCATCAGGTCTACGTCAATTCCGACAGCTTCAAGGTCGATACCGCCGAGTCCGAGCCCGGCAACAATATCGACGTGAAATTCACCACCCGCGGCAACTTCGAGGTTCATTGCCATATCCACCCGAAGATGCTGCTGGTGGTCCACGTGAAGTGAGCCCCGTGTCCCTTCTGCCCCGGCTGGGCCGCCATTCGATCAGCGCCAAGATCTTCGCCGCCTTCGTCGCCATGAGTGTGATCACGGCGGGACTGGGCGGATACGGCTATTACGTGCTGTCTCAGGCGGGGGAGATCGTCGCCCGGACCTATGACGGCCCGCTGATGGCGATCAATTTCGCCCGCTCGGCCAGCCTGCTTTTCATGCAGATGAACACCGAATTGCTGCGCCGCGCCACGGTTCCGTCCGACAGGCATGCCGCCATAGACGAGAAGATCGACGAGTTGACCGAGAACTTCTTCGACGATCTCGGCGTCGCCCGCGAACGCTCGCTGGGGGTGAAGGAGGCCCAGGTGATCGGCCAGATCAAGGATCTGGTCAATCGCTGGACGGCGGCGCGCAAGGCGGGTACCGCCGACGTCGCGGCGGAATTGGCCGATCAGATCATCGATCGCTTCGACACGCTGATCGAGCTGACCGCCGATCACAGCTTCGTCGAACGCCGCAAGTCGGTGTGGGAGATCCAGGATTCCATCTCGGTCAGCCTGACCCTGACCGGCGCCGCCCTGCTGGTCTCGGCGCTGATCACCCTGCTGCTGGCACGCAACATCATCCGCTCGCTGGGGGTGGCGACGCGCGCCGCCAATCTCATCGCCGAGGGCGATCTGCAGGCGCGCATCCCGGTGGGCGGGCGGGACGAGGCGGGGGTGCTGCTGCACTCGATGAAGGTGATGCAGAACAGCCTGCTGCACATGATGGACGCGCTGACCGCCCAGCGCGAGGCGGCCGAGGAGGAGAAGCGCCGTGCCGAACAGGCCAGCAAGGCCAAGTCGGACTTCCTCTCCAATATGAGCCACGAACTCAGGACGCCGCTGAACTCGATCCTCGGCTTCGCGCAATTGCTGGCGTTCGACACGAAAGATGCGCTGACCGAACGGCAGCGCGGCCATGTCGAGCAGATCCGCAAGAGCGGCGACCATCTGCTGCTGCTGATCGACGAGGTGCTGGATCTTTCGAAGATCGAGGCCGGCAACATCGCCCTGTCGCCGGAACCGGTGCCGCTGGCGCCGCTGCTGGAACGCCTGCAAACCGCCCTGTCGCCGCTGGCCGCCAAGGCGAACGTGACCATCGAACACGGCGGCGAGCCGGGCCTGATCGTCCGCGCCGACGGCACAAGGCTGCTGCAGGTGTTGATGAATCTCGGCAACAACGCCTTGAAGTACAACCGGCCCGGCGGAAAGCTGAGCCTGTCGGCCGAATCGCTTGACGAAAAGACGGTGCGAATCATGGTGGTCGATACCGGCATTGGCATCCCGCGCGAGCGCCAGGCCGAGGTGTTCCAGGCCTTCAACCGCCTGGGGGCGGAAGCCGGCACCGTCGAGGGCACCGGCATCGGGCTCAACATCACCCAGCGGCTGGTGCATCTGATGAGCGGGCAGATCTCCTTTTTCAGCACCCCCAATGTCGGCACCGCCTTCTATGTCGACCTGCCGGCCTGGAGCGGGCTGGTGCCCGGCGGGGTCCCCGACGTCGAGCCGGCCACGGAAGAGGAGCAGGCGCCGGGCCGGCAGGGCTATACGCTGCTCTATGTTGAGGACAACCCCTCCAACATCGAACTGATGCAGGGGCTGGTCGAGGCGCTGGACGGCATCACCCTGCTGATCGCCGAACATCCGCATCACGGCCTGGCGCTGGCGGCGGAACGCCGCCCCGAGGTG
>Ga0213872_10002777_pt1 | contig 10024 bp, 7 predicted proteins | sample VelepicomBERX_R2_FD_160071 | JGI IMG/M metagenome (GOLD analysis project Ga0213872, IMG submission 160071) | Rhizosphere microbial communities from Vellozia epidendroides in rupestrian grasslands, the National Park of Serra do Cipo, Brazil - RX_R2 | ecosystem: Host-associated > Plants > Roots >... | reverse complement strand
CCGCGTCGAAGCGGCCCCCGGCCTGCAGGCGCTCCAGCGCGGCGCGGCCGTCGGCGGCGCTCTCCACCAGCACGCCACGCATGGCCAGCAGCTCGCAGGCCAGCTCGCGGTTGGTGTCATGGTCTTCCACCAGCAGCACGCGCATGCCGTGCAGGCTGGCGGAGTCAGCCGCCTGCGCCACCGGCGCCGGTGCTGGCATGCCGAGCAGGCGCGCCAGCAGCGGACGCAGGCTGCCCGGCTGCAGCGGCTTGGCCACACAGCCCAGCAGGCCGCAGCGTGCCTGCACCGCTTCGGGCAAATCGGGCGTGCCCACCGCCATCGCCACCGTGGCTGGCAGCACGATGCCACTGTCGGCCAGGTCACTCAGCCAGTGCAGCGGATCCTGGTGCGGCAGATCCCAGTCCAGCAGCAGCAATTGATAGGGACGCTGGCGCACCTGGGTCTGGGCCAGCCGCGTGCGCGCCGCCGCCAGGCTGTCGACCACGTCGATGGCGCCCTCCACGCCCAGCGCGCGCAACAAGTTTTGCAGGGCCAAGCGGGTCGCAGCCAGATCGTCCACCACCAGCACACGCAAGCTCGCCAACGCGGGCGGCAGTACCGGCTCCGGCATGGCGGGCGCGCGCGCCAGCCGCAGCTCCACCGAAAAGCGCGTACCTGAACCGGGCGTGCTTTCGGCCCGGATACGGCCATCCATCATCTCCACCAGGCGGCGCGAGATGGCCAGGCCCAGACCCGTGCCGCCGTACTTGCGGGTGGTGGAGCCGTCAGCCTGGCTGAATTCCTGGAACAGACGGTTCAGCTGCAGTGCGTCCATGCCGATGCCGGTGTCGCGCACCGAGCAGCACATCACCAGCTGATCGGCGTCGTGCCGTTCCACCCGCACGGCCAGGCGCACGCTGCCGCTTTCAGTGAACTTGACCGCGTTCGACAGCAGGTTGGTCAGCACCTGCCCCAGCCGCAATGCATCGCCCAGCAGCATGCCACCGCCCGCCACCAGTTCGCGCTCGCCCAGATCCAGCACCAGTTCCAGACCCTTGTCCTGGGCGTCCTGTTGCACCAGGGCGATGGCGTCAGCCAGCACCTGCTCCAGGCGGAACGGCGCCAGTTCCAGCACCATCTTGCCGGTCTCCACCTTGGAAAAATCGAGGATGTCGTTGATGATGCCCAGCAGCGCTGTGGCAGACTGGTGCACCTTGGCGACGTAGTCGCGCTGGCGCGCGCTCAGATCCGTTTGCAGCGCCAGATAGGCCATACCGATGATGGCGTTCATGGGCGTGCGGATCTCATGGCTCATATTGGCCAGGAACATGGTCTTGGCACGGCTGGCGTCTTCCGAATGCTGGCGCGCCAGCTCCAGCTCGTGCTGGATGGCGGCGCGCCGGTACAGATCCTGTTCCAGCGCGCTGGCCATGCTGTTGAAAGCACCGCCCAAGGCCGCCAGCTCCAGCACGCCGAAACCCGCTTCCACACCCGCACTGGCCCCCTCCACGCGGGCACTGTAATCGCCCGCCGCCACGGCAGCCACTGCAATGGACAGGCGCCGCACCGGCCGCAGCACTTGGCGCTGCAGCACCCAGGCTGCGCCAGCCACCAGGCCCAGGCTGGTCAACAGGCAGACCATAGTGGCCTGGATCAGGCGCCGCAGCTTTTGCTGGGCAGCCTGCACCTCGGCATCCGCCTGCCGCCGTTCGGCGCTCTCCAGCGTTCCCGCCAGGGCCGACACGGCGGCCTCAGGGACGCGTTCGTGCAGCGCCAGGGCGCGCGTATAGGCCTGAGTCAACGCCAGCTGACGCTGCTCCTGGGCGCGCACCGCCTGGCTATGTGCCTGTTGCATCAACACAGTCAGGACGGCGTGCAGCAACAGGGCCAACAGGGCTGAGCCGGACAGACCCAGCGTAACGCGCGACAGTTTCATGGTGCCTGCTTCCTTGGTGAGATTGAGGATGGCCGGGCCAGGCGCGCCTTGCGAGCCACCTGCCGCCCCAGCCGGAATAGCGCCAGCGCGGCGCTATTGCGCGCCGTCTGGTCTGGTAAAAGTGGGCCTATGCCAGATCGATGACCGCACGCCGCGTGCGGCCGCCCCGGCTCAGGCCATGCACGAAACGCCAGGCCAGCAGCGCAAGGCCGCAGCCCAGCAGCGCCGCCACCGCGACAGTCAGCGCCAGCGCGCGGCGCATGGCGCTACGGCTGGCCCAGGCACTGTCGAACCAGCGCCCCTGGGTAGCCAGGCGCTCTTCTTGCAAGTCAGCCTGCAGTGATGCGAAAAAAGGCTGTGCCGCTGCCAGCGCCGCGACCGTATCGCCGGGCGTCTCGGCCAACGCCAGACGCGCCTGCATGGCTTGGCGGAAGGCCGCTTCGAATTGTTCACCCAGACGCACCGACAGCATGCCCTGGCCGGGCAGCGCCCCCAGCGCGCGCAGCTTCAGACGCACATGTTGGCCCTGCTGCGCCAGCGCAGCGACACTGTGGCGCTGGCCGCCGCCCAGGTCCATGAAGTCATCACCAAGCTGCTCCACCTGGGTGAGCGCGCCGTCGATGCAGGCCAGCGCGGGATCGGGCCGCTGCGGCATGGCCGGCGCGGCGACCATCAGCGCCAGGCCGATGGCAAACAGCAGGAAGGCGATCGCCGGGACCGTCCAGCGCAGACGTTGAATTTTCATGATTGATGCGGATGCCGTTCATCCGGTGTGCAAATTTAAAATGATGATATCGTCATAATGACAGAGTCGTCAATTTATTTTTCCTATCGCCGGCGCCATATCCATCTTGCAAAATTCATTCTGACTGTTTTGTCATTATGATGTAGTATCACGACTTTCTTCTCACTGCCTTGCCTGCCTTATGACCAGCCATGCCCGCTCCGCTGTCTTCACCGCCAATACCGTGGTCGGGGCCACCTGCCTGCTCGCCCTGCTCCATTACGGGCGCGAGGTGCTGCAGCCGATCGCCCTCGCCCTGATCCTTAGCCTACTGGCCGCACCAGTGTTGCGCGCCTTGGGCGCACTTGGCCTGGGGCGCGGGCCGGCCATGCTGGCGACCCTGCTGCTGGCGGCGGCCGGAGTGGTCGGCAGCGTCGCGGTGATGGCCAGCCAGCTGATCGACGTCAGCGAGGAACTGCCGCAGTACCGCGCCGGCATCCAGCACAAGCTGGAACAGCTGCAGGGGCTGGCGCAGCGCCCCTTCGCCCACGTCAACGCCAGCCTCGGCGTGATCGTCCCGCTGGCGCCAGACAACACGGGCGCCGTGGCCGGCATCGCCGCCGCCCCTTCAGCCATCGCAGCGTCGGGCAAATCGCTCAGCGACCTGGCCGCGCTGGTGGGTGCGCCGCTGGCCGAGACCGGCCTGGTGCTAGTGCTGCTGGTGTTTATCGTGCTGGAGCATGAAGCCTTGCAGGACCGGCTGATCCGCCTGTCCGGCCAGGCCGAGATCAGCCGCACCATTCGCGCGCTGGCCGACGCGGCGCAAGGCGTGTCGCGCTTTTTCCTGTCGCAGTTGGTGGTCAACATGACCTTCGGCGCTGCCGTCGGGCTGATGCTCTGGCTGCTGGGCGTACCGCATGCGCTGCTGTGGGCCACCCTGAGCGCACTGCTGCGCTTCGTGCCCTACCTGGGCGCGCTGATGGCGGGCGCCGCCATCGCCGCCTTTACCGCCGCCGTCGATCCCGGCTGGCATATGACGCTGGCCTGCCTGCTCCTGTTCGGCACGCTGGAACTGCTGGTCGCCAATCTGGTCGAGCCCCATGTGTATGGCCACAGCACCGGCCTGTCGCCACTTGCCGTGACGGTGGCGGCGCTGTTCTGGGGCACGCTGTGGGGTCCGGTGGGGCTGCTGATTTCCACCCCGCTGACGGTCTGCTTGGTGGTGGCCGGGCGCCACGTGCCCGCGCTGGAGCCGCTCGCCATCCTGTTCGGCCAGACGCCCGACGTCACTGGCGCCCAGCGCTTCTTCCTGCGCGGACTGTCGGGCGACACCAGCGCCATTCTGCGCGACGCCCGTCCTATCCTGCGACGCGCCAGCTTTGCGCGCTACTGCGACCAGATCCTGCTGCCAGGCTTGGCCCTGGCGGCGGCCGAACTGGAGCTGGGCCTGATCGACGCCGAGCAGCAAGGCCACTTGCGCGGCACCGTGGCTGAGGTGGCCGAGGCGTTGGCGCCCAGCGGCGGCGTACGCCATCGCCGCCGCCATGTGTCGCTGCTGAACGCCAACGTCGGCGCCCACCTGCGCCAGCTGCGCGAGGCGCGCCTGGGCCGCTGGCAAGGCTCGCTGGACGTGCCGCAGCGCTCCATTGTGCTGTGCGCCGGACTGGCCCAGGAGCGCGATGAGCTGGTCAGCGAGCTGCTGGCGCGCACCCTGTGCAGCGCCGGCATCGATGCACGCAGCATCGGCCTGCCGCTGCCCTACGCGGAGCACGATCCCAGCACGGCCAACCTGGTGTCCACCGTCTTCATCCCCTATCCGCTGGCGGAGACTCAGGCGCAGTGGCAAGCCGCGCTAAACGAACTGCGCAACCTGCTGCCACAAGCCCTGCTGGTGACCATCCGCCTGCCGGGCGACGAAGCTGGCGTGCCCCAGGCCGCTATTGCCGGCGCCGTCGACCTGGTGCTGCGCTCCTTCGAGGAAGGCCTGGCCTTTGCCACTGGTGATGGCAGGAAGGCGGCTTAGATGCGGCTGCTCCATCTCGATACGGCGCAGTGGCAGGCGGCCGCCGCCAGCCACGCGCTGTCGGCCGCCATCGTGGCGCGCCTGCAGGCCGCCACGCCTGCCATCCAGCTGTGCCATCGCGACCTGGCCCAGGCCCCGCTGCCGCGCCTGAGCACCGCCGTCTTGCTGGCTACCCTGGGCACGGCGTCGACGGCGTTACCGGCCGAACTGCAACCAGGCCGGGAAGCGGCGGCCGAGTTCCGGGCGGCTGATGCTCTGGTTATCGGCGCCACCCTGCATCCCGACGGTCCCAGCCCGCTGCTGCTGGCCTGGCTCGACTGCATCGCCCTGCACAAGCACGCGCCGGATTTCAAAAAACGGCGCATCATCGTGGCGCTGCCCAACGGCGTGGGGCGCAAGCAGGAGATCGTCCGGCTGCAGAAGGTACTGACCTTTGCCGGACTGTCCGGAGCAGAGATCATTACCGGCTTGCACCAGTTGAGCACCCCATGAGGACACCGGCGTGTCTGCCAATGACATGCGGAAATCTACTGCTAAAATGAAAGTAAATTCCGCAGTAGGATCCGTATCGGGGGCAGACCATGTCGAACGGCGCAGCAGATCCTGGTTTAAGCAAGCTCATCAGCGAAGCGGTGACGCTCAGTGAAAACGGCATCGTCATCCTGGATGCGCAGGACCGGGTGGTATTCTGCAATCCTGCGATGGCTCATTATTTCGGTGCTCCGGGGCGCGACGCCGTGATGGGCAGGAGGGTGGACGAGATTCTGACCTTGCTGTACCACCGCCAGGCCGGCGAAGACGCCCAGGGCCGCTCACTTCAAGAGTGGCTGAACCATTTTCAATCGGTGTTCCGCTCGCTCCCCTTCCGCTCCTTCGAAATTCACATGACGGATGGGCGCTGGCTGCTGACCACCGAGCAGATACTGCAAGACGGCGCCGTCATGATCCAGTGTACCGATATCAGCCGCCTCAAGACGGTCGAGGCGGAACTGCGGCAAAGCAAGCTGGAACTGGAATTTCTCGCCATGACCGACGAGCTGACCCGGCTGCCCAACCGGCGCCATTTCCTGTCCTGCCTGGAAGCCGAGGCGCAGCGCGCCGTGCGCTACGAAAGTCCGCTATCGGTGGCCATGATCGACCTAGATTTTTTCAAGCAGATCAATGACCGCCTGGGCCATCATGGCGGCGATGAGGTTCTGCGGCATTTTTCCGCCCTGCTGCGCGATCAGCTGCGCAATTCCGATTTCGCCGGCAGGCTGGGCGGCGAGGAGTTTGCCATCAGTTTCCCCGAGACCGAGGTTGCCGACGCATGCCACGTCATCGAGCGGATCCGCAAGATCTTGGCAGCCGAAAAACTCGATGCGCTGGCGCCCGGCTTCAGCTACAGCTTTTCCTGTGGCATAGCGTGTTCGGAACAAGCCACGCCCCCGGAAGGGCAACAGCTGCTGGCCTGGGCCGATACCGCGCTTTACCGGGCCAAGTCCAGCGGCCGCAACCGCACCTGCCTGCATGCCGCCTCAGCACCAATCTAAAATCGCATCAAGGAGACTGCCGATGATCTGGCCTATCTATGCTTCCCTGCTGGCGCTGCTGTTTGTCGGATTGAGCATCCGCACTCTGCGCCTGCGTCGGCGCTTGCGCATTGCCGTGGGCGATGGTGGCAGTCCACTGCTGCTGCGCGCCATGCGGGTGCATGCCAACTGCGCCGAATACGTCCCGCTCGGCATGCTGCTCATCGTCGGTGCCGAGACCGTGGGCACCTCCCCGCTGATGGTGCATGGTCTGGGCAGTGCCCTCTTCATAGGTCGGCTGCTGCACGCCTATGGTGTGTCCCAGGAGCGTGAAGTGTATGCCTTCCGCGTCACTGGTATGACGCTCACTTTCACCTGCTATCTCACGGCCAGCCTTTTTATCTTGAGGCGCCATCTGCTCAAATGAGCCCAGCTAAGGGCCTGTATCACCATGGCAAGCAGCACAGATCGACCGTCCGTCGCAATGTCCCAGCCCGAAGCTGCCAGTTCGCCGGTAGCTGCCTTCGATCGGGCGCTTCGTCCGAACCAGTGAATGGGCGTCCGCCAGGGTGCTTTTTTGTTCTGACGGAAGCGGCGGGACTTGCATCGGATTCTCGACAGGAGCAAACAACCCTGGAGTAGCTCCAGAAACAAGGATATGACCCCGAAAATGACCCTCAAACGTAGTCAATTCAGGCCCCGGTCAAGCTTGCTTAACTCCCGCTCGATGCGCAACGAACTGTGTCCTGCAATAGAGGCTACTGGACTGGAGACGATCTGTGCGGACCTACAGACTGATCTGACCTGGGATCCGGCCACAGCTTGCCGAGGCCATCGCAAACGGGCTGACAGAGCATCTTGGAATAGTTGAAAGCACAGCCCAACCAACGCCGAGCGACCAAGTAATCCTAGCTGGTAGCGTGGGAATAGATACCAGCCGGATTGATCTTGAGCGCCCTCATGCAGCACCGCCTGTGGAAATAGTATTCAGGACTAACAGCACCTCTTGGGTTCCGATGCGGGTAGCGATATGGTCGAGCGGCGACGCGCCTCGGAAGCACTTGTTCGGAGCACTCAGCCAAGCTCTGGCTAACGCCTCGCTGCCGAAGGCCTGCTGCGCATGCGCCAAGATATCGGGGGCGATCCGTTCCGATTGTTTCTCTTTCATAGCCCTCTCCGTCTTGAAGAGCGCAGTATACCTTCTTGTGGAACTGGGAAGATCATGTAGAAGCATCTAGATGTGTTCTGCTTGAACATGAAACGAATCAGCCTTCAATCAGGCGACAGACCACGCTTCCGCCGGCCGCACGGTTTTTCAGCGTCCATGATCAGCCATCGGGATCAAGCACCTGGTCCATAAACTAAGCGCTCCGGATATCGCATGCCGCGAACTCTTGTCACGGACCACGTCCACGAATTCCAGTACGACCTTCGCGGCTGCGGTGACCTTCAGCTTGTGCTGCTATGGTCCGGGCATTCAGTTCAGACCGGCGGAGGACTGCGAGCCCCATCCGCCGCATAAGCCGCCAGAAAGTAGCTCGCCTCAGCGGGTCTAAGCGCTCGAATCAGCGCCCGGTCCGCCGCAACCTCGCAGGACCTCAGAACCCAGTGACTTAAGTCAGGGCTAAAATTGAATGCACATCTATTGATGCAGATCGCACGCCTTCAAAATTGGCACGATACTGACTTGACGCCGCCGGGCGCGCGTCCTAAGCTGGGATCGTCTGAAGGGTCCCATATCCCGAGGCAGCCGCAAGGCGTAGGTCCCGTAATGGCGTCGCAGTTACGACACCTGCATCAAGGTGCTGAGTAATCGGCCCACCAAACCAACTGTTGTACGCAGCGCCCCGCCTCGTGCCGCGTGCTGCCGCCGTAGAACACGAGCTCCCGCTTGCGGGTCAGTTAGTGTGTAGCACTGCCGTAACCGGCCTGGCCCACGCCGCCTAGAGCAGCATGCTAGGCCGGTGCAGCATCGCAAAGTGCGCGCGCCCTGGCGCCGCCAGTCGTCGCAAAGCCTGCGAGCCATTCCGGCCGTGGGTCATGGTTATCCATCGTGCGCGCCATCGCGGCGCGCCTGTGATGTTGGTCAGGCGTACGGCACTGCCCTGAGCAAGCCGTCCCCGTACAGCATCGCAGCGTCCCACACCCACCACCTGGGCGTGGTCTTCCTCCGTGCGCACCCTGAGTGCGTCGAATTACCAGCCTGCAGACCCCCGAGGTTTGCCGGTTGTCCCATGCGCTTGCGGCCCGACCGCAACGCACGCCACCCTGAGTGGCGAGGAATTTAGCTCAAAGCACACGGTATCCGGGGTGCATCCACCACTTAGGTGGCCCGGCATGACTCGTCCCAGAGATGCGTCTGTCGCTGTTAGCACACAACCGTTGGTGGTCCGGTGGTATGGCCAAAGATAACAACGGGGATATCGGAAAATTTGTCTCACTGCAGGCCAAGCGATGCGAGTCTGACGGAGCGTCAGCTCAGTCTCACGGGGCGTCTTTATTGACGGTCGGCTGCTACGTGCAGCCCCTATCGCAAAGCCTCCTCGCCTAACACATGGCATGTGAATCGATCGCTATGCCATCGAAGTCGCTCCGTTGCGGTGGACCCGCAACAATCTTCCCCAGCGCGCCCCGAGCGCCGATGGAATCCCTCGTGCCTGCGTCCCTGAGATGCAGCACATCACACCGTAGTACGCGGGCCAGACCCGCCACCACGCCAGCCAATGGCCAGCTGCGCATCAACGTATGCGCAGCTGCTATCCGACTTTGTTTTGTTAGCGTAAGCGCGTCCAGCGTCGTCACTGACGGCCTGCCGACAGTGACGACGCTTAAACACAAAGCAGCGCCTTAGCAAGTAGGGCGATTTGGCAAGTGACGGTCGCAAGTGATGGGCACGAAAACCCCGGTTTTCAAGTCTGCGCACGAGCTTCCTCACAGGCGTAAGCCACCGTGTGTGCTTGCCACACGGCGTTCCGTCGTCAAGCGGGCACTCCTCTAAGGCCCCCGAGACCTTACCGGATCAGCGGTCATTGACAAAGACGTGCACGAAGTGCACCCCATGGGCCCTGGGTTATTGGCCCACCACCCTACGTCGATCTCCATGGTCGCGTAGCGGCGCCAACGCGCATGCGGCGCAGGCAAGCAGCAAAACCACCGCATACAACGGGAGTGGTGTCCCGGGGCCTTTCAAAAGTAGTTCAGCTGCGGCTGCGCTATCGGCCAGAAACACTTACCGAATATCGGCACCAGGCAGTTGATCGTGAATTTCTCTTTGATGGAGGTGGTGATGCAGAACCTGAACTTTGATCTGAAGCAGATGGGCGACCGCAATCGCGATGGAGCCTTCGGCACACAAATTGATCGGGCGAGGATGTTGTCGTTGTTCGCCGACCAGCTGCACCAACTGGGCTTTTACCATATGAGGGCGAACAGCCTGCGTACCACTCATGTCGATGCCCTCGTGGCGCAATGGAAACGAGAGGGCATCTCCACAGGAACCTTCAAGAACAGGCTCGCGACATTGCGCTGGTGGGCCGAGAAGGTTGGCAAACAGAATGTGGTGAAGCCCAAAAATTCCGACTATGGCATTGGAAAGCGCATTCAGGTCACCAACGTATCCAAGGCGAAAATGCTGGATGAAGGCAAGCTGGCACTGGTCAAAGACAACTACACAAGGGCATCGCTGATGTTGGAAGCCACGTTTGGGCTAAGGCGCGAGGAAAGCTGTTCGTTTGCTCGCGGAATTGACCCACTCCGATTGACCCACCTTCCACTGCCTGGCAAATGCAGCCACGCGATCATATGACCCCTCATACCCGAGCTCCTTAAGGTCCAGGTGGAGTTGCTTCAAA
>Ga0213872_10002776_pt1 | contig 10025 bp, 13 predicted proteins | sample VelepicomBERX_R2_FD_160071 | JGI IMG/M metagenome (GOLD analysis project Ga0213872, IMG submission 160071) | Rhizosphere microbial communities from Vellozia epidendroides in rupestrian grasslands, the National Park of Serra do Cipo, Brazil - RX_R2 | ecosystem: Host-associated > Plants > Roots >... | reverse complement strand
GTCGCCGTCCGGCTGCAGCAGAACGCCGTTCTCGATCCAATCTTCCTGCGCCTTGATACGGCGCTCCAGCGAGCGGGCGTCGGCATAGCCCTCGGCGATCATCCATTTCATCAAGGTGATGTTGGAGGTCATATATTCGACGATCGGCGCCTTGTTGAGGCGGACCGTGCAGCCCGCCGCCGAGCGTTCGGCGGAGGCGTCGGTCAGTTCGAAGGCCTGTTCGACCTTGAGATCCGGCAGACCCTCGATCTCGAGAATGCGGCCGGAATAGATATTCTTCTTGCCCTTCTTCTCGACGGTGAGCAGGCCCTGCTTGATGGCGTAAAGCGGAATGGCATTCACCAGATCGCGCAAAGTCACGCCGGGCTGCATGGTGCCCTTGAAACGCACCAGCACGCTTTCCGGCATGTCGAGCGGCATCACCCCGGTCGCCGCGGCGAAGGCGACCAGGCCGGAGCCGGCCGGGAAGGAGATGCCGATCGGGAAGCGGGTGTGCGAATCGCCGCCGGTGCCGCAGGTGTCGGGCAGCAAAAGGCGGTTCAGCCAGGAATGGATGACGCCGTCGCCCGGACGCAAGGACACGCCGCCGCGGGTCGAGATGAAGGAGGGCAGTTCGTGATGGGTCTTGATGTCGACCGGCTTCGGATAGGCGGCGGTGTGGCAGAAGGACTGCATCACCATGTCGGCCGAGAAGCCGAGGCAGGCCAGATCCTTCAATTCGTCGCGGGTCATCGGGCCGGTGGTGTCCTGCGAGCCCACCGTGGTCATCTTCGGCTCGCAATAGGTGCCCGGACGCACGCCCTGGCCTTCCGGCAGACCGACGGCGCGGCCGACCATCTTCTGGGCCAAGGTGAAGCCCTTTGTGCTTTCGGCGGGAGGGGTCGGCAGGCGGAACAGGGTGGAGGCCGGCAGGCCCAGCGCGTCGCGCGCCTTGCCGGTCAGGCTGCGACCGATGATCAGCGGAATGCGGCCGCCGGCGCGCACTTCGTCGAAGATCACGTCGGACTTCACCTTGAATTCGGCGATGACCTGGCCGTTCTTCAACGCCTTGCCGTCATAGGGACGCAACTCGACCACATCGCCGGTCTCCATCTGCCCGACATCGAGTTCGATCGGCAGAGCGCCGGCGTCTTCCATGGTGTTGTAGAAGATCGGGGCGATCTTGGAGCCCAGGCAGACGCCGCCGAAACGCTTATTGGGAACGAAGGGAATGTCCTGGCCGGTCCACCACAAAACCGAATTGGTGGCGGATTTGCGCGACGAGCCGGTGCCGACCACGTCGCCGACATAAGCGACCTGGTGGCCGCCTTTGGCGAGATCCTGAAGCTGCTTGATCGGGCCGCGCTTGCCGGCCTCTTCCGGCACGATGCCCGGACGCGGATTTTTCAGCATGGCCAAAGCGTGCAGCGGAATGTCGGGGCGGCTCCAGGCGTCGGGGGCCGGCGACAGATCGTCGGTATTGGTTTCGCCGCTCACCTTGAAGATGGTGACGGTGAGGGATTGCGGCACTTCCGGACGCGAGGTGAACCATTCGGCGTCGGCCCAGCTTTGCAGCAAGGCTTTGGCGTTCTTGTTGCCCTTATTGGCCAGCTCCTGCACGTCGTGGAAATAATCGAACATCAGAAGCGTGGTCTTGAGGCCGGCGACCGCGGCGGCGCCGCATTCATCGTCTTCCAGCGCCTTGATCAGCGGCTTGATGTTGAAGCCGCCCAGCATGGTGCCGAGCAGTTCGGTGGCCTTGACGCGCGAGATCAGCGGGCTTTTGTCCTTGCCGTCCATGATGGCGGCGAGGAAGGCGGCCTTCACCGCGGCGGCGTCATCGACGCCGGCCGGCACGCGATGGGTGATGAGATCGAGCAGGAACGCTTCTTCACCCTTGGGCGGCGCCTGCAGCAGGCTGACCAGTTCGCCGGTCTGTTGGGCGGACAAAGGCAAGGCGGGGATACCAAGGGCGGCGCGTTCGGCTGCATGCTGACGATAGGCTTCGAGCATGGTGGTCCTCTCTGTGAGTTTCAGGGGAAGGACACAAGCCGAAGGATCGCTGGCTTGCCCGGTGCGCCGAATACTGCCCGTTCCCGATGACAAAATGGGTTTATGCGGCGCACAATACAACCCTCAACCATCAGAGGAAAGTCCCAAGAATGAAGAGAATCCTTGTCGCCGCCGCCCTGCTGTTCGGGCTCGCTGCCGGTTCCATGATTGGCGGCACGGCCGCCCACGCGGCCGAGACCGACTCGCCGATCGGCAGCTGGAAGACCATCGACGATCATGACGGCTCGGTGCGCGCCGTGGTGGAGATCTATCCCGTCGATGACGAATTGCAGGGCAAGATCGTGCAGACCTTTCCGCGGCCGGGTCAGGAGCCGCATGTGCTGTGCGAAAAATGCAGCGGCGAGCGCAAGAACCAGCCGATTGTCGGCATGGTGTTCCTGTGGCGGCTGAAAAAGGACGGCGATGTGTGGAAGGGCGGCGAGATACTGGATCCCGAGAACGGCACTGTTTACGATGCCAAGATCAAACTGGCCGACGGAGGCCAGAAGCTGGAAGTGCGCGGCTTTCTCGGACTGTCCTTGCTTGGCCGCACGCAAACCTGGTTGCGCCAATAATCCTGTTTGCTATGGTGGCGGCTCATGAATGCCGCCATCTTTTCCGCTGAAAATCTGACCTGCCGCCGCAGCGACCATCTGGTCTTCCGCGGTTTGGGCTTCGAGGTTCCGGTCGGCGGCGCCTTGATCCTGCTTGGTCCCAATGGCAGCGGCAAATCCAGCCTGTTGCGCCTTCTGGCCGGACTTCTGAAAAGCGAGACCGGATCTCTGAGCTGGGGCGGCGAGAAGCTGTCCTCCGACCGCGAGGCGCATGCCGGCAGGCTGCATTACCTCGGCCATCAGGATGCGTTGAAGCCGGTGCTGACGGTGCGGGAAAATCTGCTGTTCTGGGCGCGGCTGCACGAGCCGACGGTGGCCGACGCGGTGGTCGATGCCGCGCTGGCGGCGCTGACGCTCACCAGCTTGGCCGATCTGCCGGCCAAGCTGCTTTCCGCCGGGCAGAAGCGGCGCCTGGCTTTATCCCGCCTGCTGGCGGCCAAGGCGCCCTTGTGGCTGCTGGACGAGCCCAGCGTCGGGCTCGACGTCGCCTCGGTGGCGCGATTGGAGGCGATGATCGCCGAACATCGCTCGGCCGGCGGCATCGTCATCCTCTCCACCCATGTCGAGCTCGATCTTCCGGGCGCCGAGCAATTGCATCTGGGAAGCTTCGCGCCATGACCAGGCTGTGGACCATCGTCCAGCGCGATCTGCGCCTGGCTCTGCGCCAGGGCAGCGATTCGCTGATGGTGGTGGGGTTCTTCGTCCTCACCGTCACCTTGTTCCCCTTCGGTCTGGGCCCGGAAACCAATCTGCTGGAGCGCACCAGCTCGGGCATTTTGTGGGTGACCGCGCTTTTGGCCTCGATGCTGTCTTTGGATCGGCTGTTTCTTGCCGATTACGAGGATGGGTCGTTGGAACTCCTGACCCTGACCCCGACAACGCTGGAAATTCTGGTGATCGGCAAGGTGATGGCGCATTGGCTGACCACCGCTTTGCCGGTGATGGCGGCGGCGCCGATTCTGGCGCTGCTGCTGCACCTGCAGGAAGACGGTTTCGCGACTCTGATGCTGACGCTTTTGCTCGGCACTCCGACCTTGAGCCTGATCGGCGCCATGGGCGCGGCTCTGGTGCTGGGGGCGCGGCGCGGCGGCGTATTGCTGTCGCTTTTGATCCTGCCGCTTTATATTCCGGTGCTGATCTTCGCGGTCGGCGCGGTGGACGCGGCGGTGCAGGGCCTGCCGGTGAAAGGCCATTTGCTGATCCTGGGCGGCATCCTGCTGGCGGCCCTGCCGCTGGCGCCCTTGGCCACGGTCGCCGCCGTGCGCCAGGCGGTGGAATGAAATTGATCGAAATCAAAGCTGACAGCCGGCGCGCCTAAGTATAAAGGGATTGCCATGAGCTTCTTTTCCCAGCGCTTCGCCAATCCGACCCGCTTCTTGAAGCTGGCCACCGCACTTATTCCGTGGTGCGCCGCGGCGACGCTCCTGCTGCTGGGGTCGGGCGTCTATTTCGCTTTGTTCGATAGTCCGGCCGATTACCAGCAGGGCGAATCGGTCAGGATCATGTATGTGCATGTGCCGTCCGCCTGGCTGGCGATGGCCGGCTATTCGACCCTTGCTTTCGCGTCCGCCACCGCCTTGATCTGGAAACATCCGCTGGCCGATCTGGTGGCGAAATCGGCCTCGCCGATCGGCGCCTGCTTCGCCTTTCTCTGTCTGGTCACCGGCTCGCTGTGGGGCAAGCCGATGTGGGGCACCTGGTGGGCGTGGGATGCGCGCCTGACCAGCATGCTGATCCTGTTCTTCCTCTATCTCGGCCATATGGCGCTGCTCAACGCCTTCGACGATCAGCAGCGCGGCTATCGCGCCGCCGCCATTCTGGCGATCGCCGGCTTCGTCAATGTGCCGGTCATCAAATTCTCGGTGGATTGGTGGAATACATTGCACCAGCCGGCCAGCGTCAGCCGCATGGGCATGCCGGCGATCGACCCGCAGATGCTGCTGCCGCTGCTGTTGATGGCGGTGGGGTACACCTTCTTTTTCGCCACCATCCTGCTGCTTCGGGTCAAGGGCGAGATCCTGGATACCAAGATTCGGGCGATCAGGCTGAACCAGATCAGGGCGGCGCAACAATGAGCGATTATTTGGCGATGGGCGGTTATTCCGCCTTCGTGTGGCCGGCCTACGGATTGTCGGCTGTGGTGATGCTGGTGCTGGCCGCCACCGCCTGGCGCGGTTTGCGGAGCAAGGAAAGCACTCTGGCGCGGCTCCAGGCCGAGCGCGAGGACCAATCTTCATGACCCGCAAGACCCGCCGGCTCTATTTCGTGCTGCTCGGCTTTCTCGCTCTCGGCGGCGCCACCGCCTTGGTGCTGACCGCCATGGGCGACACTCTGGTCTATTTCTATACGCCGTCCGACATGCAGGGTAAGTCGATCGGTCCCGGCCGCCGGCTGCGCGTCGGCGGGCTGGTGGAGCAGGGATCGGTGGCCAAGCATGACGCCACCGTCGATTTCACCATCACCGACCTGACCGCCACCATCCCGGTGACCTATACCGGGGTGCTGCCCGATCTGTTCCGCGAAGGGCAGGGCGTGGTGGCGGAAGGACGGCTCGACCGGGACGGCAAGTTCCACGCCACCGAGGTGCTGGCCAAGCATGACGAGAAATACATGCCGAAAGAGGTGGCCGACGCCTTGAAGAAGTCCGGCCGCTGGCAGGAAGGCGCGGACAGGAAGCAATGATGCGACGTCTGGTTCCGCTTCTGATCTTCGTGGTGGTGCTCGGCTTTATCGCCGTGCGGCTAGTGAAGATGGAAAAGGGCGACATGCCGAACGACATCAAGACCGTGATGCTCGACCGCCAGGCGCCCGAATTCAGCCTGCCGCCACTGCTCGAAACGAAGCCCGGATTGGCCACCGCCGATCTGGCCGGCAAGGTCACCCTGGTCAATTTCTTCGCCTCCTGGTGCGTCCCCTGCCGTTCCGAGCATCCGCTGCTGGCGCGGCTCAAGGGCCGGGTCAATCTGGTCGGCATCGACTATAAGAACGAGCCGGCCGACGCCCGCAATTGGCTGGCCGGGCTCGGCGACCCCTATGACGCCATCGCCGTCGACCGCGATGGGCGCACCGCCATCGATTTTGGCGTCTATGGGGTGCCGGAAAGCTATCTGATCGATCGTCAGGGCCGCATTCGCTATGCCTGGAAAAAGCCCTTCACCCCGGAGGAGATCCAGACCGTGCTGCTGCCATTGGTGGCGGAGTTGAACAAATGAGGTGGCTGGCTCTCGCCCTCGCCCTCATCGCGCTGCCGGCTTTGGCGGTGCAGCCCGACGAGATGTTGAAAGATCCCAAGCTCGAAGCTCGGGCGCGGGAGATCAGCAAGGATCTGCGCTGCCTGGTCTGCCAGAACCAGTCGATCGACGATAGCGACGCCGATCTGGCCCGCGATCTCAGGGTGCTTCTCAGGCAAAGGCTGGTGGCCGGCGACAGCGATCGGCAGGCCAAGCAATTCCTGGTCGAGCGCTATGGCGATTACGTGCTGCTGCGCCCGCCCTTCAATGCCGAGACGCTGGTGCTTTGGTTGGGGCCGCTCGCCTTCCTGCTGATCGGCGGCTTCGCCGCCTTCAGCCTCTATCGCCGCAAGCCGGCTTCCGAGGTCAAGGCGCTGACCCCGGAAGAACAAGCCAAGCTCGAACGCTTTCTCTAGCCCAAAAACGCTTTGGCTTTGGCGATTTCCGCCCGTTGCGAGGCGCCCGCCGATTTCAGCAAGGCCCGGTAATAATCCGTCGCCGCCGCTTTGTCGCCCGCCGCATCGGCGGCCTTCGCCGCGCCATAAAGCCCGTTGAAACGATTGGGGCTCAAGGTCAGAGCCTGCTTATATTCTGCCAGAGCCTCGGACGGATGGCCGGTTTCCAGCAGGATCTCGGCCAGCATCTCGCGCGCCGGAATATCGACCTCGCCTTGTCCGACCTTGTCCTGCAGATCCGCGGCTTCCCGCATATATTTGGCGGCGCCGGCGGCGTCCTTGTCGGCGAAGGCCTGCCACGCCAGCATTTCATTCCTCCTCAGCGTCACGCCCGAACCTTGCGCCATATAGGCGAAGCTGGTCTTGCGCACCGCGTCGAGCAAGTCGTCGAATTTCGCCAAGGCGCGCTTGCTTTCCTCGCGGTCGCCGATATGCCCGGCGGCGATGGCGTGCGCCCAAGCGATCTGCAGCTGGCTGGTGGGCGGCGCCGATTGGTCATAGGCGACGGCGATGACTTCCGGCCAGTTTCGCGTCTCGAGCGCGATGAAGATCGGCAGCTTGGCCCGGTAATAGGCGTACATGCCGCTCATATGATCGTCCGGCGCCATCTCCGGCATCGAGGCGAAATGCTGGATGGCCTTTTCCGAATTCTGCGCGATGGTCTTGGCCTGCGTTTCCTGGCCGCTTTGCAGATAGGCATAGACCAGGAAATCGTCGGAATGGAACTGGTCCATCCAGCCATTCAGATGATGCGTCTCGGCATCGGCGGAAGCGGTGATCGAGGCCTGATTGGCGGCGATATCCTCGGCCCACATGCCGAGCCGCGAGAAGATATGGCCCGGCATATGCGCCGAATGCGGGCCGGAAGGCGCGATCTCGCCATAATGCTTGGCCGCGGCCAGGCCCTGCGCCGCCATGGTCGGGGTGTCGCAGGCATGGGTGATGTAATGCACCAGGCCGGGATTGTCGGGATGAGCCCGCCACAGCGGTTCCAGCACCGCCATCGCCTTCTTGTTGCTGTCGAGCGTGGTGTCGCCGGGCGGCGAGGTCGCCAGCAGCGCCAAGGCGTAGAACGCTCCGGCATCGACATCGTCGGGATAGCGCGCCGCCAATTTCCCCATATCGGCGGCATAGGCGTCGATGCGGGTCTGATAATCCGCCTTGCCCGGCTTGAAGAAGCGGGTCAGCGCCGCGACATAGGCGCGCTCGCGTTCGCTCCCGGCCGGCTTGGCGTTGGCCGCCTTCATCTGCTTGGCGCCCATGGCCATGGTCTTGTCGTTGGGCCGCTCCCAGATCTGGTGGAAGCTGCTCATGGCGATGCCCCAATGGGCGATGGAGCAGGAGGGGTCGGCCTTGAGGATGCGCTCGAATTGCGGCCTGGCTTCGGCGTACCAGAAATTATGCAAAAGCGAGACGCCGCGATTGATGTCGGCGGCGAGTTCGGGCTTGCAGGAATTGGCGAAGGAAACCGTTCCCAGATGCTCTTCGGCCTGGGCGCCGACGGACAGAGCGAGGAAAGCGGCAAAGGCCAACAGGCCGCGCTTGAACATCTTCTCATCTCCCTTAAACCATTGGTTGAATTTGAACATTCGGCGAGAGATTAGACAAGAGCGAAGGGATCGTCCGGAGTTTCCACCAGCAGGATGGCCAGCCGGATACATACCCCCAGGACGAGAAGCGCCAAAAGCAGCCGGGTCTGCTCGGCGCGCAACCTTGTGGCGAAGCGGGCGCCGAACTGGGCGCCGATCACGCCGCCGATCAGCAGCATCAGCATCAGCACCACATCGACGGTATGGGTCTGCACCGATTGCAGGAAGGTCACCGAGGCGGTGACGAAAATCACCTGGAACAGCGAAGTGCCGACCACCACCGAGGTCGGCATTTCCAGCAGATAGATCATCATCGGCACCAGGATGAAGCCGCCGCCCACCCCCATCAGCGCCGACAGCAGGCCGCCGGTGGCGCCGACCCCGAGCGGCAGCAGCGCGCTCATATAAAGACCCGAGCGGGGGAAGCGCAGCTTGAACGGCAGATTGGCCCAGCGATGGCGGTGCCGCTTATGCGGCGCGGCGGCGGCGCGGTGCGAGTTGCGCAGCGCGGAAATGCTCTCCATCAGCATGGTGCCGCCGACAAAACCCAAAAACAGCACGTAACTGAGATTGATGACCAGATCGACCTGGCCCAGCCGGCGCAGCCAGGAGAACAGCTGGACGCCCACCGCCGAGCCGACCAGCCCGCCGATCGCCAGCACCATGCCCATGCGGACATCGACATTGCCGCGCCGCCAATGCGCCAGCACGCCCGACACCGATGCTCCCACCACCTGATTGGCGGCGGACGCCACCGCCACCGGCGACGGCACCCCCATCAGGATCAAAAGCGGCGTCAGCAGAAACCCACCGCCCACCCCGAACAGCCCGGACAGAAATCCGACCCCGCCGCCCAGAGCGAGCAGCAGCAGCAGATTGACCGGCAGTCCGGCGATGGGCAGATAGATCGGCATCTAGTCTTCGATCGGCGCTCCCGCCGCGACCCAGGCGAGGAGCCCGCCGCTCATGCGATTGATCTCGCCGGTATAACCATCCTCCAGCATCTTCTGCGCGGCCATGCCGCAGCGCGCGCCGGAGCGGCAATGCAAAAGCAGATGCTTGCCGGCCGGAACGGCGGGGACCTCGTCGGTATCCCAGGTGGAGAGCGGCCGCAGGGTGGCGCCCTTGATATGGCCGGCGTCCCATTCATTCTGTTCGCGCACATCCACCACCACGGCCTTGCCGGAGTCGATCCACTCCCGCGCCGTGGCGATGTCGACCATGGTCACTTGCTCGCTCATCTTCTCACCTGTCTGGCCTCAATCCCGGCAAGATTGAGACTGTGTTTGTGCTTTGGCAACGATTAAGCTGGCGGCGCCGTGAGTGAAATCATCCTCGATACCCAGGGACTGTCCTGCCCGCTGCCGATCCTGAAGGCCAAGCGGACCTTGAATGGTCTGCCGGAAGGGGCCTTGCTGCGGGTGTTGGCCACCGATCCGGTGACCAAACGCGACTTCCCGGCTTTCTGCCGCCAAACCGGCCATGAGCTGGTCGCCGCCGGCGAGCCGACCGCCGGCGTCTATGATTTCCTGATCCGCAAAAGCAAATAGCTTTCCCCGAGCGGCACACTCCACTAGTGTGTCGCCGTTTTTGAGCTTGGAGTTTTGAGATGACCGACCAGCGCCGGAAAAACCGCCTGATCGCCTTCGGATTGATCCTGGTCGCCATCGCGGCCTATGCCGCCATCACGCTTCGCATCAAATACGGCGCGCTATGACCCTGGTCGGCGTCCTGCCCCATGTCACCGCCAGCCTGAACGGTCTGGCCGGTCTTCTGAGCTTGATCGGCTATGTGCAGATCAAGACCGGAAAGCGTCAGGCGCACCAGCTGGTGATGACCTCGGCGGTGGTGGTGTCGGCGCTGTTCCTGGTCACTTATCTGCTGCACCATTTCCTGCATCCGCTGTTCCAGTTTCGCGGCGAAGGCTGGATCAGGCCGGTCTATTTCACCTTGCTGTTCAGCCATGTCGGCCTGGCGGTGCTGGTCACGCCGATGATCGTCTTCACCTTCCTGCGCGCCCGGCGCGGACTGGCCGCAGGCGTGTTCGAGCGGCATAAGGCGCTGGCGCAGTGGACCTTCCCGATCTGGCTCTATGTCTCGGTGACC
>Ga0213872_10002775_pt1 | contig 10028 bp, 6 predicted proteins | sample VelepicomBERX_R2_FD_160071 | JGI IMG/M metagenome (GOLD analysis project Ga0213872, IMG submission 160071) | Rhizosphere microbial communities from Vellozia epidendroides in rupestrian grasslands, the National Park of Serra do Cipo, Brazil - RX_R2 | ecosystem: Host-associated > Plants > Roots >... | reverse complement strand
GGCTGCGGCCGCTGCCGGCGCGCCACCCACTCGGCGTCGGCGCCGGACAGCCCGAACAGGGCCGGATCGGCGGGCGGGATCGCGCCGGTCGCGGCGATCACCGAGCGGCGCTGGGCCTGGATATGCGGCGGATGCGGGGTCGACCAGCTCTCGCCGGGCAACGGCACCGAGGCGTCGAGATAGACCAGCCGCGCCAGGCGATCGGCCATGCGGTCGGCGACGCCGGTGATCACCATGCCGCCATAGGAGTGTCCGACCAGAATGGCGTCCTGAAGTTCCTCCGCCTCGATCACGGCGGCGACATCGTCGACATGGGTGCCGAGCGTGATGCCGGCGGACAGCAGATGCGCCCGCTCGCCGGTGCCGGTCAGGCTGACGGCGAAGGCGCGGTGGCCGGCGGACCACAGGCGGGGGACGATCCTCTTCCAGCACCAGGCGCCGTGCCAGGCGCCATGAACGAGAACGAAATCGGCCATCGCCGCTCTCCTAACCCGTGGGTTTCAGCCGCCACAAGGTGACATGGGCGGGGCGGCCGCGGGAATAGTTGAAACCGTCGATATGGTCGACCGCCTCGGCCTCGCGCCCGGCGGCGGCGAGGTGTGCCGCGAAATCATCCTGGGCGGCGGATTCGACGGCGGCCCAGGCGCCGGGGGTCGACATCAGGAAGCCGGCCGCCGCGCCGCCATCGGTCAGCAGGGTCGCGGTGCCGTGCAGGAACACCAGGCTGGGCTCGTGGAAACCGGCGGCGGTGAGCGGCAACTCGGCCGGGACGGTCGCGGCGATGCGGGTGCTGATCCAGAGCGGAGCCAGGCGCGGGGCGGCCAGGGCGAACAGGATGCCGAACGTAACCACGGCGGCCGCCACCGCCAGCGCCGCCGCGCGGCGCGCGCGGCCGCGCCACAGCGCCACGGCGGGCGCCCAGCCGGCCAGCAGGACGATCGCGCCGAGCGGCGCGAGCTCCCACAGCGGATCCATCTTCAGCAGCTTGGGCGCCGCCACCACCGCCGCGCCGAGGGCGGTGCCGATCAGCCCCCACAGCAGCGCCAGCGCCTTGTGCCAGCCGCGCGCCGCGGCCGGGCCGGCCAGCCACAGCCCGGCCAGCAGGGTCAGGGCCGGATAGACCGGCAGGATGTAATGCGGCAGCTTGGTCGGGATGGCCTCGAACATCAGCCAGGTGGGGACGATCCAGGCCAGCAGGAATCGCGTCGCCGCCTCGCGCCGCGCCATCCAGGCGCCGGGCAAAGCGGGAACCACCAGCAGCGAGGCCGGCCACAACGTCGCCATCATCAGCATCAGATAGGTGCCCGGCGCCGCGCCGTGGCTCTCCTGCGCGCCCAGCAGCTTGGGCAGCAGATCGGTCTTGACCGCGGTGCCGATGAACTGGCCCTGCGTCGCATGGTTGATCGCCCAGGCCCAGGGGGCGACGATCGCCGCCGTCAGGATCAGGCCGGGCAGCGGGCGCAGCCCTTTCAACCAGGCCAGGCTGCGATCGGCGACGCCCAGTGTGACGATGGTGAGGATGCTGATCATCGGCACCACCGGTCCCTTGATCAGGATGCCGGCGGCCTGGGCCAGCCAGAAGATCATCGCCGGTCCCCAGCCGGGACGATCGCCGCGCCGCAGATAGAACAGGCTCAGCGCCCCTTGCGCCGCCACAACGGTGGCGAGCTGCATGGCGTCGGTCTTGGCCTGATGCGCTTCCGACACCAGCAGGAAACAGGAGGCCAGCAGCCCGGCGGCGATCAGCGCGGCCTGGCGTCCGACGAGGCGCCAGCCGAAACCGAAGGTCAGCAGCACCGCCAGGGTCGCCCCCAGCACCGAGGGCAGGCGATAGGACCAGATGGCGTCGGGGCGTCCGGTCAGCTTGGCGGCGGCCACTTGGAGCCAATAGATGCCGGCCGGCTTCTTGGCGCGCGATTCGCCCTGGAATTGGATGCGGATATAGTCGCCGCTCTCGATCATCTGCTTCGACGCCTGGGCGAAGCGGGACTCGTCGCGGTCGATCGGCGGCAGGCTGCCGAGGCCCGGCACATAAAGCGCCAGGCACAGCAGAATCAGCAGAATATAGGGGCGGCGGCCCGCAGTGACGTCCACCTTAGCGCGTCGGGACGGGCTTCTCGCCGCTATAGTCGTAGAAGCCGCGGCCGGTCTTGCGGCCGAGCCAGCCGGCTTCGACATACTTCACCAGCAGCGGGCAGGGACGGTATTTCGAATCCGCCAGACCGTCATACAGCACCTGCATGATCGACAGGCAGATGTCGAGGCCGATGAAATCGGCCAATTCCAGCGGGCCCATCGGATGATTGGCGCCGAGATGCAGCGCGGTGTCGATCGAAGCCACCGAGCCGACGCCCTCGTAGAGGGTGTAGACCGCCTCGTTGATCATCGGCAGCAGCACGCGGTTGACGATGAAGGCGGGGAAATCCTCGGCCGAGACCGGGCTCTTGCCGAGGCGGGACACCAGTTCCTTGACCGAGGCGAAGGTGTCTTCGGCGGTGGCGATGCCGCGGATCAGCTCGACCAGCTGCATCACCGGCACCGGGTTCATGAAATGCATGCCCATGAACTTGCCGGGACGATCGGTGGCGGCGCCGAGGCGGGTGATCGAGATCGACGAGGTATTGGTGGCGATCAGCGTATCGGGCGGCAGCACCGGGCAAAGCTGGGCGAAGATCTGTTTCTTCACCGCTTCGTTCTCGGTCGCCGCCTCGATCACCAGCTGGCAATCGGCCAGCTTGGCATAGTCGAGCACGGGGGAGATGCGGGCCAGCACGGCGCCCTTGTCGGCGTCGGACAGCTTGCCCTTGGCGATCTGCCGGTCGAGGTTCTTGCCGATGGTGGCCAGACCCTTCTGCAGCTGCGCCTCGTTCAAATCCAGCAGGCGGACCGTACAGCCCGCCTGGGCCAGCACCTGGGCAATGCCATTGCCCATCTGCCCAGCCCCGATTACTCCCACCGTCTCGATCATTGGTAACTCCTCATAAGCCCTCAAACGCCGGGCGGGTGCTCCGCACCCTTGGATTGGCCGCTTCGCGTCCATCTCCGCTGCGCTCCGATTCCGCTCCGACTTCCCTCCTCGGCCAAGGGCCTCGTCGTCGCTTCGCGCGGCCGCCGTCGCGGCCGTGGAGCGCGATGCGCTCCGGGAGTTTTTACTTGCCCAGCTCGCTGGCCAGTTCCGGCAGCGCCTGGAACAGGTCCGCCACCAGGCCATAATCGGCCACCTGGAAGATCGGCGCCTCTTCATCCTTGTTGATGGCGACGATCACCTTGCTGTCCTTCATGCCGGCCAGATGCTGGATGGCGCCGGAAATACCGACCGCGACATAAAGCTCGGGGGCGACGATCTTGCCGGTCTGGCCGACCTGGAAGTCGTTCGGTGCGTAGCCGCTGTCGACCGCGGCGCGGCTGGCGCCGACGGCGGCGCCCAGCTTGTCGGCCACCGCTTCGATCAGCTTGAAATTATCTGAGGACGCCATGCCGCGGCCGCCCGAGACGACGATCCGCGCCGAGGTCAGCTCGGGGCGCTCGGACTTCGAGAGCTGCTGGTCGACGAATTTCGACGTGCCGGGATTGGACGCCGCCGCGACGGTCTCGACCGCGGCCGAGCCGCCGGTGGTGGCCACCGCGTCGAAGGCGGTGCCGCGCACGGTGATGACCTTGATGGGGTCCGCGCTCTTCACGGTGGCGAGCGCGTTGCCGGCATAGATCGGGCGGACGAAAGTGTCGGCGTCCTTCACCGCGATGATGTCGGAGATCTGCGCGACGTCGAGCAGAGCGGCGACGCGCGGCAGCACGTTCTTGCCGAAGGTGGTGGCGGGCGCCAGCACGGCGGTGAAATTCTTCGCCAGATCGGCCACCAGCAGCGACAGCGGCTCGGCCAGGCCATGCTCGTAAGCTGCATCCTCGGCATGCAGCACCTTGGCGACCGAGGCGGTGGCGGCGGCGGCCTGCGCGGCGGCGCCGGCATTGTGGCCGGCCACCAGCACGGTCACCGGGCCCAGCTGGGCGGCGGCGGCGATGGTGGAGAGAGTGGCGGCCTTGAGGTGGGAATTATCGTGTTCGGCAACGACCAGGACGCTCATCTCAGATCACCTTCGCTTCATTCTTCAACTTGCCCACCAGCTCGGCCACCGAGCCGACCTTGACGCCGGCCTTGCGCACCGGCGGCTCCTCGACCTTGACGGTGGTCAGGCGCGGCGCCACGTCGACGCCGAGATCGGCCGGGGTGGTGGCGTCAAGCGGCTTCTTCTTGGCCTTCATGATGTTGGGCAGCGAGGCATAGCGCGGTTCGTTGAGGCGCAGATCGGTGGTGACGATGGCCGGCAGGGTCAGCGCCACGCGCTCGAGCCCGCCATCGATCTCGCGGGTCACCTCGACCGAGGCGCCGTCGGGGGCGACCTTCGAGGCGTTGGTGCCCTGGGGCCAGCCCAGCAGGGCGGCGAGCATCTGGCCGGTCTGATTGCAATCGTCGTCGATCGCCTGCTTGCCGAGGATGACGAGGTCGGGATTTTCCTTGGCGACCACCGCCTTCAGCATCTTGGCCACCGCCAGTGGCTGCAGCTCGGCGTCGGTCACCACATGGATGCCGCGGTCGGCGCCGATCGCCATGGCGGTGCGCAACGTTTCCTGGCAGGCCTGCGGGCCCATCGAGACGGCGACGATCTCGGTCGCCTTGCCGGCTTCCTTGAGACGCACGGCTTCCTCGACGGCGATCTCGTCGAACGGGTTCATCGAAAACTTGACGTTGGCGGTCTCGACACCCGATCCATCGGCCTTGACCCGGATCTTCACGTTGTAGTCGACCACACGTTTGACTGCGACCAGAACCTTCATGAATCCTCCCGAAACGACGGCTTTTCGCGCGTGTTGCACCGCACCTTAGGAAACACCTTCAGCGCTGTCAATTATCAACGATGGTGAATTTCCGTGTAGGGACGGGAAACAATGGAGGTCATCTATTCCCGCCGGGAATCCACAGCACATCCAGGGCGCCGTTGCCGTTGACATGGCGGGCGAGGACGAACAGGTGGTCCGACAGGCGGTTGACATAGGCGATGGCCAGCGGGTTGATCGCCTCCTGGCGGGCCAGGCCGCAGATCAGCCGCTCGGCGCGGCGGGCCACGGTGCGGGCCAGGTGCAGATGCGCCGCCGCCGGCGAGCCACCGGGCAGGATGAAGCTCTTGAGCGGCGCCAGTTCGGCATTCATGGCGTCGATCTCGGCCTCCAGCCGGTCGATCTGGCTTTGCACGATGCGCAGGGCGCCGGCATCCTTGCGCGACTCGCCCGGCACGCAGAGATCGGCGCCGAGATCGAACAGATCGTTCTGGATACGGGCCAGCCGGGCGTCCACTTCCGGCAGTGCCCCGCAGTGCAGCCGGGCCAGGCCGATGACGGCATTGGCTTCGTCCACCGTGCCATAGGCCTCGACCCTGAGGTCGTCCTTGGCGACGCGCCGGCCGTCGCCCAACGAGGTGTCGCCCTTGTCACCGCCCCGTGTATAGATTCTCGTCAGTTCGACCATCGTCCGTCCGTCCGCTCTCCTGGTTTCCCGCCAAGGGTAGCGCGCCTTGCCGCCACTTCGCCAGGACCGAGAACAGTTCTTCGGGGTCGAACGGCTTCGACACGTAGTCGTTCATTCCGGCGCGGAGGCAATCCTCGCGGTCCTTGGCCATCGCATGGGCGGTCATGGCGATGATGGGAATCCGGCTGTATTTGTCATCGGCGCGGATGCGCCGCGAGGTCTCCAGCCCGTCCATCACGGGCATCTGCACATCCATCAGGATGGCGTCGTAGACGGAATCGGCCAGGGCGGCGATCGCCGCCGCACCGTTGTCGGCGATGGTGACCCGGGCCTTGGCGACCGAGGTCAGCAGTTCTTCGGCCAGCATCTGGTTGATGGCGTTGTCCTCGACCAGCAGGACGCGCATCCCGGCCAGGGGCATGATCTCGTCGGACGATTCCGCGTCGGTTTCCTCAGACCTTCTCGGCAAAAGCTCGCTGCGGCGCCCGCCCAGCAGGGTTTGCAGCGTGTCGTGCAGCGTCGAGGCGCTGATCGGCTTGCCGAGATAGAAGTCCAGCTCGTAATCGCCGACCAGTCGCTGGATGTCCTCGCGGAAATAGGCGCTGATCAGGACGATCTTGGGCTGCGCGGCGATGTCGCGGTCGGCGCGGATCGCCAGCGCCGCTTCGATGCCGTCCATATGCGGCATCTTCCAATCCATCAGCACCAGGTCGAAGCTCTCGCGGCGCAGCAGGGCGATGGCCGCCTCGCCGGACTCCACCAGCACCGCCTCGCAGCCGAATGACGTCAGGATTTCGGCCAGGATGCCCCGCGAATTGGCGCTGTCATCGGCGACCAGGACGCGCCAGGCGAGGGGCGTCAAGGCAGGTTGCGTCGGCATTCCCGCGTCGCTGTCGAAGGTCGCGGTGAAATGGAACTCGCTGCCGACGCCCTCGCGGCTTTGCACGCCGATCTCGCCCTCCATCAGCTCCACCAACTGCTTGCTGATGGCGAGGCCGAGCCCGGTGCCGCCATATTTCCGCGTCGTCGAGGCGTCGACCTGGCTGAACGGGCGAAACAGTCCCGCGGCCTGGGCGGGCGTCATGCCGATGCCGTTGTCCTGGATGCTGAAGCGCAGGCTGATAGCGCCCTGGCGGGCCGGCGGCAGGCGGGAGATCGAAACGACGATCTCGCCGTCTTGCGAGAACTTCACCGCGTTGTTCACCAGATTGATCAGCACCTGGCCGAGGCGCAACGGGTCGCCGATCAGGATGGGCGGAATGCTGTGATCGACCCGGACCAGCAATTCCAGGCTCTTTTCCTGGATGCGCTGCAGCACCACCGTGTTGAGCTTGGCCAGCACGTCTTCGAGCGAGAAGGCGCGGCGCTCCAGATCGAGCTTGCCGGCCTCGACCTTCGAGAAATCGAGGATGTCGTCGATGATTCGGAGCAGCGATTGCGCCGCCGATTTGCTGCGCGACAGATAATCGCGCTGCTTGACGTTGAGATCGCCCCTCAACGCCAGATCGGTCATGCCAAGAATGGCGTTCATCGGCGTGCGGATCTCGTGGCTCATATTGGCGAGGAACTCGCTTTTCGCCTGGGTGGCGGCCTCGGCCTGGAGCAGCGCCCGCGACAAGGCGGCGGTGCGTTCCTCGACACGGTGTTCGAGAGTCTGGCGGTAGGCGGCCAATTCCGCCTCGGTGCGCTTGCGCTCGGTGATGTCGAGGAAGGAAACCACGGCGCCGGTCAGCTTTCCCTGGCGCAATTTCGGCGCCGACCAATATTCCACAGGAAAGGAGGAGCCGTCGCGGCGCCACAACACCTCGCCCTCGCCATGGACGGCCTGTTCGGTGCGGAGAACCGTCCCGATCCGGCATTCCGAGGCTGGCATCGGGCGCCCGTCGGCATAGCTATGGTGACTGACCTCGTGCATGTTTCGGCCGAGAAGGTCCTCGGGCTTGCCGTATCCCAGCAAATCCAGGCAGGCCTGATTGCAGAAGATGCAATTGCCGTCGAGATCCGTGCCATAAATGGCGGCCGCCGAGGTGTCGAGGATCAGCTGCAGCTTCTGGTGGCTTTCCTCGAGATCGCGCGCATGGGCCTCGCGCTCTTCCGCCTCGCGCCGCTCGGCATCGAGCTTGGATTGGCGGAGCGCCTCCATCTGCACCAGATTGTCGCGGAACACCTGCACCGCGCCGGCCATCACGCCGACCTCGTCCCGCCGCGCCCGGAAGGGCACCTGGACGTCGAAGCCTCCTTCGGCCAGCCGCGCCATGACGCGGCGCAATTCGAAAAGCGGGCGGCTGACCGAGCGGCCGATCAGCGAGGCCAGCAGGATCGACAGGATCAGGGCACCGGCCGTCAGGCCGAGGTCGCGCATCAGCAGGAAGCGCAACCGTTCCAGCCGGGCGGCGATCAGCCCGTCGAGGGCCTCCGCGCCGACGCGCCACAGCGGGTCGGCGGCCTGCCGCACGGCGGCGGGGTCGGGCGGCGAACCCTCTTCCGCCTCGCCGATCGCCCTGCGGAAGACGGAGACGGCGGGGCCGAGCCTATCGACCAATCCGGTCCGGTTGCGCCGAAGCGCGGCGGCGATGTCGGCGTCGGCCGCCGCTTGCGCCGCCTGCAAGGCGATCCGGGCCACTTCGTCGTCGGGCAGGCGCCCCGACTGATCGGCCGCCGCCAGCAGCCGGGGCAATTGCCGGCAAAGAAGGTCCTGGAGGTAATAGCTGTCGAGATCGGTATCGAGCGACAGGTTGAAATTATCCTCGACCTCGATCATCCGCGCGATCAACGCCGGAAAGCGGCCTTCCCTGGCGTCGAGGCCGACCATCTCGGCCCATACCTGGCGCGCCTCGCGGATGCCGTCGATTTCCCGGTTCGACAGCGCCGTGGCGCGGTCGGTGCTGCGGATCAGCCGCTCGGCCGACATGCCGATCGGCAGCAGGAAGACGCCGCACAGGACGGCGAGCTTCATCGGCAATTTCAAGTGGTCGAGCATCGGATGGTCCTCACGACGGCGTATGATCGAGCCGGCCACTAGCATTCTTTGGAAGTGATCCGATGTCAGGTGACGGACATAGACACAACTCTCGAATTGTTCGTCGCTAACAACTTGTGGATAATCGTATCCAAGCAGGGGACCGAACCGCAACGAAAAGAGAATGCCTTCACACGGCGTGGCCCGCCGATTCGAGGTTTCGTGAGAGATGCGGGCCCGCGAGGCGGACCGCCATCGAGGGGAGCGGAAATCATGATCGAGAATATCCGGATCGGCGCCCGTCTGGCTTGGCTGGTGGTGCTGCAGGTGGTGCTGGTGGCCGTCATGCTGGTCATGGGGCTGCGCGGCATGTCGCTGATCAATGCCAGCCTGAAGACGGTCTACGAAGACCGCGCCGTCTGCCTGGTGCAGCTCAACGCCATCGGCAACGCGATGCAGAATATCCGCATGAATGTCCGCCGCGCCGCCCAGACGGCGCCGGGCGCCGATCGCGATGCGCTGCTGACGCCGGTCAAGGATTGGCAGGCGACGATCGACAAGCAATGGGCCGATTACACCGCGACCTATCTCGATCCCGAGGAAAAGGTGCTGGTCGACAAGCTGCGGCCGCTGCTCGCCGCCTTCCAGGCGGAGGTCCGCGCCGACTCCACCTTGCTGAACGGCACCAAGGAGGATGGCGCCAAGGTCGCGCAGGCCCTGGATTCCGAGACGGGCACCTTTACCCTCGCCTATCGCGCGCTGTTGCCGCTGGTCGACCTTCAGGAGCGGGTGGCGCGACAGGAATACGAGAAGTCTAAGGAAGTCTTCAGCCAGACCAAGATGATCAATATCGCGGTGGTGGTGGTCGGGCTGATCCTGTCGTGCGGACTGGCCCTGGTGATCGTCCGCTCGATCACCGTGTCGATCGCCGCGATGATCTCGGTGATGAACCGGCTGGCCGTCAACGACACCACCGTCGAGATCGTCGGCTGCGGCCGCCGCGACGAGATCGGCGACATGGCGCGCTCGGTCGAGGTGTTCAAGACCAACGCCATCGAGCGCATGCGCCTCGAGGAGCAGGAGAAGCTGGCGGTACGGCGCCGCGAGGAGCGCCAACACAAGATCGAGACGCTGACCAGCGGCTTCGACAATGACGTCACCACCCTGCTGGGCGGGCTCGGCGTCGCCGCCGGCCAGTTGGGCGAAACCTCCAACGCCATGACCGCCAATGCCGAGGAGACCCTGCGGCAGACCTCGGTGGTGTCGGCGGCGACCGAGCAGGCCAGCCAGAATCTCAGCACCATCGCCTCGGCCAGCAACGAGATGCTGGCCTCGATCCAGGAAATCGGCAATCAGGTGCAGCGGGCGGCGAACATCGCCTCGAACGCCGTGCACGAGGCGGATGCGACCAGCAAGAAGATGCACAATCTGGCCGAGACCGCGGCGAAGATCGGCGACGTCGTGCAATTGATCACCGACATCGCCAGCCAGACCAATCTTCTGGCGCTGAACGCCACCATCGAGGCGGCGCGCGCCGGGGAGGCGGGA
>Ga0213872_10002774_pt1 | contig 10028 bp, 8 predicted proteins | sample VelepicomBERX_R2_FD_160071 | JGI IMG/M metagenome (GOLD analysis project Ga0213872, IMG submission 160071) | Rhizosphere microbial communities from Vellozia epidendroides in rupestrian grasslands, the National Park of Serra do Cipo, Brazil - RX_R2 | ecosystem: Host-associated > Plants > Roots >... | reverse complement strand
GTAATTGCGCCAGCGTTTCCATCGACGCATCAAACGAGACTGCAAGGTCCGGGGTATGCAATTGATACACGTCGATTCGTTGGAGCCGCAGCCGTTTCAAGCTGCCCTCAACCGCCTCCCGCAGATGCTTCGGACTCGCGTTGTGTGTCCATAGACCGGGGCCCGGCCGTTCCCACCCGCCTTTGGTCGCAATGATCAAACCCTTTGGATAGGGTGCCAGAGCCTCCGCAATCAATTCCTCCGAAACATACGGCCCGTACGAATCTGCCGTATCGATAAAGTTCACGCCCAATTCGACAGCCCGTTTCAGCGTCGCGATTGATGCCTCACGGTTCTCCGGCTGACCCCAGATGCCTTTGCCTGTGATTCGCATTGCACCGAATCCCAGCCGGTTGACAGTGGTGTCACCGCCGAGCGTAATCGTTCCTGCACTCTGTGCGTTAGTTGTTTGAATCATGGTGAATGATGCCGCATTTCCCTTTCAATGATTTTGCAGCGCCTTTTCGTCTCGCGTGCAAGGCGTACGTCTATGTCGCGATCGAGATACGCAAGCTCCCGCTTCAGCTTGTAATAGCTTTGCAATCGTCCTTCGTCGATGGCGGCGGCGCGCACGGCACAACCGGGTTCGTGCTGATGCGAGCAATCTCGAAACCGGCAGCCGGCCGCCAGTCCGACAATATCTGAGAAGGTATCATCAATTTGCTCCGGGTCGGCCCAAAGTTGAAGCTCGCGCAGACCCGGCAGATCCATCAGGAACCATCCTTCGGGCATTCGAACGAGCTCTCGATGCGTTGTGGTGTGACGTCCGCGGCTGTCCCGTTCGCGAACGGAAGCCGTTCGCTGCCGGTCCTCTCCCAGAAATCGATTCAGGATGGTCGATTTCCCTGCACCTGACGATCCGATAAGTGCCGCCGTTTCGCCCCACCCTACCCTCTTTGGCAGCTCATCCAATCCCCAGCCCGCCAGTGCGCTTATGGCAAGCACGGGAACACCAGGCGCGAACTGCCCGGCCGCGCGAATAACATTTGTTACGTCGCCTCTCAAGTCTGCCTTGTTCAGCAACAGAACGGGGCGTGCACCGCTGTCCCGCGCTAATACCAGATAGCGTTCAATGCGCCGCGGGTTATAGTCGCCATCTAATCCGGCTACGACAAGGAGGACGTCGACATTTGCGGCGAGAACCTGTTCGCGAACGCCTTTTCCCGGACTCTTACGCAACAGTTCCGTGCGCCTCGGGAGCACGCTCTCGATGACAGATTGACCGCGCAGAAGAACCCAGTCGCCAACGCATGGACACAGCGTGTTCAGATGACGCAGCCTGCCGCTGGCAGTTGCCTCGACTTCTCCCTCTTCGGTCCAAACAACGAAATGTTTACGGGTCGCGAGCGCTACACGCCCCGGTGTGCCGTTTACATAGTGGCTGGCGAAATAGCTGTTCCAGCCCAATTCCTCTAAGTGCACACATTTTTCCTTTCTCGTGTTAGCAGGGATGAAACACTTCGGCTGCAATCGAACAGGCCTCGCAGCAACGAATGGAGAAACGATTTAGAGTGTGACGGCCAGCGGCGTTACCTTTCAAGAATCATAACAGGGGACAAGGGCTGCCACTCACGCACGTTGGCGGCGCAGGACGAAGAGTGTTGCATCATCCGTTTTTCGTGCCTGGCCTCGAAACGCGGTCAAATCGTCGCGGCAGGCAGCAACGAGCGCGCTGGCGTCGACGCCATTGCTGCTCCGTATTACGTTGCTGAGCCGATGCGAAGTGTACTCAGTGCCAGAGGTGTTATTCGCCTCAGAAACGCCGTCCGAATACATAACAAGGCCCTCGCCCGGCAGCAGCCGCAGATTGCTGACGGAAAACTCTTCGGCGACGAAGAGGCCGATAGGAAGATCGGCAGAATCAAGTTCCTCAACCACTCCGTCGCGAACGATCATCGGAGGCGGGTGTCCGGCATTGCAGATCTCTAGAGTGCCATCCGGCATCGCACGCCCGCAGACCAGTGTGGCGTATTGATTCGGCAGGGTGCTCTCCGAGAAAACGCGACTCGCATGCTTCAGAATGTCCGTCAGCGGGAGCTTAACAGACATCAGCGTACGGAACATCGCATGCATATGCGTCATGAGCATCGAAGCGGCGAGGCCTTTGCCGGAAACGTCGCCGACGACAAAGTAAAAACTCCCGTCTCCTGCTTCAATGATGTCGCAATAGTCGCCACTAACCAGACCCGCGGGTTCGTAGTGATAGCAGACGTCCCATCCCTGGTGCTGAAAGGGATGCTGCGGAAGTAAGGCTTTCTGAACTTCTGCTGCGAGCTCCAGATCGCGCTCAAGAGCAGTCTTTTCTTGAGTTGTGAAGTGATCGAGGCAAATTCGAGTCAGCGGATCACAGATCAGCCGCTCCGTTTCGACGGCTTCATGGCATATCTCGCAGATACCGAACGAGCCATCTTCCATTCCCGCGAGAGCGCGGTCGACCTCCTTGAGCAAGACATGAACGTGCGCGGAATGGCCGCGATGGTGCGCGGCGGACTCCAGACGATCGCGGCGCGTGACTAGCTGCTTGCGGAGGAAGGCATTTATCGTGGCGCCCATACAACCTCCATACGACAGGATTTACTTATCTTGTTTGATGCTTGAGAAATTGAGGAAGTTGACGCAACAATCGCCTTCTTTTCAATTTCCTCCGGGCGCCTGTGAAGATACGGACTTTGGGGTCGGTGCGGCTACCGAAGCTGTTGTTTTTGCGTGCGGCGTCTCATCAATCCGAAACTAAGGACACCAATTCCACAGAGCAGACCAGAAACCGGCTCGGGAACGGTACTTGGCGGGCCTGTACTTAATGTGATGTCAGTAAATTGATGCAGCGCCCCTGCTGCCGGTTGGCTCCAATCCAGGCTGAGCAAATTCGTAAACCCTGTGAAGTGAAAAGTCTGGAACGCAGCAGTCCCTGTGGGAGTGGTAACGGTGAAAGACTCAACTACCCGGACTCCACCGGGAAGGATACCCGTAAAGTCAACAGTCGGTGCTGGATCGAAAGCGAAATTGCGCGCCAGGTCGATCGATAACACTGAAAATGGATGCCCATCCGTTGCAGCAACCGAGATGCTCGAAGGGGCTATCGCAGCTAGCGCGGGAGCCCCTGCGAAAAAGTTGGTGTTGTGCGTGCCATAGGTGTCAAAACCGAGTGTTGAGGTCACAGTAAAGCCTTGAGTCTGCAAAGGACTGGCGACGAACAACGCGTTAGCGTTTGCTGGGTTCAGGCCCTGAAAATTCAACGTAACTGTAGTCGCCCCAGCCAGTCCTGCCTGTAAAAAGAGTGCGCCGAAAAAGAGGCCAATCTTCAACTTCATTTCTTCATCCTCGTCGCTCCGAACGTTGGAATGCAGCGGCCAGCATGCGACAACTTGCCGCGTGACTAGCACCGCTGAGTAGGCTGCTGTAAACGCGAGGTAGATGCAAACCGTACTCTATCTGTTACTCAGGAGAACCCGCAGCGTTAATTCCGAGCGAGAAAATCGTGCAAATCACTGCCAAAAATACCTAAGAAAACAGCAGATTCTGTCGGAATCTGCTTTTCGATTCGTAAGTATCTCAGGATCGAGCAACCACTGAATACGCGCTATACGAGACAGCACGTAATCCATATGGACTAAAGAACCATCTCAGTACAGGGGCAGTCCGGCAGGCACCTGGGTCCTTTCTATCGGCTTGATTTTGGTTTGCTTCTTCATGATGACTGGCGTGTGACAAGGACTGTGAAGAGCGGGGACAGTCCCCGTCCAGAGATAAGATAGCCCGGTGGGCGATAAAACATATGACGTGGTGGTTGTCGGGTCGGGCGCCGGCGGCGGCACGCTTTCGGCGCGACTCGCGCAACTCGGCGCGGAGGTACTCGTTCTTGAAGGCGGGCCCAAGGTCAACACCCGAACCGACTTCAATACGCACGCTCTTCCTTTCGAATTTCCATCTCGCCACATCCCCGTAATGAAGCCCGGGAAACCAGGCTTCGATGGCGAGCGGAGCCGCGGCCTCGGCGGCAAGACAATGCTGTGGAACGCGGTCTCGCTACGTCTGAGCCAGCGCGACTTTAAAGGACGGCAGCACGACGGCGCCGGCGAAGACTGGCCGATCGATTACGCGGATCTCGCACCGTACTATGACCGGATCGAGCGCGAAGTCGGTGTCTGCGGCAACTACGATCATCTCGAAGATCTGCCCGACGGAATCTTTCTTCCTCCCGTGCCGATGAAGTGCAGCGAGCTGATCATTAAGGACGGAGCCGCGAAGCTCGGCATTCCTGTGATCCACGTTCGGAAAGCGACGCTGAGCAGGCCCCGCACAACCCGGCCGGCGTGCCATTTCTGCGGAAACTGCATGTCCGGGTGCGACGTGGTTGCGAAATACAATTCAGCAGACGTTCATATGTACCCGGCGCTGAGCACAGGCAAGCTGACGCTGCGGCCGAACAGCGTCGTTTATGAACTGGCCGTTTCGGATGAAGCGCGGGTGAGCGAAGTCCGCTACTTCGATCGCGAAACGAGAGCGGAAGCCGCCGCGCGCGGCCGCGTGGTTGTTGTGGCGTGCGCCTGTGTTCAGAGCGTGGCTTTGCTGCTGATGTCGAAATCGAGCCGGTTTCCCGATGGTTTGGGCAACTCCAGCGGACAGCTTGGGAAGAACTTCATTCCGCATATCACTGCAGGATTCGAGGTCTTTCTCGAAGAGCTCATCGGAAAGCCCACGGTAAACGACGAAGGCTTTCTCGATCATGCCTACATTCCTTCCTTCATGCATTCGCGCAAGCGCGATTACCCGCGCAGCTTCGGCATACAATTCAACTACCAGAATCACCGGTCGGTAGGCTGGGCGCGCAGCGTGCACGGCATGGGCAAAGCGTTCAAAGACTCCGTGAAGGCGCGGTATCCCGCCTATCTGACTTTCACGCCGTATCAAGAAATGCTGCCCAACGCCGAGAGCTACATAGATCTGGATTACGAATACCTCGACGAGTACGGCCTGCCGCGCGCGCGCCGGCACTGGAAACTCTCAGATTCCGACATGCGCCTGCACAACGATATGAAGGCATGGTCGAAGGCGATTCTCGAATCGAGCAAGGCCGAGATCCATTCGGTCAGCACTGCTCCGACCACTAATCACGAGATCGGCGGCTGCCGGATGGGAACGGACCCGAAGACTTCGATACTAGATAAGTTCGGCCTTTCGCATGACGTACCGAACCTGTACGTCGCAGACGCAAGCGCGTTCCCTTCGGCATCTGAAAAGAACCCGACCCTGACCATCATGGCCCTGGCGTCTCGAACCGCAGACCATATCGGGGACCGCCTTCAGAAAGGAGAAGTCTAGTGCCGACCTACTCTTCCGACCGCCGCTCACTGCTGAAAATCATCGGCGCGATCGGGGCAACCTGCGCGTATCCTTTCGCCGGAGACGAACTTCTCGGACAGACTGTTCCGCAGCATGAACACTTCCCCGCTCCGGCTCAAGCCGGACAGCGGTTCTTCAACGAAGCCGACTTCCGCACCATTTCGCGAATTGCGGATTTGATTATTCCCGCCACCGATACGCCGGGTGCGACGGGCGCAGGCGTACCCGAGTACATCGATATGGTCATCGCACGCAATACGGAGCAGCAACTCCTGGTGGCCGACGGTCTCCGCTGGCTGGATGCAGAAGCCGGCCGCATCGCACCAGACAGAAAGTTTCTCGAAATTTCCGAAGACCAGCAGCTCTCGATTTTGCAGCCGCTGTGCGATGCCGCCGACGCGAAAAGCAGCCAAGCGCGAAATGTACAGTTCTTCGCGCTTATCAAGGGACTGACCGCGGATGGCTATTACACATCCAGAACCGGCCTCCTTGAAGAACTTGGATATAAAGGCAACGCCGTCCGCAGCGAATTCCCCGCCTGCAAAGACTGACCCAAGTTTCAAACGCTGAGCACCGGACAAGGCGAGTGACTGATGATGTTGTACACATCGGAACTCAGCCTGCCGGGGTGCGGCTGCTCATGCGGACGGCCGATTACCACTAGATCCGCACCGATGCTTCTGGCGAAGCCGCAGACGGCGTGCGGCGGATCTCCTTCCTTCACGCTCACCTCGATGCTTTCCGGCGCACGGCCGATCTCGCCACCCAGTTTCCTGATCTGTTCGCGCACTATCTCGGCGAGTTGCGGCTGCAACTGATCGGCATATTCCGGCCGAGAGCCTTTCTCCATGTAAGCGCACGAATGGACGACAGCTAACCTGGCGCCAAAGTCGTTCGCGAGACTCGCTGCCCACTCCAGCGGCTTGCTATCTGGCGATCTGGGATCTACGCCACAGACGATGGAGGAGATGGTTGGGGAATAAGCGTGGTGCTCCTTTTCAATGTGAGCGCCCGTGAGCACTGGACAAGCAACATCATCGAGCACCTTCGCTGTTACCGAACCAATCAGTAACCTGCGGAAGACGCCCAATCCATGCGCGGGTATCGCGACCAAATCCACCTCTTCCGCTTTTGCCAGCTCCACGATCTGCGCTTCCGGCAACCCTTCATATACGAGGCGACGGACAGGCAGCCCGTCGGTTTGCTCTTTGGCGAAATTATCGAGCCTGCCCGACTCGCGCTCAATCAGCCACTTCGGCACGGGAAGAAATGCCGGCCCGGATATGCCCGTTTCCGGCGCGACAAACACGGGATTCACCACGTGCAGCAGTATGAGTTCCGCCTGGTACTGCTGGGCCAGCACACGGGCAAACCGCACCATTGCCAGACAACGGTCCGAAAAGTCTACCGGTACGAGTATCCGCGAAATTTTGAGAAGCACGCCTTATAATCTCGCAATTTGAAGCTCAAGAGGCTGGCGGGCCTTCGCTTGGCCCACTACAACCTAAGTTTGAGAGAAATATCGCCCAGACGGCCGAGGACAGAGAGACGTTTCCGACGTAATCTTATTTCACCTTTGAAGTTTCACTCCTGAAGCAAACGCAGAATGAACAACCGTCGAGAAGGCGCCGGGCGGAGGTCGGCGCCTTCCTCTAGCTGCCCAGTTCGTAACTCATCGCGAATCGCCCGATTTGAATGAGGGACCTTTGGCCGGGCGGGTAGATGTGAAACGATTCGATTCGACCTACGCGATTGATGCGCGGCGCTGCAACGGTTCCAAGGAACTTGCCGGTCTGAGCGGTGTAGAACTTCACGGAAAGCGCTTCATCGGCGCGCTGCCACCCGAACACGTAGTCGCCCGGGCCGAGCGAGAGCTCTCCGATTTTGATGGGAACCTGAGTTAGCAGGTAGTGCGAATACTTCCCCTCTGCGGAATAGCCGGCGGTGATCAACACTACACCAGCGATGTACCTCCCCTTGCCGTCGGTTATACCGGATGCAGTGCGGAACTCGGTCTCGATGTGCTCCTTCTCGACGGGCGCGCGGGCCGGAATAACTTCTTTCAGCTCGCTTTCACTCGCGGCGCGCCAGTTCGCGACGCCGGCGAAAAGAAGAGCCGCTGCCAACAGTATCCGGTGCATGCGCTCACCTGGACAAATGGACGATGCCGCGCTGGAGAGCAGTAGTCGCAGCCTGGGTGCGGTCCGTTACGCCTAATTTGCTGAGGATGCTGTTAATGTGACTCTTCACCGTGGCCTCAGAGATGGACAGATCGGAACCAATCTCTTTATTGCTCTTACCAGCCACAATCAACTCGAGCACCTCGGATTCCCGCGCGGTCAGGTTGGGCCCGCCCATACGCTCGGCGAGACGCAGCGCCACAGCGGGCGGAATGCGAGTCTTTCCGGAATGAACGGCGCGCACAGCCTCCATCAGTTCGTCGCCGAACATGTCCTTCAGCAGATAGCCACGCGCACCGGACTGCAGGGCACGATAGATGTCTTCGTCACCATCAAAAGTAGTCAGGACGATGATCCGAGCCGAAGGGTATTCGCGACGGATCTCGATGGTCGCCTCCACGCCGGTCTTTTTCGGTAGGCGCAGATCCATGATGGTCACATCCGGCAAATATTTCCGAAACAACTCAACGGCCTGCTCGCCGTCGCCCGCTTCCCCGACCACCTGCATGTCAGGCACTGTCTTTAGCAGCGCCACCAGCCCCTGGCGCACTACGTTGTGATCCTCGACGACCAAGATTCGAATCGGCTCCATTAATTAACCAACGCCTCCACCGACACACGCGTTCCCTTGCCGGTTTTACTATCCACTATGAATTGTGCATCAATGCGTTCAGCTCGCTCCCGCATGCCTTTGAGGCCGAAGTGGCCGGAAGGACCGGCAAGGTCCGGCTGAACCTCGAATCCGCGACCATCATCCACTATAGTCATCCGCAGTTTCTTGCGTTCGAATGCCAGCTCGATGTTGACGTTGCGGGCTGCTCCGTGACGAACTGCATTGGTTACGGCTTCCTGGCAGATCCTGGACAGTTCGTCTTCCACTTTAGGCTTCAACGGGCGGTAGGTGCCATGGACCTGCAGGTTCACGCGCACGGCACCAGGAGCAGCGGCCTGATTGGCGACCTTCGAGAGGCGCGAGGCGAAGTCCTCATTGCGGGCGGAGTGCGAACGGAGCTCCCAAATGGCGCTGCGCGCTTCGGCGATACTGTTGCGGACCAGGGTACGGGCCTGATCCAAATGCTCCCGGGCAGCTTCGGGGGCGGAAGCCAGCAGCCGCGCCACCACTTCCAACTGAACGGAGACGCCGACAAAGCCTTGCGCGAGAGTGTCGTGGATCTCGCGCGCGATGCGGTTACGTTCTTCGAGCACCGCGGCGAAACGCCCCTCCACTTCCTTAACGCGCCAGCGATACACAGCATAGGCAAGCAACGCAAGCGCGGCCAGCAGCAGGATGCGGAACCAATATGTCTGATAGAAACGAGGCTCGAGGCGGAAGCTGAGTGAGGCTCCCGCAGAATTCCACGCTCCGTCACTGTTTCGAGCAATCACCCGAAAGCGGTAAGAACCAGGAGGGAGGTTGGTGTAGTAAGCGAATCGCAGAGCGCCGGCATCAATCCAGCGCTTATCGAAGCCTTCGAGCTTATATCGGTAGCGCACCTGCTGCGGCGCCGAGAAACTGAGACCGGCGTACTCGAAAGCAAAGCGCGAATGTCCCGGCTTGATGTCGCCGACGGATGCCGGGTCGAACGTCCGGTCGTCAATCGAGACGGACTCGAGGACCACCGGCGGCGGCACCCGATTGCCGGCGACGTGGCCGGCAGGCAGAGCGGCAGCACCTTTCGGCGTGGCAAACCAGAACGTTCCATCTCTTGTACGCCAGACAGCAGGATGGCCGCCGTCGCTGCCTTCATTGATGCGCAGGCCATCGGCCGTCCCGTAAGTCGAAATAGAGACACCGCCGGCGGCGCCGCGGGCCGCCCGATTCAAGTCGCGCAGGCTTGCCCGAACAATGCCAGCGTTCGAGGAAAGCCAGAGGCCGCCTGCATAGTCGTCCGCGATGCCGTACACGGCCTTTGGAAGGCCTAGAGAGGCGGCGAACGAGTTGAATTTTCCTTTGCGGAAGCGATTCAAACCACCGTCCCCGGTGCCGATCCAAAGAGTTCCGTCCTCAGCAGCGTACAGCGCGGTGATGATGCTGCTCGAAAGGCCCTGGGCCGTTGTAAAGTTGTGGAAACGTCCGTTTTCAAAGCGGCTCAAGCCATGCAAAGTCGCCACCCAGAGCGCGCCGCTTTTATCTCTTACTACGGCGCCGGTGAAATCGTTTCCGAGGCCGCTTGCCTGATCGTAGTTAGTAAAATGGCCGTTCTTGATGTGAGTAAGTCCGCGGCGCGTGCTAATCCACAGAGAGGCGTCATTATCCAGATAGATGGATCGGACGAAGTCATCCGCCAGACCGCCGGCTGAAGTAAGAAGGGAAACTTTGCGCCCGTGTATGCGGTTGAGACCGTCCGGGGTGCCGACCAAGATATCGTCATTGGCGTCCTGCGCGAGCGCGAGCGTGACATCGCTCGATAGACCGGCTTTGGCAGAGAGACTTGAGAATACGCCGCGAGAGAAGCGACTGAGACC
>Ga0213872_10002773_pt1 | contig 10030 bp, 7 predicted proteins | sample VelepicomBERX_R2_FD_160071 | JGI IMG/M metagenome (GOLD analysis project Ga0213872, IMG submission 160071) | Rhizosphere microbial communities from Vellozia epidendroides in rupestrian grasslands, the National Park of Serra do Cipo, Brazil - RX_R2 | ecosystem: Host-associated > Plants > Roots >... | reverse complement strand
CGATCTTCTGGTTGTAGCCGGCCAGGTTGCGCACGCCCAGCTTGGACATCTTCTTGTAGCGGCGCTCCATCTCTTCCACCGCCCAGTTCAGGGCATGGCCGGCCTGGCGCATGTCGGTCACCACCGGTGCCAGCAGGTGCGGGATGCCTTCGTAGATCGACAGTTCCAGCATCTTGGGATCGATCAGGATCAGCCGCACCTGGCGCGGCGTGGACTTGTAGAGCAACGATAGGATGGTGGCATTGATCCCCACCGACTTGCCCGAACCGGTGGTACCGGCCACCAGCAGGTGGGGCATCTTGGCCAGGTCGGCCACCACCGGGTTGCCGGCGATGTCCTTGCCTAGTGCCACGGTCAGGCTGGAATGGCTGTCGTGGTAGACCTTGGAGCCCAGGATCTCGGTCAGGCGCACGATCTGGCGCTTGGGGTTGGGCAGTTCCAGGCCCATGTAGTTCTTGCCCTGGATGACTTCCACCACACGGATCGAGGTCAGCGACAGCGAACGCGCCAGGTCGCGCGCCAGGTTGACGATCTGGCTGCCCTTCACCCCCGTGGCCGGTTCGATCTCGTAGCGGGTGATCACCGGGCCCGGATAGGCCGCCACCACCTTGACCTCGACGCCGAAGTCGGAGAGCTTCTTCTCGATCAGGCGGCTGGTGAATTCCAGTGTTTCCACCGAGACGGTCTGCTGGGCCGGGGGCGCCTCGTCCAGCAGCGACAGCGGTGGCAGGTCGGTATCGGCATCGTCGAAGAGGCTGGTCTGTTTTTCCTTCTGCACGCGCTCGGACTTCTGTACCTCGACGATCTGCGGCTCGATGCGGATGGGCGGCGCCTCGACGATCTTGGCGCGCTCCTGCACCACGGTCTCCTCGCGCTTGACGGCCGCTTCCTGGCCGGCACGGCGATCGGCGCGGGCGGAGAAGAAATCCCGCACCCAGAACAGGCCATCCTCGATGGCGCCGCCGATGCGTTCAACCGCCGCCAGCCAAGACACCTGGAACAGCAGCGAGAAGCCCAGTCCGAACAGCAGCAGCAACAGCAGCGAAGAGCCGGTGAAACCGAAGGTCGGCTGCACCGACGAGCCGATCATCTCGCCCAGCACGCCGCCGGAGGAATGCGGCAGCTTGGGCGCAAAGCGGTGCATGCGGGTGAATTCGATTCCCATGCTGCCGGTGAGCATGAAGATAAAGCCCACGGCGCGGATCAGCGGCTCCTGCTGGTGTTCGGGCTCGACCGGCTGGGCCACCAGGAAGCGGTTGGACAGGCTGCGATAGCCCTTCCACACCGAACGCCCCAGCAGCACGCACCACCACCAGGCCGACAGGCCGAAGATGTACAGCAGCAGGTCGGCCATCCAGGCGCCCACGCGGCCGCCCCAGTTGGCCACGCGCGGCACCGAACTGGCCACCGACCAGCCCGGGTCGGTCTTGGAATAGCTCAGCAGGATCAGCGCCAGGTAGACCAGCAATGCAGTCAGCGCCAGCCAGCGCGCTTCCGATAGCAACCGTACCAGGCGATTGGGCATCGGCGGCGCCGCTACCTTGTTGGTGCGGATGTGGGCTTGACTCGTCTTGGACATAACTTCCGTGCAAAAAAAACTCGCCGTCATTGTAACGGCATTGAATTGGCGCTTCGCGGTTTTGCGCAGGCCACGGGGACCACGCTGCACTGACCGGCATTTCCCGCTATCGTTCTTGTCTTGCTGCAAACCCGCCTGCATCTGCCAGCCGGCCTCGCCTGCCGGCCTGGCTATCGCCGGCATAGCGTAATTCCATCGGCCGGCACAATGGCTTGGACTATAATCTTACCCGTTTTGCAGCGCGGCAATCAGTCTGGCGCTGCCAATCATGTCTATCCGATACACCAGAGTCGCCTCCTGGTCGCCCGCTAAGGCGGTTCGTGGCCAGGAATTGAAATCCCGGGTGTCGCCTCCAGTTGCTGAAGACGAACCCACAACATACGAAGAGTAGCTTATGAGCACGCCCAAACATGCCAAGGTCCTGATTCTCGGCTCCGGCCCCGCCGGCTATAGCGCCGCCGTCTATGCCGCGCGCGCCAACCTGAACCCGGTGCTGGTCACCGGCGTGGAGCAAGGTGGCCAGCTGATGACCACCACCGACGTCGAGAACTGGCCGGGCGACCCGCTGGGCGTACAAGGCCCGGAACTGATGCAGCGCCTGCTGCAGCACGCCGAGCGCTTCAATACCGAGATCATTTTCGATCACATCCATACCACCAAGCTGTCCGAACGCCCCTTCCGCCTCATCGGCGACAACGGTGAATACACCGCCGACGCGCTCATCATCGCCACGGGCGCCTCGGCCCAGTACCTTGGCCTGCCGTCGGAACAAGCCTTCATGGGCCGCGGCGTGTCGGCCTGCGCGACCTGCGACGGCTTCTTCTACCGTGGCCGCGAAGTGGCCGTGGTCGGTGGCGGCAACACTGCCGTGGAAGAGGCCCTGTACCTCTCCAACATCGCCAGCAAGGTCACCATCGTGCATCGCCGCGACAAGTTCCGCGCCGAACCCATCCTGATCGACCGCCTGCTGCACAAGGTCACCGAAGGCAAGATCGCCATCCAGTGGCATTCGACCCTGGATGAAGTGGTCGGCGACGACAGCGGCGTGACCGGCATCAAGATCAAGTCGACCCAGGACGGCGCCATCACCGAGATCCCGGTGCACGGCCTGTTCATCGCCATCGGCCACAAGCCCAACACCAGCATCTTCGAGGGCCAGCTGGAGATGCACAACGGCTACCTCAAGACCCGCACCGGCACCGAAGGTTTCGCCACGGCAACCAGCATCGAAGGCGTGTTCGCCGCCGGTGACGTGCAAGACCACGTCTACCGCCAGGCCATCACCAGCGCCGGTACCGGCTGCATGGCGGCACTGGATGCGCAACGCTACCTGGAAGGTCTGGAATGAATTCGTGAGAGTTCATGACAATTCGTGATAAATTGCTGCGCTGCGAGAACTCGTAGCCATGCAGGGCGTCAAAAAGCCGGTAACGAGTGATCGTTCCGGCTTTTTTTGTTTTCAGTCAATCAACTATAACGAATCAGGAAAACACGTGCCTCGCCTCAACCCTGCCGCCCTTCACCTCCCTGCCCTGTTGGGCGCGGCTGTCATCCTGGCCGCCTGCAGTGCCTCCCGCGAACCCCAGGCCACCGAAACGGCTGCATCCGGCCGCTGCGATGCAGCTCGTGTCGAGCACCTCATCGGTGAAGACCTGAGCGGCTACGTGGAACGCCAGGCGCAGGCCGAATCCGGTGCCGCCGACATCCGCGTGCTCAAACCGGGCGACGCCGCCACCATGGACTTCAACCTGCGCCGGCTGAACATCCATGTCGATCCCAGCGGCGTCATCATCAAGGTCGCCTGCGGCTGATTTGTGATAGCTCACACAACATCGTTCATACAGATCATCTCAAAGCTGAAGTCATGACGAGCTTCTGATACAGTAGCCAGCTCAGGAAACATTCGCTACAGGGTTGGGTGGCTGTCATGGCGACAATGAAGGATTTCTCGGCGCTCAAGGGATTGCGCCAGGATTTGAAGGAACAGGAAAAAGCGCGGGCCGAAGCGCTGGCGCAGCAACAACGCCAGGCGGCACAGGCCCGCGAGGAAGCCAATCTCTTTCGTAACAGCGTAGGCCAGGTCGCGCCCCTGCGGCCAAAGACGGCCGACAAGGCACACCATGCGCCGGTGCCGCCGGCGCCCATTGCGCGCCAGCACCTGGCCGATGAACAAGCAGCCCTGCTGGAATCCCTCTCCGACGAATTCACCGTCGAGACGCTGATGGACAGCGACGAAAACCTCAGTTTCGCCCGCCCCGGCGTCGGATCCGACGTGCTGGGGAAATTGCGTCGCGGCAACTGGGTGATCCAGGCCCAGCTCGACCTGCACGGCTACCGCCGCGACCAGGCCCGCGAGGCGCTGGGCGAGTTCCTGCGCCAGTCGCGCCGGCGCGGCCTGCGCTGCGTGCGCGTGATCCACGGCAAGGGACTGGGTTCAATCAACAAGGAACCCGTACTCAAGCACAAGGTCCGCAACTGGCTGGCCCAGAAGGATGAGGTCATGGCCTTTTGCCAGGCGCGCGCCGCCGATGGTGGCGCTGGCGCGCTGGTGGTGTTGCTCAAGTCCAGCGAACGGACCTAGGCCAGCCGCGCGCCACCCTCAGTGCGTGGCCAGCGTATCGAGCATGGCCACGATGGCCTCGAAGTGCGGCCGCGCCGCCACATCGGCTGACAGGCAGGCCTGGCGCACGCCGGCCAGGGCCGCGCGCTGCCTCTGGCCGGCCGCATCCTCAGGCTGGCCGTGTGCCAGCAATTCCTCCAGCAGGCAGCCGTAGGCCCGCACTTCCATGGCCTCTATGCCCCAGGCGTGCGCCTGCCCCGGATCGTAGAGCCATGCGGCGCCAAAATCCCCCAGCAAGGCCTCCCCCTCGCGATGCAGGATGTTGTGACCGTACAGGTCGCCATGCACGATGCCCTGGGCATGCAAGTGCGCCGCCGCCGAGGCGATATCACGCGCAATGGCCAGCACCTGGGTCCAGGCCAGGGTGAAGCCTGGTGCGTAGACGTCGCGCGTACAGGATTGCAGGCTGGGCGGGCCGGCCAGGGTCTTGAATTCGGGCGCGATCAGCGGCATCACCAGACCTTGTGCCGCTTGCGGATGGCCCTGCAGGCGTCCCAGCACGGGAATCAGCCCGCGATGGCTGCCGGCCATGATGCAGGCGGCCATCTCGCGCTCGGGCAGGCCGTCGCTGGTGACGGCGCCCTTGAAGAGCTTGACCGCCACGGACCGGGTCTGCTCGCCGGCCATCCATCGTGCGGCATGGATTACGCCGGATGCGCCCTCGCCGAGCTTATCCCCCAATTGCAGGTCCTTCCAGTCGATCCCCGTCACCTGGACGTTGCGATCGGCCGACTCCTCCACTGCCTTGCACCAGGGATTGCCGGCCATGGCCAGCCAGCCCAGGCGCGGCAGGGTCAGCAGCCAGTGCGGGAATGCCTCCAGCGCATTGGCCGACAGGCGCAGCAGTTCCAGGTTGCGGCAGGCCGCCAGTTCCGGCGGCAGCGTGCTCAGGCGATTGCCCGCCAGCATCAGCTTCTGCAGGCGTGTGCAACGACCGATGCTGGCCGGCAGCCGGCTGATGCGGTTGTCGGTGAGTACCAGCCAGCGCAGCGATGGCGGCAGGGATAGCTCCGGCACATGCTCGATGCGGTTGGCCTTGAAACCGATCATCTCCAGTGCGGGACAGCGCCCCAGCACGGCCGGCAGTTCGGTAAAGGGATTGTCGGAACAGAAGACGATGCGCAGCCGCGTCAGTCGTGGCAGGTCATCGGGCAGGCTGGTGAGCTCGTTGCCGCTGAGGTCGAGGATTTCCAGCGTATCGGCCAGCGTGAAGATCTCGCGCGGGAATTCGCGCAAGCCGCAGGACAGCGACAGCCGCGTGATACCGGCCAGTGCGCCGCTGCGCAATTGTTCCAGGGTGTGCATGCAAAGAGAGGGGATGCGATCAAAGCGCGCAGTGTAGCAGCCGGCGTGGGCCCATGGGCTCAGAACAGGTCGAGCTGGTTGCCGTTGGCGCGCCCGGCAGGCGCCGAGGGGACCACCTGAGGACGCCGGAAGCGGCTGGCATCGAGCGTGGCAAAGGCGCGGTTGCGATGATCGATGCCCAGGCGCCGGCTGGCCTTTTCGAAGCGCTGGTGCAGCAGGTCGGCCCAGACGCCGGTGCCGCGCATGCGGGTGGAGAAATCGGCGTCGTAGTCCTTGCCGCCGCGCATGTCCTGGATGCGATTCATCACCCGCGCCGCCCGGTCCGGGAAATGCGCCTGCAGCCACTGCCGGAACAGCGGGCTGACCTCCCATGGCAGCCGCAGCACGATATAGCCGGCCTGCCTGGCGCCGGCCTCGACGGCCGCTTCCATGACCCGCTCCAGGTCCGGCTCGGTCACGAAGGGGATCACCGGCGCAATCGACACGCTCACCGGGATACCGGCCTCGGCCAGGGTGCGGATCACCCGCAGGCGCCGCGCCGGGCTGGCCGCACGCGGCTCCAGCGTGCGCGCGATGGCGCCATCGAGGGTGGTGATGGTGACCGCGGCAATGGCCTGACGCTTGGCCGCCATGGCCGCCAGCAGGTCGATGTCGCGCTCGATCAGGGAGGACTTGGTGATCAGCGCCACCGGGTTCTCGCAATCGTGCAGGATCTGCAGCACGCGGCGCGTCAACTGGCGCTCGCGCTCGATGGGCTGGTAGGCGTCGGTATTGATGCCCACCGTGATGGTATCGGGCTGGTAGGACGGCCGCGCCAGCTCACGCAGCAACAGCTCGGGCGCATTGGTCTTGGCCACCAGGCGGCTCTCGAAATCCAGCCCGGGCGAGAGACCCAGGTAACTGTGCGAGGGCCGGGCAAAGCAGTAGATGCAGCCGTGCTCGCAGCCGCGATAGGGATTGAGCGAGAGCGAAAACGGCAGATCCGGCGAGCTGTTGCGGCTGATGATGGACCTGGCCTCTTCCTCGGTGACGATGGTCTTCAGGCGCGGCGGTTCGTCGTCTTCGCCCCCATCTTCCAGCGATGCTGCCGAGCTGGCGGACCTGTCCACAAAGTCCAGCGCTTTCCAGCCGTCATCGAATTCCTCGCGGTTCACCGATTCATAGCGCCCGCGCAGGTTGGTCACCGCCCCCCGGCCCTTCTGAGCGACCTGCTGCCGATGCACGAAGCCCTCCGGCGTCAGGGTCGGATCATCATCGGTCGGAGGCGGCGGCTGCTCCGGGAAAGGAGTGGCGATGCCTTGCGGAAACTTGGGGAAACGGGCCACGTCGGACTCAGCAATACTGTATGAATAAACAGTATTCTGCCTGTACTTCTGCCTGCCCGCAAATGCTGTTTCAATTTAGCCCGGTGCCGCATTAATCGGTTATGCTTGTTCACCCCCGGCTTCCCGAAACACAAGAAAGCGACAAAAAAGGGGGAGCCCGAACCGGACAGGTTCCAAGGAGACAAGGATGCAATACCACCAGGCAAACCGGCCCGGCGCCGGTGCATTGCTGGGCGCCACGCCTTTGCTGCAGGCCACGGCCGATGGCCTGCCGGACCTGCAGGTGATCGAACGCTCGCACCAGCGCAGCTCGTCCTATGGCATCACGCGCAGCCAGCGCCCCGACCTGGATCAGCTCTCGCGCGCCGACCTGGCGCAGACGCTGGAAGCCAACCAGGTCCTCTCCGGCCACGCCCGGCCGGTCATGGAAACCCTCTACGACCAGATCCGCAATACCCACAGCATGGTGATCCTCTCGGACGCCGAGGGCACCATCCTGCATACCCAGGGCGACAGCGACTTCCTGACCAAGGCCGATCGGGTGGCGCTCGGGCCGGGCGGACGCTGGTCGGAGCAGCTGCGCGGCACCAATGCCATCGGCACCGCCCTCTTCGAGCAAAAGCCCACCACCGTGCATGCCCAGCAGCATTACCTGGATGCCAATGGCTTCCTGACCTGCTCGGCAGCGCCCATCTTCGACCATCGCGGCCAGGTGCTGGGCGTGCTGGATGTCTCGGGCGAATGCGGCAGCTTCCACAAGCACACCATGGCGCTGGTGCGCATGTCGGCGCAGATGATAGAGAATCACCTGCTGGCCGGCAGTTTCACCGATTGCATCACCCTGCACTTCCATAGCCGCGCCGAATTCGTCGGCACGCTGGTGGAGGGCATCGTCAGCTTCAACCCCGGCGGACGCTTCCTGGCGGCCAACCGAAGTGCGCAGTTCCAGCTGGGGCTGTCGCTGGCGGCGTTGCAATCACATACCTTCACGTCGCTCTTCGGGGTACCGCTGTCGCTGCTGTTCGAACACCACCGCAAGGCGGGCAGCGGCCTGCTGGAGCTGTGCCTGCACAATGGCATCCGCATCCACGGCCGCGCCGAGCTGCGCCTGCGTGACCAGCATTTCCAGCATGCCCGCGAAGCCGTCATCGATGCGCCCGAGGTGGCGCCCGCCGGTGCGCCCCTGCTGCCAACGGCAGACCGGCAGACCGCACGGGGCCCGGCGCGACCCGACCTGGCGGCGCTGGACACCGGCGACGCCCGCATGAGCGCCATCATCGCCAAGCTGCGCAAAGTCATCGACCGCGACATCCCCGTGCTCATCACCGGCGAAACGGGCACCGGCAAGGAATGGCTGGCACAGGCCATCCACCGCGCCAGCGCGCGCTTTGGCGCGACCCAGACCCGGAGCGGCGCGGCCCCTTTCGTGGCCGTGAACTGTTCGGCCATCCCGGAAAACCTGATCGAAGCCGAACTGTTCGGCTATGAAGACGGCGCCTTCACCGGCGCGCGCCGCAAGGGCGCCATCGGCAAGATCGCCCAGGCCCAGGGCGGCACCCTCTTCCTCGACGAGATCGGCGACATGCCGCTGGCCCTGCAGGGCCGCCTGTTGCGGGTGCTGCAGGAGCGCGCGGTCACGCCACTGGGCAGCAACCGGGTCATCCCGGTGGAGTTCGCGCTGGTCTGCGCCACCAACCAGCCGCTGCGCGAGATGGCGGCACGCCATGCCTTCCGCGAAGACCTCTACTACCGCATCAATGGCTTGCAGGTGCGCCTGCCGGCGCTGCGCGAACGCAGTGACCTGGCACAGCTGGCGTACAAGATCCTGGAGCAGGAAGGCGGTGCGGATGCACCGCGCTTCGACGCCGAGGTGGAGGCGCTGCTGCTGGCCAGCCGCTGGCCCGGCAACCTGCGGCAACTGGCCAACCTGGTCCGCACCGCCCTGGCCATGGCCGACGGCGAAGAGACCATCGGCCTGCACCACCTGCCCGACGACTTCCTTGAGGAAGCCGGCGCGCCAGCCACGCAGCACGAGGCTGGCAGGGAGCCGCAGCCCGCCTCGCTGTCCATCGAGGACAATGAATGGGCCACCATCGAACGCGCCCTGCGCAGCCACGGCGGCAACGTCAGCGCCGCTGCCAAGGCGCTGGGGGTGTCGCGCAATACGATCTACCGGCGCCTCAAGTCACGCGCGCACTGAGCGGCGCCAGGGCCTCGTACTCTTCGTCCGAAAACAGCCGCGAGCGCGTCAGGAAGCGCTTGCCGCTGCCATTCTCCAGCGAGAACATGCCGCCATTGCCGTTGACCACGTCGATGATCAGTTGCGTGTGTTTCCAGTATTCGAACTGGTCGGCACCGATATAGAACGGCACGCCATCGATCTCGCCCAGGTGGACGTCGGTATCGCCCAGCGTGAAATCGCCCGCCGGGTAGCACATCGGCGCGCTGCCATCGCAACATCCGCCGGACTGGAAGAAGATCAGCTCGCCATGCCGCGCCTTCAACTGACGCAGCAGTGCCACCGTGGCCTCGGTGGCCGTTACCCGTTGCGATGCCGCCATCGTTGTTCTCCCTCGTAGAGTCGCATGTAAAAGCGGCGCCGGCCGCAGAGCGGTCCGGCGCCGAAGCTGCCTTGCATCAAGGAGTCAAACGGAGATCAGAAGAAGCCCAGCGCCTTGGGGCTGTAGCTGACCAGCAGGTTCTTGGTCTGCTGGTAGTGGTCCAGCATCATCTTGTGGTTTTCACGACCGATGCCGGATTGCTTGTAGCCACCGAAGGCCGCGTGCGCCGGATAGAGGTGGTAGCAGTTGGTCCACACGCGACCGGCCTGGATCTCGCGGCCCATGCGGAAGGCACGGGTGCCGTCCCGGGTCCACAGGCCCGCGCCCAGGCCGTAGAGGGTGTCGTTGGCAATCGCCAGGGCCTCTTCCTCATCCTTGAAGGTGGTCACCGAAACCACCGGGCCAAAGATCTCTTCCTGGAAGATGCGCATCTTGTTGTTGCCCTCGAAGACGGTCGGCTTGACATAGTAGCCCGAGGCCAGGTCGCCCCCCAGCGCTTCGCGACCGCCGCCGGCCAGCACCTTGGCGCCTTCCTGCTTGCCGATGTCGATGTAGGAGAGGATCTTTTCCAGCTGCTCCTGCGAGGCCTGGGCGCCGATCATGGTGCTCTTGTCCAGCGGGTTGCCCTGCTTGATGGCGG
>Ga0213872_10002772_pt1 | contig 10032 bp, 11 predicted proteins | sample VelepicomBERX_R2_FD_160071 | JGI IMG/M metagenome (GOLD analysis project Ga0213872, IMG submission 160071) | Rhizosphere microbial communities from Vellozia epidendroides in rupestrian grasslands, the National Park of Serra do Cipo, Brazil - RX_R2 | ecosystem: Host-associated > Plants > Roots >... | reverse complement strand
GCCGACCTGCTTCCGCACGAGTTCACGCACTCGTGGAATGGCAAGTATCGTCGTCCGGCTGGTCTCGCCACCGGCAACTACGAAGATCCGATGAAGGGCGATCTGCTGTGGGTGTACGAGGGGCTGACCCAATACCTCGGCGACGTGCTTGCCGCGCGCAGCGGGATCGAGACAGCCGACGAATTCCGCGAAGCCCTGGCCGCGAGCGCCGCCACGCTCGACTATCGTCCGGGCCGTACCTGGCGCGACCTTGAAGATACCGCCGTTTCTGCTCAGATCCTCTATGACGCCAGTGACCAGTGGGAGAATTGGCGCCGCAACGTGGATTACTACCAGGAGGGCGAACTCATCTGGCTCGAGGCCGATACGATCATCCGCAAGCTCACAAACGATAGGAAGAGCCTCAACGACTTTTGCGCGCGTTTTGAAGGCGTGGGCGGCAATACTCCGCCGCAGGTTGTTCCTTACAACTTTGACGACGTGATCGCCACACTCAACACGGTCGTCCAGTATGACTGGGCGGGGTTCTTTCGGGAGCGGCTGACATCGAAGTCTGCTCACGCGCCCTTCGGAGGCATTGAGAACGGCGGATACCGCATGGTCTACACCGACAGGCCCGGCGCATTTCTCGAAGCCCGCGAAGCTGCCACCGGAGACGCGCAGGCCTGGTGGACGCTTGGCCTGACCGTAGCCAGCGATGGCCATATCGAAGACGTGCTTGTCGGCTCGGTCTCCGACAAGGCCGGACTCGGGCCGGGGATGCAGATCATGGCGGTGAACGGACGGCAGTACAGTGGCTCTCTGCTTAGCGAAGCGGTAACCGCAGCCAAAGATTCGAAGGCGCCAATCGAGCTCATCGTGGTGAACACGGGTTACTACAAAGTCGTGAAGCTCGACTATCACGACGGACTGCGTTTCCCGCACCTCGAGCGGATTCAGGGCACGCCCGAACGCCTCGACCAGATTCTCAAGCCGATGACACAAGGAGCAGTCCCACCACCACCGCGAAGGAAGGCCTGAAGCATTTTCAGAGATGGCGTATCCTGTGCCGCCAGACTTAAGTCGACGCGATCAACAGAGAGCGGTGACCTTGCACCAGGTAAATTGGGCTACAGTATCTCTGAAGATGCCTTAACCCGCCGGAAATATTCCCGCAATCTCCAGTTCCAGCCCGCCGAATTCAGGATGCTCGTTCTCGCGCAGCTTGTAAGCAAGATGGATCACGCTGCCTTCCTCAAGCTCCATCTGTTGGACGCGCTCGGCCCAATGCCAGCCCAGCGCTGCGATATTGCCCCGGTGCGGGCCCTGGGCGACCTGCAGCCGCACGTGCTTTTCTTTCATGTATCGCGGAGCCGACGCAATCCGCACATTCTGCGCGAGAAACACAGGCTCCGAATTGCCCATGCCCATTGGCTCCAGCCGCTTCAACCACGAGAAGACAGCCGGGGTTACGCGATCGAGCGGCAGCACAGCATCGCACTCGAGCGGCGATCCCAAGTCTTCTTCACTCAACCGCTCTGCAGCGTAACCACACAGCCGCGTGCGCAGTTCCTCGACGCGATCCGACGGCAGCGAGAATCCGACCGCGTGCGCGTGCCCTCCGAAGCGCGAGAATAGGTCGCGGCAGGTTTCAATGGCTTCGAGTAGGTGAAATCCATGGATCGAGCGCCCCGACCCGTGTGCTGTCCCGCGCGCAGTACGGCTGCCGTTCTCGCCATCATGAGCAATCACAATCGCCGGCTTGCCTGTCCTGTCGACAATGCGCGATGCCAGGATGCCGATCACTCCCCTGTGCCACCCGTCGCCATCCATCACGATGCACCGCGCCTCGCGAAAATGCTCTTCCTCCAGCCGCTCGACAATCTCCTTCAGCATCGTGGCCTCGGCGTCGCGGCGCTCCTGGTTCAGGCGATCGAGCCTTCCTGCAATCTCGTGCGCTCTCTTAGCGTCCTTCGTCGTAAAAAGCTCGATCACGTCAGTCGCCACATCCATGCGCCCAGCGGCGTTAATGCGGGGTGCGATGCGAAACGCCACATCCACCGGATTCAGCTTCCTTCGCGAAGGATCGAGTTGCGCGACTTCCATCAGCGAACGCAGCCCAGGATGCACTGGCCTTTGCAACTGCTCAAGGCCAATCGCCGTGATGACGCGGTTTTCCCCGAGCAGCGGAACGGCGTCTGCAACTGTTGCAATCGCGACCATCTTGAGAAATGAAGGCAGAATCTTAGTTCTTGCCCGCTCGCGATCCCATCCTTCGAGCAGCGCCTGAGCGAGCTTGAAGACCACACCCGCTCCGCACAGATGCTTGCATGGGTAGCCGCAGGCCGCCTGGTTCGGATTGAGAATCGCCAGCGCTTTTGGCAGGGCCGAGCCGGCCTCGGGCAGGTGGTGGTCGGTAACGATCAGGTCGAGCCCGAGAATCTCCGCCGCTTCAGCCGCTGCAAAGGCTCGAATGCCTGTATCCACGCTGATGACCAGCCGCGCGCCATCGCGCGCGAAGGACTCGAGCACTTCGCCCTGCATGCCATAGCCTTCGCGAATGCGGTGCGGAACATGAAAGCAGGTAACCCCGCCGAGCATCTCGATCGCCGTTTTCAGCAGCACCACGGCGGTTGTCCCATCCACGTCGTAGTCGCCGTAGATCAGGATCGTTTCGCATGCGCCGATCGCCTGCCGGATGCGCTCGACCGCGCGCTCCATTCCGAGCATGGAGTAAGGATCGTGCAAATGCTCGAATTGCGGATGTAGAAAGCGCTCTGCCTCGGCCGCAGTTCGCACGCCGCGGGCAACCAGCAGCTCGGCGATGAGCAGCGGTAATCCCGCCTCGCGTGCCAGGGCTCTTGCCGCGTCACTGTCGCATTCAGTAAGGATCCAGCGCCTGTTAAGGACCGCGGGCGCTTCCGGCGTGCTCACGACTCTTCGTCGGCATCCTCGTCGTCAAGGATAATGTCGCCGTAGTCGTCGAGAGAATCAAGCAGCTGACGGTAGCGCTCATACCATTCGGTGGTGTTCTCGTGCAGAAACACAACTCCCTGGTGGGCGAAACCAAGCTGGATATACCCAACCCGCCCCACGTAGGTGGCCAGCGACTGCGCCTCTTCGACACCGGCTGACTCCTCGTCGGGGAAGGCCGTCTCCCGCAGTTCCTCGATGAGGAACTCCAGGTCTTCCTTTTTGAGCACAACTTCGCTCATCGTCAGGAACGGCGCGCCGGCCGCCTTGGCGGTCTCGACAAAGTCTTTCCAGCTGTCGGGATTCGACTCGTCATCCCAGAGCACGGTCGGCACCTCATCGCCAACATAGGCGGGCACGCGGCGCAACCCGTGACCAGCAATAAAGGCCACCATATCGTCTTTGAGAGAGAGCAGGCTTTCCTGAAGCATAGACATGAATCGATTGTCGCAGAACAGCCAGTCTACGCCATCGGCGGCAGGTGGAAAACTCAAGTAAAATCGAAACAGGAAATCCCACATCTGCGAGGAGTTTCGATTGGCGAAATTTGAGCGCCACGTCTTCGTCTGCAACAACGTTCGTGAGCCCGGCAGCGCCCGCCCTTCCTGCACGACCAACGGCCAAAGCCAGCTTCACACTGCTCTTAAAGACGCCGTAAGGTCGGCAGGCCTCGGCAGCTCGATCCGCGTCAATAAAGCCGGATGCCTCGACCAGTGCGAGCATGGCCCGACCGTCGTCGTGTATCCGGAGGCCGTCTGGTACGGTGGAGTCACCGTGAACGATGTGCCAGAAATCGTCAGCGAGCACCTCATCGCCGGCCAGCCGGTTGAGCGCCTGACTATCGCTGACGACTGCCTGAACGCTGCCGTCTGCCCGCACCGGCCCGCTCTTGTCACGCGCAGCTGACGGGACGGTCCAGCCTTGCAGTTGTGCTATATTTCGAACGAGATAAATGATCTTTTCACGAGATTATGTTGGATACCTTGCGCGCCACACAGTGAAACACCTGATCGACGCCAAGATGATTCGCACCGATAAGCTATCCGTCGTCGAAGAGCGTGTGAATGCCGCCCTGCTCGAGGAATTGTCCCTCGAAGACCGCATTAACGAGGAAGTGCGCCTCATCCTCGACGCTTATCAGGAAGAGATGCACCGCACGGGAGCCGCCTACGCCGAGATGTTCAAGAAGGTTAAGAACGAACTCGCGCGAAAGTACAAGGCGGTGCTATGAGGATCTCCCGCGACAAGTTGAATAAGCTGGCCCACGTAGTCTCTGACATCCTCGCTGAGACCGACGAGGCCGAGTTCCTCGAGGACCGCAATACCATCCGCCAGGAGTCGCGCAAGGCCCTCGAAAAGCTGCTGATGGAAGAGACTCGCATCGACCAGGCCGCGCGCACCAAGATTCAATCCCAGCGCCGCATCATTCCTGAAGGCAGCCAGGAGTGGGACATCCTCTACCGCAAGTACTACAACGAGGAAGTCAAGAAGCTGGGGATTTGAGGCCTTGGCCTAAGTATCACCAGTTGATAACTGGAGGCTTGTCACCGGATGTTCAATTGGCTCGGGAAAAAAGCAAAGTCAGTCTCGATCGAAATTGAAAATGGGCCTGTCAAGCCGAACAAAGAGGGCCGCTATTTCCCAACTCAGCGCAAATTCGGCTCACATTGCGGAAGCGTTATTACGGTCTCGTTCGGCTTCCGAGGCGAGGTGAATTATGCCTTTAGCGATCACTCCCGATGTCTCGCGCCCTGTGGGGACTGTTATAGAAAAGTAGAGGAAATCAAGAAGGTGTTTGCAAGCTGCATCACTTCTCGGACCGGTCTTGACAATTACGAGAAGATGTTCGCGGACTTAGTAAAGAAGTCGACCAGAGTAAAATGAAAGGCAATACCCGATTGATACCGCTCTACCTCACTCGAAACGCCTTCACCGCAATTGCATTCGGCCTGCTCCCGGCGGGAAGCATCGTGAACAGCGATCCCATGACCACAGCCCCGTTCGGCGCGTAACTCTGCGTCTTCAGCACCGAGACATCCCCCGATCGCGCATCCACCGCCAGCAGAAGAAATCCGTTGGCCGAAAAGGCGAGAGCGTCCGGACCTCCGCCGACGTGCACGGTGTTGATCAGCTTGCCGTCATCGATTGAATAGACTCCGATGGAGTCGGCGTTGAAGTTGCTGATCCAGAGAAACGCATTGTCGGCGCTCACGATGCCGTGGGAAGGGTGCGCGCCCACCAGATACGCCCCGCCGACCTCATTGGTTCCCGTTGAGATCTCTGAAATCGAATCGCTGTCGAAGTTCGAGACGAAAATCTCGCCGCCGTCTGGCTTCAGCGCGAGATGCACAGGCGTCCGGCCCACATCCAGAAAGCTCAGCAGCCGATCTGCGTGCTCGCTGTCGATCGGACTCGACGGCCGCGCCAGCCCGATCGCCAACACCTGGTGCCCGCCCGAGCAAGCCACGAATGCCTTCGACGAGTCCGGCAAAATCACTGCGTCGGTTGCCTGTGGACAGCCGTCGAACACCGCACGCACCTTGAATTTCGCGGGATCGATGATCGAAACACTGCCGCTGATCCGATTCGTGACCACCAGGCTGCCGCCATCGGGCGAAATCCTGGCCAGTCCTGGCCCCTCGCCCACTCCGATCGCCGCAATCTCGCGCCGCTTGTCCAGATCGATCACCGAAACGTTATTCGAGCCGGAGTTGGCCACATAGCCGCGTCGGCCCTCAACATTCACATCGATGAAATAAGGCCGGCGGTGGACCGGAATCGTTGCCACGACGCCATTCGTCTCGGCATCGATGACCGTCACGCTCGCACTGGCGGAATTGACTGCGTAGACCTCGTTGCGTTTAGGATTTGCTGTGACGCCCGTCGGCTCCGCCCCCACCTGCAGCACACGATCCTGCCGCAGATTCACGATGTCGAGCACGGTCACGGTGTTGTTGCCGCCGTTGCTCACGTAGGCAAACTCGCGATAATCGGCGGGATACTCCGGAAACCCGCGGCGCCTGCAACCAGTGACAAGGAAGAGAAGCACGCAGGCACTAAAAAGGCGGCCCAAAAGCAGCCGCCTTCCGTCTTTCTTCATTCCGGGATTATCGCGCGGCAGAAACAACTCCGGCGTTCGCCTCAACTTTGACTCCGCGAGGCACATTTCTGCGCAGCACCGCCGCGATCTGGCTCGCTTCGTCCATCAGCTGCGCAAATTGCTCGGGATAAATCGACTGCGCGCCGTCCGAGAGAGCCTTGTCCGGCTGGTGATGCACCTCAACGAGGATCCCGTCCGCGCCCACCGCCACCGCCGCCCGGGCCAGCGGCAGCACCTTGTTGCGCTTGCCTGTCCCGTGGCTGGGGTCGACGAGGATGGGCAGGTGGCTCAGCCGCTGCACCGCAGGCACGATGCTCAGGTCGAGAGTGTTGCGCGTATGGTCGGCAAAGGTGCGCACGCCGCGCTCGCACAGAATCACCTGGTAATTTCCCTCGCTCATCACGTACTCGGCGGCCATCAAAAATTCTTCGAGCGTCGCCGACATGCCGCGCTTTACCAGCACCGGCTTGCGCTTGCGCCCGGCTGCGCGGAGCAGCGAGTAATTCTGCATGTTGCGCGCGCCGATCTGGATGACGTCGGCATATTGGTCGACCAGCTCTAGCGCCTCGTTGTCGATCGCCTCGGTGACGATACGGAGCCCGAAGCGCTCGCGAATCTCGGCCATGATCTTCAGGGCTTCTTCGCCCAGTCCCTGAAATGCGTAGGGTGACGTCCTTGGCTTGTAGGCGCCTCCACGGAAGAACTGCGCTCCGGCCGCGGCTACCTGCTCGGCCACGGCGAACGCCTGGTCGCGGGTTTCGATCGAACAGGGACCGGCGATCATCGCCAGGTTGCGGCCGCCGATCGTGGCATTGGTGCCCTGAAATGTGATGACGGTGTCGTCTTCCTTCACGTCGCGGCTGACCAGTTTGTAGGGCTTCGAAACCGGAATGACTTCGGCCACCCCGGACAGCTCTTCGAGCATGCCGGACTCAACCATTGCCTGGTTGCCGGTGATGCCGATCGCGGTACGCGTGGCGCCGGGCAGGGGATGCGCCCGGAATCCCAACTGTTCAATATGCGCGCAGACGTTCTGGATCTCTTCCTGCGTCGCCTGCGCCTTCATTACGACAAGCATGGTGTGCCTTACCTTTCTACTTCGACCAAAGCCGTAACCTTAAGTCTAGCGGCTGGTTGCAGGCGGAGGCAATGAGGGAATGGGCAAGCGGATAGCAGCTTGCAAAAGTGCAACCCAATTGAACTGCCTCCCCCAAAAGCTTGGTCAATAGGCGTGTGCTGAGGGGATTGATCCGCGAAATGTCCATATCGCCGGCCAACCAGACACTACTCAACGAAGGGCGTCCATCGTTAGTGATCCTCAGCCCTGACAGCTCGCATCGGCTGCTGGTAAAATCTCGGTCCACGTCGGCCGATTAAGGAGTGTCTCCGTGAAGCTGCGAATTCTCTCGTCGTTGCTGCTGCTCTTTTTTCCGGTATACCAGTTAGCCGCCCAAGCCACCTCGAATGCCGAGAAATTCAGCCCGCCAGCACGCACCTTTCGCTTCACCTACAATTTCACCGTGAAGGATATTCCCTCCGGAGCGAATCGAGTGCGCGTCTGGGTTCCGGTGCCGCAGACTGACCAGCATCAGACTGTGCGCGTTCTGGCGGTCAAGGCTCCGGCTAAAACGCAGATGACGCAGGAGCCCGAGTACGGCAATCGGATGATGTATGCCGAGATTCAGAATTCCGCTACAGGCAAAGCCGAGTTCAGTCTCGAGTACGAAGTGACTCGCCGCGAATACTCGCGGGGCGATTACGCCCAACTCAAGCGAACCGATGAGAAACCTGGCGTCGTGTCCGCGTCGATGAACCGGTTGATTGCGCCTGACAGTTTGATTCCTACGGACGGAAAGATCAAGGAACTGGCGGCCGAGGTAACTGGATCCCAGAGCGGGGCGGTCGGAAAAGCCAAGGCTGCCTATGACTACCTCTTCACGAATATGCGCTACGACAAGACGGGCTCAGGCTGGGGACGCGGGGACGCAGTGTGGGCCTGTGACGCCAAACGCGGCAACTGTACAGACTTCCATTCTCCGTTCATCGGCATGCTGCGGGCTGACGGGATTCCGGCCCGCTTCGACATCGGCTTCCCTCTGCCCGAGAACAAGGACGAAGGAGATATTGCCGGTTATCACTGTTGGGCGGAGTTCTATGCGCGCAAAACCGGCTGGATCCCCGTTGACATCTCAGAGGCGTGGAAAGCGAGGCAGAAGCAGGATTATTTCTTCGGCAGCGTTGACGCCAATCGGGTGCAGGTATCCACCGGCCGCGACGTCACGCTGTCTCCTAAGCAGGATGGCCCAGCGCTAAATTACTTCGTCTACCCGTATGTCGAGGTAGACGGTAAGCCATACGAAAAGCTCGACAAGCAGTTCAGCTTTGAGGAAGTAAAACCTTCGGAATGAAGCTCAGGGGGCGTCTCGAGGCCCGCATGGAACGATACCTGCGCAGCTCGTCGCGATGGCAGATAGGGGACTGTTCTGGTTTGACATCGAGTCGTACTGAAGCCAGATATTTTGCTACTTTCGAGTCGCGAGGCCGTGTTGCACACGCTTATGATTTTCGAACGTCTCTCACCGTTGGGTTTTTTTCTGCACCTCTTATCTGGATGACCCCGAGCCGCTTCGATTTCCGATAGACGTTTGCAACAGCCAGCGTCCAGAGAGGAACCAGATCCACCCCAGGAACGAGTTTGGCGAGGAATGATGGCAGGAATTCCCAGTGCCAGCCAAGAAGGTGACTCAGGACCCCGGCCATACAGACGTCGAGAATGTCATCAGCCGGCGAAGCAGCGCCTTCGAAAAATAAAGGCGAGAACGCAATCTGGAATGTATCCGCGATGATTGCCAGCAAGAACGCTGTGCGAATGCGCGGTCCCGGAGAGATCGTAATTGTGTCTGGGTTCACATCCATTCACGCTACAGCAGCATGCTTTCTCATCCACATTATCTCGCACGCCGCTGAGTTCCTAAAGCCAAATCGGAATAGCGCCAGTTCCCGGACAGATGGGCGTTTATAAGGAGTAATCCGACCTCGGACTGAAATTTCGGTTCATTGGGTTGGGCGTCTGCCAATAAATTATTTTGGTGCGGCTTGTCTCTACGATGGAGCAATCGACGCCTCTGTCCAAAATGACAGTTTCCTGGAACCAAAAACGGGTCTAACATCTCCATCAATGCGGTAATCACAACTGGCCGGAGGCTACCCCAATGAAATGCCGACTTGCTCTCATTGCGGTCACAATGCTCCTTGTGACTAGTGTCCCGTTATTTGCAAAGGGCCCTTCAGGAGCGGCTCCCGCTGATGATTCCTATTGGGTTGATTACTGGTCAAAACCAAGGGTGGTTCTCTGGCCTCCCGAGGAGCAAGCCTTCAACGACAATGTGCACGAAGTCACGTTTGCCCATGATCGCTTTGACCATGCTCTGGACGAGGCTACCCTGAATGCCGACGTCCAATGGTTGAAGGATCATCCAAATGATCGCTTTTTCATCGAAGGTTACGCCTCCGCGACGGGCAGCGAAGCCTACAATCTGAAACTCTCGGGACAACGAGCGTGGTGGGTCAGACAAGTTCTGATACGCAAGGGCATTCCCGCGGATCGGATCCTGCTGGCGGTGCCATGGGGGAAGTTGTATCCGGCCTGTCTCGAAAACACCGAAGCGTGCCATGCTAAGAACCGGGTCGTCCGGTTCGCTTACTATCCAAATTTGCCACAGCAGTGAGACTGGATTCGGCCCGACTCCCTGTTTGGCGACAAACGAACAAGGTTGTTCCCACCTCAGTGGGCGCTAAGTCGACCCTTAAAGACGACTGCAACCGCTGAAAAACTCAGGCGGTTCACGAGGCAATCTTCGAACAATCGCGAAGAGCTTCTTGAAATCGTCTTCGGCCGGAGATGTCCGAGCCTTCATCAGCATTCTTCAGGACAATCCTGTCTCTGCTTTAATGTCAATTCGGGCTTCATGAGATCATTC
>Ga0213872_10002771_pt1 | contig 10032 bp, 5 predicted proteins | sample VelepicomBERX_R2_FD_160071 | JGI IMG/M metagenome (GOLD analysis project Ga0213872, IMG submission 160071) | Rhizosphere microbial communities from Vellozia epidendroides in rupestrian grasslands, the National Park of Serra do Cipo, Brazil - RX_R2 | ecosystem: Host-associated > Plants > Roots >... | reverse complement strand
CAGGCGCCGGGCCGCCGCTAACATCCCCCGAGAACTGCACGCCGCCCGCCCCGCTGCACGGGCGTGCGGCGTGTGATTTTCGCCAACCGTTGGCGCTGGGCGTGGCGATGTTGCGCAAATTTCCGAGCCCGATGCAAGCACTGATGCGCTGCATCAGAAATGTCGCCATCATCGTCATTACGCCCCCTGAACATCCAGCCCGAGGAGCCCTCCCCATGACTAGCTTACCCGCCGCCGACCTGCAGTTACCGCTGTTCGTGTATGCCCAGAAGGACGACCTGACTGGCAAGAGCGCATGGATCGCGCTGCAGGAACATCATCGCGAGCGCGCCCGCCATTTCCGCCTCGACCGGCTGTTTGCCGCCGATGACAAACGCGGCGAGCGCTTCACCGCCGAAGCGGTGGGGATCTACCTGGATTATTCCAAGAACCTGGTCACCAGCGAGACCATGGTGTTGCTGATGCAACTGGCGCGCCAGTGCGGGCTGCAGGATCGCATCGATGCCATGTACCGTGGCGAGCGCATCAATCTCACCGAGGATCGCGCGGTGCTGCATACGGCCTTGCGCCTGCCGGCCCACGAGCGTCTGGTGGTCGACGGCGAGGACGTGGTGGCCCAGGTGCAGGAGGTGCTGGGCCGCATGGAAACCTTCGCCACCAAGGTACGCAATGGCCAGTGGCTGGGCCACACAGGACGGCCGATCCGCCATGTGGTCAATATCGGCATCGGCGGTTCCGACCTGGGGCCGATGATGGCGCATGAGGCTTTGCGCCATTACAGCCAGCGCGAGCTGTCGCTGCATTTCCTCTCGGACGTGGATGGCGCGGCACTGCTGGAGACGGTGCGCGATCTGCCGGCGCAGGAGACCCTGTTCATCGTCTGCTCCAAGACCTTCACCACGCTGGAAACCATCACCAACGCCAATGCCGCACGCCAGTGGCTGGTGCAGCAACTGGGCGACGAGCAGGCCGTGGCCCGGCACTTCGTCGGGGTGACCACCAATATCGAGGAGGCGAGCCGCTTCGGTATCGATCCGCACAACATGTTCGGGTTCTGGGACTGGGTTGGCGGGCGTTATTCGATGACCAGTGCCGTCGGCCTGTCGACCATGATCGCCATCGGGCCGCAGCACTTCCGTGAGTTGCTGGCGGGCTTTCATGCGATGGACGAGCATTTCCGCAGCACCCCGCTGGAGCGCAACCTGCCGGCCATCCTCGGCATGCTCACGGTCTGGTACACCAATTTCTTTGGCGCGGCCAGCCAGGCGGTGCTGCCTTACAGCCAGTATCTCAAGCGCCTGCCGGCCTACCTGCAACAGCTCACCATGGAGAGCAATGGCAAGCACATCGACGTCAACGGCCAGCAGGTCGGCTACCAGACATCGCCCGTCTACTGGGGCGACAATGGCATCAACGGTCAACATTCGTTCTACCAGATGCTGCACCAGGGCAGGCAATTGGTACCTTGCGATTTCATCGGCTTCTGCCGACCGCTGGAGGCGCTCGGTCAGCAACACGACTGGCTGATGGCCAACATGTTCGCCCAGGGCGAGGCGCTGGCCTTTGGCAAGAGTGCCCAGCAGGTGCGCGAAGAGGGAACTCCCGAGGCGCTGGTGCCGCACCGTGTCTTCGATGGCAACCGGCCCAGCAACAGCATGCTGATCGACCGCCTCACGCCCTATAGCCTGGGTACGCTGGTGGCCTTGTACGAGCACAGCGTCTTTACCCAGGGCGTGATCTGGAATATCGATTCCTTCGACCAGTGGGGCGTAGAGCTGGGCAAGCAATTGGCCAAGCGCACGGCACGCCAGTTGATCGATCACCAGCAGCCCTTGCATCACGACAGCTCCACCAATGCCCTGATCCACCGCTATCGCGCCAGCAACCGGCCGGTCGGGGGCCAGGCCAGGGCCGCCTGAGGGCGCCCGACGTTCGTCCATCCGCCTGCCAGGTGAAGCATGTCAGCCCGGAGACCTGGTGTCTCCGGGCTTTTTTCGTGATGGGCACCGCGGATGAAAACATCATGGACGCAACGTATCTTTGTGAGTTTATAATTGTCCGTAATAATTGGTTAACGGAAATGCACCCGCAATGTTGGCGATCTGCCAAGGCTGCATTTCCGCTGCGGCATGATGGTGTGCAGCGATAGGGGAATTGCCGACAGGGGGCGTTGGGCAGCAGGCAGGGCCGCGCCAGAGAACAGGCCATCCAGCGACGAGGGCACATGAGACTACTGACCAAGGGCTTGCTGATCGTTGCCATCCCCAGTCTGTTCGAGGTGTTGCTGCTGGCCGCCTTGTTCAAGTTGCAGGGAGATGCTGCCGAGGCTGAACGCTGGGCCGTGCATTCGGTCCAGGTCATCAACCAGGCCGCCGAGGTGCGCGAACCCATGCTGGTGGAGTCGGCCAGCATCCGCAACGCCATCCTGCTCAACCAGTTCGAACCCATCAGCCGCCCGGAGATGTGGTCAGACCTGGAGATCAAGATCGGCGAGCTGTCCCGGCTGGTGTCCGACAATCCTTCGCAGTCGGCCCTGGTGCGCGAGATCCACACCACCATCGGCCAATACCGCAACTGGGCCGACAGTGCGCGTGCCCTGATGCAGCGGGGCCAGCGCGATGAGCTGATCCGCCAGTTGCGGGATGACGAGGGGCCGCACCGGCTTTCCAGTTTCCTTAACCACCTCGACCGCTTTACTGCTGAAGAACGCCACCTGGGCGTGTTGCGCAATGGCGTATTGCAGGCCGCGCGCACCTCCCAGACCTGGTTGCTGATCGCCGCCGTGCTGGGTTCCATCGTGACGGCGGCACTGGCCTCGCTGGCCTTCACCCGCAGTATCGGCAGCCGCATCGCCATCCTGATCGACAATGCCCAGCGCCTGGCCGACGGGCAGGTGCTGGCCGCGCGGATCGAGGGTGACGACGAGATCTGCCAGCTTGACAATGCCCTGCATCGCAGTAGCGAGCGCCTCAACGAGGCTTCCCGGCTGGCACTGATCTATCGCGCCGAGCTGGAACAGCGCGCCGCCGAACTGGCCGAGGTCAACACCGACCTGCGCCAGCAGACCCAGGACAACGAGATGTTCATCTACAGCGTCTCCCACGACCTGCGCTCGCCCCTGGTCAACCTGCAGGGCTTCAGCAAGGAAATCACCCATGCCACCCGCGACCTGGTCGCGGAGGTGGAACGCCTGGCCGTGCCGGAAGCGGACAAGGCCAGGCTGCGCACGCTGGTGCAAGACGATATCGATACCTCGCTGCGCTTCATCCAGAACGCGGTCACCCGGTCCGCCGGCATCATCGATGCCATGTTGCGGCTCTCGCGCATGGGCCGGGTGGAGCTGCAGCCGGCCCTGCTGGATATCAATGCCATCGGCCAGCGCATCGTCTCCGCCATGAGTGGCAGCATACGCGCCAAAGGCGCCGTGGTAGAGATCGAACCCGACCTGCCGGCCGCGTGGGGCGATCCGACGGCCATCGAACAGGTCTTCGGCAACCTGCTGGGCAATGCGGTGAACTACCTCGATCCGGCCCGGGCAGGCCACATCACGCTTGGCGTGGTCAAGGGGGAGCAGGCGGCCGAACCGGGAATGGTGACTTTCTTCGTGCGCGATAACGGCCTGGGGATCCCGGCGGCCTATATGGGCAAGATGTTCATCGCCTTCCAGCGCCTGCACGGCAATGCCGCGCCGGGCGAGGGCATCGGCCTGGCGCTGGTCAAGCGCGTGGTGGAGCGGCATGGGGGGCGTATCTGGGTCGAGTCGGTACAGGGGCAGGGCAGCTGCTTCTTCGTGGCCCTGCCGACAAAGGCAGCGGCCTCGGCGTAAGGGCAGGTCGGACAATCAATCATGTGGAATGGGAACGACATCATGACTACTGAGCAGAGCGTCAATATCATCCTGGTCGAAGACGACGACGGCCATGCCGTCCTGGTGGAAAAGAACCTGCGGCGCGCCGGCCTGGTCAACGGATTCATGCGCTTCAAGGATGGCCAGGAAGCGCTGGATCATTTCTTCCAGGGCGGCCTCCCTCGTGGCGACCTGCAGCAGGTCGTGGTGCTGCTGGACGTGAACATGCCCCGCGTCAATGGGGTGGAGGTGCTGCGGCGGATGAAGGAGGATGCCAGCACCAACGCCATTCCCGTCATCATGCTGACCACCACCGACGACCCGCGCGAGATCGGGCGCTGCTACGAGTATGGCTGCAACGTCTACATCACCAAGCCGGTCGAATACGACGACTTCATCGAGGCGGTACGTCGCCTGGGCTTCTTCCTGCAGGTGGTCAAGCTGCCGGTACTGTCGAACAGCCAGAAGGGAACCGAGTCACGATGACCGCCAGTACTGCCCATGTCCTGATCCTGGAAGACGACGATGGCTTGCTGGCGCTTGCCAGCCGGGTCTTGCGCAAGCACGGCCACCGTGTCACCGCAGTGGCCCAGTCCGAGGCGGCGCGCGAGGCCGTGGCGCTGGAGTTGCCCGATCTGCTCATCGTCGACTACAACCTGCAGGCGCTCGACAGCGGCCTGGATTTCTTCCGCGGCCTGCGCGCCGATGGCATCGGCATCCCCGCCATCATGGTCTCGGGGGTGTCGGATGAATTGCGCATCATCGAGGCCTTGCGCGCGGGGGTGGCCGATGTCCTGCCCAAGACCAACGATTACCTGGATTACCTGCCTGAGGCGGTCGACCGCGTGCTGCAGCAGCGGGAGCTGCAGCGGCAGGCGGAACTGGCGGCGCGCTTGCAGTCCGAACGCATGATCGGCCTCAAGGATGAGTTCGTGGCCACGCTCTCGCATGAATTGCGCACGCCTCTCAACGCCATCCTCGGCTGGGTGCAATATCTGCAGCGCGACGCATCCGATCCGGAGCAGTTGCGCCGGGGCCTGGAGGTCATCGAACGCAATGCCCTGGCACAGTCGCAGATGGTGGAGGAGTTGCTGGACATGAGCCGTATCCTCTCCGGCAAGCTGCGCATGGACGTGCAACGCATGGACCTGGCTACGGTGGTGCGGGAAGCCATCGCCACGGTGCAGGCGGCTGCAGACGCCAAGGAAATCGCCATCACCACCGAGCTGGCCGCAGGCAGCCTGGTGCTTGGCGATCCGGCGCGGCTGCAGCAGGTCGTCTGGAACCTGCTGGCCAATGCCATCAAGTTCACGCCACGGCACGGGCAGGTCGCAGTCACGCTGAACCAGCGCGGCGACGAACTGGAGCTGGTGGTGGCCGACAATGGCGAGGGCATCGAGCCGGCGTTCCTGGCGCATGTCTTCGAACGCTTCAGCCAGGAGAATGACCACGGTGTGCGCAACACCACCGGGTTGGGTCTGGGCCTGTCGATTGCACGCCAGCTGGTGGAGTCGCACGGCGGGCGCATGCGCGCCGAGAGCGCCGGGCACGGTCAGGGGGCGAGCTTCCATGTCTATCTGCCCTTGCTGCCGGACGAGCCTTCACCCCAGCCTTGAGCAGTGGTGGCGTGTGGTGCTGGCGAGGTCGCAGTGAAACGGATATTGCTGGTGGTCGCTGCTCATCGGTGCTGGCACCATATCTTCAAAGCTGATGGCCTCGTATCGCGGCAGCAGCAATCCTTGTCGCAGGGAAATGGCACCGCAGGAGTGCCATGTTGTTTCTGTGCGTCAGTGATCAATTTTTTATCGTCGACAGACAGGGTCACGACGCTCCGTGACGTCTCGCCAGCGCGACCGCTTTCGCTTTGTCCTACACGTTTATCCGGTGCAGTCCGATAGGACTCATCCGCACCAGGTCCTAATATCGCCGTGGAAATCGCCGTCATTGTGCAGCGATCTGGAGGATTGTGGCGCGGTGTGCCGGCGCACCCGGATGGCGTGCGCACGATGCGATGCTGCCGACCGGAAACGTCCAGTGATGATGCGAGGAAAAAACAGGCGCGGTGCATGCGACGAGTCCTTCACACCCCTCTTCCAGTTTTGCGCGTTCGGGATAAAATGAAGTCGTCGGAAAGCACAGCGTACGGGATAGCACAGGGAGTCAATCAGTATGCTGGCGATGAAGTTCAGGGAAGCAATCGATCGTCGTGCCGGACCCTCCGCGCGGCTTGCGCACCACGCTGGTGGTGCGCGATTGCCTTGCGGGATCAGGTACGGTGCCGTATCTGTCAAGCTTACGTTGCAACCAGCCCGGCGCTCGCTGCATGCGCCGGTACTTTGAGCAGGGTAGCCTCATGGACAAGTCTGATTCCGCCCATTCGTCTGATCTCCAGATCGCCATCCAGCAAGGCGACTGGACGGCGTATTGCAACCACATCGGTAACTATCTCCCCAGCCAGGCCGGGCATGCCCCGGAGCCGGACAAGGCCGACGAGCGCTATGATGATGCGCGCGGCGCCTACCCCCATCCAGGCCAGGATGCCGCCGGCCTGCCACTGAATGGTGAGGAAGATATCCTGGCCTACCGGCGCCGCTGCGCGCGCGCCTACATCGGCATGAACGGCCGGCTTGGTGGCCGGGCCTATCATGCCAACGAACCGGTGATCCTCACGCAGGATGCGGTGCAGGAACTGGCCGAGCTCAATCGCCTGCTACGCGAAGAGCGTGCCCAGAAAAAGAAATCCGGTTGAGCCCCGCCGTGCGTGGTGCCGGCAACGCGCCGGGTCGCGCGTGTAGGACGGTGACGCAACGTCTTGTAGGAAAACAGGAAGAGCCCGCAAAGCCTTGCCGGTACTGGTTTTGCTGCTGTCCTGCGGTTTTCGCGGGCTGAGACAGTGGCGTGTCGCGCAAGCGGCTTCCCGTATAATCGAGCGCGCCGGTCGCAGGCCGGTGATGCTTCGCAGGGCTAATACCGGTCCCGGAGAGCGGTTCTCTCGCCTGGCGGTGCCAGGATGAGGATACGGACGCATACAACAACCATGAACATGCGCAGGCAGGATGGTGCGAGACCGCCATCACCAGACCTCAATGCTCAACGCAAGGCAAAAGGTACGTTTCACGACATGGCAGAAATCTCCTGGTTGCGCGCCGGTGGCCAGGCCGCGCACATTCTTTCCGCGTCCGACTGGACGGCTAACGCGCTGGGTGATCCGGCAGGCTGGTCGCCGGCGCTGCGCGTTGCGCTGGCCATCACGCTGCAATCTTCCACGCCGATGCTGCTGGTCTGGGGCGCCGCCCGCAACGTGCTCTATAACGATGCGCTGGCGTCGCGATTGGGCAGCGCGCATCCGGCGGCCTTTGCTGCTCCGCTGGGCAGTGCGCCACTGTGGAGCGCCGATGCCAACGGCATGGATGCCTTGCTGAACTCTACCGTCGACGCCGCCTTTGCCAGTGGACAGCCACAGCATGCCACCGGGTCGCCCGAAGCATTCTCCTGCACGCCCATCCCGCAAGACGATACCGCCACGCCAGCCGGTGTACTGTGTACGTGGCTGGGCGTGGTCCAGCCGGAGCCGGCAAGTCCGTTGCGCCAGGACAGGCTGTTGCATGCGCTGATGGGACCGACGCCTGGCATCAAGGCAGTGGTGCGCGGTGCGCAGCATGTGTTCGACAGCGTCAACGAAACCTGTGCCAGTCTGCTGGGACATCGTCGGCTGGTGGGCCTGCCGGCGCGCGAGGCCTTGCCCGAACTCCGGGATGGGGATCTCTTCACGCTGCTGGACCAGGTGCGCGAACGCGGCCAGGCTCATCATGTCCGTGGACTGCGCCTGTTCCTGCGTCGTGAGGAGGACGCATCCTACGCCGGCGTCGTGCTGGAACTGGCCTTGCAGCCCATCATGGATGAGGGCGGCCAGGTCGAGGCCATCCTCCTGGAGGGTCATGACATCACCGAGCGCGTGATGGCCGAAGAGCGCTTGCGCATCGTTGATCGCGCCGGCGGCATCGGCATCTTCGAGTGGTTTCCGCAGACCGACAAGCTGTTGGTATCGGACCGCTTCCGCCGGCTGTGGGGACTGGAGCCGGATAGCGAGGTCAGCGCCGCCGAACTGGTGGCCATGATCGACGAGCAGTTCCATCCCAACCTGGGGACGGCCACCATCAAGGAGCCAGCCCGCAGGAATCCGCTCGAATACACCGAATATCACATCACCCGTCCCGATGGCCAGCAACGCTGGCTGGCCCGCAAGGGCGAGATGGTGCAGGACGATCCGCGCTCCGGCCCGCGCTATGCGGGGGTGGTCTTCGACGTGACCGCGCGCAAGTTGATGGAGCAGGCGCTGGCGGCCTCCGAGGCCAGCGTGCGCGCCAACAATGCCTTCGTGCGCCAGTTGCTCGATTCCACCGACCAGGGCTTCTTCTCCATCGACCGTGATGGCACCATCACGCTGTGCAACGCCGCCTTCCTGCGCATGCTGGGCTATGCCAGCGAGAAGGATGTGCTGGGACGCGCCTTGCATGAAGTGGTCATGGTGCCCGCCGAGGCGGCCGCCGTCAGCTGCACCGAATGCGCCGTGCTCAAGGCCGCGCGCGAGGGCGTGAGCGCCCAGGTGGACAACGAGAACTTCCTGCGGGTCGATGGCAGCAGTTTCCCGGTGCAATACCAGACCCATCCGGTCTGGCAGGACGGCCAATTGCAGGGGGCGCTGTGTACCTTCATCGACCTGACCGAGCGGCGACGCGGCATGCAGGCCCTGTTCTGGAGCGAGAACCGCCTCACGGCCATCTTCAACCAGGCCTCGGTGTGCTTCTCCGAACTGGACCTGCATGGCCGCTACCTGCGTGTGAACCAGGCATTGTGCCGCATGCTGGGGCGCACCGAGGAAGAGCTGCTGCAGATGACACTGGCCGACGTCACCCATCCCGATGACGTGCCGATGAACATGTCGCTGTTCAATCAAAGCATCGTCGATGGTCGCTCCTTCACGCTGGAGAAGCGCTACCTGCGTCCGGATGGCTCGACCTTCTGGGTCTCCAGCGACATCAGCCGCATCGTCGATGCGGAGGGTCGGCCGCAAGCCATGATCGCGGTCTCCACCGACATCACCGAGCGACGCCGCGCCGAGGAAGCGCTGCGTGAGTTGAACGATACGCTGGAGCAGCGCGTGGTCGAGGAAATCGTCGAGCGCAGTCGCGCCGAGGCTGCCTTGCGCCAGATGCAGAAGATGGAGGCGGTAGGACAGCTCACCGGCGGTGTGGCCCATGACTTCAACAATGTCCTGCAGATCATCGGTGGCAACCTGCAATTGCTGCAATCCGATCCGCAACTGGACGAGCGCGGCCGGCAGCGTATCCGTATCGCCAGCGGCGCAGTCGATCGCGGTGCCAAGCTGTCGTCGCAGCTGCTGGCCTTTGCGCGGCGCCAGCCGCTGCAGCCGCGCAGCATCAATCTCGAACGCGTGGTGCAGAACATGGAAGACCTGCTACGTCGTGCCGTGGGCGAGCACATCGAGATTTCCACGGTGGTCACGCGGGAGTTGTGGAATACCATGCTGGACCCCAACCAGGTCGAGAACCTGATCATCAATACCGCCATCAACGCGCGCGACGCCATGCCCAGCGGCGGCCGGTTGACGGTGCAGATCGACAATGTGCAACTGAGCGACCCGGGTTTCCTGTCGCAGGCCGACCTGCCGGCGGGCGACTATGTCGAACTGCAGATCTCCGACAATGGCGCAGGCATGTCACCGGAGGTGCGCGAGCGCGCCTTCGAACCCTTCTTCACCACCAAGCGGGAAGGCGAGGGCAGCGGGCTGGGCCTGTCCATGGCCTATGGCTTCGTCAAGCAGAGTAAGGGCCACATCAGCCTGCACAGTGAGCCGGGCAAGGGCACCACCATCCGTATCTACTTCCCGCGTTGCGTCGATGAAGAGGTGCTGGTGGAAGACCATCGGGAGATGGAAGTACGCGGTGGCGATGAAACCATCCTGGTCGTGGAAGACGATGCCAACCTGCAGCTGACGGTCGTCGATACGCTTTCCTCGCTGGGTTATCGCGTGCTCAAGGCCGACAATGGCGAGCGCGCGCTGGCCATCCTGCAAAGCGGCATGCCGATCGACCTGATGTTTACCGATGTGGTGATGCCGGGCAGCGTGGCCGTGACCGAACTGGCGCGACAGGCAAGGCAAT
>Ga0213872_10002770_pt1 | contig 10039 bp, 9 predicted proteins | sample VelepicomBERX_R2_FD_160071 | JGI IMG/M metagenome (GOLD analysis project Ga0213872, IMG submission 160071) | Rhizosphere microbial communities from Vellozia epidendroides in rupestrian grasslands, the National Park of Serra do Cipo, Brazil - RX_R2 | ecosystem: Host-associated > Plants > Roots >... | reverse complement strand
ACTACTATCATCGCGACTACGGTTACAGGCATGACCACGATTGGGATCGCCACTACGATCGCGACGACGATCATCGCGGCTGGGACCACGGACGGCGGTAAGGGGACAAGCCGAACTCCGATCAGCTGCGCGAGCAGCGTCTCCCCGACGCTGCTCTGAATGCACCCGGATGTACCCGCATCCGGGTGCTGTTTTTTTGGGCTCCGAAGCGCTTCCGGGCGATTAGACTTGTGGGGAATCCGAATGCCAGGCTCAGCAAGTACGAGTGCAAAAGATCACTGGGAAGCGGTCTATCTGGACGCAGCACCTGACGCGGTGAGCTGGTATCGGCCGCATCTCGAGATTTCGTTCGATATGATTCGGCGCGCGGTGGGCAACCCGGATTTGGCGATTCTCGATGTGGGCGGTGGTGAGTCAACACTGGTGAACGATCTAATCGCAGCGGGCTATCGGAACGTGGCGGTGCTGGATGTTTCGCCGACGGCGCTGGAGGTAACGAAGAAGCGCCTTGGAGCCGCGGCTGCGCAGGTTCGATGGATTGCAGGTGACGTGACCGCGGTTTCTTTGCCACAGCATTCGGTTGACGTCTGGCATGATCGCGCAGTGTTTCACTTTCTCACCGAGCCCGAGGATCGCGCGGCGTACGTTCGCAACCTGCTGCATTGCGTCCGGCCGGGCGGGCACGTGATCATTGGGGCGTTTGGGCCGGATGGTCCTGTCCGCTGCAGCGGGCTGCCGGTTGTCCGGTACGACCCCGAAGCCATGCATCGTGAGCTCGGCGGTTCGTTCGTCAAGTTGGAAACGAGAGAGGAACTGCACTTCACGCCGCGCGGCATTGCTCAGCAATTCGTCTATTGCCTTTTCAGGTTGGCGCCGGTCGGAGTTCTTGAAAACACCTGATTTCGGTGCTATGAAACCCCTCCGAATGAGTTGAATCGGCACAACTTTTTGCCACATCTGTTGTTAGTAGAAACAGGCTTACAGATGGCCGGAGAGCGAGAGCTCAAATCCGGGTTCTGAGGGCGCCGTCAACCTGATCGTGAGGACGACGGGGAGGGTTTAGGGAAATGCGCATCCTGCGCTCGTTCATGTTGGTTGTGCTGCTGGCAGTTCCCCTGGCGCTGATGCCATCGCAAGCAAACGCCCAGGTGGCTGTGGGCATTGGAATCGGGCCGGTCGTTGACTATCCGGCGCCGGAGTATGTTGCCGGTCCTCCTGTCTGTGACTGGGGTTATTACGCGTACTATCCTTACGCGTGCGCGCCGTATGGGTACTACGGGCCGAGCTGGTTCGTCGGCGGCGTCTTCATCGGCGCCGGCCCATGGTACGGCGGATGGTATGGACATCCGTGGGGCTGGGGCTGGGGAAACGCGGGCTGGTATGGATATCGCGGCGGCTACGGTGGGCCTCGTCCAGTGCCTTATGGCGGGCGCGCGGGATTTGGTGGGTATAACGGCTTTCGTGGCGCGGGCTATGGAGGCGGCTTCCACGGCACGGCCGGATATGGCGGATTCCGCGGTGGGTCTGCAGGCGGATTCCATGGTGGGCCCGTAGGTGGTGGCTTCCATGGTGGAGCAATGGGTGGTGGCTTCCACGGTGGAGGTGGTGGCTTCCATGGTGGAGGCGGTCACCGATAAAGCCTAGCGCGCAAAGCTGAAAAGGCCTGCTCTTTGGAGCGGGCCTTTTGATTTTGTGGGCATCGCAAACCCACTCAGGCAACAATCGGCTTGAGCGGGGCACAGTTGGAATGTTTCGCCTACTTCACGTGGTTTTGCCTGAGGGTGAGGACCATTTCCACGATGCTGCGGGTGGCGTCAGGGTGGGCGAGTTTCCTGGCGCGCGCGGACATCTTGTCGAGAGCAGGACGGAAAGTGAGAAGGCTAACGAGCGATTCGAGGAGAATGTCTTTGGTGACATCGGCCTCGAGGAGCATGCGGGCTGCACCGGCTTCGACCAGCGCTTCGGCATTCTTTCGCTGATGATCGTCGGCGGCCTGCGGGAACGGAATGAGCAGCGAAGGCTTGCCTGCAGCTGCGAGTTCGGCAACGGTGCTGGCCCCGCTGCGGCAGAGCACGAGATCGGCGGCAGCAAACTGGCGAGGCATGTCGTCGAGGAATTCGTAAACCTGCCAGCGACTGGCTGGAGCATCGCTAGCCATATACGCGGCGAGGGTGTCCTTGGCCTGGCGGGCTCCGGCCTGATGGATGATGGTCAGTCCGGGAACTGCTGCGAGAAGGAGAGGCGCTACCTCCGGCATGAGCGTGTTGAGGACGCGGGCTCCCTGGCTGCCTCCGAAGATGAGCAGGTGCGGAGGCGCGCCGCGAGGGCGATGCGGCAACTGGAAAAATTCTTCACGGACAGGGATTCCGGTGACCTGCGGATTCCGGAAGTACCTGGCGGCGGCCTCGAAGTTTACGGCTGCAGCCGAGACATATTTGCCGACGAGGCGATTGGCGAGTCCGGGATAGGCGTTGGGCTCGAAGGCGAGCGTCGGGATGCGGTCGAGGATGGCGGCGGCCATGGCAGGGCCGGAGGCGTACCCGCCGACTCCGATGACGGCGTGAGGGCGGAAGCGGCGCAGCAGGGCGCGGCAATGGATGATGCTGAGCGGCAGGTCGAGGAGCGTGTGTGCGCGCGTAAGGAGCGACACGTTCTTGAGCTGGCCGACCTGGATGAGTGAGAGCTCGTACCCGGCCTGGGGGACGAGGCGGGACTCGAGGCCGCGCGGCGTTCCGATGAAACGGATGTGGGCCTCGCAGGATGCTCGCAAATCGTTTGCGATAGCGACAGCAGGGATGATGTGGCCGCCGGTGCCTCCGCCGGCGATGACGATACGAATTTCGGGCATTGGTGCCAGCATATCCCGGCTTGCGTTGGGTAAGGCAGCGGTGATGGGGATGAGGTCACTGGCTTGCAAACATCCGACAACAAATTGACTGGGCCGAGCCCTAATCCACTTCTCTCGTGATGTTCAGCAGCACTCCGATGGAGGCGAGCATGATGAACAGCGAGGTTCCACCGTAGGAGATGAATGGCAGCGTGATTCCCTTGGTGGGAACGAGGGCGAGCACGACGCTGATGTTGAAGAAGGCCTGGATGAGCAGCGTCGCCGTGATTCCGAAAGCCATGAAGCGGGCGAAGGGGTCCTTCGAGAGGATGGCGGCGCGCATGCCGCGGTATCCGAGCACGATGAAGAGGGCGACGACGGCGATGGCTCCGATGAGGCCGAGTTCTTCGGCGACGTTGGCGAAGATGTAGTCGGTGTGCGGCTCGGGCAGGTAGAAAAGCTTCTGGCGGCCGTCCATGAATCCGGTGCCGGAGATGCCTCCGGTGCCGACGGCGATCAGTGACTGGATGATGTGGAAGCCTTTGCCGAGCGGGTCTGACTCGGGATTGAGGAAGGCAAGGATGCGGTCGCGACGCCACTTCACGCGAAAGAGCATGAAGTAAAGCACGGGCGCGGAAGCGAGCACCGCAAGCCCGAGGTAGCGCATGTTCATGCCGGCGAGATAGAGCATGAGCGCGGTGACTCCGGCACAGACAAGTGCGGTGCCAAGATCGGGTTCCTTGAGGATGAGCGCGATGAAGATGAGGCTGGGAAGAGCGGCGGGGAGGATAGTGCCGCGGAAGTCTTCGATGGATTGCATGCGGTTCTGCAGGAACCAGGCGAGGAAGAGCACGAGCGCAGGCTTGGCGATCTCAGACGGCTGAAAAGAGAGCACGCCGAATCGGATCCAGCGGTGGGTGGCGTGCGAGTCGTGCATGAGGAAAGCCACGAGCAGCAGCAGAACGGAGAGAGCGACAGCAGGAAAAACGACGATGGGATTGTTGTAGCGGCGGTAGTCGATCTTCATGAGCAGCACCATCGCGGTGAGTCCGAAGGCGGCACAGATGGATTGCCGGATCAAGAAGGCATAGGGCGAGCCAAAGCGCTCTTTGGCCATGACGGCGGAGGCGCTGAAGACCATCAGAAGGCCGATGACGGTGAGGACGAGAGTTGCACCAAAGAGCCACTTGTCTACACCTACGCGCTTTGCCATTCCACTCCTGCTGCATTTTTGGAGTTACTGTGTCTCGTTGAACGGTATGCAAGATCGCCGCTCCCTGCTGGTCCCACCCCAGCGACGAAGACCTGTCGCTGGGGACCCCGGCGTCGCGTCGACTGTCGATCCGTGGCTTCGGGATACACCAACTCCGAAAAATGCTTCATGCGTTCTGCCATTCGGGGAGTCCGCGGCGGGCGAAGACGAGGTCCTTGAAGATCTGCCCCCGTTGTTCGTAGTTTTCAAACTGGTCGAAGCTGGAGCAGGCGGGCGCGAGCAGGATAATGTCGCCCGGCCGGGCGGCGTCCGCGGCATTGGTCACAGCGAGGTTGAGCGTGCCGGAGTGGACGATGGGAGCGGCGCCTTCGAGGTGCGTGATGATCTTTTCGGCGGCGGCTCCGATGGTGTAGATAGCCTTGACGCGCTCCCGGATCAGGGGGCGCATCACGCGATAGTCGGAGCCCTTGTCCTTGCCTCCGAGGATGAGGTGAATGCCGGACGGGAAGGCCTCGATCGCCTTGAGGGCAGCATCGACGTTGGTGGCCTTGGAGTCGTTGTAGTAGTCGACTCCCTTGACATTGGCGACGAATTCGAGGCGGTGCTCAACGGCGCGGAATCGCTGAACGGCGTCGCGGATGATCTCGGGCGCGACTCCAGCAAGGCGGGCGGCACAGACGGCGGCGAGCACGTTTTCGACGTTGTGCAGGCCCTTCAGCGGAATGGCGTTGACCTTAAGGATGAATTCGGGCGCAGACTGCTCGGTGGCGCGAAACCAGATGGCGCCGTCGTGGATGAAGGCTCCCTGGCGGATGATGCGGGTGCGGCTGAACCAGAAGATGCGCGAACGGGCGCGGGCTGCCGCACGCATGGCGACTTCGTCGTCGGCATTAAGGACGAGGGCATCTTCGGGGCGCTGGTTGGCGAAGATGCGCTCCTTGGCGGCGACGTAATTTTCGAAGCTGCCGTGGCGGTCAAGGTGGTCGGGCGTGATGTTGAGGATCACGGCGATGTCGGGACGGAATTCGAAGATGGTCTCAAGCTGGAAGCTCGAGACTTCGAGCACGGACCAGCCGTCCTCGCGGGACTGGTCGACGAGGGCTATGACCGGAACGCCGATGTTGCCTCCGACCTGGACATGCGGGAAGGCGCCAGTGAGGATTTCTCCGCACAGGCTGGTGGTCGTGGTCTTGCCGTTCGAGCCGGTGATGGCCAAGGTGTTGCCGGAGAGGAAGCGCGCGGCCAGTTCCAGCTCGCCAATCACGGGGAGTCCGAAGTTGCGGACCTGGACGAGTTCGGGAGTGTCGAGCGGGACGCCGGGGCTGACGACGATGAGGTCCTGGCGGCGGAAGGTCAGCAGGCCGTGGCCGCCGGCCTCGACCATGATGCCTTCATCGAGCAGGGCGGGGATGTCTTTGCCGAGAGCGGCGGCGCTGCGCACGTCCGAGACGGTGACCTGCGCGCCTTTGCGGCGCAGAAAGAGCGCGGCGGCGAGGCCGGACTTGCCGAGTCCGACGACGAGAACCTTTTTGCCTTTGAGTTCCATGCTCACGAGTTTAGAGGCTGACCGCGTCTCAAGCTATTTTGGGCGGCTGAAAAGTTCATGTGCCGTCCCTGACGGGACTCGGAATGTTCCGCCTTCCCCTCCCCGGCACTCCCGTGCCGGGCTACGAATTCTTTCGTCCCTTCGGGACTCCTGTTTCCCAAGCTCGCCCCTCCGCATGAGCTGTCAGCCGAATCGTTCCCTCAGGCCCAAAGCCGGATGTATTTCGACCGCTTACGGCATGCCTAAAGCCGTGTCCTTTCCAAGATCAAATCCCACGTCCGAAAATCCGGACCCCTTCGGCAAGCTCAGGGCAGGCTGTGAGGCACGCAGCCTGTGCAAATCAAGAGCCAAACTCCAGATCCCTCGACTCTGTCATCGCGTGCGATGAGTTCGCCCGGGATGACAGCATTTTTACAAACGAACAGGTCATTGTTGCACGTCGGACCCTGTGTTTATCGCAGCTTGAGGGTGGTGAGTGCAAAGAGTGCAAACACCAAGGCGGCGAGTCAGCCTCGCCCACACTCTCTCCCGGAACAGAGTACTGGAAAGAATGTGGGCGCAGGGCTATCGGTTATTTGCAGCAACCGCTGCCGTCACAGCAGGGAGGATTCCCGCAACAGGTGGGTGCGGTCGCGGCCCGGGCTGACAACGAAAGGAAGAGGGCTGCCGCAAACGCGAATACGAGTGTTTTGAGTTTCATAACATCTCCTTTGAATAACTGCGTGAGAGACATGCGCGTGTTGGACGTTTCGACGCGCTACTTTGGGAACGCAATGGAAGGAGATGATCTAAATACGGAGATCGTCTTTGAGATCAAATACGGCAGATCGGTAACGGAGGCCGGGAGTTAGTTCACGGCGGGATGCGGTGACCGGCGGGCTCGGCCGATGGCTAGGCGCATTCTGAGCCTGCGGAAGGCAATGCAACCGCTCCTGTTCGCGGGTCTCTTTTGCCGCAACCGTGACAGAGATGTGGCAGGCTGGACAGGATTCGCCGGTATTGTTTGCGGGCTGCGGGCAGCAGGGTGATTGTGCTGGCTGACAGAGCGGAAACTCCGCAGAGACGTGCTCCGCAAAAGATGCCGTCGCGATCCACAGGCAGGCCAGGAGCAGGGAGAATAACCCGCGAGAGTGACGGCAATGCTTCACAGTCAGACTCTAACGCTTTCGTGAATGGAGAACAACCGCCTATCGCAACTTGAGCGTGGTGAGCGCGAAAAGTGCAAACACCAGGGCCCCGATCCAGAAGCGGGCGATGACTTTGGACTCCGACCAGCCCAGCAGCTCGAAATGGTGATGCAGCGGGGCCATTTTGAAGATGCGCTTCTTGCGGAGCTTGTAACTGCCGACCTGAAGCATGACGGAGAAGGCCTCGAGGACGAAGATGCCTCCGATGAAAGGCAGCAGTAGTTCCTGACGGATGACGACGGCGACGGTGCCGATGGCTCCTCCGAGGGCGAGGGAGCCGACGTCTCCCATGAAGACCTCGGCCGGATGGGCGTTGTACCAGAGGAATCCGATGCTGGCGCCGACCATGCATCCGCAGAAGATGGTGACTTCGCTGACAAGGGGCATGCGCTGTAGTTCGAGGTAGTCGGAGAAGACAATGTTGCCGGTCACGTATGTAAGAACGGTGAGGGCTCCGGCGGCGATGATGGTGCAGCCGATGGCGAGGCCGTCGAGGCCGTCAGTGAGGTTGACGGCGTTGCTCGAGAAGACGATGACGAGCACGATGAAGATCACAAAGGGCAGGAAGGCCAGCAGGGCGATATGAGGAATGTGGGTGAGCGGGCCGAGTGAGAGATGCGGGTGGAAGCTCTTGATGAAGGGAACGGAGAGCTGGGTGGAGTAGAGGCCCTGGCTCTGCATGGCGACCAGAGCGACGGCGATACCGGCGGCGACGAGGGCCTGGTAGCCCAGCTTGGCGCGGGCGGTGAGTCCGAGATTGCGGCGGTGGACGACTTTTATGTAGTCGTCGGCGAACCCGATGGCTCCGAATGCGACGAGGGAACCCATGACGAGCCAGACAAAGGGATTAGACAAGTCTGACCAGAGGAGCGTGGGCAGAATGATGGCGATGCAGATGAGGAGGCCGCCCATCGTGGGGGTTCCGGCTTTCTTCTGGTGCTCTTTCGGTCCTTCTTCGCGGATGTACTGGCCGATCTGAAACTCACGCAGCTTCTGGATGACGTACGGGCCGACGAGGAGCGCGATAAGTAGAGCGGTGAGGGTGGCAAAGGCGGTGCGGAACGTCAGATACCGGAAGATTCGGAATGGTCTGAAGTAGGGAAAGAGCTTCTGATAAAGGAGCCAGTAAAGCAAACATCCTCCGGCGGAGCAGGGTCTGATGACCTCATGATACGGCCATCGGGCAAGCGCTCACGATGTATTCACGATGCTGTAATATTGATGGGCGGTCGAGGTACATACACTGTAAATCGTTATGCAACGGGTGAGTCTCGCTGTGGAATCGTTCCCTGGAAAATCCGAGGGAACGCGAATTGTACGCGTAACCGGGCCAGTGCTCTTGAGCAATTTCTTCGCCCTCAAGGCTGAGCTGGAAAAGGAGCACCCGCCGGTCACGGTGCTCGACCTTTCGGGGGTCGAGTATATGGATTCGGCCGGCATGGGCGCCATTATCAACTTTTACGTTGCATCGCAAAGGCGCGGAAACAAGCTGCTCGCTTCAGGAGTCAACGATCGCGTTGTAGAGCTGTTCAAGCTCACCCATGTGGATTCGCTGATTCCGATAACGGCGACTGTGGACGAAGCGGAAAAGCTCTAAGAACGCCAATCGAGGCGGTTTCAGATCAGCTCGGTTTCCCAGAGATCGTGCAGGTGGATGACGCCTTCGATCATGCCCTCGGGGTCCACAGCCACCAGCGAGGTGATCTTTTTCTCTTCCATCATGCTGAGGGCCCGGACCGCAAGCTCGTTGGCCGAAATAGTTCGCGGGTTGGGATTCATGGCATCGCCCGCGGTCTTGTTGAGCACGTCTGGGCCATCCCGCTCGAGGAGGCGGCGCAGGTCTCCGTCGCTGATGATGCCGATAAGACGCCCGCTGTCCTCGACGGTGGTGATACCCAGCTTCTTGCGGGACATTTCGTAGATGACGTCCTTCATCGGCGTGTCGCGCGCGACGCGAGGGATGGCCTCTCCAGAGTGCATGAGATGGCGCACGCGGGCGAGCCGCTTGCCCAGCTTGCCACCGGGGTGAAGGTCGGCAAAGTCTTCTGCGCGGAAGCCTTTTTTGAGCGAGACGGCGATGGCGAGGGCATCTCCCAGGGCCAGCATGGCAGTGGTGGAGGCGGTGGGAGCGAGATTCATACCGCAGGCCTCCTCCGGAACGCTGACCTCGAGGCAGATGTCGCTCGCCTGCGCGAGCGTGGACTGGGTGTTACAGCAGAAGCTGATGAGCGCATCGCCAATGCGCTTGATGGTGGCGAGCAGGCGCAGGATCTCCTCGGTTTCGCCGCTGGCTGAGAGTGCGATTACGACGTCTCCCCGGGCGAGCATGCCGAGGTCGCCGTGCACGGCCTCAGCCGGATGCAGAAAGAGCGCCGGACTGCCGGTAGATCTGAGTGTTGCGGCGATTTTCTGCGCGATGATGCCGCTCTTGCCCATTCCAGTGACGACGACTCTGCCGCGGGTTTGTCCACACTGAAGAATGCAGTCGACGGCGCGGTCAAAAGCCGCGGACATTGGGCCTTCAAGGCGGTCGGCGAGAGCGATGAGAGCCCGGGCCTCGATGCGCACGAGCTCCGATGGTGTGTGTTGTGTCAAACAGTCGATGCTACCAGAAGCGTATTGGCGGTTGCGGCATCCACTAGAATGGAAAGGATTGAGGTGGAAGGCGTGAAGCGGAATGTTGCTGTGGTTCTAGCGGTCATTGTGGCGCTGGGCCTGATTGCGTGGGCGGGCGTGGCCAATTACCGAAAGCGCAAAGCGGAAGAGGCCAAGGCGAAGCAGCCGATGATCGTGCTGACACCGGCCGGGTCTGATTCGGCGTCGAGTTCGGGTTCGGGGGGAGGAGATGAGCCGTCCCCATTCAAGAATCCGCTGGAAAACCGGCAGGCTCCCGCCTTCACGCTGAAGGACACCAACGGCAAGAAGGTATCGCTCTCCGACTACAAAGGGAAGGCTGTCGTGCTTGACTTCTGGGCGACGTGGTGCGCGCCCTGCAAGATAGAGATTCCGTGGCTCACGAAGCTGCACGACCAGTACGCGGATCAGGGGCTGGTGATTCTCGGCATCTCGGAAGACGATCTGGACGTCGACGACAAGGCGGCACTCTTCAAGCAGAAGCAGGAGATCGCGGAATCGGCTACGAAGCTGGGTATCACTTATCCGGTGCTATTCGATGACTCAAATGTTGCGAAACCTTATGGCGGGGTAGATGCACTGCCAACGACGTTCTACGTGGATCGCAGCGGCAAGGTGGTTGCGGCCACGAT
>Ga0213872_10002769_pt1 | contig 10044 bp, 6 predicted proteins | sample VelepicomBERX_R2_FD_160071 | JGI IMG/M metagenome (GOLD analysis project Ga0213872, IMG submission 160071) | Rhizosphere microbial communities from Vellozia epidendroides in rupestrian grasslands, the National Park of Serra do Cipo, Brazil - RX_R2 | ecosystem: Host-associated > Plants > Roots >... | reverse complement strand
ATATCGGTCACCGTAACCGCGCGCGCATGCTGCCCGATCGCGACAACATTGCTGTAATGGGTTACCACGATATTGAGCATCCATGCATTTTCTACGCTCGCAAACTCGGTGAACAACGAATCGAAAAATCCTCCGCCAACAAACTTCGGCGCCCCGCCAGACTCGTCGTAGGTCTGCGGATTCCCATACCCCGGCGTCTTCTCAAAGGCGCTTCCGTCCGTGCGCAGATTTTCCACGCCCGCATGATCTATGCGGTCTGGAAAGCTGTAGCGGAACACGAATGCGCCTTCCTCGCGGGCCATGGCATTCGTGAGCGGAGCATCCAGAGTAATACGCTCGCCCTTCGTCGTATGCTCAACGGCAACAATTCGCCGGTCAAAATGCAGCGCCATCGTGGGCGGCCATTGCCTAACGGTGCGCCCGTCCTGTCGCGAGGGAATCTGATCCATGCCGATCGCGTGAATGAACGCAGGCCCCATCGCCCATTGAACAATGATGCGATCCCCTGGCTTCAGGTCGCGATCGTCGTCAACAGTCACCGCGCTGCTCCCGATCGGCACATAGTTGTCCAGGATCGTATGCGTCGGTCCTGCATGCTGCCACTCGCCTTCACCGCCGATGGTTAATACAGTGTGAGGCATTCCTTCCGCCACGAGCACCGTGTCATGCTCCTCCGTTCCCGATCCGCGCAGGACAATCCCCGACGCATTGAGATGAATCGTCCCCGCGATTCGATAAACGCCCGCATGGAGCAGTAAGGCTCCGCGAAAACCGCTTGCGTCCAGCGGCTGCTTCGCAAGCTCATCGACGGCTGCCTGGATCCGCGGGGGGTGTCGTCGCCCGACACGGCAGGATCAATCGTCGACCTCACAGGCACAGCCGGAATCGGCTGTAACCCTGTCTCGTATCCAACCGCGGAAAAATCCGGAACCCGATTCCCGTATTGATCGCTGCCATAAGCCAACCGGCCATTTTGGAAATCAATCCAGCGCACTTGAGTCCGACCGGATTTCCCCACAGCGGCCGGAACAGTCTCGAGCCCAAGAGCTACTGTGAGGAGAACGGAAGTCCAAACGATCGCTCGCCTCACAAGAAGGCCTCCTTGCTCAATTCATCTCGGCGCTGATCCGTACCTGGCCAGTCCGACGCCTCGAGTAGAGCAGAACCAGTTCTCAGTTAACAGTGTACGGGGCTCGTACCTGATCCCCTTTTGGTAGTTACGCAACCGTGCAGGCTCGTTAACCAGGACGCTGGTAGCGATGCGGAGTGATCCCACGAACACGCTCAGCTAAATTCGACCAGAGCCAGCTTGAATGCAAGTCTTTGATTTTCTGCTACTTTCAGCTCGCCCTGAGTTCATTTGACCGAATTTCAAACTTGCATTACATATTCATCACTCATTTTCACGGACCGCCCCCGCGGCGGGCGTTGAAAACCCATCCAGAGATGGTTCGCCACTGAACCCGAGGTGCCAAGATGCGCTCAGCCGGTTTGAAGATCAACGGTGTGATCCCCAGAGAAAACACGCTAGGACAATCTGCCCGGCGGAAGCTCAGAGCAGAGCTTGAACCAGGCATGAGAGCGCCTTTGAGCAAGTCTAAAACTCTGCCGCTTCACAGTCTTGATCGTACTGTCGCAGCACGCGCTCAGGAAGACGAGGATCTCTGTGTTACGCGCATTGAGGGTCAATGGGCATTCTGCATCCTTAGTCAGCTCCAGCATGGCCCAACTCAGCTGAGCCAGCTAGGAAGAACGGTTCCTCAGACGTCCAGGAAAAAGTTGACACAATACCTGTGCAAGCTGGAGAAGGCTGGCCTGATTGTCGTCGATCGGAGCCGAAGAATGCCTCAAGACGAGTATGCCTTATCAGATCCACTCGGCATCGCTGCGGCGAACCTCATGAACGCCTTGGCGCAATTCAACCGAAGAGGCACCGGAGCCAGAGCCTAGCATCGATGTTGAGCGGATCTAAACTTGGGTCCAATTTGGGTCCATTCGCTCCCAAATACCATGCAAAAAGAGGGTACGACACGCAGAACCAAGCTAAACGAAACAATAGGTTAGCAAATCGGTTGTTGGTTCGGGACCAAGGGTTCAAGGTTCAAATCTCTTTCCTCGCCCCGCCTAAATCACGTTTAATCAGTGAATTAGAGTACTCGCCATTTTGCAAAAAACGGACCTGGGTCCGCTTGGCTCCGATGACTAAATCGCTGAAGGAATCCGTCGACCCTTTGCACCGTATCCTTCGCATCGAGCGAAACCGAGTGCAAATACAGTTCTCGGTGATTTCTGAGGACGCCCGCCCAAGCAGAGCCCTGCACTGTCCCAAGCGGAGCACCTGCGGCGAATAATGACGTTTGCATGCCGCAACCAGTGCTAGTACGCCCCGCGTGAGTCAGTTTTCAAGACCGATGCGAAACGGACCGCACAGAAGGACCCGACAGCCACGCAGGTGGATTCAGGCCCGCGGTTTGAGGAGATCGACCCGATTGGCAAAAGGACAGGTATTTTTCTATCGTTTGCGTTTGCCAATCCAGTATTGTGGCCCTGGACCCCAGCGAGCAACACGATCTCCGGGATTGGCAAGCCGGCACTGCTGCAGTGACAGGCAGCCACATCCTATGCACTGAGTGAGCCCTGCCCGAAGGCGCTCCAACTCGGCAATTCGTTCGTTGATGCGAGTGGTCCAGGTGCCAGACAGCTTCGCCCAATCCGCGTGCTCCGGAACGTGGTTCTTCGGCAGCTTGGACAACTCCACGACAATTTCATCCAGCGTCAGGCCGACTTTTTGCGCAAACACGATGAAGGCGATTCGGCGAAGCACGGCTCGGGGATAGCGACGATGACCAGCGGATCCGGTTCGCTCCGATTCGATCAATCCTCGTAAAATCGCAGGGCGGAGGACGCCACCCCGCTGCGCCGCGATATTTCTGAAATTGTGAGCAGGTCAGCCAAGAAACTCTCTTCCCAAAAAACATTTTGAATCTCAAGTTAACTTTAACTTTCATCTTGTGCAGTGTCAATGACCAACAAATATCGATTGGAGAAACCGATGGCAAAGCACAAAGCTGAAAGATCCGCAACGACAGCGGCAGAGCCGACAAGCGTTTGGAAGGGCATGCGAGTGGCAATTACAGGCGGAACCTCCGGCCTGGGGAGGGCATTGGCCGTTGCATTGCATGATTTGGAAGCCCAGGTCGCCTTTGTTGCCCGCAATCGAGCGCGTGTTGAGGACCTGGTCCGCAACACGCCTGCGTTGCATGGCGTCGTTGGAGACGTTTCGTCCAAAAACGATATCTATCCTATAGCGATCCAGTTGGTTGGCGCGCTCGGGGGATTGGACCTTCTCATCAATAATGCCTCTGCGCTGGGTCCGATTCCGCTCGTGCCTCTCGCTGATACAAACTGTGAGGACCTTGAACTTGCGCTGCAAACAAATCTGCTCGGTCCCTTTCGACTTACTAAAGCGATGCTTGGGTCTCTTGCTGCATCGGCACGGGAGGGTCGTCATGCGGCGGTTCTGAACATCTCCAGCGACGCCGCGATCAATGCCTATCCCAATTGGGGTGCCTATGGTGCAAGCAAGGCTGCGCTGCATCACTTGAGCAAAATCTGGGATCAGGAACTGTCGCTACAAGGGGTCCGGGTTCTTTCTCTGGATCCAGGAGATATGGACACGCCGCTCCACGAACTCTCAGTGCCAGACGCAGATCGCTCCACACTTATGAGTCCAGAAAGCGCGGCCCGAGAAGTGCTCGCAAGCCTCCAGAACCTGTTTTTAGAAACAGCGGGCGTTCCTCATCCCGAGACGCAGGAGGCACTGCAATGATCGCTGCCACTGTTCCCGATCAGCGCCCTCCTCACGCGAGGCTTCTTGCGATCGACGCTGCTGGGCAGATCACACACCATCCGCGATCAAACTTTTCCGACCTGCTACGCGCAGGAGACGTTGTGATCGCCAACGATGCAGCCACTTTGCCCGCGAGCCTGCTCGGCATCCACGAGCGCACCGGAGCCACTATCGAAGTCCGCCTTGCTGGTAGACGGTCGCTCGAGCCCCAAGCGGTGAGATGTTTTTCCGCGATTGTCCTTGGCGAGGGGAACTACCTCACGCCCACCGAACATCGTCCCAGTCCACCTGAGCTGCGCCCGGGCGATGACCTTCGTCTCGGACCTCTTCACGCGACTGTGGTCTGCTTGCTGGATCATCCTCGCCTCGTGCCTCTTCGCTTCGAAGGTTCCTCGGACGAGATCTGGCGTGGGCTGGTTCGGCATGGCAGACCTATCCAATATGCCCATATTCCCATGCCGCTCACGATTTGGGACACATGGACTCCGATCGCCGCACTGCCAGCCGCGTATGAGCCGCCATCAGCGGCGTTCATCCTGAATTGGAGCACTCTCGACGTGATAATTCGACGAGGTGTTTACTTCGCCACCCTCACTCATGCAGCGGGAATCTCATCGACCGGAGATCCGGTGCTCGACGCACGTCTTCCCTTCGACGAGCCATATCGGATTCCGGAATCTACGGCCAGACTAGTCCGAGAGGCTCGGGAGCGTGGCGGACGCGTTATCGCAATTGGCACAACAGTAGTACGGGCTCTCGAACACGCTGCGGAAATCAACGGGGTGCTGCGAGCAGGCAAGGGACTTGCAACTCAGAGAATCGGCAGGGAAACGAAGCTGCAAATTGTCGATGCAATCGTCTCTGGAACGCACGAACCCGGGACCAGCCATCATGAGCTCCTGCGTGCGTTCGTCGCTAATGGAGTGCTTGAAGACATGAATGCGGAACTGGAAGAACAGAGGTACCGAACTCACGAATTTGGCGATTCGATTTTTGTCGAACGGATGAATTCGAAGGGAGCGAGTGTCGTTCCAAGAAATCAGACGCCTTCAGGTAGCCATCCGTGGCCTGTATTGTCGATGAGTTACCGCCTTCCTCACGCCCTTTTACGGCGGCATCCAGTCGATTTTTCCGGTTCCCTCTTCAGGGCGAACAATCTGTCAGCCCGCGCCTCAACTATTCGTCAGCTTCCTGATAGGGAAGGGCGATAGGAGTACCAGGTGGACGTCGCTCCCGGATTAGTTCACGCAGCGCTGCACTCTCAGGAGTGCCCACTTGATCGAGTCCGGCCATCACCGCGAGAGCGTCGTTGTCTTGGCGGTTCTGGCTCGCTTTCCACTTACCCTCGACCCGGGTGATCTGGAGCTCCAGCCCGACGATCGCGCGGCTATTCTTGGCAATGAACTCCGGCGGGGCATCAGAGACCTTCCAAGGTACCTCCGCAATCACCTCCTGTTGATCGGTCAAGCTTCTTACGTGCTCAAGAATCCACTCGAGCTCTTCAATGGCACGGAGTTGCCCATAGGCATGGACAGCGACGTAATTCCAGGTAGGAACCTCTCGTCCGTGGGTTTTCTTGCCCGGGTACCAGGATGCCGAAATGAAATGATGCGGTCCGGTAAAGATCGCGAGTGCCTCTACCCCGGCATCGAAATCACGCCATTGGGAGTTGCCTCGGGCCACATGACCGCGCAGCATTCCGAATCCTGACTCACTCTCGTGCAGAACGACTGGGATGTGTGACGCGACGAGGCCGTGGGTGCTCATAGTCACCAGCGCGCAGAGGGGATTCTCTCGCATGAAGCGTCGCAGCTCGGAGTGATCGGTTTCGTGGTTCGCGGCAGGAATGTACATGGATTTCTACTCCTGAGTCCATGATCAGCAACTCAACCGTGATTTCGCAACCCCCGCACTCGCAGTGAGTACTGCCAAGTTACGTTAGGTTCTTATCGGGACTGCTCAACATGGATTTGCGCCTTTGAAGATTCTTCGAGGGGCGGTTTCGACAGGAGCGTTTGAACTGCGCCGCTGTGGGACTCTAGGGCCTGACGATCATTTTCCCGACACCATCGCGATACTGGCTGGCGATGGCGAAGGCGTCATCGATCTGTTCGATCTCCCTCGTATGCGTAAGCAGCGGTGCGAACCACTCGGGGTGCGCTTGGAGCAGTTCCAGAGCTTCCTGAGTCTCGTGGTTCGATCGGCGCACATTGAATATCGTGAGCTCCTTGCGTCTCATTGCTGAACCATCCATGGGTACAAAGGTGGATGAATGAATGCCGGTGAGCACAACGCGACCAGCATTGCGCGTTACTTGAATCGCCTGACCGGTGGTATGTTCTCCGGCCGCACAGTCAATTGCGCAGTCCACACCGCGCTGCCCCGTCCCGCTGAGAATTTCCTCGACAGCCTCTCCGGGCTCGATCAACACGTCAGCACCAATTCCACGGGCCAACTCGCGGCGATGCGCCAGTGGTTCCACTGTCCAGATTCGTGTCGCCTTAGCGGCTCGCAGAGCGGCGATCGTCAAAAGCCCGATTGGTCCTGCACCAATGACCGCTGCCGTTTCGCCCGGGCGGATCGAAGCCAGTCGGATGGAGTGCAGGGCAATCGAGAGAGGTTCGGCCAGTGCGGCTTCGTCCAACGACATCCCGGCAGGGATGGGACGAAAGTTGATGATCGGTAGGTTGATCAGTTCACGGAAAAAACCGGGGTGGTGAGGATTACTCAGAAAGCGAATGTTCGCGCACACGTTGTGGTGACCGCTCAAACAGAATTCACAGTGATAGCAGTAAAGCGCGGGCTCAAGCGCGCCGCGGTCGCCGACAGCGAGTCGAGTCACACCGGCGCCGGTCTTCACGATCCTTCCTGCAGGCTCGTGCCCGAGCACCATGGGGTAGACGTTGGGGGTGCTGCCGACAGCACCCTCGGAGTAGGCATGCAGATCGGACCCGCAGACGCCTACCGCCTCGATCCGGACCTGCACTTCGCCGGGTTCGGGGTCTTCAATCGGCATGTCAGTAAGGCGGAATGTCAGGGGATGGATGAGTTCTGCGGCTCGCATCGAATGCCCTTCCTCACAAACGATACCCCTCAGTAGGCACAAAAGGGGATGAGGTTCGTCCTCCAGAATATTCAAGATGATGAAGCTGAACTGCGTGCTGCTCTCGTGCGGGGGCTTTTGTGGCAATGTCCAGAAAATTGCCGCATTTGCGCCTTCGTTAAGGTAGTTTTACAACAACAGCTTCCGCGAGACCCGTGGGCGCCTTGACGGCTTGTTGCGCTGGGTGAGAAGGAGCCAGAAACGTCAGGCGTGGGCCGCACGAGGATGGATGAGCATACAGGTAGCTCTGAATCACCGGACCCAGTACCGGTACGACAAGGTGGTCTCGCTCGGTCCGCAGGTTATAAGGTTGCGACCTGCCCCGCATTGCCGGACGCCGATCATCAGCTACTCGCTTAACGTGACTCCCGTCGAGCATCTCCTCAAGTGGCAGCTTGACCTCCACCACAATCATCTGGCGCGTGTCTTTTTTCGCGAAAAGACGAACGAGTTCGCAGTTGAGGTCGACCTCGTCGCGGAACTTTCTCCATTCAATCCGTTCGATTTCTTTCTAGAGCCAGGCGTCGAAGAGTATCCGTTCGAATATGCGCCTGAGCTGGCCAAGGATCTCGTGCCCTATCGTTCGTGCGAAGCCGCCGGTACTCTGCTTCAGGCATTTCTTGAGAACCTTCCTGGCGAGAAGCGCGGAACGATCGGTTTCTTAGTCGACTTGAATCGAAGGGTACGAGACCAGATCGGCTACGAGACGCGTCTGGATCCCGGAGTCCAGACGTGCGAGCAGACTCTTGAACGGCGCATGGGGTCCTGCCGCGACTCCGCATGGTTGTTGGTGCAGATTCTTCGGCATCAGGGCATTGCGGCACGCTTCGTCTCCGGATATCTGATTCAGATGGCGTCAGACGAAAGAGCCCACGAAGATCGGGGCGGCTTGCAGACCGACTCCGCGGATTTCCATGCCTGGGCAGAGGTGTTTCTACCGGGTGCTGGTTGGATCGGGATGGATTCGACCTCCGGGTTGTTGGCTGGCGAGGGTCACATCCCGCTCGTCTGCACTCCGAACGTCTCAAAAGCCGCACCAATCGAGGGCTCCACGGAGCCGGCCAACGTGGACTTCAACTACTCTATGTCCATCCGCCGCCTGCATGACGTACCGCGGCCGTCCAAGCCCTTCACCGAGGAGGACTGGGTCGAGGTTGAACAGGTTGCGTATTGCGTCGACGCAGACCTGGAGGCGGAGGACGTACGCCTGACCATGGGCGGCGAGCCTACCTTCGTCGGCATAGACGAGCCCGAGAGCCCGCAATGGAACATCGATGCTCTCGGACCCATGAAGCGAACCCGCGGTTTGGCTCTCATCCAATGCCTACGCGAAAAGACGGCACCCGGCGCGATGCTTCATTACGGACAAGGCAAATGGTATCCGGGCGAGCCGTTGCCGCGCTGGGCATTGAGTTGCTTCTGGCGCAGCGACGGCATCCCGGTCTGGGAGAATGTCGATCTCATCGCCCGCGAAGATCAGGATTACGCCTTAGACGCGACCGATGCTCTCGAGTTCATGGAAGCGTTGACGCTCCGCCTTCAAGTGAGCGTCGAAAACGTGTTGCCTGCCTACAACCCCGAAACCGACCCCGAACTGGCCGGCTACATTCTGCCGATTCGTCGCCGGCAGCCGGAGGGTCAGTTATGCTGGTCGAGCCAGTTGTGGTTTCCTCGGCCTGAGCCTCTGCTGCTCACGCCGGGAGATTCGCCCATCGGCTATCGCATAGCGACTGAGTCGATGCCCTGGGTGGCGCCAGATCAGATTGAGTACGAGCACGAGGCCGCGCCCTTCGCAGACCGGGTCAAGCTCCCTCCGCGCCCGGCGCGACGAATGGATCTCTTTGAGAAAAAGCCCGGGGCCGATCCATTGGCCGCGCTTTCAAGCACAGCTGAAACCGCGACAGAGCTGATCCGGCCATCGCTGTGCGTGCAGGCGCGAGAAGGCCGCCTGCATGTGTTTCTGCCGTATGCGTCCCAACTCGCGGACTACCTCGACCTGCTCGCCGCCGTCGAGGACACGTGCCAGCATCTGCAAAAGCCCGTCTGGCTTGAGGGCTACGCTCCGCCTTCCGATCCGCGACTGCGATCGTTTAGCGTCACTCCCGATCCGGGCGTTCTCGAAGTGAACCTTCCGCCCGCGAGCAATTGGAAGGAACTCGAACAGATCAACACTGTCCTCTTCGAAGAAGCGCGCCGTAACCGCTTGACCGCCGAAAAATTCGCCTACGACGGCAGCCATATCGCTACCGGCGGCGGCAACCACATAGTTCTCGGCGGAGCGAGCGTCCTGGACAGTCCCTTCCTGCGCCGCCCGGATCTCCTGCGCAGCATGGTGACGTTCTGGCAAAACCATCCGTCGCTGTCTTATCTGTTTTCCGGTATGTATGTAGGGCCGACGAGTCAGTATCCGCGCGTGGACGAGGCGCGCATGGATGCCTTGTACGAATTGGAGATCGCATTCCGTCAGTTGCCTGCAACCGATTGTCCGCCGTTCATTGTGGATGGATTGTTCCGCAATCTACTCGTCGATATGACGGGAAACTCGCATCGCGCCGAGTTCTGCATCGACAAGCTTTATCCGCCGGAGGGTCTGGGATTGCGTTTGGGCCTGCTCGAATTGCGCGCCTTCGAAATGGCTCCGCATGTCAGAATGGGGCTGGTTGAGATGTTGCTCATTCGAGCTCTGGTTTGCATGTTCTGGAAGCGGCCATTCGAAGGCAGCCTGGTCCGTTGGGGCACCGCGCTCCATGACCGCTTTATGCTGCCACATTTTGTCCGGCATGACTTTTCCGATGTGCTCGACCAGTTGCGCCGGTCCGGCTACAAGTTCGAGGATAAGTGGTTTGCTTCGCATCTGGAGTTTCGCTTTCCGAAGATCGGGTCGATCGCGGCAGGGGGAGTCGAACTCGAACTGCGTCAGGCCCTCGAGCCCTGGAATGTGCTGGCGGAAGAAACGACTTCCGGCCGAACAGTTCGCACCGTCGACTCGTCTCTGGAGCGGATGCAGGTGAAGGTATCCGGGTTCACGACAGAATCCCGCTACGTGGTTGCATGCAATGCGCGCAGGGTGCCGCTTCATGCCACAGGTGAG
>Ga0213872_10002768_pt1 | contig 10048 bp, 13 predicted proteins | sample VelepicomBERX_R2_FD_160071 | JGI IMG/M metagenome (GOLD analysis project Ga0213872, IMG submission 160071) | Rhizosphere microbial communities from Vellozia epidendroides in rupestrian grasslands, the National Park of Serra do Cipo, Brazil - RX_R2 | ecosystem: Host-associated > Plants > Roots >... | reverse complement strand
TCTATTCGCCTGCTGGTCAGAAGTTGCTGCGGAAGATCAGGTCCCTCTTTGAAGTAGTTGTGGTAGATGAGACCCATTTCGGCGCCGCTGATCGGTTCATTCGCATCCTGGCCAGCCTGAATGCCAGGGCTATGATCACCTTGACCGCCACTCCGGATCGTAAGGACGGCAAGTTTATCTTGGTCGAGAATGTGGTCGGCAAGGTCATCTACGAGATCAAGGTTGAAAGCCTTAGACCGCGAGTTCTCCTCACACGAACCGGATTCAGCAAGAAGGTTGGTAGAGGTCGATGGGATCAGATGGTCAGCTCCCTTGAGGGGGACAAGGCTAGGGCGAAGGTCATCGCAGCCCAGGTCATCAAGGACGTGAAAGCCGGTCACATGGTCTTCATCCCCATGGCTTCGCTGAGAGGCATCGATCTTGTGGTTAGGACTATAAATGAGATGGCAGGCAAAAGGCTTGCGCATAGGTTCACAGGCAAAGAGGCGAAGATTCGCAAGGAGATCATTCAGAAGGCTCGGGACTACAAGATCAAGGTCCTGGTCGGGACGATGAAGATCCTATCGACAGGCATCAACGTGCCACGAGCCTCCATGCTGTACGAGGTCTCGATGTCCTCGAACAAGGTAAATGCGGAGCAGCGCATGCGTCGGGTCTGTACCCCATACGAAGGCAAACCCGACCCCTGTATCAGGTACTTTATGGACGATTATTCGGTACGCAAGTCCTGCATGAGGAACGAGTTCTATCAGGTGATGCTGCCGAAGATCAAGCCCATCATCAGCGATCGGGATCGTATGCTCCTCAATTCGTACTTTAGCGACAAGGAACAACATGAGAGGTTCGACCTCTAACACGAAACTCAAGCTCGATAAGCATCACCTACGAGGGGTACCAATGTGCCCTGATCTGGGAATGCCGAGCTTGAAGTTCGACCCCCAAGCCTTTGTGATAGAGAGCCCTCGTCTGGAGTCGAAGATCATTGAGGCTTCGGTTCAACATCGTAGCCTCGAACTCTTCCAGGCCAAGCCTACGATGGCTATGACCTACCTAGTGGCAGCCACACCAGACGACTCTAAGGCCAAGTATTTTGCGGCTTACTTAGTGAGCCTGCACAATGCTTTCCTAGGTTTGAAGGCTGAGGTGGCTTGGGATCATGTGTACTCAGGCTTTGATAATCCGCTGCTGAAACGCGAAGCAGATCCTACCCTGATCGTGCTCGACAATCTCACGGTCAGGAGTTCCAACCTGAAGTTCGAAAAGGTTAGGGATGTGATCGAGCGATATCCTCGTATCCCTAAGATCGTGGTCTGCGTGGGTGAGGATCCAATCTCGTTCGCGTCCACTAGACTTCACGTCGCTGCTCACGGGATTGCCTATTTCCCAAGCCAGCGAGTTAAGACAGCACAGGTCGTTATCTGATGGCAGCAAAAATCGTATCCCCAAGGGCGGAGCTGGCAGTCTTACGGGCCATGACCCACAAGAACAAGCGTATCGCCGGTCTGATCTTGTCGTCGGTGGACGAAACATACTTTGACGGCTCGGAGGCTACCGAGTTGTTTGAGGCCATAAAGCGTTACCGGACGACTACAGGTGAGAGCCCAACCTACAGGCTCATGCTAGAAGACCCAGACCTATCTGAAGAGGCTCGGGACTACTTTCGCAATTCGGAAGCCACCGTTCAGTCGGTAGAGGAAGCACAGAAAGCGGTTTCCATTCTAGGTAAGTATCGGAAGTCTAGAGGTCTATACGAAATTGCGGTAGCCATCGATCAGGCAATGAAGTCGAATTTCAATGCCGAGAAAACGATGGAGGACGTGACCAAGCGACTTACAGCCCTGAGGAATCAGAGAGCGAATAAGGAAGAGATTGTTCACTTCGGCAAGAACAACTCAAGCATGGAACTCGTCAAGGACCTGCTCTATAACGATGAGGTAGACGACACGATTCCGACCGGCATCGAGCCCTTCGACAAGGAGAGTGGCGGCCTAATGCGCGGCTCTTTGGTGACCTTGGGGGCCTCGAGTGGAGGTGGTAAGTCCCTCATGGCAACCCAGTTGGCCATCAACATGGCCACTGCTGGTTACAAGGTTCTGCTCCTTCCCTTGGAAATGACCAAGGTTGAGATGACGGCCCGCTTGATCGCCAATGTGGCGAAAATGGATGTTACCAGAATCTTGCAGAAGAAGTTGGCCACAGGTGAACGGGACTTGGCGTTCAAGCGCTACAGAATTTGGGCCAAGAAGGTAGCTCGCCATGGAGGGCGAATTACGGTCTACAAGCCCGAAGCCGGGGTCACCGTTGACGAGGCGCTGGCTGCGGCATCCACGTATGATGCTGATGTGCGGATTATTGACTACATCGGCCTCCTGAACGGCATTGACGGAGATGATCAGTGGCAAAAGCTTGGTGCAGCCGCTCGTGTGGCCAAGCTCAATGCGGATGCAACAAAGACGGTCAACATCCTCCTATGTCAGGTCTCTGAGGACGGCAAGATCAGGTATGCCCGTGCAATCTCGGAACATTCTAACAATTCCTGGATTTGGGTTGTTGGTAAGGAAGAGCGAGAAAAGGAAGTTGGGCGTATTCAGATCGATCAGCCTAAGGCTCGTAATAGCAGAGCCTTCCGATTCGAACAGGGTTTCAATTGGGGCCAAATGAAGGTCGTTTCTGTTGAGGAGGTGTCGAGTTCCGTTGGTGATGTTGCGGATACTCCAATGGAGAACTTGGCGGACATATGAAAACACTGCATAGCCTATGGTTGGATCACCTGGCACTATTAGACCTTAGTCGCTGGGGAAGACGCCGAAAGTAAGGAGTAGGGATGGACATCGTAACCATACTGGCGACCATAGGAGCCGTAGTCTTAGTGGTAGCTGCTTTTCTCGTCATCTTCATTATTTGGAATCGACTTGAAGCCTTGGTGAACAAGAAGGGCTGGAGACGCTCGTATAAAGAAGGTTGGCATGCAGGCATAGAGGATACCATGTGGGTTGTCCGTCATCATGTATCAACCTACAACACGGGCGCTATATCTGATGAACAGTTCATTGAGCGCCTTTTGAATATGCGCGACGAAGTCGTGGGGAGAAAACATTGATGAATGCCATTAGTTTGTTAGTGATTGTAGTCCTGAGCCTACTCATAGTCGCCGTGGCTCTAGGCTGGTGTATGCTCGACCTGGTTGCTAAGGCGTATATCAAAGGCGTGGCAGATATGCAAGACGCAGCAAAGACTGCCTATAGAAGGGCTGTCACGTCCTATCCGTGCCCTACTCAATTGGAGAATCTTCGTGAGGAAGCCTTTGCAGCAAGACTAGGCTACTACAGGACGGAGATAGTTGAGCTTGCAAAAGGCAGATTTAGGATTGGAAAGCAGCGATGATCTGGGTGGCAGTCATTATAGGGGCTTGCATCTTGGTCTCTACAAAATGGGGACATAAGAGTCTTCAAACACTGGTCGGCCTCTTCCTATTCTTCACCTGGTTCTGGGGAGTCTACCTTGCCCCTGGCTGGTGGAAGCTGGGCCTTCTCCTTGCCCTCCCACCCTACTATTGGGTGGTCATCAAAGTCGTTCAACTGCTTGGTTGGTCATGATTAGACCCTCACTTTCTGTATTTGGGTTCCAAGAGGGCTCGAAGCACTACGTCCCGCACTACAAACAGGTGCTGAACCTCTACCCGAAGGCGCGGCTGTTGGCACTGCCGTCTGCGTCGGTCATGACAGCCAACGAGGCTCTGAAGGCCATCGACTACTGGAATTCAGATAGCGATGTCTTCTATGCTGAGGACAGCATAGGTTTCACTTCGCTCATGAACAGCGGCGGTAATGCGTTGGCGTACTTTGGGCCTTTCCTGAAGATGTACCGAATCGCGCATGGCTTCGATGACCGTACCGACGTCTTTAAACCCATAGACGCGAATCTGAATTTCATCCTCTCCATCTACCAGAACTTGATGGTGTCGGATATCAATTGGGTATCACCGGTGATGGAGAAGGTGCTGGCGACCTTGCTCCCAAAATACTTCTCTAAGGAGTCGGTGAAGCGCATCCGAGACAAGCTGTTGGTCTTACCACCCCCAGGCTTCTACAAGATCAACGAGCGGCAGAAACTTAAGGACCTAAGCAAGGGGCTGGTCTTCTTGTGGAATCACCGTATGGTGGGCTCAAAGAATCCTAAGGTATTCTTCAATCTCATTGCAGATATCCACAAGGCAAGTCCTAAACTGCCACTTAAAATCAAGGTCTGTACGACGGCCTCCGAAAAAGAAGTAAAGGCTGCGTGTCCTGAAATCCTGCACCCGTTCTTGGTCTACCGAGAGTTCATCAGCGATCCTATTCAGTACCGGAAGTTCATCGAGGACGCGAACATTACGCTGGGTACCTCTGACCGTGAGAGCTTTGGCATTTCGGTCTTCGATGCGATTAAGGAAGGCCAACTGTACGTCAACCTGTCGGTTAACAAGTCGTTCGAGGTCGCCACTAATGGACATGCCCAGTCGTTTAAGGCTAAGGAAGTGCCATCTATTGTCGCAGCGGCTGTCGCCGACCGCAAATACGCGTTGTCTCTACACAAGGGAAACGTCGAAGGGCTCAATACCTTGCCGGATTTGGCTACGGCCCAGCATGACTTCACAAGGGCCTTGGTACGGGCCGTCAAGACCAAGAAGGCGGTCAATAGCCCCAACATTGACAAGATGCTAAAGGCTTGCAGGAACGGTGCAACCAAGAGGCAGCTCTATCAGTCAATTGGGTGGTCTACGCCTAAGACGTGCATGAACGCCCATTGGGCTGGCTATTACTATACCCTTCGTATGGAAGGCGTGAAGACCAAGGTTGTTGGGGGCCAGCTGTTCTACTACACAGACACGCTAGACCGTGCCGACGAGAAGGAACCAAAGGTTGATAAGCCTGAGGTTACCCGAAAAACAAAGGGCTTGTTTACCAAGTAACCAAAGGAAAAGCCGATGGCGTTAAGTCATCGGCTTTTATTCCATCTGCGGTTCAAAAAGACTGGGGCCCCGGATTGTCTCGGTGTGCGAAGCCAAGACGACCCCAGTTAAAACTCACCGCACCGAACTTGGTCGGAATTTACATCTCAGTGCCTTCATTTACGTACTCTACGATCTTTTTCAGATAGTCGGGCGCCCAATTATAAAGGCGTGTCCAATACGAAATGGCATCCTTTTTGTCCTCAGCAGTCATGGAGGCCATAACTTCCTGACTTAGATGCTTCGGGACGTCAACCGGCTGAATCGAGACCACACGGTCGTAGTCCACTGTGACCGGTTGTCGGCTGTAGAAGGACAGCACCTTGGCCTTTTCGTCATTGGTTGCGACTGCGAAGCCGTAGTCCATTTGACCGTCGTCGTCCACGAAGGCCACAAGCTCACGAGGACCTGCCTTGGCAATCGTCAGGTGGCGGATACCAGGAAGGTCAGTACGACGCTGGACAGAGGCATGCACCAAGGCTTCCAGATTCTCTTGACCATGGCGCGCTAGGTAACGGCCGCCGCTACCATCCTTGACTTCCCACAGCGAGGCATCGCCCTTATCCATCAGAATGTTGGACGACATGACGCGGTAGGACGCGCTAAGTTCTGCCTTAGAGGGGGCGCGAACCTCACGGTTGGCCTTAATGAAACCCACAGCCAGCCCCTTCTGCACCTTCTTGAAAGAGGCGCGCACAGGGGTGCCTTGACCTTGAAGGTCCTTGGTGATCTTGTCGATCAAATAGTCAGCGTCCACCTCACCCGTATACGACACCAGCACCTTGGCCAGCGTCTCGGTCTTCATACGGTAGTCAACAATCGTAGCGGTTTTCATCTTCAGTTCCTGTGTTTGTGACCATCTATGTGGCAGAGAAAGCCTACCTACGAAGAGGTTCGGCAGTGATATCAAATTGTGGTCTGCACGTACCCTTTAACCACGGTCTGCATACCCATTGGGCTTGTTAGCCAATGAGTGTTCCCTATAGAAATTCTATGCCCTAGGAAGGGTTCTTTGCTGACCTTGAGACTCAATGTGATTTCCAGAGGATCCGTAGGAGAGTAGGGTTCTATACGGTCCTCAATGCCAGCTTTTAGGGCCTCGCAGATAATGCCGTGTACTTCAGCCTCACGTGCCTGGACCACGAGCCGCACGACATTCCCGAAGGTTTTGACTTCCGTGTCCTTGTCCTCGGTAAACATGAGGTTCGAACCTGTTAGAGCCTCCTTGACGGTTGTTGTTCCCGGAACATACTGACCAACACGATCATAGGCAAGCTCTATACGACCGGTAGTGACCTCCAGAGGCCAGTGTACTCCTCCTCTGGTTAGAATCACACCTGCGCGAACATGAGTATGGATAACCCAACCTAGACGATGCAGTTCAGAGACCACGGCTTCCATTGTCTGGGAGTCAGCCTTAGGGTTGACCATAGCTCCTGCGGAAATTACCCACGTAGCTAACGTAGGGCATGCCTGCTGGACACGTCGGTAAAGAATCCCGGCTCCGTGAGGAGTTAGCAGCCCAGACTGGATGGTCAACATGGTGTTACCTTCGAATCTCGTAGTGGCAGGTGCAGAGAGCCAGCATGTCCGTTGGATTGGTGGCTAGCTCGGTCAGACGAGGCAGGGAGATACGCTTACCATGACAGATAACCACAGGCCAGACCGCACCGTTATCCTGCTCCCAATCTATGATGTGCACCTTTGCCAGATGGGAAGGAATGGATAGCCATCCCTTATATCGGGTTACCAACTGCTTCCAAATGTAGGACGTTCTGGGGTCCATTGCGTCAGCGGACCTTAGGAGCTGCTCGCGCTTCAGAACCAGGTCGTATAGGCGAGCTTCAATGCCCTTACCAATATAGTCTGGAGACGTATATGAGTGTTGAACCTGCTTTGGGTCTTCCTCATACATCCGAATAAAGGCCACAAGGGTCGTAGAGTCAGTGACAAGGTAGTCATTCTCTCTGCCGTTGAAGCCTGCCCAAACAACGTGATCGCCGATTTTCCCGACTTGCTCGTAGCCTTTATGCCTCTTGGCGAAGCGAGCCATGACGTCCAACATCAGAGCCCTATCCAACGTCGGATCACCTGGGGTGACTGTGAAGCTCTGCACTAGAGGTTGTTTGTGGACAAACTTTGTTCCCGGCCACTTCTTCTTGTACTTCACCTTGTCCTCATGACGAAGGCGATGAAACCAGTCTTGAGTTCGATTCGCGTGCAATTGTTCTGGCATGGAAACCTTTAGGCCAACGCGTTTGGCTGCCGAGTAGAAGAGGGCGACCAGAATGTTGATCGCCGTCTCCCCATGGGAACCAAGGAACTTGAAAAACGCCGCTGCTTTCGGGATACCGTAGGCTGTGATGCCCAGCCCACCTGAGGCCACACCGAAGAGCAGGAGCGCGATATCGCGCACACCGTCCTTGGAAGCCAGAAGCTCGGCCAGGTCGAAATGCCCTTTCAGGGAGTCCACGATGGCATCCGCGATATCAAAGTCTCGCTTAACGTCACCGGAAGCTGAGGCTCTGAAGAACATGAAGACCAGAAGGCCTGCCACAGCAACGCCTGTCAATTTGGCTAGGATAGGATGCCGGTGAATGCCGGCATCTAGTTTGGCAATCCGCTCCTTAACCTGCATCTTCTTTAGAGCTTCCGCGGATCCGAATGTGGACGCCAGGTCCTCAAGGGCGTTGAAGATCGTATTGATGGGCAACGCAGCCGCAGCCTGTACGGCCTTGGCCAACTTGACGACCGAGAAGCCCACGGCCTTAAGAAGATGGAAAACCGACTTGTCCTGGAAGGCTTTAACAACCTCAGACCAACCTACCTTGGCCGTGTCCTTAAGAAGCTGGCCAACTTCTTGCAAGTCGGACTTCAGCTTCTTCAAGAACGAAGGTAGCGGGAAGTCAAAGGCCACAACACGCTGCGGATCGAGCGAGGCCACGACCTTTGCGTAGGTCTCATAGTCTACAGAGTGTTGCATGCTTATCTCTTAGGTCTTACCGCCATGCTTGGCAATCATAGTTTGAATATCTTTCATTGCCTTGCTGAAATCCGACAGCCAAGCAACCGCAAAGGCCGTTTCTGAGGTAATGCGGGACGCTTCTTTTTGAAGACTGGTCGCAAACTTGAGAACCTGATTTGCATCCCGTTTGCCTAGGCCATCCGGTGTTCGAATTTCTTCGAAACCTCCCATATCTGGATACAAACCTCGGTCGTCGAAGAAGGCCACGTACACGATGGGCTTCTTGCTGTCAGTATCCAGGTTCACAGAAAACTCGACCTCACCCATAGGTGTCTTCTGTGAGCACTGAATAACTTCTATGCCCTTGTCCAATTTCACCGGCTTGATCTTCAAAGCTTTAAGGTGCTCGTACTTGGAGAAAACGGTCTTGAGTGCGGCCGCAGCGTCCTGCACCGTAGCAGCCTCAACGCTTGCCCGAAGTCGTTGTTGGGCTTCGATTTTCATTTCCCGTCCTGTCGTTTTAGGAGTTGAGATAGCTGAGCTACAGCCTGTTGGTATATGACTTCCTCTTCTGTCTCATCCTTCGCCGCATCGATTGCGATTAGGTAAAGACGTCTAAGGCGTTCTATCTGTCGACCGACTTTGTAGCCGTAGGGGTCCCGAACAAGAACTTCTTTTATATAGTGTTCTCGAACCTCATCAGCTTTTAGGTCTATCAAGGCTCGGTACTTACTTTTCATCCACTTTACCTATGGGTGTGAGCCTAGCCGAGCCTGGGCCAGAATCTCAGTGGGGTAGGCTTCGGTTAAGCTGTGTATGTGGAAGGCATGAGGGCAGCTAGTTGGGAAACAGCCGTCAAATAGATGGCCTCCGCGTCCGTCAAGTCATCCTCAGCTAGGGCCGCTATGGCCAGCTTTTGTGTCCTACGGATCTGTTCTATCTGGGCCCCAATCTGAATCCACTGATCCTGCTGTTGCAGGATGTTGGCGCAGCATGTAGGTGCGTCAGTACCAGTGGCTGCCATCTCGGCCTGAATGAAAGCCGGGAGTGGTGTAGCATAGTTGTTGGCCACGCATGCTTGAGCCTGGGAAGCCTTCAGCATGTAGGTCATAGACTGCCCAGCGGAACAGGTTATGTAATACTCACGAGCCGCCCCTGCTTTAGCGTCAATCAGGTCCAGATAATCGTTTAGGGTCATCTTCAACCTACCTGTGTTTTAGTTCACCTGGATGGCTTCGATTGAGCTACCGGTCATGACTGAGGCAGTTGCGCTCGTATTCGAGGAGCAGAACTGGACTTGGAAACTTCCAGCGGTGGAGCCCATCTGTACCTGGAAGTTCATGGTCGCCAGCGTTGTGGCGTTGGCGGTGTCGATATTCGGAGTCGCTGCGCCGGCACCGGTTGCTCGCTGGCTACTAAACGTGGGTGTCGAGGAGTTATTGGGCGTGATCACCATACCAGTGACTGTAGCCCCAGTCAAGGCTCCTACCGCGAGTCGAATACCTTGATTGTTGACCGACATCTGGAACAACACATTGGCCCGAACCATATAGGTCTTGTTGGCCAACAAGGCTACAGACAGGCCAGTTGCGTTTGCCAACGTAGTCGTGGCGTTGGTTGTCGTGGATGTTGTTACCGCAACGAGAAGACGAGGGTCAAGTGGGATGGCCCACGTTGAGCTGTCCTTCAAGAACTTACCTGTTGCACTCCCAGGGTCAGGAACTAGGCCGGAATTGACCCCAGCCGCAAACACCGTCAATGCCTGGGTGTAGTCAATCCACTGTGTGCCATCGCAGAAGTACGTATGGTTGTTACTGGTCTGGACAACGAACACCCCTTTGTAAGTCGAGGAAGCCGTCGGAAGAGAGGCTACCGTTGGTAGGGCTTTATAGCCAAGGGATGCGCGTGTCATTAACCACCCTCCTACTTAACCTTGAACAACAACGCGCAGCGAGTTGGAGGCCGGTGCTGTGGTGAAGTTGATGGTAACCGTATTGACTGAGGTATGCGTGCAGTCTACCTCATACTCTGCATAGGTCGATGCGTCATATACAGTGACCATAACGTCACGGGTATTAAGGTTGTGGGTAACA
>Ga0213872_10002767_pt1 | contig 10049 bp, 9 predicted proteins | sample VelepicomBERX_R2_FD_160071 | JGI IMG/M metagenome (GOLD analysis project Ga0213872, IMG submission 160071) | Rhizosphere microbial communities from Vellozia epidendroides in rupestrian grasslands, the National Park of Serra do Cipo, Brazil - RX_R2 | ecosystem: Host-associated > Plants > Roots >... | reverse complement strand
TTCACGCAGCGCGTTCAGCACCACCCCGTCAAAGCGGGCCAGCGCGGCCTTGGACGCCGCATCGGCTTCCTCGACCCGCGCCTGTTCGCTCTCCAGCGGGAAGGTCCAGGAGATCAGACCCGCCATAGCCCAATATTGCGCCGCCGGCTTGCCGAGATCGCCGATCAAACCGGTGGCGCCGGCATTGGCCCCCAGCGTGATGTCGGGATAGAGCGCGGCGGTGGCGACGCCGATGCGCGCGGTCGCCGCGGCCAAACCGCGCTCCGCCTGTCGGATGTCGGGCCGGCGCTTCAGCAGGGCGGCGCCGTCGCCGACCGGGATCGGCTGCTCGATGCGCGGCAGCCGGTCGCACGACTCCAGCTCCTTGGGGAACTCGGCCGGCGGCTTGCCGGTCAAAGCGGCCAGACGGAAGAGGGCGACCTGACGGCGGCCGCGCAGTCCGGGCAGGGAGGAGCGGGCTTGTTCGAGCTGCGCTTCGCCGCGGGTGACGTCGATCTTCGAATCGCGACCGGCATTGGCGAGACGAAGGGTGACTTCGTTGGATCGGGTCTGCAGATCGACCTGGCGCTGGGCGACGCCCAGTTCATAACCGGCCGAGCAGGCTTCCACATAAGCGCGCGCCACCTCGGCGGCCACCGTGATCCGCGCCATTTCCTGGGCGGCGGCGACGGCTTCGGTATCGGCGCCGGCGGCTTCCGCGGCGCGCTTCAGGCGGCCGAACAGATCGAGCTGATAGGCGACCTGGACCCCGCCATCGCCGAGATTCTGGCTGGGCAGCTGCACCGGCACCAGAAGGGACTCGCCGGAAAGCTGGGTCCGTTCGGCGGCGAAGTGAGCACCACCTTCGATTTCCCGCCTTCCTTCGACCTCGCGCTGCACGGCTTGGGCGCGGGCGAGATTGGCGGCGGCGGCGCGCAGATCGGTATTGGCGGCCAACGCCTCTTCTTCCAGCTTGTCGAGGCGGGGATCGTCATAGAGCTTCCACCAGCCCTCAGGCACGGGCGCCAAGGCGGCGGCTTTGCCGTCCACGCCCTGGAACGAGCCTCGAGCGCCGGGAGCGTTGATCGCCGCTTCGTCAGGCAGGTGGTAATCAGGCCCGACCGAGCAAGCGGTCAGGGCCAGCGCGGCCGCAATGGGAAGAAGGCGTCTCATTTGGCCGGCCCCCCGCCTTCCAGCACGGTGACGCTGGCGGTGCGGCCGGCGATCAGGCGCAAGCCGTCCGGGATCCTGTCGAGCGTAATGCGCACCGGGATGCGCTGGGCCAGACGCACCCAGGAGAAGGTCGGATTGATGTTGGGCAGCATCGAGGCCGAGGGGTTGCGCTCGCGGTCCTCGATGGCCGGCGCGATACTGACGATATGGCCGCGCACAGGCCGTTCCTCGCCCATCAACCTGACCTCGACCGCCTGGCCGACATGCAGATGCGGGATCTTGGTCTCTTCAAAATAACCTTCGATGCGCAAAGAAGCGCTATCCACCATCGCCATCACCGCCCGCCCCGGCGAGACATAGTCGCCGACCCGCACATTGACGTCGGACAAAAGACCGTCGGCGGGAGCGCGGACCGCGGTGCGGTCGAGATTGAGCTGTGCCACGGCGCGCGCCGTCTGGGCTTGCGCCAATGCGGATTCTCCTTGTGTTTGGGCCGCCTCGGCCTGGACCACCGCCGCTTCGCCCTGGGCGATCGCGGCCTGTTCCTCGGCCACCTTGGTATGGCTTTGCTCGGTCACCTCGCGCGAGACCAGCGCCTCCAGCCCGTCATTGCGCTGCGCCTCGCGCTGCGCCTCGGCCAGTGCCGCGCGATGGGTGACGATGGCGGCCTTGGCCACCCCGATCGCCGCCTGCTGCACCTTGATGGCCGCCTGCGCCGTGACGATGGCGGCGTCGGCCTGCTTCAAGGCCAGATCGAAACGCTCGCGGTCGATGGTGAACAGAAGCTGGCCGGCCTTCACCGTCTGGTCGTGAGCCACCGCCACCTGGGTCACCAGACCGGAGACGTCGGGGGCGATCCCCACCACATCGGCGCGGACCCGGCCGTCGCGGGTCCAGGGTTCCACCTGGTAATGCAACCAGATGCGATGTCCTGCATAGAGGCCGATCGCGACCACGACCAGGGTGGCGCCAACGCGGAGCGCGGAGAGCAAAGCGGGGGAAAGCTTGGGCATGGCTCAGACCTTCACGGGCAGGGCGATGACGATCGCCCACAAGATGAGAAACAAGGCGGCATCGAACAGTGCGGGATGCCAGATGTGGCGATAGGTGCCGAGGCGGCCCAGCAGCTTCCTGACCAGGACGGTGAGGATGAAGCCGATCACGGCGGTCGGCACCAAAGTGGAAATGAAAATTCCGGCGAAATCGACTTCGGGGGTCATGGCACGGCCTCTTGCGCGAAGGCGGGGGCTTCAGGGAACAGATTGCGGCGCAGCCCGACCAGGGCGGCGATGCCCGAGCGCCGGGACTCGGTCGGCTCTCCACCCTTCACTGCCTCACGCAGGCAGGCATCCAGTTTCGGCAGGCAGAGATCGGTGGGCGGCGGGCTCTTGCCGGCGGCGAGCGCCGAGAAATGCGTGCCGATCCGCTGCAGCAGATCGGCCAGATGCGCCGTCTCCTCCGGCGGAGTGGTGACGCGGTAGTTCTGGATCAGCGCGATGTTCATGCCGATCCTAAGATCGGTCAGGACATCGGCACCGCTGACGCTGGATTGCTGGGCGCCGACCGCCAGTTTGGGCGCCAGCAGGCCGATACGGTCAACCATTTCGGCGGCCAATTCGTTGGGATCGCTCACCGTCTGGCTGGCGGCGAGGACGGCGAGGCGCCGCCAGGTGCGGGTCAAGAGACGCCGCGCCGCCGTATCAACGCTGATCGAACGGACGGTGCGGGTGATAAGAATAGCGGCGAACAGAGAGACATAGATGGCGGTGTTGGAATTGATGAAGGCGGCGAAATCGGCCGAGAAGGTTTCCTGAAAGGCCAGCGCGCTGGTGAAGCCGATGATGAGGGAAAGGGACGGCAGGGCGGTCTTGCGGTCCAGCATCAGCGCCCCGTTCAACAGATAGAACGGCGCCAGGAACAGCAGCAGCAGGGGCAACCCGTCGATTCCGGGCAGAATGGCGAATTGATAGAAGGCCGCGATCGGGATCGAGACGCCGAAGAAGACACTGAAACCGACAATGGCCGGCGCCGGATCGTCGAGCGCCGCGAACAAGGCGCAGAACACGCCGGCCAAAGCCGCAGCGGCTGCGCCGTCGGTCCAGCCCGTTTCGATCCAGACGCCGCACACCAGCAGAATGGTGAGAAAGGCCGAAAGACCGGATAGCAGCGCCAGCCCAGGATCGCTATGCAAGGGCTTGCGGGTCCGTTGAGCCAATTGGCCGGCCAGAGTGGCGGGCAGCAAGGCCGGCGGCGTTTGCAGGGCGCCCTGCAATTGGTGGGCATCGCCGAGGTCGGACAGCACATCCTGGAACCGGGTCAGCAGGCTATGGCGCAGCAGCGCCGTCCAATTGCCACCGAGATTGACGCTTTTCCATTCTTCGATTCGGCGGTTCAAGGCCAATGCAGCCGCGGGACCGCAGCCTTCCTCGACCCACTCGCCCATGGCGGCCATCGCTTCCCGGGTCATCCCGTCTATTCCGCCGGGAATGGCCCGCAAAGCGCGCAGACGGTCGTCGATGCCGGAGAACACTGGTATCAGCACCAGGAAGCGGTGATGGATGGCATGCACCAGATCGACCGTGTCGCGCAGCGCCGAGGTGTCGAAAGGCAGCAACAGCGAGAGGAGATGGATCTCGGTGGCCGTGGCGGCGAGATGGCGGCGGTCGGTCACCGCCTTGCCATCCTCGCGGCGCATGAGGTCCAGGGCCCAGGCGTCGGCGTCCTTGAGCCAGGAGGCGAGCCGCAGTTTCAGCACGGTGCCCACGGGGCGGGGAAAGAACAGGCTGTGGGTGACGGTCGCGCAGAGAATGCCGAGCGCAATTTCTTCGACGCGGGACACCGCGACATCGAAAATCCCCTCGGGATGGCCTACCGAGGGGAAACCGATCAGGGTGGCGGTGTAGCCGGCCAGCATCAGCACATAAGCGCGCGGCGTGCGGTCGAGCAGCGAGATCCCGAGGCAGACCCCGACCCAACTGGCGAGCGCCAAGCTCAAAAGCCAGGGTTCGTTGACCAGCGGCGGCAAAACCGCGACGGTGAAGACCGCGCCGGAAAAAGTGCCGATCAGGCGGTAGAGCGCCTTGGAGCGCACGGCGCCGGACAAAGGCTGGCTGGTGATATAGACGGTCAGCACCGCCCAATAGGGACGCGGCAGATCGAGGCCAAAACCGATCGTCAGCGCGAGGCAGGCGGCGGCGAAGCTGTTGATGGAGAACAGCGCCGCCGTGCGATCAAGCTTCGGCATTCTCATCACCCCTCATTCCCGCCTTCGCCGGCCACGCTTTTCTCGAAAAGGCGAAGGACTTTCAAGGTGGTGGCGAGATCGCCGTCGCCGACTTTCTTCAGCATGCGGCTTCGCACTTCGAGGAACAAGGCCTCGATGATGACCGCCTGGTTACGGCCGGCTTCGGTGAGATGCAGCGTCTTGGCGCGGCGGTCCGACGGATCGTCGCGCCGCTCGACCAGACCGGCCGCGCAAAGCTGGTCGATCTGGCGGATCAGCGATGGCACCTCGACCCCGACATGCTCGGCCAGCACGCCGAGGCGCACCCCGTCGCCGAGACGGCTGATGAACAGAACGGGCAGAGCCTGCGAATCCGACAATCCACGGGTGGACAGAACGGAGTTCACCGCCTTGCGGTAGGCGCGGCTGACGGTGTTGAGAAGCATGATGAGCTCTTGCTCATTGCGGCGGCGTTGGGTGGTCATGGGGTAATTTATATAGCAAGCTAGCTATATATTTCCAGATAAATTTCGCCCCCTCACCTGACTCTTGCGAATCTTCCGCGAAACCGTTAGGTTCCCGCCCTCGGCGCCGAAATAGCTCAGCGGTAGAGCAACTGATTCGTAATCAGTAGGTCCCCAGTTCAATCCTGGGTTTCGGCACCATTCCAATTCAAGGGGTCATGACCTTCGCGTCATGGCCCCTTGCTCATTTTAACGTCCCCCCTTCCGCCATCACCGCCGAATTTTTCTCGACATCGCGCTTTACGGGTAATGGGCGAGTTTGGAAGTATCGGTGCCTTGGCGGTGGCGTTGAAGAATCCCGCTCCGCCCGATCGGATATCAGGATCTGCACAGCAGCAGCTTGTCTGATATAAATATCTTATCAGCATTAGTATCTTGATTAAAAGTTAGCAAAAAAACTTGCTGGATATGCTGTTCCATAAAATTTGCTTCAAATTGGAAAAATACTTTATAACATAGAGGGATAGGATGTTCGCGATGAAGGGCGGTTATGATCTCTCGTGAGGTGGAAGATCGTCTGAAAAAAGAAGTGGTTGGCCTTTTTGGACAACTCAGCACGATGCGCCGCGAACTGGCCTCATTGCACCGCGACGACCACGCCGATTTCGAGGCCCTGTCCGATGTGCTGGGTGCGATCGTCGAAAACACCGAAGCCGCCAGCAATACAATTCTTGAGAGTGTCGAGGAAATCGATGCGATCGTCTCCCGGCTGCGCAGCGCCGGCGATCCGGCCCGTAATTCGGTGTTCGATCAGATCAGCGGCCGCGTCAATCAGGTTTTCGAAGCATGCTCCTTCCAGGATCTGACGGGCCAGCGCATCGCCAGGGTGGTCAAATCGCTGGCCTTTATCGAGGCGCGGATCAATGCGATGGTCCGCATCTGGGGCAAGGAGGAGTTGGCCCGCGTCGTCGGCGACATGGTGCAGGAACAGGAAGGCGATGCGGCTCTGCTGCATGGCCCGCAAAGAGCGGGCGTTGCCATCACGCAAGCAGATATCGACAAGCTGTTCAGCTGACATAGGCGGCGCATCTTGAGTTATTTTCATGTCAGGACGGTCATCGGCGAACCCGATCCGGATTTGCGCGCCAAGGCGCGCCATGCGCTTGAAGGGCTTGGCTTCGCCGAGATTTGCGACGCCCCTTCGCTGGCCAAGGCCCATCAGATCCTGCGCCGGGAGGGGGCCGACCTCCTCTTCCTGAATATGAGCGCCGAAGAGGGCGACGCCATCAGCCTGGTCGAGCAGATCCGCTCCGGCCGCCTGACGAAGGATCCCTTTCCCATCGTCATCGCCCTGATCGAGGAGGCCGCTGCGGCCCTGGTGAAGAGGATCGCCTGCAGCGGCGTCGATGATGCTCTGATCAAGCCCTTTTCGGACGAAGCCTTGATCGCGAAGATCGAAGGTCTGTCCAATGGCCGCAAACCCTTCATCGTCACCTTCGACTATATCGGGCCCGAGCGGCGCGCGGCTCCGCGCCAGGGCATGACCTCGGCACGGCAGATCGACGTTCCCAATCCACTCGCGATGCGAGACGGAGAAGAAGGGCGCGACGGATATGCGGCCTCGCGCGATCACGCGCGGGGCCAGCTCGAACAGGAGAGAATCCTCCGTTTGGGCGCCCAGATGGAATGGCTCGCCGCAAAACTCTCCGATCCCAGCCTCACCGAAACCGACAAGTTGACCCGGCTGCTGGACATCGAGTGGGCGGGCAAGGAGCTCATCGGGCGCATCGGCGCCTCGAGCCAGGAGCAATTGCTTCGCCAATTGATCAGCCAGTCACAGAAACTCCGGAAGTCGGAACAGGTTGTTCCGGTGGCGGTCCTGGAAAAGTTTCACGAGGCGATGAAGCTCATGGTGCGGACGCTGCCCTCCGCCGGAGGGCTGAGCGTTCCGTTCCTGGCGAGGCCGGATTGAATCCACTCCGGGGGCTTTCCATATGTCTGGCCTATCCTGTGAGGGATTTCCCTGGGGGTGGTCGTGTCGCTGGTCAGACTGCTGCTCATGAGCATGGTCTTGTCGATGGGCGCCGGCGCCGGGATCGCTGACGAAAAACCCATCATCCGCTGGATGTTGACCAACGCCGCCCCCAAAGTCATTCCGGACGGCCCGCTTCGCGGCACCGGTTATGGCGAGCTGCAAGCCGCCTATTTGGCCCGACGCCTGCCGCAATTCGACCAGCGCGTCGAGATCGTGACGGCTGCTCGCCTGTGGCATGAGATGAAGACCGGCAGGGGGATCTGCTCGATCGATATCGCCGATCTGCCCGAACGGGAGCCTTGGGCCCTTTTCACGCGCCACACCACCTCGGTCCCCGGCTACTTCCTGATGGTTTCCCGCGACAGGATCGCCGAATTCGATCCCTTCCGCGGAGCCGACGGCGCGATCGACCTCGATCGCCTGGCGGCCGACACCAATCTGACCGGTCTTTACGCAGCCGGTCGCCATTACACGCCGCAGATCAACGCCTTCATCGACAGTCCGACCCGCAAGGCTCCTATTGAATCGACCAGCTCCTCCACCAGCGTTTTCGAAATGATCGCCAGTCATCGCGGCGATTTCAGCTTCGGCCTGGGTGCCGAGATGAATTATTTCAATGCCTTGAATGCCGCGCGGGCCGATCCCGCGAAGCGCCGGCCACCCTTGGCGATGCTGCCCATCAAGGGCGGCGGCGAGCAACTGCACGGCCATATCGGCTGTTCGCGCGACCCGCTCGGCCGCAAGATGATCGAGACGCTCGACCAGCTGTTCTCGGACGAAGCCGAATGGAATGCCTTCTTCGAACCGCATCGGCGCTGGGTCGATGCGTCCACCGGGCATTAGCGCCTCGAAGCCGTCGCCCAGATCCCGCCTTTGGCGCGCAAGGTGATCATGCCGACCGGACGGACCGGCCGGCCGGACACCATCGTGAGCCTGAAGGAGCGCGCCAGCGTCGCCAGAATGATCTGCGCTTCGGCGAGGGCGAAATTCATGCCGATGCAGATGCGCGGACCGCCGCCGAAGGGAATGTAGGCGAAGCGATGCCGCCCGGCCGAGCGTTCCGGCGTGAACCGGTCGGGATCGAAACGGTCGGGATCGGGCCATAATGCCGGGCTGCGATGGGTGACATAGGTGCTGATGCTGACCAGCGAATCGGCCGGCACGCGCACGCCGCCGATTTCGTCCTCGGCCACGGCGCGGCGCGAGATGGTATGGGCGGGCGGATAGAGCCGCAGCGTCTCTTCAAACACCCGCTTGGCGTAGGGCAGAGCGGCCAGAGCGGCGAAGCCGAGCCGCCGGCCCATGGGCAGGCCGTCGGCTTCCGCCTGCAATTTCGCTTCCGCCTCGGGATTTTCCGCCAGCAGCCACCAGGCGAAACCCAGCGCATTGGCGGTCGTTTCGTGGCCGGCAAGAAAGAAAGTCATGATCTCGTCGCGCAGCTGGCGGTCGCTCATCCCCTCTCCGGTCTCGGGATCGCGCGCCGCCATCAGCATGGAGAGGAGATCGCCGCGCTCGGCGCCGTTCCGGCGGCGGGCGCCGATCATCTCTTCCATCATCGCGTCGAATTCACGGATCGCCTCTTTCACCGAACGCGGCATGAGGCGGGGCAGCCAATCGGGAAAACCGAACAGATCGAGACCGCTGGGACGAAGGTCCCAGATCAGCACATCCATCAGATGGCGCACCCGTTCGATCTGGCCGCCTACCTCGGCCGAGAACATGGTGCGGGCGATGATGTCGAGAGTCAGCCCCATCATCTCGGCCGCGACGTCGAACGGTTCGGTCCGCTTCGCCCAACGGACCGCCACCGCTTCGGCGCAGTCGGCCATGATCTCGACAAAACCTTCGATGCGGCGGTGCTGGAAAGCGGGCGAGGCGATGCGCCGCTGGCGCCGCCACGCTTCGCCCTCGGCGGTGAACAGCCCTTCGCCCAGCACCGGCCCGAGCAGACGCTGGACGAATTTGCTTTTGACGTAGTTCTGCTGATTGGTCAGCAGCACCCGCTCGATATAGTCGGGCTTGATGACCAGGAAAGAATCGAGGAACAACAGCTTGGAATAGATCAAATTCCGCCTGAAAACCTCGGGCGTGAAGACAGAGAGCTGATCCGTCCTGACGCGGCGCAGGAATTCCAGGGGGCCGTATTGCGGCGGCAGATAGGTGTCTTCGGCCAAGCTCTATTCTCCTGCACCACTTGGGCGTGTATCCTTATTGGAAATAAGTCTCGCCGATGGAAGGAAGAGTAACATGGGATTGAAGCGGTGGCTGGTGAAGTAACCCACTTTTGTAGTTAAAAGGTTACCTATTCGGTCCCGATCCGTTACGTTTATCCTCCCTTCAGCTTTCGCCGACCTTCTGTCGACCCCATGCCCAGCCCCTCGAAACACTCCTATACCGTCCCCTGTTCGAGCCGCTTCCGCGAGGCCGTCGAGGCCTTGGCCCTGTCCCGCCAGGTGAATGTCGGCGACCTTGCCCGTTCGGTCCTTCTGGTGGTGCCGGCCAGCGAGGTCGAAAGCTTTCCCGACCCCGGTGAACCGCCCAGCCACGACCGCGAAACGGTCATTCTGAAATCCGGTCCGGCTGAGGGACGACCCTGGCGGCGCAAGCCCCGGCTGCAGGTCAGGATGCCGCCCGGCCACGCCATTCCCTTCATCCGCCGCGCCCTCGGCCTGGCCCTCGCATTGGCGGACGGAAGCCTGTCGGTGACCCTTGAAGACGCCGCGGCGGCGGCGCAACGATCGGCCCCCCCGCCCCCTCCGCCGCCCGTCCTCGAAGAGGATCCGACGGTGGATGAATTGGAGCGTCTCAGGGCCATCATTTCGACCCTGGCATTCGAGCCTTTGCGGGAAGGCGTGCGCACCCGTGCCGAGGCGTTATACGTGCTGGGCTTCCTGCCCGACGCCAAACCCGACAGCCGGACCGTGCGCGCCAAATTCCGCCTGCTGGCCACCATTCACCACCCGGACGGGGAGCATGGTGATCATCAGCGCATGAGCCAGCTGAACCAGGCGATGGCGTTGTTGCGGGGCGGCGAGGGATAAGAGAATTCACCGCCAAGCCGGCTGACGCCTCCGCCAAGGCGGCTCCGCCGCAACGCCAAGACGGCTAACGCCTGCCGCCAAGGGCGGCTGACGCTGCAATCGTTTCAATATTCCCGCGCTGCTCCGCAGCGCCC
>Ga0213872_10002766_pt1 | contig 10049 bp, 10 predicted proteins | sample VelepicomBERX_R2_FD_160071 | JGI IMG/M metagenome (GOLD analysis project Ga0213872, IMG submission 160071) | Rhizosphere microbial communities from Vellozia epidendroides in rupestrian grasslands, the National Park of Serra do Cipo, Brazil - RX_R2 | ecosystem: Host-associated > Plants > Roots >... | reverse complement strand
GCCGGCCATGATGCAGCCCGGCTGCGCACCCTTCTCGCGCAGGATGCGGGTGAGGCGGCGCGTGTCGATATCGGCGATCGCCACCGTGCCCGTGCGGGCCAGGTAGGCATCCAGCGTTTCGGCGGCGCGGAAGTTCGACATGCGCAACGGCAGATCGCGCACGATCAGGCCGGCGGCGAACACGCCGTTCGATTCGGCATCTTCCGGATTCACGCCCACGTTGCCGATGTGCGGATAGGTCAGCGTCACCAGTTGGCGGCAGTAGGACGGGTCGGTCAGGATTTCCTGATAGCCGGTCAGCGCGGTATTGAACACCACTTCGCCAACCGTATGGCCGGCGGCGCCGATGCTGCTGCCATGGAACAGCGTGCCGTCGGCGAGGGCGAGCAGGGCTTTGGGACGTTGTTGGGACACAGCGGCTCCTAGTTGCGGCGACAGCGCTTGAGCGCGCTGTCACTTGAATCTTAGAAAAGCCCTGCAAAAGTTCACTGTCGCGCGTCAGTCGGCATCCCCTTGGGCGGGGATAGTGGAATCAACAGCGTGGGGCGCCTTGTATTCCGGCTCTCGTGAGGCCCGGCGATATCGGGCGGAGCACTGACGGTTTAAGTATCAGACTTCTGTTGGGCTTCCCTTGACGTAAGAAAACGGGATAGGCGTGCCTATCCCGTTCCCTCATTAATTCGATGATTTCGAGGTGAATTTTAGCTGAAATGCCGCCTTCGGACAATGCCGGTTACAGCAATGTGAAGGTCGGTACGTCCCAGATCAAAGTAAAGCTTCGATCTTGGAAGCGATTTCCTCGGGTTTCGTGGTCGGCGCGAAGCGGTCGATCACCTTGCCGCTGCGATCCACCAGGAACTTGGTGAAGTTCCACTTGATCGCCTCGCTACCCAGCAAGCCCTTCTTTTCCCTCTTCAGGTACTGATAGAGCGGGTGGGTTCCGTCGCCGTTCACCTCGATCTTGTCGAACATGGGGAAGTTCACGCCGAAGTTCTTCTGGCAGAAGGCGCCGATCTGCTCCGCATTGCCCGGCTCCTGGCCGCCGAACTGGTTGCAGGGAAAGCCCAGCACCTCGAAGCCGCGCTCGCCATATTGCTCATGCAGCTTCTCCAGGCCGCCCAGTTGCGGTGTAAAGCCGCACTCGCTGGCCGTATTGACGATCAGCAGCACCTTGCCTTCGTAGGCAGCAAGCGACTCCGGTGCACCGCCCAGGCGGTTGGCGGAAAAGGCGTACAGCGGTGCGGACATGATGGTCTCCCTGGATTTCGTCGGGTTCGATATTACGCATAATACGTTGGACGGGCAAAAGCTGGCCGCTTTATCGATAATAGCGCTATGCCAACCGTATCCACCACCGGGGTCACCACCGGCCTCACTCAGTCCCCCCGCGCTACCCCAAGGCTCGCCGCCGAGGCTGTGGAGAAAGCGCTCGCCCGCTTGGGCGCGAGCCGGGCGGGACAGGTGCTGCTCTTTCTCTCTGCCGATTTCGCGCACGACCCGCGCCCGGCCATCGTTGCCGCCGCGCGCGCCGCGCAGACGCTGGCCATCACGGGCTGCACGGCGCTGGGCGTGATGACCGAGGAAGACTGGGTGCTGGATGCTCCCTCAGCCTGCGCCCTGGTTCTGCCGGAACAGCTGGTGCTCGACCAGCAGGCGCTCCTGAGCCTCGCGGCCCCCAATGCGCTGGATATCGGCTGGCTGGAACAGGAGCGGCCGCGCTATGGCGGCGTGGCGGGCGATGCCACCGGGCTCGGGCCATTCAAGGTATGGCGCCAGGGCCAGATCGTACCGGAAGGCTATGCCGACCTACCCTTGCCGACCGCCCATATCGGCCTGTCGCGCGGCCTGGCACCCGTGGGCACCATACATCGCATCACGGCAGTCGACGGCTTTGACCTGCAGACGCTGGATGAGCGCCAGGCAGCCACGACTTTGCGCCGCGCCATCGACGTCATGCCGCCTGCGCATCAGATAGCGCTGGCACTGGTGGACGACAACGACGCCGTCACGGAATCCCTGCCCGTCGTGTCCATCAACCCCGACGGTGCCGTCACCGTCGCGGGCCGTGTGCAAGTGGGCGAACGCGTGCGCTGGCTGCATCGCTCGGCCGAGACGGCGCAGCAGGAAGTCGCCGCCCTGGTCGCCGGCCCGGCGCCGGACTTCGCCCTGCTCTTCTCCTGCGGCGCGCGTGGCCCGGAACTGCACGGCGGCGTCGATAGGGAATGGGAAATGGTCAGGGCCGCCTGGCCCGGTGTACCGTTCGCCGGCTTCTATGGCAACGGGCAGATCGTGCATCAGGCCGGCATGAATCGCCTGCTGCATCAGAGCCTTGTACTGGCGAGCTTCGGCGGCAAGGACATCTGAGCGGTTTGCCGGCCAAGGCACAAGGGAGGACAATGGCGGCTGATTTACTTTCCCGTCCTTCCTGAGCATGTTCAATCCCAGCCGCGACCAGGCCCGCCAGTTTCTCTTCGATACCTGGGCCAAGCACAGTCAAAACGCCTCCCTTACCGATCTCGAACGCATCGCGCTCGCCGTCATCGTGCGCCACCCGGAATACCACGCGCTGCTGAACAAGCCGGCGCAATACACGGACCGGGACTACCCGCCCGAATTCGGCGAGACGAACCCCTTCCTGCATATCTCCATGCACCTGGCGATCGAGGAACAGCTGTCCATCGACCAGCCGCGCGGCGTGCTGGGGCTGTATGGCGAGCTGTGCAAGAAGCTGGGCGACGAGCACGAGGCCCAGCACGAGATGATGGACTGCCTGGCGGAGATGATCTGGCAGGCGCAGCGCAGCGGCACGGGGCCGGACGCCAATATCTATTTAGGCTGTATGCGGCGCAAGGCGGGCTTGAGCGCCGAAGAAGGCGCCGCTTCGTAGATCGTAAGGTTGGGTAGAGCGTAGCGAAGCCCAACCTACACGACGCGGCATCACGGGCCGTCCGGCTTTTCCTCGATCACCTTGCCGTGCTTGTCCACCGGCAACTGCTGACGCAGCTCCTTGAGGCGCGCTTCCAGGGCCGACATCTGGTAGAAGTCGCCGCCCGCCTTCAAGGCGATCTGGATTTGCTGGATGGCGGCCGTCGTTTCACCCAGCAGGGCGTAATAGTCGGCCATGGCGCGGTGCGATTGCGTGGGTTCGTTCAGGCCGCTATAGGCTTGCGCCAGGCGCTGGTAAAGGCCAGGGTCGCTCTTGTGGCGGCCCAATTCGTCTTCCGTGGCATGCGCCGCGTCCTGCAGCTTGCCGGCGCGCAGCTCCACGTCGATATGGCCGTAGTAGATGGACGGTGCGCTGGGGAAGCGCGTGGCCGCCGTGGCGAAGATCGCCTCGGCCTCGTCGTAGCGGCGCTGTTCCAGGCGGATATTGCCGGCCAGGGAATCCAGCATCGGTTGCGCATCGCCAAAGCGCTTGCGCACCTCGCTGATCTTTGTCCAGGCCTCGTCATAGCGCTTGGCGCGATACAGGGCATAGGCGTTGCCGTACTCCTGCGCCACTTCGCTGGCGTACTTCTTCTGCTGCGTCGTGCCGGCGTAGTAGTCCAGCGCGCCATTGACGCCTAGCTGCAGGCAACGGGCCTTTTCGCGCACGAACAGGTAGTCCGGGCTGTCCGTCCACTGCTTATAGGGCATATCGGCGATACGCGCCTGGGCCGAGGCGATACGCTCGGTCGTCACCGGGTGCGTCTGCAGGAAGGACAGCGCGCCGTTCTCCATATTGCGGTAGAAGTGCTGCATGCGGTCGAAGAAGATGGGCATGGCGTGCGGGTCGAAGCCGGCCTTCTGCAGCGTCTGCATGCCCGTCTGGTCCGCTTCGCGCTCGAATTCGCGCGTGAAGTTGATCTGGCGCTGGATTTGGTAGCCCTGCGTGGCCTGGATGGCCCCGGCCGCCGTATCCGGATTGCTGCTATTGCGTGCGGCCAGGATGGCCAGCGCGATGGAGGCCAACGTCAGGAAGCCCTGCCCCTTCTGCGACTGGATCATGCGCGCATAGTGGTGCTGCGTGACGTGGCCGACTTCGTGCGCCATCACGGCAGCCAGCTCCGACTCGTGCTGGGTGAGCACGATCAGACCCAGGTTCACGCCGATGATGCCGCCCGGGATGGCCCAGGCATTGATCTCAGGCGAGGAGATGGGATAGAAGCGGAAATTGATGGTGGAGTCGTTGCTGTTCGACGCCAGCTGGTAACCCAGGCGATTCAGGTAGTCGACGATCTCCGGATCGTCCTCCGCCTCGCCCGACTGGCGCAGTTCGCGCGCCACGATGTCGGCGATACGGTGCTCCTCGTGCGGCGGCAACTCGCCCACGGCCGAATCGCCCAGGTCGGGCAGGTCGGCGGCGACGGAGGAAAAGGTAATCAGGGCGGCCAGGCAGGCGTGGGTGAGGCGGGCTAATTTCATGGGCCTATGATACGGGTGATGGCCGGATGGTTCCATCTGGCTGCGCAGGTGAAAGGCGTAAATGCGTGTGAAAGGTGAAACGTGGAATGTGAAAGGTGGCGAACCTCACGCTTCTTCTCACTTGCCATCGGATGAAGCCAGGAGCGCTCACTACCCACGCCTCACGTTTCACTTTTCACCTTTCACAACCTTTCCCACTTTGACCGTTGCCGCCCAAGCGCCGATAATTCCACCCCTTTGTCGTATTCACCGCTTTCCCGGAGTCACCCATGCCGCTCACCCGAATCGAGTTCGTCAACGTCGCCAGCGTCGAGGATTTCTACGACCAGCTGGAAGGCCAGCTCGAACTGGACTCCCCCTTGGGCCGTGACCCGGATGCCGTATACGACGTGCTGTCGACGGAGATCGACGGCCCCATCAATGTCGTCTGGCACGATAGCGGTTTCTCGCGCGTGGCCATGGGCGACTGGTATCTCCGTTTGCTGGACGTATTGAATATCGTCGCCACAGAACGCGCCGACCTGCAGTTGAGCCTTGATTAAGGAATTCACATGATCACCATCCAGATCAAAGCCGGCCGCGAAAAATCGGCGCTACATCGCCACCCCTGGCTGTTCTCGGGCAGCCTCGCCCCCTACGACAAGGAGCCGGCCGCTGGCGAGACGGTGCGCGTACTTGGCCAGGACGGCCGCTTTCTCGGCTGGGCCGCCTGGAGCGGCGAATCGCAGATCCGCCTGCGCTTCTGGAGCTTTGACGAACGCGACACCATCAATGCCGCCTTCTTCAAGGCCCGCCTGGCGCGTGCCATCGCCGGTCGCAAGTCGCTGGCCGCCGCCGGCAACGCCGCCCGTCTCGTGCATGGCGAGTCGGACGGTCTGCCCGGCCTCGTGGTCGACCAATATGGCGACGTACTGGTCGTGCAGCTGCTCTCCGTCGGCCCGGAAGCGTGGCGCGATGCGATCTTCGACGCACTACAGGAACTCACGGGTGCCAAGGCGATCTTCGAGCGCTCGGATGCCGACGTGCGCGAACTGGAAGGGCTGGCTGCGCGCAACGGCCTGGTGCGCGGCAAGCTGCCCGCCGCCGTTGATATCCAGGAATACGGCCTGAACTACCGCGTGGACGTGGAGGCAGGCCAGAAGACGGGTTTCTACCTGGACCAGCGCGCAAACCGGCGCCGTATCGGCGAACTGGCGAAAGATGCCGAGGTGCTCAACTGCTTCTGCTACACGGGTGGCTTCTCGCTGGCCGCACTCAAAGGCGGCGCCAAGTCGGTGGAATCGGTCGACAGCTCGGCCGAGGCGCTGGAGGCGGCGCGCGTGAACCTGTCGCTCAACCAGCTTGACGGCAGCCGCATGGAGTGGGTGGAAGCGGACGTATTCCAGTACCTGCGCCTATTGCGCGACAAGGGCAAGAGCTACGACCTGATCATCCTCGACCCGCCCAAGTTCGCCCCCACGGCCCACCACGTGGAACGCGCCGCACGTGCCTACAAGGACATCAATCTGTGGGCGCTCAAGCTGCTGCGCCCGGGCGGCCTGCTCGCCACCTTCACCTGCTCGGGCGGCATGAGTGCCGACCTGTTCCAGAAGATCATCGCCGGCAGCGCCTGGGATGCGAAGGCGGAAGCGCAGGTGGTGGAGCGCTTCACGGCGGACTCCGATCATCCGATTTCGCTGAATTTTCCGGAAGGGGACTACCTTAAAGGCCTGTTGGTGCGTAAGGTAGCCTAATGCTTGTTCTTGGCCTCGAATCCTCCTGCGATGAAACCGGTGTCGCCCTGTACGACACGGAAGCGGGCCTGCTCGCCCACCATCTGCACACGCAGATGGCCATGCACGCGGAATACGGCGGGGTGGTGCCGGAGCTGGCCTCGCGCGATCATATTCGCCGCGTGGTGCCGCTGACGCGCGCCTGCCTGGCGGATGCGGGCAAGACCCTGCAGGACCTCGACGCCATCGCCTACACACAAGGCCCGGGCCTGGCAGGTGCCCTGCTGACGGCCGCTGCCGTCGCCAACGGACTGGGCGTGGCGCTCGGCAAGCCGGTGATCGGCGTCCATCATCTGGAAGGACATCTGCTGTCGCCCCTGCTGGCCGACCCGGCTCCCGCATTCCCCTTCGTCGCCCTGCTCGTCTCGGGTGGCCATACGCAACTGATGGCCGTACACGGCGTAGGCCAGTACACGCTCCTGGGCGACACCCTGGACGATGCAGCGGGCGAGGCCTTCGACAAAACGGCCAAGCTGCTCGGACTGGGCTACCCCGGCGGCCCGGCGCTCTCGAAGCTGGCCGATACGGGCGACGTAAACCGCTTCACCCTGCCCCGCCCCATGCTGCATTCGGGCGACCTGGATTTCAGCTTCGCCGGCCTCAAGACGGCCGTGCTGACGCTGGCCAGAAAGCAGGGCGAGATCGACGATGCTACACGCGCCGACATCTGCGCAGCGTTTCAGGCGGCGATAGTAGAAGTGCTCACGGCCAAGTGTTGGGGTGCGCTCAAGCAGACGGGGCTCAAGCAGCTCGTGGTGGCGGGCGGCGTTGGCGCCAACCGCCAGCTGCGCGCGGGGCTGGATGCGATGGCAGCCAAGCGCCGCTTCAAGGTGTTCTACCCGCCGCTGGATTTGTGTACGGACAATGGCGCGATGATTGCGTTTGCCGGTGCGCAGCGTTTGCGGCATTCGCATGAGGCGGGGTCGTTTGCCGTGCGGCCGCGGTGGGATTTGTCTACGTTGGATGCGGCCTGAGCATCACTAGACCGTAGGTTGGCGCAGCGATGCCCAACTGTTTACCGCGAAGCCCTGGCGGCAATCTATGCGCTAAAGTTCTGGTCAACAAACGACATCACGAACTCATTAGGATCGAGAGCGGTGTTCGCTGCGCGGGCGTGGTCTAAGTAGCCCCGCCAAACTGCACGGACCTGCGAGTCAAATGAGTCCGTAAACTCCATCTGTGCTGCAACGATCTCTTGCCAAGAGCCTTGCGTGTCGTAGGTCGCCCTTAGCTTTGATTCCATCCCTTCCAAAGTTGTGCGCTGCTTGCCATCCAGCTGATCGATTCGATCCAGCACGTAGCACTCAATCAAGCGCAGGAACGGTTTTGCTGCATAGCGACTCACTAAACACTCTCCATCGCGGTAAACGTTGGGCATTGCTGCGCTCAGCACCAACCTACATGCGCCGCGCTGCATTACGCATCCAGAACCACAGCATGGGCACTTGGCAGAGCGCAAAGATGATGAAACCACGCTGCGCCCCCACGTTCCCGCCCTCCCCTACCAAGCCGAAATAAAACAGCCAGAAGGCCAGAATCCCCGCGCCTGCGATCCATTTGAACGGGCGCGGCACGGGCTTGGCGCGCGGCAGCTCAGGTGGTGCCTCGTCGTTCTCCCAGCGGGGGCGGACCTGGATGCGCAGGCGCTCTCGCATAGTCAGGCGACGTTGAAGCTGGCCTCGATCAGGCCGTCGAGGCGCAGGGTGAGCTTGTCGCCGGACTTGATCGCGGCCACCCCTTCCGGCGTACCCGTGTAGATCAGGTCGCCTTCCTGCAGGGTGAAGCGGCTCGATACATAGCTGATGAGCTTGGCGTAGCTGTGGATCATCAAGCGGCAGTCGCCCGTCTGGCGACGTTGGCCGTTCACGTCCAGGCTGAACTTGGCTTCATCGGGCGTGGGCAGCTGAGCGGCGTCGATGAATTTGGAGATGCAGGCGGAGCCGTCGAAGCCCTTGGACAGCGTCCACGGATGGCCCTTCTGCTTGGCCACCGTCTGCAGATCGCGCGCAGTCAGGTCCAGGCCGATGGCGTAGCCAGCTACGTGCGACAGTGCGTCGGCCTGCGTAATATTGCGGCCACCCTTGCCGATGACGAGCACGATTTCGCACTCGTGGTGCACGTCCTGCGAGAAGCTAGGCAGCTCGATGGCATTGCCGACTTCGAGCAAGGCGGAGGTAGGTTTGAGGAAGACCATCGGCTCCGCCTCTACCGTATTGCCGAGCTCGGCAGCGTGGGCAGCATAGTTGCGGCCGATGCAGAAGATATTGGCGACGTTGACAGCGCGGCCGTCATTGAAATGAATGGCAGGCATGGCAGGCTTTCGAAGAAAGACGCGCCATTCTACTCCCGGCTGCGCAGGCTAGACAGCCACCGCAGCTCAGAAAGCGCAAAGGCCTATCCCGCACGGATAGGCCCTATTTCTTGCTGACAGTAGCGACGCCACCGCCCCGGGGAATTGGTGCCCGGCACCTCGGGCTCGTCCGGGCAAGAGCCACCAAAATCCACGAAGTCGCCTGTGTGGGGTACACGCCACCGGCGTTTCGTGTCGAGGTGGCGCCATTGTGAGGGGCAAATGTTGCGCCGGGATGTCGTGCCAGGCGCTCTCAATTTTCCCGCGCTATGGCCGATATGGGCCTAAATGGAACTCGTTCCATTTGGACTCGCGAAGCAGACCCAGACTGCCGACCGGGTGGCCAAATTGTGCTGTATCAATTTGACCAAGCAGTGGCAGGACATGGCCCTTGGCCGGTTGGATACCGCAACCGGCCAAACCAAGAAGGCCAGGGGCCGGGAGCGATCCCGGCCTTTTTTCACGTTCCTTCTTTGTACCAATAAACAGCATCTGGCGAAATGCTGCAGTGCAGGCGCCCGGGAAAGCCGTGCGCTCACCACCTACGCAACCTGAAACACCGGAACGTCCCTTAATAGATTCCGCTCCCCCGCCCTCGCCGCCGCAAGGGCGCCTCGCTAATGCTCGTCTGCGCATTGAGCGAGCACTAGCGGGGCCGATCACCGCGTCATATCGATCGGCTTCACCCAAGCGTCGAACTGCGCTGCATCGACATAGCCCAAAGCCAACGCCGCTTCACGTAATGTCGTCCCCTCGTGGTGCGCCTTCTTGGCGATTGCCGCCGCACGGTCATAGCCGATATGGCGATTCAGCGCCGTCACCAGCATCAGGTTCTTGTCCAGGTTGGCGCCAATATGCGCCAGCTCCGGCTCGATGCCGCGTGCGCAATGCGCGTCGAAGGCCGCGCAGGCGTCAGCCAGCAGCGCAATGCTCTCCAGCACGTTATGCACCATCACGGGCTTGTACACATTGAGCTGGAAATTGCCCTGCGTACCGGCGAAGGCGACAGCCGCGTCGTTACCGAATACCTGCACGCATACCATGGTCAGCGCCTCGCACTGGGTCGGATTCACCTTACCAGGCATGATGCTGGAGCCCGGCTCGTTCTCCGGGATGCGCAATTCGCCGATGCCGCAGCGCGGGCCGCTGGCGAGCCAGCGCACATCGTTCGCCATCTTCATCAGGCCGCCGGCCAGGGTGCGCAGCGCGGCCGAGGTCTGCACCAGCGCATCATGCGCGGACAAGGCAAAAAACTTGTTCGGCGCCGAGCGGAAAGGGTGGCCCGTGAGCTGGGCGATATGCTGAGCCGCCAGGTCGCCGAATTGCGGATGGGCATTCAGGCCCGTGCCCACGGCCGTGCCGCCGATGGCGAGGTCATACAGGCCGGGCAACGCGAGGTGCACGGCCTCCATGCCGAAATCCAGCTGCGCCACCCAGGCGCCGATCTCCTGCCCGAGCGTAATGGGCGTGGCGTCCTGCAGATGGGTGCGGCCCGTCTTCACCAAGCCCTGCCACTGCTCGGC
>Ga0213872_10002765_pt1 | contig 10055 bp, 20 predicted proteins | sample VelepicomBERX_R2_FD_160071 | JGI IMG/M metagenome (GOLD analysis project Ga0213872, IMG submission 160071) | Rhizosphere microbial communities from Vellozia epidendroides in rupestrian grasslands, the National Park of Serra do Cipo, Brazil - RX_R2 | ecosystem: Host-associated > Plants > Roots >... | reverse complement strand
ACGACCCCAACCGTACAGCCCACATCGCTCTGGTGTGCTACGCCGACGGCGAGCGTCGCTACGTGATCGCCCCCCGTGGTCTGGAAATCGGTTCGACCCTGCTGTCGGGCGCCGAGGCTCCGATCAAGGCCGGCAACACGCTGCCGATCCGCAACATCCCCGTGGGTTCGACCATCCACTGCGTGGAACTGCAGCCGGGCAAGGGCGCGCAGATCGCCCGTTCGGCCGGTACCTCGGTGGTGCTGATGGCCCGTGAAGGCGCCTACGCTCAGGTCCGCCTGCGCTCGGGTGAAGTCCGCCGCATCCACATTGACTGCCGCGCCACCATCGGCGAGGTGTCCAACGAAGAGCACAGCCTGCGCCAGTACGGCAAGGCCGGCGCGATCCGCTGGAAGGGTATCCGTCCGACCGTTCGCGGTACGGCCATGAACCCGGTTGACCACCCGCACGGCGGCGGCGAAGGCCGCACCGGCGAGGGTCAGGCCCCCGTGTCGCCGTGGAACACCCTGACGAAGGGCTTCCGCACTCGTAACAACAAGCGCACGCAGACGTTCATCGTTTCGCGTCGCAAGAAGTAAGGGCTAGGCCATGACTCGTTCGCTGAAGAAGGGCCCCTTCGTTGACCACCACCTGATGGCCAAGGTCGAGAAGGCAATTGCCATCAAAGACAAGAAGCCGATCAAGACCTGGTCGCGTCGCTCGACGATCCTCCCCGATTTCATCGGTCTGACGATCGCCGTGCACAACGGCAAGCAGCACGTACCGGTCTATGTGTCCGACCAGATGGTCGGCCACAAGCTGGGCGAATTCGCACTCACCCGCACCTTCAAGGGCCACCCGGCCGACAAGAAGGCCGGGAAGAAGTAAGGATGCAGACGATGGAAACCAAAGCAATCGTTCGCGGCGTCCGCCTCTCTTGCGACAAGGGTCGCCTGGTGGCTGACCTGATCCGCGGCAAGAAGGTGGACCAGGCGCTCAACATCCTGGAATTCACCCAGAAGAAGGCTGCCGTGATCATCAAGAAGGCGCTGGAAAGCGCCATTGCCAACGCCGAGCACAACGACGGCGCTGACATCGATGAACTCAAGGTCACCTCGATCTATGTGGAGCAAGGCACCACGCTGAAGCGCTTCTCGGCTCGCGCCAAGGGCCGCGGCAATCGCATCAGCAAGCCCACCTGCCACATCTTCGTGTCGGTCGGCAATTAAGGCGCAAGGAAGACTATGGGACAGAAAATCCATCCGGTTGGCTTCCGCCTTCCTGTCACCCGCAACTGGGCTTCGCGTTGGTACGCGAACAACCAGAACTTCGCCGGCATGCTGGCCGAAGACCTGCAGGTTCGTGACTACCTGAAGACGCGTCTGAAGAATGCCGCCGTCTCGCGCATCCTGATCGAGCGTCCCGCCAAGAACGCCCGCATCACGATCTTCTCGGCTCGTCCGGGCGTCGTGATCGGCAAGAAGGGTGAGGACATCGAGAACCTGAAGGCCGAGCTGACCAAGCGTCTGGGCGTGCCGGTGGCCGTGAACATCGAAGAAGTGCGCAAGCCCGAAATCGATGCTCAGCTGATCGCCGACTCGATCACCCAGCAGCTGGAAAAGCGCATCATGTTCCGCCGCGCCATGAAGCGCGCGATGCAGAACGCCATGCGCCTGGGCGCTCAGGGCATCAAGATCATGTCCGCCGGCCGTCTGAACGGCATCGAAATCGCACGTACCGAGTGGTACCGCGAAGGCCGCGTGCCCCTTCACACCCTGAAGGCCGACATCGACTATGGCTTCTCCGAAGCCAAGACGACCTATGGCGTGATCGGCGTGAAGGTGTGGGTCTACCGTGGTGATCGCCTGGCCAACGGCGAGGCTCCGGTGATCAACACCCCCGCAGGTGCCGAAGACGACCGCCGCCCGCGTCGCAACGCCCGTCCTGGCGCCCCCGCCGGCCGTGGCCGTCGTGATGAAGGCGCACCCGCTGGCGACAAGCCGGCCGGCGCACGTCCCGCTGGTGGCCGCGTGGTCCGCAAGGCTGGTCCTGCTGCCGCGCCTGCTGCTGGCGAGACCAAAGGAGAATAAACATGCTGCAACCCGCTCGTCGCAAATTCCGCAAGGAGCAGAAGGGCCGTAACACCGGCGTGGCCACTCGTGGCGCCGCCGTGTCCTTTGGCGACTTCGGCCTGAAGTCCACTGAACGTGGTCGCCTGACGGCTCGTCAGATCGAAGCTGCACGTCGTGCAATCTCGCGCCATATCAAGCGCGGTGGTCGCATCTTCATCCGCATCTTCCCGGACAAGCCCATCTCGCAAAAGCCTGCCGAAGTCCGTATGGGTAACGGCAAGGGCAACCCGGAGTACTACGTCGCTGAGATCCAGCCGGGCAAGGTGCTCTACGAAATCAATGGCGTTCCGGAAGCTCTGGCTCGCGAAGCGTTCACGCTGGCTGCTGCAAAGCTGCCCCTGCGTTGCACCTTCGTCGCGCGCCAGGTCGGCCTGTGATCGCCTGAGTGGAGAACACCATGAAAGCATCTGAACTGCGTGGCAAGGACGTCGCTGCCCTCGAGAAGGAAGTGACCGACCTGCTCAAGGCCCATTTCGGCCTGCGCATGCAAAAGGCAACCCAGCAACTGACCGACCACTCGGTGCTCGGCAAGACGCGTCGCGACATCGCGCGCGCCAAGACCGTGCTCAACGAGAAGAAGGGAGCCGCGAAATGACTGAAGCTCAAACCAAGAACACGCGCACCCTGATCGGTCGCGTGGTCAGCGATAAGCGCGCCAAGACCGTCACGGTCCTGATCGAGCGTCGCTCCAAGCACGAGCTCTACGGCAAGATCGTGGCTCACTCCCGCAAGTACCACGCCCACGACGAAAAGGGCGAGTACAAGATGGGTGACGTGGTCGAGATCGCCGAAGGCCGTCCGATCTCCAAGACCAAGAGCTGGGTCGTGACCCGCCTGGTCGAGAAGGCCCAAGAGGTCTGATCATGTCGGCGGAGTTCTGCTCCGCTGCATAAAGGCCGGCAGGCCGGGCGACCGGCAGCCGGCTTTTTTCATTTCTGATTCCCCAGGAGAACATCATGTTGAAGGTCGGAGACAAGCTGCCCGCGGGCACGCTGCAGGAGTTCATCGAAATCGAGGGCGAAGGCTGCTCGCTCGGCCCAAACAGCTTTGATATCGAGAAGCTGACCGCCGGCAAGACCATTGCCATCTTCGCCCTGCCGGGCGCTTTCACTCCGACCTGTTCAGCCCAGCACGTGCCGGGCTATGTGGCCAAGGCCGAGGATCTCAAGGCTGCTGGCGTAGACGAAATCTGGTGCGTGTCCGTGAACGACCCCTTCGTGATGGGCGCCTGGGGTCGCGAACAGAAGACTGCGGGCAAGGTTCGCATGATGGCTGACGGCTCGGCCGCCTTCGCGCAGGCCACGGGCCTGGTGCTCGACCTGACGGCCAAGGGCTTCGGCCTGCGCTCGCAGCGCTACTCCATGCTGGTCAAGGATGGCGTGGTCAAGACACTGAACGTCGAGGGTCCCGGCAAGTTCGAGGTCAGCGACGCCGCCACGATGCTGGCCCAGGCCAAGGCTGCCTGAGCCGGCACCAACGGATTCTGAAAATAATCCAGGGGTAGCGCTTGACATTGGCGTAATCCCTGGTGCACAATCTAATGCTTCGCCGGAAGTGCTGGCGCGCCATGTGGCGTGTTTAAGGCTTTCGGGTTCCGCCCAACACTGCCGGGCGCTCTGGGTTCTCCAGGGTGGACGGTCAACGGGCCCAAGACTGCTTGATTCGGGAAGCTGCCTGAATCGATCAAGTTGGGGACAGACATGATTCAAATGCAATCGCGACTTGACGTCGCGGATAACACTGGCGCGAAGTCCGTCATGTGCATCAAGGTGCTTGGTGGTTCCAAGCGTCGTTATGCCCACATTGGCGACATCATCAAGGTCAGCATCAAGGAAGCCGCCCCGCGTTCGCGCGTCAAGAAGGGTGAGGTGTACAGCGCTGTGGTCGTGCGTACGGCCAAGGGCGTGCGCCGCCAGGACGGCTCCCTCGTGAAGTTCGACGGCAATGCCGCCGTGCTGCTGAACGCCAAGCTGGAGCCGATCGGCACCCGCATCTTCGGCCCGGTGACGCGCGAGCTGCGTACCGAGCGCTTCATGAAGATCGTTTCGCTGGCTCCCGAGGTGCTCTAAGCACTGTTCTGAAGAGCAAAGGTACTGCCATGAACAAGATTCGTACAGGCGACCAGGTCATCGTGCTGACCGGCCGCGACAAGGGCAAGCGCGGCGTTGTGTCGCAGCGTGTCGATGACGCACACCTCGTGGTGGAGGGCGTCAACGTCGTGAAGAAGCACGTCAAGCCCAACCCCATGAAGGGCACCACCGGTGGCGTGGTCGACAAGACGATGCCTATTCATCAATCCAACGTGGCGATTTTCAACGCCGCATCCGGTAAGGCCGACCGCGTGGGCATCAAGCTCCTCGCCGATGGCAAGAAGGTGCGCGTCTACAAGTCGACCGGCGAAGAGATCAAGGCTTAAGAGGTCCGACATGGCTCGTTTGCAAGCGTTTTATCGCGAAAAGGTCGTGCCCAGCCTGACCGAAAAGTTCGGCTACAAGTCGATCATGGAGGTGCCCCGCATCACCAAGATCACGCTGAACATGGGCGTTAGCGAGGCTGTTGCCGACAAAAAGGTCATGGACCACGCCGTTGGCGACCTGACCAAGATCGCCGGCCAGAAGCCCGTCGTCACGAAGTCGAAGAAGGCTATTGCCGGCTTCAAGATCCGTGAGAACGTGCCCATCGGCTGCATGGTCACCCTGCGTGGCGTCCAAATGTACGAATTCCTGGACCGCTTCGTCACGATCGCCCTGCCGCGCGTGCGCGACTTCCGTGGTATCTCCGGTCGCTCGTTCGATGGCCGTGGCAACTACAACATCGGCGTCAAAGAACAGATCATCTTCCCCGAAATCGATTACGACAAGGTGGATGCTCTGCGTGGTTTGAACATCAGCATCACGACGACTGCGAAGTCGGACGATGAAGCGAAGGCCCTGCTGGCCGCGTTCAAGTTCCCGTTCAAGAACTGAGGTGATTCGTGGCTAAACTTTCTCTCATTCAACGTGAACTGAAGCGCGAACAACTGGTCGCCAAGTTCGCCAAGAAGTATGCGGAACTGAAGGCGATCATCAATGACGCCAAGAAGTCGGACGAGGAGCGTTATCTCGCCCGTCTGGAGCTGCAAAAGCTGCCCCGCAATGCATACCCGACCCGTCAGCGCAATCGTTGCGAACTGACTGGCCGTCCGCGCGGCACGTTCCGCAAGTTCGGTCTGGCCCGTAACAAGATCCGTGAACTGGCTTTCAAGGGCGACATCCCCGGTGTCGTCAAGGCCAGCTGGTAATCGGCACGATCAGGAGATATCGCAATGAGCATGAGTGATCCTATCGCCGATATGCTGACCCGCATCCGCAACGCGCAAATGGTCGAGAAGACCGCCGTTGTGATGCCGTCGTCCAAGCTGAAGGTCGCGATCGCCAAGGTCCTCAAGGATGAGGGCTACATCGATGGTTTCGAGGTCAAGGGCGAAGCCGCCCGTCCCGAACTCGAGATTTCGCTGAAGTATTACGCCGGCCGTCCGGTGATCGAGCGCATCGAGCGCGTGAGCCGCCCCGGCCTGCGCATCTACAAGGGCCGCCACGACATTCCTCAGGTCATGAATGGCCTGGGTGTGGCGATCGTCACGACGCCGCAAGGCGTGATGACCGACCGCAAGGCACGTCAGGCCGGTATCGGCGGCGAAGTGCTCTGCTACGTCGCCTAAGCGCAAGGAGATACGACAATGTCCCGCGTTGGAAAAATGCCGATCGCCCTGCCGCAAGGCGTGGACGTCACGATCGGCGCTGAACAAATCAGCGTCAAGGGCGCCCTGGGCACCCTGAGCCGTACGCTGAATCCGCTCGTCGTCGTCAAGAACGACGCTGGCAAGCTGACCTTCACGCCCGCCAATGACTCGGCTGATGCCGACGCCATGAGCGGCACTGTGCGCGCTCTCGTGGCGAACATGGTCAGCGGCGTGACCAAGGGTTTCGAGCGCAAGCTGAACCTGGTTGGCGTGGGTTTCCGTGCCCAGGCTCAAGGTCAGAAGCTCAATCTGCAGATCGGTTTCTCTCACCCCGTGGTGAAGGACATGCCCGCCGGCATCAAGGTTGAGTGCGCCACCCAGACCGAGATCTTGATCAAGGGCGCCGATCGTCAGGTCGTCGGCCAGATCGCTGCCGAGGTTCGTGCCTTCCGTCCGCCTGAGCCCTACAAGGGCAAGGGCATCCGTTATTCGGACGAGAAGGTCTCCCTCAAAGAGACCAAGAAGAAGTAAGGAGCCGGAACATGCTGACCAAGAAAGAACAGCGCCTGCGCCGCTCGCGCCAGACCCGTGCCCGCATCGCCATCCAGCGCGTTGCGCGCCTGACGGTGTTCCGCTCCAACCTGCACATCTACGCCAGCGTCATTTCCGAAGACGGCCAGAAGGTGCTCGCCAGCGCCTCGACCGCCGAAAAGGAAATCCGTGCCCAACTGGGCGCCGACGGCAAGGGTGCCAGCGTGGCTGCCGCGACCGTGATCGGCAAGCGCATCGCCGAGAAGGCGAAGGCCGCCGGCGTCGAGAAGGTCGCCTTCGACCGCGCTGGTTTCGCCTATCACGGCCGTGTCAAGGCACTGGCAGAAGCCGCTCGCGAAGCTGGCCTGCAGTTCTGACGCACAAAGGAATACGAAATGGCAAAGTTTCAAGCTCGCGCGCAGACTGAAGGCAACGACGACGGCCTGAAGGAAAAGATGATCGCGGTCAACCGCGTCACCAAGGTCGTGAAGGGTGGCCGTACGCTGTCCTTCGCCGCACTGACGGTGGTCGGCGACGGCGATGGCCGTATCGGCATGGGCAAGGGCAAGGCGAAGGAAGTTCCGGTCGCCGTGCAAAAGGCCATGGAATCGGCTCGCCGCAACATGGTCAAGGTCTCGCTGAAGAACGGCACCATCCACCACAACGTGGTCGGTGAGCACGGCGCTGCGCACGTCATCATGGCTCCGGCTCCAGCCGGTACCGGCGTGATCGCCGGCGGCCCGATGCGCGCTGTCTTCGAAGTGATGGGCGTGACCGACATCGTGACCAAGAGCCACGGTTCGACGAACCCCTACAACATGGTCCGCGCCACGCTGGACGCGCTCAAGCGCTCCACCACCGCGTCGGAAGTCGCTGCCAAGCGCGGCAAGACGGTTGAAGAAATCTTCAACTGATCGCCGATCTGGAGAGACCAATGTCTGACAAGAAAACCCTCACGGTCAAGCTGGTGCGCAGCCCCATCGGCTGCCGCGCTTCCCACCGTGCCACCGTGGTCGGTCTGGGCCTGCGCAAGCTGAACAGCACCAAGACCCTGGAAGACACGCCGGCAGTGCGCGGCATGATCAACAAGATCGCCTACCTCGTGCAGGTGCTGTAAGCACTCGCTCGAATCGAAGGACTGAAGATGCAACTCAATACCATCAAGCCCGCCAGCGGCGCCAAGCACGCCAAGCGTCGCGTCGGCCGCGGTATCGGCTCGGGCCTCGGCAAGACTGCGGGTCGTGGTCACAAGGGTCAGAAGTCGCGCGCCGGTGGCTACCACAAGGTCGGCTTCGAAGGCGGCCAGATGCCCCTGCAGCGTCGCCTGCCCAAGCGTGGCTTCAAGTCGCAATCGCTGAAGTACAACGCCGAGATCACCCTGTCGGACCTGCAAGTCCTGGCCGGTGACGAGATCGACGTGCTGACGCTCAAGGCCACGGGCCTGGTGCCGGAACTGACGAAGACCGTCAAGGTCATCCTGTCGGGCGCCATCTCGCGCAAGGTCACCCTGAAGGGCGTGATCGCCACGAAGGGCGCCAAGGCGGCCATCGAGGCAGCCGGCGGCAAGGTCGAAGCCTAAATCGGACACACGGCACAGTGGCTACCAATCCCAATCAACTGGCCAAGAGCGGCAAGTTCGGCGACCTGCGTCGCCGGCTTGTATTCCTGCTGCTGGCGCTGGTCGTTTACCGCATCGGGGCGCATATCCCCGTGCCCGGCATCGACCCGGCCCAGCTGCAGCAGTTCTTCAAAGGCCAGGAAGGTGGCATCCTGAGCCTGTTCAACATGTTCTCGGGCGGTGCGCTGTCACGCTTCACCGTCTTCGCGCTGGGCATCACGCCCTATATCTCGGCCTCCATCGTGCTTCAGATCATGACGTACGTGGTACCGAGCCTGGAGGCGCTGAAGAAGGAAGGCGAGTCCGGCCGTCGCAAGATCACGCAGTACACGCGCTACGGCACCGTGGGCCTGGCCCTGTTCCAAAGCCTTTCCATCGCCATCGCGCTGGAAAGCTCGGCAGGCCTCGTCATCAATCCCGGTTTTGGCTTCCGCCTGACCGCGGTGACGAGCTTGGTGGCCGGCACGATGTTCCTGATGTGGCTTGGTGAGCAGATCACCGAGCGCGGCCTGGGCAACGGGATCTCGATCCTGATCTTCGGCGGTATCGCGGCCGGTCTGCCCGGCGCGCTGGGCGGTTTGGGCAGCCTGGTGCAGAGCGGCGGCATGACGGCGATCTCCTTCCTGATCGTCTGTGCCATCGTCGTGGCCGTGACCTATCTCGTCGTCTTCGTCGAGCGTGGTCAGCGCAAGATTCTGGTGAACTACGCCAAGCGCCAGGTCGGCAACAAGGTCTATGGTGGCCAGTCGTCGCACTTGCCGCTGAAGCTGAACATGTCGGGCGTCATCCCGCCGATCTTTGCCTCGTCGATCATCCTTCTGCCGACGACCATCGTCAGCTGGTTCGTGAAGACCGGTGCGCAGGACAACAGCGGAAGCTGGATGCAGACGGTGAAGAATGGTCTGCGTGACGTTGCCGATGCCCTGCACCCGGGTCAGCCGATCTATGTGATGCTGTACGCCGCTGCGATCATCTTCTTCTGTTTCTTCTACACGGCCTTGGTGTTCAACAGCCGTGAGACTGCGGACAATCTGAAGAAGAGCGGAGCGTTCATTCCTGGCATCCGTCCTGGCGAACAGACGGCGCGGCACATCGACAAGATCCTGTCCCGCTTGACCCTGGCCGGCGCGATCTACATCACCGCGGTGTGCCTGCTGCCCGAGTTCCTGACCCTGAAGTACAACGTTCCGTTCTATTTCGGTGGCACGTCCCTGTTGATCATCGTGGTCGTCACGATGGACTTCATGGCCCAGGTGCAGAGCTATCTGATGAGTCAGCAGTACGAGTCGCTGCTGAAGAAGGCGAATTTCAAGGCCGGCTGAAAAGCCGGACCCTGATCAACTGAATTTACAACCAGACGAACACGAACAGGCATGGCGAAAGACGACGTCATTCAGATGCAGGGCGAGATTCTCGAGAATCTGCCTAACGCCACCTTTCGTGTGAAGCTGGAAAATGGGCATGTGGTCCTCGGTCACATCTCGGGCAAGATGCGCATGCACTACATCCGCATCCTCCCGGGAGACAAGGTGACGGTGGAACTGACGCCCTACGATTTGAGTCGTGCTCGCATCGTGTTCCGGGCGAAGTGAGCTTTTAAAAGTCCCCGGACGCGTTAGAGCATTAAAGAGTAGGCCAAGGAGCAGACCATGAAAGTTTCGGCATCCGTCAAGCAGATGTGCCGCAATTGCAAGATCATCCGCCGCAAGGGTGTGGTGCGTGTGATCTGCACCGACCCGCGCCATAAGCAGCGTCAAGGCTGATCGGCACGACTAGAGCGAATTAGAGGACGCACATGGCACGTATTGCTGGTATCAACATTCCGCCGCAGAAGCACACCGAGATCGGCCTGACGTCGATCTATGGCATCGGTCGCACGACCGCGCAGAAGATCTGCACCACCTGCGGCATTCCGTTCGACAAGAAGGTCAAGGACCTGACTGACGCTGATCTGGAAAAGATCCGTGAAGAAGTCGGCCGCCTGACCATCGAAGGCGACCTGCGTCGCGAGATGTCGATCAACATCAAGCGCCTGATGGACCTGGGCTGCTATCGCGGTTTCCGCCATCGCCGT
>Ga0213872_10002764_pt1 | contig 10062 bp, 7 predicted proteins | sample VelepicomBERX_R2_FD_160071 | JGI IMG/M metagenome (GOLD analysis project Ga0213872, IMG submission 160071) | Rhizosphere microbial communities from Vellozia epidendroides in rupestrian grasslands, the National Park of Serra do Cipo, Brazil - RX_R2 | ecosystem: Host-associated > Plants > Roots >... | reverse complement strand
ACCCACTTGCCGGCTTCCAGGTCCTTGTAGTGTTCGAAGAAGTGCTGGATCTGGCGCATCAGGAGTTCCGGCAGGTCGTCCGTCGTCTTGACGTTCTTGTACATCGGGCAGAGCTTTTCCACCGGCACGGCGATCAGCTTGGCGTCGACGCCCGATTCGTCTTCCATCTTCAGCATGCCGAGCGCACGGCAGCGCACCACCACGCCCAGGTTGAGCGGGAAGGGGGTGACGACCAGTACGTCGACCGGATCGCCGTCTTCCGACAGGGTGTTCGGCACATAGCCGTAGTTGGCCGGGTAGAACATGGCCGTGCCCATGAAGCGGTCGACGAACATGGCGCCCGTTTCCTTGTCCAGCTCGTACTTGATGGGCGAGCTGTTGGCGGGGATTTCGATGATGACGTTGAACTCGTCCGGGGCCTTGGCGCCCGGCGTGACGTTATGCAAGCTCATGGGATGCTCTCTGCAGATGGTTGAAATGGCGGGAATCGCAGCGCAGCTCAATGCCGGTACTCGATTCGTCGAAGGCGGATTTTACCATTCCGCACACACATTCCGAAATCATTGATCCGCTACATTGCCAAAGCGTGACGGCTTCACTTAGGATGGGTTTGCCCGCAAACCTGTTGTCTTTAGAAGAGAGGAAGTTAGGGAACCGCTGAAAAGTCCGCTGTCGAGCGTTAGCGAGGCCCCCTCGCGGCGGCGAGGGCGGGGGGAGTGGAGTAAATCAGCAAGGATCGGTTGAATCTCCTCGGTCCGTTAGCGCCCGGGTTTCCCGGGCGGTGCGTTGACGCTTGATTCCCCACTGCTCGCGGCGTTCCCCACGGGCACCCGACCCAGACCACCGAAAGCTAGGAGACTCACACCATGTCGTCATCCGTAGCACTGTACTTTGCCCTTGGTTGCGGCATCATCGCTGTACTGTTCGGTTTAATTTCTCGAAGTTGGATTCTTGCCCAGGACGTTGGCAACGAGCGCATGCAGGAGATCGCTGGCGCCGTGCAGCAGGGTGCCGAGGCCTACCTGGCGCGCCAATACAAGACGATCGGCTTCGTCGGCCTGATCCTGGCCATTCTCATTGGCATCTTCATCAACCCCATTACGGCGGGCGGCTTCGTGGCCGGCGCCATTCTCTCCGGTGCCTGTGGCTTCATCGGCATGAATGTCTCCGTGCGCGCCAATGTGCGTACGGCACAGGCGGCCACCAAGGGCATTCAAGAAGCGCTCGACGTTGCATTCCGCGGCGGCGCCATCACGGGCCTTTTGGTCGTCGGCCTTGGCTTGCTTGGCGTTGGCCTGTTCTATATGTTCCTCATGTCGCGGGCAGGTGCGGGCGCGGAAGTGCACGACACGCTCAAGCCGCTCATGGGCTTCGCTTTCGGCTCCTCGCTCATCTCCATCTTCGCCCGCCTGGGCGGCGGCATCTTCACCAAGGGTGCGGATGTGGGCGCCGACCTCGTCGGCAAAGTGGAAGCGGGCATCCCGGAAGACGACCCGCGCAACCCGGCCGTGATCGCCGACAACGTGGGCGACAACGTGGGCGACTGTGCTGGCATGGCGGCCGATCTGTTCGAAACCTACGCGGTGACGTTGATTGCCACCATGGTGCTGGGCGCCCTGGTAGTGACAGGCGCGGCGGGCACGGCTGCCGTCTACCCGCTGGCGCTGGGTGGCTTCTCCATCATCAGCTCCATCATCGGCTGCTTCTTCGTCAAGGCCACGCCCGGCAGCAAGAACGTGATGCCGGCGCTGTACAAGGGCCTGATCGTCGCCGGCGTCGTGTCGCTGATCGGCTTCTACTTCATCACCACCAACGTGATGCCGGACGACGCCCTGGGCCAGCCCGGTAGCCAGATGCGCCTGTTCGGCGCCTCGGTGATCGGCCTTGTGCTTACCGGCATGCTGGTGTGGATCACGGAGTACTACACGGGCACGCAGTACCACCCCGTGCAGCACATCGCCAAGGCATCCACCACGGGCCACGGCACCAATATCATCGCCGGCATCGGCGTGAGCATGAAGTCCACCGCATGGCCTGTGCTGTTCGTGTGTATCGCCATCATCGCCGCCTACTGGTTGGGCGGCCTGTATGCGATCGCCGTGGCAGCGACCTCCATGCTGTCCATGGCCGGCATCGTGGTGGCGCTGGATGCCTACGGTCCGATCACGGACAACGCGGGCGGCATCGCCGAAATGGCCGGTCTACCGGACTCCGTGCGCGAGATCACCGACCCGCTCGACGCCGTGGGCAATACGACCAAGGCGGTGACCAAGGGTTATGCCATCGGCTCGGCCGGCCTCGCCTCGCTCGTGCTGTTCGCCGACTACACGCATGCATTGTCGGGCAGCGGCAACGCGGTGAGCTTCGACCTATCGGACTACCGCGTCATCGTCGGCCTGTTTGTGGGCGGCTTGATTCCCTACCTGTTCGCCGCCATGGCGATGGAAGCCGTGGGCCGCTCGGCCGGTGCCGTGGTGGAGGAAGTGCGCCGCCAGTTCCGCGAGATCGCCGGCATCATGGAAGGCACGGCCAAGCCGGAATATGGCCGCGCCGTGGACATGCTGACGTCCGCCGCGATCAAGGAGATGATCGTCCCGTCCTTGCTGCCCGTGGTCGTGCCCATCCTGATTGGCATGCTGCTGGGCCCCGTCGCGCTGGGTGGCCTTCTGATGGGCACCATCGTCACCGGCCTGTTCGTCGCCATCTCCATGTGTACGGGCGGCGGCGCTTGGGACAATGCCAAGAAGTATATCGAGGACAACCACTTCGGCGGCAAGGGCAGCGAGGCGCACAAGGCTGCCGTGACGGGCGATACGGTGGGCGACCCCTACAAGGACACGGCCGGTCCGGCCGTGAACCCGCTGATCAAGATCATCAATATCGTGGCGCTACTGATCGTGCCGCTGCTGCCCATTGCGACGTCTGTGCCGGCACCGGTAGCACCTGTAGCCAAAGTGGCGCCTGCACCCGCACGGGCGCCTGCGACCAAGCCCGCGATGGCGGCAGCGATGCCGGATATCAAGGTTTCCGGCCAGTAAAACGCATATCCCGCAGTTAGCAACGGCAGCAGCAGAGCATGTTGCCTTCGAGCGCCAGCGTAATCGCTGGCGCTTACTCTTGGTCGGTGATTCATGTACGATCGCGCGGCTACGGTATTGTTTTTAACATTCAAAGGCTTATCCCATGAAGCTGCATATGGTTCCAACGCTTGCGCTGCCGATCGCAGTGCTGCTTGCCGCGCCGACGGCACAGGCCTCGGTCCAGGCGAACACGATCGCCATCAATACCGTCACAGCCAACACCATCACAGCCAACACTGTCACAGCCAACACCATCACAGCCAACACCATCACAGCCAACACCATCACAGCCAACACCATCACGGCCAACACCATCACGGCCAACACCATCACAGCCAACACCGTCTCGGCCAACACCATCACAGCCAACACCGTCTCGGCCAACGGCCTCGGCGTGAATGGAGTCGCCGCAGTGAGCACGACATTTGAGGTTTTGGAGGTTGCGCTGCCGGACGGTGAGGTCGTCAAGCTGCGTTGATGTTCGGCGGTCCAAGACGGCCGGTGCCTGAGTTGGCGGTTTGGCTTGTACGATGGTGTCTTGCCATGGGCAGCGCAATCGCCTGCGCTGCACCCGTTGCCGCCACCGTGCAGGACACCACGGCTGCACCTGTCGTCAAGCCGGGCTTGCGCGCGGATGGCGCTAGCCTGGTACTTACCCTGGCAGATGGGCGCACACTGCATTCGGCTGACATGGTCGGTGCAACATTGACGCTGGGCGACCGTCGCTTGGCGCGCGTTGAGGCAGTTGTCCCCGTCAAGGATCCGCACGAGAAGACGATCTGGCGCCACACGATTTCGATTCGCGACGACCAAGGGAATTGGCTGAACCCGTGCAGTCCGTTTACCGATGGTAGTCGCGCCGTTGTTGTGATCCCGGGCCGAGCGCAGAATGACGGCTCGGTGACGGACGACCCGCAACGCTTTGTCCTCGCCTGCACCTCAGATGCCCAGGGTAAGTGCCTAGGCTTTGGGTATCGGCCGTGGGAGGGGCCCGTGCAGGGCGTCGATCAACGCGCCGCCTACAATGCCTGTGTGCGCATGGTGCGCGCCGACTATGGTGGCGCGGGAACCGGCTACACCAAGACCGGCATGCAGATCGACGTATTCGATGACTTTGGCGTACAGCAGGCTGATATGCTGGCCGGGCAGGACTTCGAGGCCGGCTGGACGCCAGCAGGCGCCGTCTGTGTGCACCATGTGCGCGTGGCGCGGAATGTCACGCTGGCAGAGCTCGAGGCCCGGTATACGTCATTGCGTGGGCGCACGGGAGACGTCTGCACCCCTCGCTTCGCGCGTGAACACGGCGCCATCATCTATAACCGGTCGAGCGCCTTGCCCTAAATCTGACGTGAGCTGGGAGCGCGGGCGGCCGCGGAGCCGAATCTGCCGCCGCTTCGCCAGCCGGAATCCGCCTCCTTCTTATCGCGGATGAAAAATGGAAAAGCGCCGGGTTCGCCCGGCGCTTTTGTTTTGCCATGGACTTTATACCCTGGCGGGGTATATGATGAAACAGAAGCCATTGATTGAAAGCGGGATGAGCAAGTGGGTGCTCCGGAAACTAACCCTGTACGCGAATACCGCATCGACGGCATGAGCTGCGCCGCCTGTGCGACGCGCATCGAGAAGGTGCTGAACCGCCAGCCGGGTGCGACGGCCAGCGTAAGTTTTGCCGCCGAGCGGGCGATGGTGTCGGGATTGGATGAGGCAGCAGTGGTCGCCGCGATAGAGAAGGCCGGCTATCACGCGCGCGTTGTTACCGATGACGATCTGGCAACCAACGATGCAACTGAGCCGATATGGCCCATGTGGCTGGCGCTGGGCCTGATGCTGCCCTTCCTGTTCGACATGGCGTTGATGGCGATTGGCTGGCACCGCTGGATGTTGTCACCCGTCGCAGCGCTCCTGCTGGCCACACCGGTGCAATTCATCTGCGGCTGGCGCTTCTACCGCGGCAGCTGGTATGCCTTGCGCGGTGGCGCGGCCAATATGGATGTGCTGGTTGCCTTGGGGACGAGCGCCGCCTACGGCTACAGCACCTTGGTGGTGCTGGGCGTATTGCAAGGCCACCTGTATTTCGAATCGGCCGTCGTCGTCATCGCCCTGGTGCTGCTGGGCAAAACCTTGGAAGCACGGGCCAAGCGCCAGACCGGCGCGGCCCTGATGGCCCTGGCACAGCTGCAACCCCGCGCCGCCAGAGTGGAGGTGGACGGTCAACTGGTCGAACGCGACGTGCGCCTGCTGCGCGTGGGCGATATCCTGCGCGTGGAACCGGGCGAGCGCTTCCCGGCCGACGCCGTGGTGCTGGACGGCGAAACGAGCGCCGACGAATCGCTGCTTACGGGCGAGGCCATGCCCGTGGACAAGTGCGCGGGCGATACCGTCTTTGCGGGCAGCGCCAACGAAGCGGGCTGGGTACGCACGAGGGTGACGCTGCCTGCTGCGGAAAGCCACCTGGCCCGCGTCATCAAGCTGGTGCGCGAGGCGCAGGCCAGCCGCGCACCCGTGCAGGCACTGGCCGACCGCATTTCCGCCATCTTCGTCCCCGTCGTCCTGTTGATCGCCGTACTCTGTTTCGGCGGCTGGCTGCTGGTCGGCGCGACGATGGAAGCGGCCATGGTCAATGCCATCGCCGTGCTGGTGATCGCCTGCCCCTGCGCGCTGGGCCTCGCTACCCCCACGGCCGTGATGGTCGGCTGCGGTGTGGCGGCCAGGCATGGCATTTTGATCAAGAATGCGGCGGCCTTGGAGGCGGCGGCGCGCATCGACGTGCTGGCGCTCGATAAGACGGGGACGCTGACGCAAGGGCATCCAACGGTTGTCGCACATGATTTCGTGTCGCCCGAGGCGGCCGCGCAGGTGCAGGCGCTGGCTGCCGGGTCGCGCCACCCCTTGTCCAAGGCGCTGGCGTGCCATCTCACCCCGAATGCTGCATACAAACTGATTTCTCTTACACAGCAAGGTGGCCGCGGCGTCGAAGGCACGGTGGCGCAGGAGGGGCGGGAGCCGGTCGCCATCAAGCTTGGCTCGCCTACATGGTTCCACGAATTGGGTATCGCTTGGCCTACCGAGCTCGATGCGCGCTTGCGTGGCCAGGCAGCAAGCTATCTGCTTGCGGCTGTCGACGATCAATATGCTGGCTTCGCCGCCCTATCGGACGCCGTTCGGACTGATGCATCGGCTGCGCTGCTGCGCTTACGCGCCATGGGCGTGAAGCCTGTTCTACTCACGGGTGACCGCGAGGCCGCAGCGCGCGAGGTAGCGACTACCTTGGCGATCAACGAAGTACATGCCGCCTGCCTGCCCGAGGACAAGGCGAAACATGTCCAGGCGTTGAAACAAGGCAAGCACACGGTAGGCATGGCTGGCGACGGCATCAACGACGCCCCTGCGCTGGCAGCGGCCGACGCCAGCTTCGCCATCGGCCAGGGTGCCGAGGCAGCCATCGCCGCGGCCGACATCACGCTGGCCCGCCATGATGTGACGGCGCTGGTCGACGCGGTCGATATCGCCCGCGCTACGCTGCGCAAGATCCGTCAGAACCTGTTCTTCGCCTTCGTCTACAACCTCATCGGCCTGCCTGCAGCCGCTCTAGGCTATCTGCACCCGGCGCTGGCGGGCTTCGCAATGGCAATGAGTTCCGTTTCGGTAGTGATGAACACCTTGCGCTTGCGCCGCTGGCGACCCGCATCCCAAACACCAATGCATAGTACGAGGTAAGCATGGAACAGACTTTCAATATCGGCGGCATGAGTTGCGGCGGCTGTGTGGCTTCCGTTGAGCGGGCCGTGCGTGCACTGCCGGGCATTGAGGCCGTGCAGGTCGATCTGACATCGTCCAGCGCCAAGGTGGTGTTCGATGCCGCACAGATCGACGCGAGCCAGATCAAGCACGCCATCGAGGAGGCTGGCTACGATGTCCTCGCATGAAGGCGATGAAGGCGCACCAAGGCGCGTTGTGCGGGCCGACCGCGACGCGCTGGTCAAGCGCATGGCGCGCATCGAAGGCCAGGTGCGGGCAGTCAAGGAGATGGTGGTGATGGACCGCTACTGCGTGGACGTGATTACGCAGATTCAGGCGGCGCGCGCGGCGCTGGGGGCCGTGGCGGAGCAATTGCTGGATGCGCATCTGAAGGGTTGCGTGGCGCGGGCTATCGAGCATGGTGATGCAGCCACGGAAATCGACGAGGTCGTGACGCTGCTGCGCAAGTTTCGTTGAGGCTTCGATTCCCTTCTTGTCACGTCGAACGACTACACTGTGCGTGTAACCGACAACCGTCAGATCGGTTGGGACCGCCATGAACCAATGGATGTCGATGAAGGCGCACTACCTCACGCCGCTGTTCCAGCCGAACTGCGTGGCGGTGATCGGTGCATCCGAAACGGCAGGTTCTGTCGGGGCGCTGGTATTCAAGAATCTGCTGGATGCCCCGTTCAAGGGGCAGCTCTACGGTATCAACCTGCGTCATGACAAGGTGTTCGGCCAGCGTGTTTATCACCGCCTGTCGCAGCTGCCGGAGGGCGATATCGACCTGGCCGTGATCGCTACGTCGGCGCAGACCCTGCCTGGCCTGATGCAGGAGTGCGGCGAGCGCGGGGTGAAGACGGTGCTCGTGCTGTCGCGCGATTTCGTCGCCGTCGACCAGCGCAATCGTGCCCTGCTGGACCAGGCCGTCGATATCGCACGGCAACACGGTATGCGCATCCTGGGTCCTAATCTGCTCGGCATGATGCAGACGGCCAACGGCCTGATCGCTGCCAACTACCAGGGTGGCGTGGGCCGCGGCAATCTGGCCCTGGTATCGCAATCCAGCTCTATCGCCAGCGCCATCCTCGACTGGGCCGAGGCGCACGGCATCGGCTTCTCCACCGTCGTATCGCTGGGTGCGGCGGCCGACGTGAATTTCGGCGAAGTGCTGGACTATCTGTCTCAGGACGGTGCTACGCGCAGCATCCTGCTCTACCTGGAAGAGGTGGGTGACGCGCGCAGCTTTATCAGTGCCCTGCGTGTGGCGGCCCGGCAAAAGCCCGTGGTGGCCATGAAGGTGGGGCGTGAAGGGGCGGCCCGCGTGACGCGCACGCATTCGGACCGCCTGATCGGCCGCGACGACGCCTTCGATGCGGCGCTGCGCCGCACGGGCGTGCTGCGCGTGCAGACGATGACGCAGCTGACCATCGCGGCACGGCTGCTGTCGGCCAATCACCGTACGCGCGGGCGCCGGCTGGCCGTGATCTCGAACGGTTATGGCGCGGGCCATATGGCCATCGACCGCGCCCATGATCTGGGCGTCGAATTGCCCAAGCTCACGGAAGCGACCGTCGCCAAGCTCGACGCGGCGCTGCCTGCCCTGGGCAGTCACGACAACCCCGTCGACTTGCTGGGCGATGCGCCGCCCGAGCGCTTTGTGGCGGCCGCCGAGGCCTGCATGCTGGACCCGAATGTAGACGCCGTGCTGGTCGTGTTCACGCCGCAAGCCGGCACCGGCCACCTGGAGACGGCCGAGCGCCTGATCACCCTACGCCGCCGCATCGACAAGCTGCTGCTGTTCGTGTGGCTGGGCGACAAGACGACGGTCGAATCGCGCGCCCTGCTCGAGCGCGAGCACATGGCCTACTTTGTCTCGCCAGAGCAGGCGGTGGATGCTTTCGCCAGCCTGGCCGCCTGGAGCTATGTGCAGGAGTTGAATCTGCAGACGCCTGGACCGCTGGCTAGCCGCAGCGAGCCCGACATCCAGCGCGCGCGGCAGGTCGTCAATGGCGCGCTGGCGGCGGGGCGTACGTTGCTCACTACCTGCGAATCGCTCACTGTGCTGGACGCCTTCCATATCCCCCATCCGCCCACAGTGCCGGCCAAGACGGCGGAGCAGGCGGTGGCGGCAGCCGCGCGCATCGGACTGCCCGTGGCGCTCAAGATCGACGCGGACAACGTCATCCACAAGACGGACATCGACGGCGTGGCGCTGAACCTGATCTCGCTGGAACAGGTGGCGGAGGCAACCGAGGCGATGCTGGCCGCCGCGCGTAGCAAACTGCCGACTGGCGCGGTGCACGGCGTGGTCGTGCAGAAGATGCACGGTAAGCACTTTGGCCGCGAGCTGATGGTAGGCGTGGCGCGCGACAAGGTGTTTGGCCCCATCATCGCCTTTGGCGCGGGGGGTGTATCGGTGGAAGTGTTCGGCGACGTGGCCGTGACGCTGCCGCCGCTCAACGACCTACTCGCCAACAGCCTGATTCGCCGCACTCGTATTGCGAAAGCGCTGGGCGAATTTCGCAATCGTCCGGCCGTCGACATGGAGGCCGTGCGCCAGGTACTACTGCGCGTGTCGGAAATGGTGTGTGAGCTGCCCGAAGTCGTCGAGCTGGACCTGAACCCTGTGGTGGCTGACGAGCATGGCGCCGTGGCGGTCGACGTGAGCATCATTGTGGCGCCGCTGCCGGCCAAGTTCCGCCGCTACGACCATATGCCCATCTACCCCTACCCGGCACATCTGGTGACCCATCGTCGCATGAAGGATGGGCGCCACTGCACGCTGCGCCCGATCCGGCCGGAGGACGCGGACGAGCTGCAGCGCTTCGTGCGCGAGGAGATGTCGGACGAGAGCCGCTTCAATCGCTTCCTCAGTGCCTTGAAGCAACTCCCGCCCAGCCTGCTGGTGCGCTTCACGCAACTGGACTATGCGCGTGAGATGGCGCTCATGGTGGTCGTGGACGACCAAGACGGGGAGACCGCGACCGGCGTGGCACGCTACACGGCCAATCCCGACGCAACGAGCTGCGAGTTCGCCATTTCCATCGGCGATCGCTGGCAGGGGCACGGCCTGGGTCAGCTACTGATGGAAGCCTTGTTTCATGCCGCGCAGGATGCGGGCATGTCGACCATCGAAGGCGAGGTGCTGGGCACCAATACGCCCATGCTGGGGCTGATGCACAAGCTGGGCTTCGTGGTGCGGGCGCATCCGGACGACCCGATGCTGCGTTGGGTGGTA
>Ga0213872_10002763_pt1 | contig 10065 bp, 11 predicted proteins | sample VelepicomBERX_R2_FD_160071 | JGI IMG/M metagenome (GOLD analysis project Ga0213872, IMG submission 160071) | Rhizosphere microbial communities from Vellozia epidendroides in rupestrian grasslands, the National Park of Serra do Cipo, Brazil - RX_R2 | ecosystem: Host-associated > Plants > Roots >... | reverse complement strand
CTCCTCCGCCCGGCGAAGAACGCGCTTCGCGGGGCCACTCGTTGCTACTTGAATCGGTTCGTTCACACGGCCATCGTCGGCCTGATCGTGACCTCTGTCTATACGGCGAGAAGCGGACGCTTACTTAGTACTTCGCTAGATAATCGTAAGTACTTCATGCCAACTATGCCTAACCTCTCAAAGTGTATACACATACCGCGCGAATTCCCTTGTCTTACCTGCGATATATACCGTACGCTCTGTCTTCGTCAGGTACTAAAGAAAGGCTAAAGAGAAAGGACAAGAACACAATGGCGTGGAGTACTAACGCATGGGCAATAACAACACCATCGCTGCCTCTAATTGCTACTAATGATAAATTACTAACCGTAAATGAAGTGTCAGCAATTACCAAATTCCCTGTTGCGACGCACCTAATACTATTCTAGTGACAACAAGGATCCTTTCCCCAATACATCATTTTCCTCCATTAGCTCAAAACTGGCCGGATGCCTCTGGAGACCCATTAATCGGCTCGCGAGCCGTGCTGACGCGAATAGGCTCACGAGTCGCCACTCGGAGCTCATTGGTTCTGGCGTTCTGTCCATCGCGGCTAATTCCTCCAGCCAGATGTCTGCAAGGAACTTGGCGCACTCCGATCCGAACAGATTGACCACAGAGTCTACGAACGAAAGCATCTCACGCTCTGCCATTGTGGAGGGCTGAGTGATGCGGGTGCGAAATTGTCCCTCCTTTGTTAACTGAGTCATGAAACTCTCTTCTGGGCACGCTCCCGGTGCCGGCTGCATTCGATTCACAGCTGTGATTAAGCCACAAGCTCGGACTCGATGCTATTGGACCTAGGTATTGGCGATACCTTCGTTCAATGGATTCGGTGCGTCACTTCTGGCTTAATCGAATTCACAGGATGAAGTGGTGCCTAAGGCCCATCGGTGTCTAAAATACCCAGGTCAATAAAGGAAATAGGAGTCGCATTGTGCCATGACATACGCAAAGGCAAAGACCACCCCTCAACATCCTATCGGTTCGGGTTTCGGGGCGGAAACGACCGCCGCCGAAGTCATTCGTGGCATTGATTTATCCGGGAAAACTGCCATCGTAACGGGAGGCTATTCTGGCATAGGTCTTGAGACGACTCGGACCCTTCATTCGGCAGGTGCAAAAGTCGTCGTTCCTGCCCGAGATCTTTCTAAAGCAGCGAATGCGCTGGCATCCATGCGCGGCGTGAATATTGAGAGGGTTGATCTGATGGATCCCGTTTCCATTGACGCCTTCGCGACCCGGTTCGTTGGCTCGGAGCGGCCGTTGCATTTTTTAGTGAACAATGCCGGCCTAATGGCTAATCCATTGACACGAGATGCCCGTGGGTATGAATCACAATTCGCGACGAACCACCTGGGACATTTCCAACTTACAGCTCGGCTCTGGCCAGCCTTGCGGCGGGCGGAAGGCGCACGCGTGGTTTCGCTTTCCTCGGTCGGACACAGGAGAGCAAAGGTAGATTTTGATGACCCAAATTTTGAGCGCCGCGAATATGACCGTTGGTCCGCGTACGGGCAATCGAAAACTGCAAACGCGCTGTTTGCGGTCAGTCTCGATACCGTAGGCGAACCTCATGGCATCCGGGCTTTCTCGGTTCATCCAGGCGGCGTAATCACCGACCTTATACGTTACATGTCGGCTGAAGAGCTCAGGGCTTATGGGGTGTTGGATGAGCACGGACGACCCATCATTGACCCAGCCCGAAACATGAAGACGCCTGAACAGGGGGCGGCAACCAGCGTGTGGTGTGCCACAAGCCGTCGACTTGAAGGACTCGGCGGCGTTTATTGCGAAAATTGCGATATTGCCATTCAAGTTGCTAGCGATTCCACCGAACTCCGTGGTGTGAGGTCCTGGGCGATGGATCGGGAATTTGCCCGCGAGCTGTGGAATTTGAGCGAAAGATTCATAGGTATACGCTTTCCAAACTGACCACTGGTTTCCGGGGGCCTGAATCAAGGGTGCGTCAGCGGTGCTTCGGCACGGTGGCCTATCTGATTGATAAATATCTATTTGTCGCCTCTTAAGCATCATCCAAAGACCCTGGCGCGCATTAGGCCAGTAAGACCTGTTGCGACAATCGCTTCACCCTTGAATCCCTTGCTGTCCACACTCGAGCCTCGATGAATGTGGCATTCGCGTTGCATCCATCAAGGGCGAAGTCAGCACCAAAGCTATTGTCTTGCCCGTTATCGTTGCGAATGCAGCCGGGGCGAGCGAACAACAAGTACCTTCATCAGCCCTCTCATACCAAGGTATCGCCAATACCATCGTCTGATTGTTCTGGTCCCACCCTCGTGTTGGAATGGGTCTCGACGCATCGCGATTAAACGCGAGATGCCCAACCAGACGCCTTAAGGGAAATCTCAAAGGCTAAAGAAAGAAGCCATACCCCAAGGAGTAGACATATGAGCAGTGTTGAACGAAATACGAACTCGATACGCGACGGAATAGAGCACGAACCTGGTGGCGGAGCGGCGCTCATCAATCCGTCAGATACCCTTTTGCTCTTGCTCGACCACCAAGCAGGGCTGTTTCAGGTGGTTAAAGACATTGAGGTGGCGCAATTACGGGCCAACACGACGATGCTCGCGAAACTCGCCACATTGATGAAGTTGCCGCTCATAACGACTGCCTCGGAGCCCGGAGGACCCAATGGTCCACTCATGCCCGAGATTCACGAAGCCGCGCCACATGCCGTTCACGTGCCCCGCAGGGGCGAAGTCAACGCGTGGGACAACGCGCTTTACGTGAAAACTGTGCGCGAAACCGGTCGGAAGACTTTGATCATGGCTGGTGTCTGGACCAGTGTCTGCGTCATGTTCCCTGCGTTGGACGCGAAAGCAGCCGGGTACAACGTGTACGCCGTGATCGACGCCTCTGGCGATCCGAGCGAGATGGCATCCAGAACGACGGTCGCTCGCTTCATACAAGCGGGCATCGTTCCGACGAGCGCGAACGCGGTGCTGTGCGAACTTCAACGGACATGGAACCGGTCCGACGCAGCCCAATTCGCCGAGTTGTACGGCATGGTGGCGCCGAACTATACGGCGGTCGCGGAGAGCTACAAAAAGGCGCAAGAAGTGGTCAAGGAGAAAGTGGCAGCCTGAATCACAAATGCGACCCGCTGAAGATCTAATTCCAGCGGCGAGCGCAGGTTCGCGGGGGCAGGGCGAAACCTGCCCCTAGAAAAACGGAAATCGGCCTTAAAGGAGATTTCTATGTCTGTCGACACAATTCTTCACAACGCCAAAATCACCACGAATGGTATTCCGTCGTTCGTCGAAGCTCTAGCCATAGATGACGGGACGAATGGTCCGCCACCACAAGGAACGCATTTATGAACGGCAACTTATGTCCGTGTCTAAAGCAAATGATTCCGCGCCCAGGAATCGATCTCTCGCAGGAGCGGACGGATTTTCTTCCCAAACGGAGTGAGCGAATACTCGACCCGCACGGGCATTTCGGGAAACATCTCTCGTTTGACAAAGCCATCCCGTTCAAGTTCCCGCAACTGCTGTGTCAATATTTTTTGCGAGATGCGAGGCATATTTTGCCTGAGGGCTTTGAAGCGAAGAGGAGCGTCGCTTCCCATAAGCCACCAGAGAATGACTGGCTTCCAGCGGCCGCCGATGAGGACGAGCAACTCCTCCATCGGACACATGCTGGCAATACGTTTGGCGCTCATCTCACTGTTGTTACCAGGTATCTATTTGGTGCCTGGTATCCATTCCATAGTATAAAGCGATTTCGGTCTTACGCCGAGGTTGTAACAACAGTTCATTTCAAGAAGAGGAGAAAATCATGGCTCAGAACAACGGCCTGGCCAAGCGTAGCGAGAAGGGGTTGCTCACTCCAGACAATTGTGTTGTAACGCTGATCGATCATCAGCCGCAAATGCTTTTCGGTGTTACAAGCATCGACAGGCAGACGCTGATCAACAACGTCGTCGGATTCTCGAAGGCCGCCAGGCTCTTTGGTGTTCCCACGATTCTGAGCACCGTTGAGACCGAGCAATTCAGCGGCAATATATGGCCTCAGCTGAAAGCACAGTTTCCTGAACAGACACCGATTGAACGTACCAGCATGAATTCATGGGACGATCCAAATTTTGTGGCAGCAGTTAAGGCCACCGGTCGCAAGAAGATCGTGCTGGCGGGCTTGTGGACAGAGGTGTGCGTGGCGTTTCCCTCCATACAGGCTATCGCAGACGGTTACGAGGTTTACGTGGTGGAGGACCTTTGCGGCGACCTCGACCTACGCATTCATGATGCGGCGATGCGTCGGGTCGAGCAGGCAGGAGCGAAACCAGTTACCTGGGTACAAGTCATGTTGGAGTGGCAACGCGATTGGGCCTGGACCGAAACGTATCCGGCAGTTATGGACATCGTGAAGAACCACGCAGGGGCCTACGGTATGGGTGTGGAGTATGCATACACGATGGTCCACGGTGCGGACCCGTCGACGTTCCCGTATTGGGGGGTGCCGGTCAACGCGGAACTGGCGACCAAGTAGAACTGTTTTACGCAATTTAGCCATCGCTGCTCACAGGAAAGGACTGTCATGGCCAAGACAACGATCTATCACAATGGCAGGATCGCCACGAACTCGACGCCGTACTTCGTCGAGGCCGTGGCGGTGTCGGACGGCAAGATCACTTCAACTGGATCATCTGCTGAACTGTTAGGGAAGCGTACTGATGACACGGAGGTTATCGACCTCCGTGGCAGGACCGTCATCCCCGGCCTGAACGATTCGCACATGCATCCAATCCGAGGCGGCCTTAACTACAACATGGAGCTGCGGTGGGATGGCGTGCCCTCGCTGGCGGATGCCCTGCGCATGCTGAAAGACCAGTCGGCGCGCACGCCGGCTCCCCAGTGGGTGCGGGTTGTCGGTGGGTGGACGGAGTTTCAGTTCGCCGAACGTCGTATGCCGACCCTCGACGAGATTAATGCAGTCGCCCCTGATACACCCGTATTCGTTATGCATTTGTACGACCGCGCACTGTTGAATGGAGCGGCACTCCGTGCCGTTGGCTATGACAAGAATGCCCCGGATTTTCCGGCGGGTGAAGTGCAGCGTGACCGTCACGGCAACCCTACAGGCCTTCTTATCGCCAAGCCCAATGCCAACATTCTCTATGCCACGCTAGCCAAGGGGCCGAAGCTTTCACGCGAAGATCAACTGAACTCCTCGCGGCTCTTCTTTCACGAACTCAATCGCTTCGGCATCACCAGCGCAATCGACGCGGGAGGCGGGTTCCAGAACTATCCTGACGATTACGGTGTCGTGAATGAGCTTCATCGCAACGGCGAATTGTCGGTTCGCCTCGCATACAACCTGTTCACTCAGAGACCGAAGCAGGAACTCCAGGACTTTCAGAACTGGACGAAGATGACAAAGGCCGGCGAAGGCGACGATTTCTATCGTGTCAACGGTGCAGGAGAAATGCTGGTCTTCTCTGCCGCTGACTTCGAGGACTTTCTTGTGGCTCGGCCCGACATGTTGCCGGTCATGGAGAGCGAGTTAGAAGCGGTGATCCGGCATCTCGTGGAGAATCGCTGGCCGTTTCGTATCCATGCTACATATAACGAGACCATCGAGCGCGCGCTGAATGTTTACGAAGCAGTGAATCGCGAGATTCCTTTCGACGGCCTGCACTGGTTCTTTGATCACTGCGAAACGATTTCGGATCGCAATCTTGAGCGCGTGAAGAAACTCGGCGGCGGAATCGCAGTGCAGAATCGCATGGCATTCCAGGGTGAGTACTTCGTTGAACGATATGGTGCAAAGCAAGCCGAACGCACCCCGCCGATTCGCCGCATGTTAGAAATGGGGATTCCTGTCGGGGCAGGAACGGACGCCACGCGAGTGTCGAGTTACAACCCATACCTCTCGCTCTACTGGCTCATCACAGGAAAGACGATTGGCGGCTTACGCTTATATCCCGAGGAGAATCGTTTCGATCGCGCCGAGGCGCTCAGACTCTACACCATGGGAAGCAGCTGGTTCTCGACCGAGGATGGAAAGAAAGGCGCACTGACTCCCGGGCAACTTGCGGATTTCGCGGTACTCTCGGCGGACTATTTTTCAATTCCCGAGGAAGACATCAAGAATCTCGAATCTCACCTCACGATCGTCGGCGGCAAGGTCGTCTATGCCACGGACGTGTTCTCCAAGCTTGCACCGCCCGAACTCCCGGTGAGTCCGAACTGGTCGCCTGTTGCGAAATACGGAGGCTACGCGCAAGCTGAGAAATCAACCGCCGCCGCCCATCCCGCTGCATGTGCTGATTCGGCTGCCGCTGGTTGTACTCACGGGCATGACGCGAGCCGAGGTTTGCGAGTCTTCGGGGAGTCTGGACTGTGGAGCCTCGGTTGCGATTGTTTCGCATTTTAGAGGAGGTGACCATGAAAGCACTGCTGGTTTCATTCGCAGTCGGATTGTTAGTCGGCGTTTTATACGGAGTGATTCGCGTAAAGAGTCCAGCACCGCCTATCGTTGCTTTGCTCGGGCTTCTGGGAATGGTACTCGGCGAACAGCTGGGCGGTTGGATTCTTGCGAAAAAGGTAAGCCTCGCGCAGGCAGCATCGGTCTGCCTGGTGAGTAAGCACTGGGGTGGTCAGGCAGTGTCAGGGACGGCAATGCAGGACAATTTTCCGCGGATTGAGAGGCCGTGATGAACATGGAACAGAAGGTCGAGAGGGTCAAGAGCCCAAGAATGTTTGCGGCGAGTGTCATGTGTGTTGTCGCAATCATTGCAACCATTGTTCCGTGGGGTGGGCAAAGCCCAATAACGGTTGCGGCAGCGGAGCAGGCTGCTGCCGCAACGCCCGATGTGGCGGTCGGACCGCAGTACGACACGACCCATGTCTATGTCGCGCCGCAGGACTTCGATCGTTTCGTTGCAAGCTTGGTGGCAACATTCGGCGGAACTACTTCCAAGCAAGGAGTCTTCACCGTCACGCCAACTCCAAGCAGCACCATGTCGCAGTTGGTGCTGACTCCTGTTGGAACCGTGTCAGTTTTTGGTTTCAAGACACCAATACCGTATCCATTCGGCGTGGAGCGCACCGGCTATCTGGTGACAGACCTGGACGAGGCAATCAAGGCGGCGCGCGCAACGGGCGCAGACGTTCTGGTCGCTCCGTTTCCCGATCCGATCGGGAGGGACGCCATTATCCAATGGCCAGGCGGTGTAAACACACAGATCTACTGGCACACGACAGCACCGTCATACAAAGCGCTTGAAACCATTCCGGAAAACCGTGTCTATGTGTCTCCCGATCGCGAGGCTGCATTTGTGGAAAGCTTCGTTGCGTTCAGTCACGGCAAAGTTGTCTCTGATGACGGACATGCGCCCGGTATTGAGATCGGGAAACCGGGTGAGACCTATCGGCGAATTCGGATCGATTCGACCTTTGGGAAGCTAGCGGTGTTCGTGACGGACGGCCATCTTACTTATCCCTACGGCCGGGAAATCACGGGATATGAGGTGCCGAACCTGACTGATACGCTAGCCAAGGCCAAGGCTGCCGGGGTTGAGATTCTGGTTGCTCCCTACATGGCCGATCAGCGAACCTCAGCTATTGTGCAATTCCCCGGCGGATACATTGCTGAGATCCACTCGATCACCGGCAAATCAAACTGATGTTGAGCAAACACCTTGATGAGATTCTTTCCCACGCTGGCGGCAGCCCTGTTGCTGGTCACACGACTACCCGCGGGTGCTCAGTCCGTATCTCCTGCCATTCCGGACGCGCCTGACAGGACGATCAAGTTACTGCGGGAGGACGAAGACTGGAGTTTTCTTGCTAATCCTGCCAACCGCCAGGACTTCTGGGATCCAGTCAAATATATCCGGCTTCGAGATGGTCGTAATGATTGGTTCATGACAATCAGTGGAGAAGCCCGAGAAGTATGGGAGCAGATCGGCAACGATTATTGGGGACAGGCTCCATACTGGAATGGGTACCTCAACGAGAGATACATGCTGGGTTTCGATGTTCATTACGGAAAGCATGTTCGCACTTTTGTCGATTTTAAGAGCGGTATAAATTCCTACCGCAATGGCGGCCCGCGTCCGATCGACGAGAAAAAGCTCGATTTTCAAGCCGCTTTCCTGCAGGTGGGAACCGCAGAGGGTCAGAACTTCATCAATCTGAGGGCCGGGATACAGGAACTCGAGTATGGATCCGGCCGGCTTATCGACGTTCGCGAGGGACCGAATGTCCGACTGAGTTTTGCTGGCGTCATGGTCAAGAGCAAAATCGATCGATGGCTGGTGGACGGATTTGCGGTGCGTCCACGCACGGACAAATTTGGGTTCTTCGACGATCGGCCAAACGGCCAGGTAGGTTTCTGGGGCGTATATGCTTCGCGACCCGCGCCGAAAACCTCAGTAGAACTGTACTACCTGGGGTTGGATAGACAGCAGGCCACATTCCAACGGGGCACGGCTCAAGAGGTGCGGCACACGATCGGTGGAAGAATCTCCCGTCCCATCGCCACCGAGCGGCCCGGATGGGACTTTGACGATGAGGCTCTATGGCAGTTCGGCACGTTTGGTTCGGGAAATATTCGAGCGTGGACCGTCGCTACAGAAACAGGCTATCGATTTACAAATGCGCCGTTGAAGCCGCGTCTCAGCGCGAAGGCCGACATCTCAAGCGGGGACCATCCAGCCACGAATACATTGAGCACGTTCAATCCTCTGTTCCCCAAGGGCGACTACTTCGGTGTTCTGGCTACGACCGGACCAGGCCCAATCAACTTTATCGATGTTCATCCTCACGTCGAGTTAGCACTGACTCACAACGTCGTTGCCTCTTTTGATTGGATCGTGCAATGGCGACAGAGTCTAGACGATGGCGTCTACAACGTACCGGGAAGCCTGATCCGCGCCGGCAATGCCAGCGAGGCGCGGTATGTCGGGAACAGGCCTGGCATGCAGATTCGTTGGCAGAAGACTCGTCATCTGTGGTTTCAAGGCGACTACGGAATCTTTTATGCCGGTCCTTTCATAAAGCAGACCCAGCCTGGCCGCAACCTCAACTATTGGGCACTATGGACTGGATATAAGTTTTAGTGGGGAGACATGACTGAGCCGGTCGGCGCAAAGAGCGGGAATGCTCTCTCGTCACTGTCTGCAGAAAAGAGAGAACAATTTCGGTCTGCGTTCTTTCATGTCGCTCCGTCGATGTTTCTGGGAGCGCTCGATCAAACTATCATCGCTGCAGCTTTGCCAGCGATTACGGGTTCGCTCGGCGGACTCTCCTATCTGGCCTGGGTGGTTACTGCGTACCTCATTGCAGCGACTGTGGCTGCTCCGCTCTATGGACGCATGGGCGACGCATTTGGGCGTAGGCGCATGCTATTGTGGGCGCTCTGCCTGTTTGTCGCCGGTTCGGTTGCGTGCGCGCTTGCTCCCACCCTTTTCATTCTGATTTGTGCCCGGGCGCTGCAGGGCTTCGGCGGTGGCGGGCTGATGACCCTGGCGCAAGCACTCCTGGGCGAAGTGGTTTCTCCAAAGGATAGGGGAAGAATTCAAGGATGGCTGGGAGCCAATTTTGCCCTTGCCAGCACACTCGGTCCGGTGATCGGCGGCGTTCTTTCGGAACACCTCGGCTGGCGCAGCATTTTTTGGCTCAATATCCCGCTCGGGCTGGGCGCCGCGGCCGCTGCCTTGCGTATTAAAACATCCCCAGGGACAGGGATCTGTCGATTGGATTACGCGGGAACAAGCGTCTTCGTCGCTTCGACCGTAGCAGTTCTTTTCAGTCTAAGCATCGGCGGTCACGAAATGGCCTGGACGTCCCCGGTCCTGCTTACGGTCGCAACCCTGGGGGTCGCAGGGCTTGTTTTTCTTCCCACAATCGAACAGAAGAGCCGGGATCCCCTCATTTCGCCGCAATTGATTGCGGAGCCCATCATCTGGCGGGCATCATTGACGGTTCTTCTTTTTGCTGCAGTTCTTTTCGGCTTGATCGTTCAATTGCCGGTCTTTTTTCAAACAGTGTT
>Ga0213872_10002761_pt1 | contig 10071 bp, 7 predicted proteins | sample VelepicomBERX_R2_FD_160071 | JGI IMG/M metagenome (GOLD analysis project Ga0213872, IMG submission 160071) | Rhizosphere microbial communities from Vellozia epidendroides in rupestrian grasslands, the National Park of Serra do Cipo, Brazil - RX_R2 | ecosystem: Host-associated > Plants > Roots >... | reverse complement strand
ACGAAAAACAAGTCATGGCGAAGCACCGCCGGCATATCGCTCGGTTGCAAGTTGCGCTGGAGGTTGAGTTGAGCCCAGCCCGTGATACCAGGCGGCACCATGTGTCGTTGCCAGTAGCTCGGATTCTCCCGGCTGAACTGCGACGCGTACTCGCGCATCTCCGGGCGCGGGCCGACAAGCGACATCTCGCCCCGCAGAACATTGATCAGCTGCGGCAGTTCGTCTAGGCTGGTGCGGCGCAAAAATGCGCCTGCTCGAGTGATGCGCGTATCACCGGGTTTGACCCACTCCTTGCCGGCGTCGGCGCGCATCGTCCGAAACTTGAGGATCGTGAAATCGGTCTCACGCAGGCCGACGCGAACTTGTCGAAACAGCACCGGTTGGCCGCCGTCGAAGAGCACGATCAACGCAACCACGGCCATAAGCGGTGAAAACAGGACGAAAGCGATCGATCCAAAGATGAGATCGAGCGCACGAATGATGGCGCGTTCGAGATGTGCAGCGGGGCGCCGGCGTCTCCATTCTTGCACGCGATCGATGCCTGCTTCGACGCTTCGGTGCGCACCGCGACGAATGCGAAAGGCGTACATCGAACACGCGCCGGACGCCAACCACCAGACCAGCATACCGATGAACGGCGAACCGATGCCGTAGTGAAGAAGCTTTGACCACACGATGCCGATCGGTGCCGCGATAATCGCCACCGCCGCAGGTCCGTACATCTCGTCGCTGCTTCGAATCGCATAACTCTTTCGATAGCGTCCGATGAGAGCGCTAACGATTGCGGCGACAAGCAGAGCGATCACGGCGCCGTGCGCATCTCGGGCGATTGCAAATGCAAGTGCACACGCAGCGAGTGCTCCGACTACATCTCCGGCAATGATGATGGCGCATGAAGTCGAGCCGATCGGCTCAGGTAAAATGACCGGTTCGGCGTGAACCATGTCCATGCGATCCACTGTGGCCGACATGCTATGCGCTCCCTGCGAAGACGCCGCGCATGCGCTCGTACACGGCAAATGCCGCGCGGCGTGATGAATACTCTGCGTAGACCACCGGCTCAGCGCCAAGGTCTTGTTTAAATCGCGCGACGCCGCTCAGTCCTTCGCTCGCGCCAAGATTGTACCAACGTACCCCGCGATCGCACGCTGCACGCAGAAGACGCAGGTTCAACGCGTTGCTCGGGCGATAGCGGCCGAAGTCGCGCCGCATCGCGGCGGACCAGAAAAAGAGCTCATCGGCGCCGTACAGCACAACGCCGCCGGCGATACGCTCGCCCTCGAGTGTCGCGAACCAGAGTTCCGCATCGGATCCGCCGCGTTGCAGAACCGCAAGCAATAACTCGTATGTCACCGGCGGCTTCGGCAGGCCCCATCCGGCACTCGCTTCGCGGAGAATCTCGTAATAGTCATCGAGGTCTGCGATGTCGCTGCTGCGCTCGCAGATCACGCCGCGACGCTCGGCTTGACCGGCCATGCGTCGCGTTACGCCGCGAATATTGCCGAGCACCGCGTCGAAACCGAGCGAACAATCGATCGCAGCGGTTTCATAGCTCGTCACCTGCGCGCCCGGGACGCGCGGCTGTGGACCGAGCGGCCATGCGACGAAACGGAAGTGGTCGATCCGCTCGCTCAGCCAAACAAGAACGCGGCTCGCGTCCTCAGCGCCGGCCGGGTCACCGCATTCGTCGAGAACGCACGTGTAACCGCCGAGTGGAAACGCGACGTAGTGAAGGAAGGCCCGCGTACGCGAATGCATCGCCGGAACCATGAACCAGCGGTTGTCGACACGGACGCGCAATGGTGCGGGCGTCAACGTTGATGAGGCATCCGAAAGCGCCAATGCCCACGCCGGGCGCGCAAAGAACGTCGGCGCGGGATGTTCGCGATCGAACCGGCACCATTCGTCAACCGAAAGCTGCTCGATCATGAGGTCTTTCTCATCGCCACGAGCGGCTCGTCTTTCACGGGCTCACAAGCCGAAGCGAAGGTGTTGACAATGTTGGTGATGCACCGCTCGGTCGCGTACGTCTCCGCTACGTAACGGGCTGCGTCGGTTTGGGCCTCGAGTTCACCACGCTCGTGGCGATCGATTAAGTCCGCAACCGCGTGTTCGATCTCTTCGTACGAGCGAACTTGAACGGCGAACGGAAAGTCCTGAGTCCAGAGCACATAGCGGCCGAACGTCAGCGCCTCGAGCGCCATGAGCGAAAGTCCGTCGTGCTTTGTAAACCGGATGAGAACGGTCGATGCCTCGTAGACGGAGTCGAGTGACGTGCACCAGCCAAGACGCTGAACGTCGGCTTCGGGCGGCGCGTAAATTTCGCCGCCACCAACAACGAGAAACCGGACGTTGCGCTTGGAGAACGCGCGTATCAGGCGCTCGTACTCCTTGCGCCCATAGAACTCGCCGCGCGACGTTTTGGGCAGATAGATCAGCACCGTAAACCGCTTGGGTAACGGCGGCACCTCCCGTGCGCGCAGTCGCGGCGGCAGTGGCGCGAGCGTGGCTTCGATCCCGAGCTCGCGAAGTTCCGCAAGGGTCCAGTCCGCTTCGGCGAGATTGCGGACGTACGGAAGACGACAGAGCGTTCGTAGATGAGGATCTGCCCGCAATTTGTCGATGTCGCTGCCAACCCAATGAATGATCCGCGGTTTGCGCAGAACCCGATTCAAAAGGTGCAGACGCCGGTCACCGATCGGTGCTCCAATCGAATACCATACGTCGGCATTGAGCAGGTGAAGCATTGAGGCAAACAGCTCGATTCGCGCGCGCATGCGAATGATATGCGGAGACCAGTCCGAAGCGTGCAATTCAATTTGTTCCGCGATCTGCGCGGTAAACAGATGCAAGCCGGAGATGACGACCCGTCGCTGCAGCTCCGGTTCCATCTGACGACGCGGCGCCTCGGCGGCGTCGAGTACTTTCAGAAATCCCTTCGCCAATCGCTTGCGGCTAAACGTTTCGGAGGTGTACTTGTGTCCAGCCTCATTGAGCTCGAGCTTGCCATTGGAGTGCAGGTGGTACAGGTTTCGCAAGATTGACGTCGCATCGACGGTACGCGCCGCATGGTGCACGCACGGGAATTCGTAATTCCAAATTACGTGCCGGCCGCGCGCGAGCGCCTCGAGCACCAGCATCGACTTCCCGTCATGATCGGGAAGCCGCAAGATGACGCACGAATCGTCAATGCGTTGCGGCATGTCGTTCACATAGCCTAGGAACTCGACGTTGCTTGGTGCGACCGGGTTGCGACCGCCACGACCGACAACGCTAAACTGCACTTCCGGCAGCTCGCGCGCGATCGCGTAGACGAGGCGTTCCCCGTAGAACGCGCGGCGCGGTTCGGGGAGATACGTCAAGACGCGAAACGCCTTCGGAAACGGAGCGAGCTCCGGCACGGGATCGACCGCGGTGACGGGGACGTAGCTTGCTTCAACACCGAGATCGTGCAGTTCATCGACGAGCCATGGCCCGTCGCTCACATTGATCATGCCGCAACGCTTGATCACTTCGAACAAGTGCGGATCGCGGCGAGCGGTGAGCACGTCGGTTCCAGCCCAAATAACAATGACGGGAATGTTACATTTTTTCGCGATTTCAATGAGCCCGGCGTTGGGGGCGGGGCCGCCGAAGGAGATGATCGCGTCGGCCGCGCGCGCATCCCAGAACGCCCGCATCATCGAGACTCTCGTCGAAGGGTAGTACCGGAGATGCCACGACGTCGATTGCTCGTTGATCAAGTTCGCGAGAAATCGCCCGTAGTAGTTGAATCCTACAACGATAGCTTGGCGGCGCCCATCGCGCATTACGTGTTCTCCGCGAGTTGCTCTAGTTGTTGCGCAGTGATCGGACCCGAGAAAATCGACCGCACGACACCGTTGCGTACGACGACCGTCATCGGAATGACGTTCGCGCCGAGAACGGCGTTACTCGCGCGGTAGTAGTCGAGCACGATCGGGTAGTTCAAATGCTCGGCCTGAGCGTATGCCTCAACCGCGCTCGGCGGTTCGCCTTGATCGATGCCGATCATGGCGATGCCGCGCGCTTTCAATACGTTCGACACGTGCGACAGGGCCGGTGTCTCCTCGCGGCATGACGGACACCACGTCGTAAAGACGTTGTAGACGACGGTTCCGTGCGTATTGCGATCGATCGTATACGCTTGACCCGTCAGTGCCTGTAGCGCCATGGGCCGCAACGGCTCGCCCTCGCGCACCGGCCGCGGCTTGACTTCTAATCCGGCGATGCGCGCCACGCGGTGCAGTGAAGCGCGCCCGAGCGGCGTGATCAGCCCGAGAGCCCCGATGACGAGCACACAAAGAACAATCGACACGCGGACGCGCCGGGGGTTGGCTGATCCCATGCACTACTCGTACCAAACATCGCGGCATGCTTGACTGCCCTTGATTTCCCGCGAGGAGGTGGGCTTTTCGACGTTCGCTTGGGTGCCGGTCCGCCGTTGTGACGGCGAGCAGTCACCCTAAAAATAAACGATGAAGAGCCCGCTTTGCACTCCGGCTCGGAACCGAGGTCTTTGAGATGAACCGGACTCATTTCGCGCCGATGACCGGCGCAGCGATATTTCTCTTACTCACAGCAACGCTGGCCGCGTGCGGCGGCGGAGGCAACGGCGGTGGGGGCGGCACGCCGCCAACGACCAGCCCCACAACCGGGCCCACCGCGAGTCCGACGGCTCCGCCGACAGCGACACCGGTGCCGACGCCGACCCCGGCCGTCGCGGGCGTACTTCAGTTAAATGGGGCGGCTCTTGCAAACGGGAGGCTTGCGTATACGTGTGGCTGCTCCGCACAGGCTGGTGTCTCGACGACCAACGGAATGGGTAACTTTAGTATCACCGCCGTGGCGACCGCAAATCCCTTAACTCCATCGCCGACCTACACGGCCGTACCGGGACGCAACTACGTGGTGATCGGGTACGCGCCTACATCTTTTGCGCAGGTCTGGACGATGGTCTTCCTTGGAAAGACGCCGGCAACGAACCTCAATCTGAGCGGCAATTCCAACGGCGTATCGACCGACACGGCATCGGAAGCAGCAGCACTCTACATCTATTATGAAGCGGGACTGCTGCACAGCTCAGGCGATCAATCTTTCGATAACTTCAACTTTAATTCGATTCTTGCGTGGACACAGAGCATGCGTACGTCCGGCGGCAACAACCCGGCCGAGGTGCAGTTGTTCACGGACATCGTCAACCAAAGCAGCGGCGGGTTCAGCCTCTACCCATCGGTTCCGGCTTGGAATCCCGTGTCGGGTGCCTCGGCCAACGCGACGATCGTCACGGATCTCCACAACGTGGCGGGCTCCACCGACCGCTTGCTCCCCACCCCCTGTCCGGGGGGTGTCGGCAGTTGTACAGGCACACCAACCCCTTAATTCCCTCCCGTGGTGCTTTTTGGCCGCAGAAGATTGGGTCGGCTGGGTCACGGATAGCTCTGAATGGTCTCGTAGGATAGGAGATATGATGCGATACTCCAGCGTGGCGCTGCTGCTTGCGGTCGCGCTCGGAACACTCGGAACTGCGACAAATCCGAAAACCGTGATCCATCCCGGCGATCAGCTGAGTGTGCAGGTTTTCGGACAGCCGACACTTTCCCAGACTGTGACCGTGCTCCCGGACGGCAGCATTGAATATCCACTTATTGGCCGCGTTGCACTCGGCGGTGAAACGCTTGAGACGGCAACGCAAACGATGACAAGAAGCCTCGAGCGCTACGTGCGCCATCCGTACGTTACGGTCTTGGTGACACAACTCGGCCAGCCGTCGGTGCTGGTACTCGGCAACGTCAAAACACCCGGCAAATACCAACTTCGTTCCGATGCAAAAGTGACCGATGCGATCGCTGCGGCTGGCGGAATTGCCACCTCCAACGGCGATCTCCCGGACGCGCGCATATCGGATTCGAACGGTCAAATCAGCAATGTTTCGTTGCAGAAACTCTTGCATGATGGTGACACGGCACTCGATAAAAACGTCACCGAAGGTTCCGTGGTCTACGTACCCGGCCCAACGTTGATGACCGTCGTGGTCAGTGGAGCCGTCGATCATCCCGGTGACGTTCAAGTCGCCGAAGGCGATCGCGTGTCGGCCGCCGTTGCGCGCGCGGGTAATAGTACGAACGCGAACTCCGATCTGAACAACATTCGCGTGCTGCGAACGCTGCCGGACGGAAAACAAGAAACGTTCAACGTGAATCTCTATCAAGCACTCAAAGAGGGTAACTCCAGCGCGGATATCGCGCTGCAAAAGAATGACGAGATCTACGTTCCGCAAGCGAGAAAAAACTCAGACTTGGGAGCGAATCCCATTCTCTATCTGCTCAGCCGGTTGATCCCCTAGGAGAACCTAGTGCAATCCTTTCCCAACGCACCGACACCCGCGGCACTACCGGGCATCAGCGAACCGACGAACGAGCGCGAGCGCGAGCTCGGCTCGCTTTGGCGTACGCTGATTCGCCGGCGCGGTGCGATTCTTAAAATCTTTTTATTCTTCGTGGTTATTATGTTCGTTGGCACGCTCGTATGGCCGAAGTCGTATACAACCGACATCAAGGTCATCGCGGGTGACTCGAACGCGTCAGTCGGCACGGGCGGCGGCCCCGACAGCGAACTTCCGGTCTTAAACGCGTTGATGCTCGCAAACAGCAGCCAGTCGGCAGAGACGTACGCGGATCTGTTCACTGAGTCGCCGGTCGTGCAGCAAGTCATCAAGGAGAGAAATCTAAAGATCAGCAACCACGAGTTCCTCAAGCACGTCGTTGTGAAGCCGGTGACCAACACGAACATCATCGATGTATCGGTCACGTGGAGCGATCCGAAGACGTCCGCCGCGATCGCGAACGCATTTGGTACGGCGATCGTCGACCGGCAGCGCGAGTTGGTGGCTTCGCAGGCCCGCGAATCGCTTGCGTCACTCCAACAGGAACTCCCGCTGGCACAGGAGCGCATGACCGCAGCGCAAAACGCGCTCACGCAGTTCGAGGCGCAGAATCGCATCGCCGATATCGACACGCAGACCAAGACGACGATCAGCACGCTCGCCGATCTCGATACGAAGATCGGCCAGACGCAGGCCGATCGTTCGCAGGCGCAGGCCGAGCTGAGCTCGGCGCAAGGGCAGCTATCGAGCGTTCCGCCCACGATTACGGGCGAAACCAGCCTCTCCGAGAATCCGGTCGTCGGACAGTTGGAGCAACAACTCGCGCAAGTCGACGTGCAGTTGCGTCAAGCCGAGGAACAATATACCGATCAACATCCGACCGTCTTGTCGTTGAAGGCACAGAAACAGGAGCTGACGACCGCGATTGCGGCGCAGAAGCAAACGGTCATTTCGGGACGCAATCAGATCCCGAACCCCGTGTATCAGCAGCTGATGCAACAATCGACGACATATCGCTCGCAGGTGGCCGCCGACACGGCGCAGCTGACGGAACTCAATCGCCAACGTGCCGCGCTGACGCCGCAGTTGGCAACGTTACCCTCGCAGACGGCGAAATTGGCCGATCTCCAGCGCGAGGCGACGGCGACGCAAAACGTCTTTAATGCATTGCAGCAGAAGTACGTGAACTCGCAGGTCGCGGCGCAAACCGCGATCTCGGACGTCACGATCACGCAGCCGGCAAGTCCGAGCGACGCTCAGGTGCGCCCGAGCCTGCTGATCAATTTCGTCATCTCGCTCATCCTCGGTGCGGTGCTCGGATGCACGGGCGCGCTATTGCTGGATTACTTCGACAACAGCATTAAAGACGAACGCGAAGTGGAAGAAGAGCTCTCGCTTCCGCAGCTCGGCAGCATTCCGCTGGTGCAGTTGCGTAACGGCGAACCGATCGTGCCGTGGGTCAAGGCGCTTGCGCTTGAATCGTTCCTGCAGCTGGTGACGAACATCAAATACGCCTCCGACGAGCGGCTTCGTTCGCTCGCGGTCGTAAGTCCGATGCAGGGCGACGGTAAATCGACGATCGCGCTCAACATTGCGCTTGCACTGAATGAAATCGAGGGACCAGTGGTGCTGGTCGATGCCGATCTCCGGCGCCCGTCGCTGCACGCGAAAATGCGCCTATCGAATGAACGCGGCCTTTCCGACGTTTTGGTCGGCCAGGCGAGTCTCGATTCAGCCATTCAAGTTGATGAAAGGAGCGGGCTCGCCATTCTGACCTGTGGCACCGCGACGCCGAATCCGATCAAACTCCTCGAATCTCCGCGCTTCGATGAGCTGATCGAAGAGCTCCACGATCGCTATCAAACCGTCGTGTTCGACGGTGCGGCGCTCGTGGGGAACGTCGATTCTGCGGTGCTGGCACGTCGCGTCAGTGGAACCATTCTGGTTGTGTCACACGCGTCGACCGACTTGCGCGAAGCGAGCGGAGCGATGCGCCGTCTACAGCGTATGGGCGTGCGTAACGTACTTGGCTTCGTGCTGAACCGCATGGAACCACGTCGCGCCGACTACACGCCGTACGGCAACGACGCGCCACGGCTCTACTCTGACGAAGCACCTATCGTCGCGGCATCTCGTTGACAACGGCGGGATTCCCGACGATGTTCGATGCACCGGGACGGACGGTCGTCCACCTTATCGAACCACAGCACCTGTTCGTCCCGGCACTGATCGACGTCTTCAGCGAAGCCGGTTTGTTCGTCGACTTTGTCGGCGCGCAGATCGACCCTCGCCGCCTGCTCGACGATCAGCCCGACCTACTGTTCATCGACACCGATTATCTCGATGAACCCCTCGAGGGTATTCGCGTTGCGCATGTTTTGGTGCCGAAAGCTCAGATTTGCGTCTATTCAAGTGCGCACAGCGAGGCGATCACCCGCGCGTTCGTCGCCGCCGGCGCCGACGTCGTGCTGGAAAAGTCGGCAGACCGTCGTGCGATCGTGCAAGGGCTCCGCGAGGTCGAGCGCCGCCGCCGCGAACGGCATTCGCGAAACTCCTAGCCGAGGGGCGGCCGGGGAGAGCGCGGAAATGGATGCGCTCGCATGACCGCACCATCCCGAGACACCACCGAACTTCCCAAAGCCTACGACCCGAAAGCTGTTGAGCCGAGGCTCTACGAGCGTTGGGAACGCAGCGGCTTCTTTCACGAAGAACCCGATCCCGCGCGTCCGCCGTTTATCATTTGCATGCCGCCGCCCAATGTTACGGGGCGCGCGCACCTGGGGCATGGCTCGACGTACACGCCGCAGGACGTGTTGACGCGCTATCACCGCATGCTGGGCGACAACGCCGACTGGCTTCCCGGCCTCGACCACGCGGCCATCGCCACTGAAGCCGTGCTCGTGCGCGAACTGGCGAAAGAGGGTCAAACGCGCGAATCGCTCGGCCGCGAAGCCTACCTCGAACGCGCGTGGGAATGGGCGCGCACCTACGGTGGAACGATCGATCAACAGTTCCGCACGCTCGGGTTCGGTCCGGATTGGCAGCGCGAGCGCTTTACGATGGACGATGGTCTGTCGGCTGCGGTTCGACGCGTGTTCGTCACCTTATATCGCGAGGGCTTGATCTATCGCGGTAAGCGACTCATCAATTGGGATCCGAAAGGCCAAACGACGGTCTCCGATGCGGAGGTCGACCACGTCGAGCGTGACGCGATGTTGTGGACGGTGTTCTACCCGTTCGACAAATCCGCACGCGAGCCAAAGGATGGTGCCGGCATCGAGGTCGCGACGACGCGCCCCGAAACGATGTTGGGCGACGTAGCAATTGCGGTCCATCCCGAGGGCAAACACGCGCATCTGATCGGCCGGAAAGTCTGGCTGCCTCCGCTCTTTGCCTATGAGATTCCAATCATCGGCGATAGCGCCGTAGATCCCGAGTTTGGGACCGGCGCCGTGAAAGTCACGCCTGCGCACGATCCGACCGACTACGAAATCGGCCAACGACACGAACTCGACATGCCGTCGATCCTCGATCTCAGCGCACGCGTTACCGGCGTTGAGCGGAACGTCGGCCCGTATGAGGGCCTCGACCGTTACGAAGCACGTAAACGGATCGTTGCCGATCTACGCGATGCGGGACTGCTCGTAAAAGAAGAACCGTACCGTCAC
>Ga0213872_10002760_pt1 | contig 10073 bp, 11 predicted proteins | sample VelepicomBERX_R2_FD_160071 | JGI IMG/M metagenome (GOLD analysis project Ga0213872, IMG submission 160071) | Rhizosphere microbial communities from Vellozia epidendroides in rupestrian grasslands, the National Park of Serra do Cipo, Brazil - RX_R2 | ecosystem: Host-associated > Plants > Roots >... | reverse complement strand
CGCAGGGCAAGGGCTATTACAGCTTCGACCATCAGGGCGTGCATTTCATCGCCCTGATCAATGTCATGGAATTCCAGGCCGGCGGGCAGGGGCGCCTGGGGCCGGAGCAGCTCGAATGGCTGGAGGACGATCTCAAGGGCCGCTCGGCCAGCCAGCCGATCATCATCTTCACCCATATTCCGCTGTGGTCGCTCTATGAGGCCTGGGGCTGGAGCACCCAGGATTGGCCGCAGGCCCTGTCCTACCTCAAGCGCTTCGGCTCGGTGACGGTGCTGAACGGCCATATCCATCAGGTCGTGCAGAAGGTCGAAGGCAAGGTCAGCCATTATTCCGCCGCCGCGACCTCCTATCCGCAGCCGGCGCCCGGCCATGCGGACGGTCCCGGTCCGCTGACCGTTCCCGCCGAGCAGCTGCGCTCGGTCCTGGGAATCCGGCGCATCGAGAGCCGGCCGCTGCAGGATCTCACGGTCAAGGATGGCGCGCTGGCATGAGGTATTTTCTTTTCCTGGCGGCCCTGCTGCTGTCTCCGCTGGCGATCGCCATCGCGCAGCCGGCCGCTCCGACGGTCGATGTGCTGATCGAGCATTTCGCCTTCACCCCGCAGACCATCACGGTGAAGGTCGGCACCAAGGTGACTTGGGTCAACAAGGACATCGAACCCCACACCGTGGTGAGCAACGACCAGAAGTTCCAATCGGAGGCGCTCGACACCAATGAGAGCTTCTCGATGACTTTCGACAAGCCGGGGACCTATGGCTATTTCTGTTCCATACACCCGCATATGACGGGGACGGTAACGGTCATTCCCTAGGTCAGGCGGTCACGCTGGGAACGAACATGTAGCCTTCGCTGCGGATGGTGCGGATCAATTCCGCGCCATCCACGCTGTCGGCCAGCTTGCGGCGCAGGCGGCTGATCTGCACGTCGATGGCGCGGTCGTAGAATTCGGTGTCCTGGCCGCGGGCGAAATCGAGCAGCTGGTCCCGGGTGAGCACCCGGCGCGGATGTTCGATGAAGGCCCGCAGCAGGCGGAATTCCCCATCCGACAGCGTGATCAGCTTGCCCGATGGATCGTGCAGGGTGCGTGCCGGCACGTCGAAGCTCCAGCCGGCGAAGCGGACCATGCCCGGCGCGGTCTCGCTGGTTTCCGCTGTCGTGGTCCGGGCATTGCGCCGCAGCACCGTGCGGATGCGGGCCAGCAATTCGCGCGGATTGCAGGGTTTCGACAGATAATCCTCGGCCCCCATCTCCAGCCCGACGATGCGGTCGATGTCGGTGCCGACCGCCGACAGCATGATCACCGGCGGTCCGTCATCCTTCTGCAGGCGGCGCAGGGCGGACAGGCCGTCCTCGTGCGGCATCATGACGTCGAGCACGATCACGTCGTAGCGGTTCTGGTCCAGCATCCGGCGCATCTCGATCGGGTCTTTCGCCGTGTCGGTGCGAAAGCCGTGCTTATCGAGAAAGGATGAGATCAGCGACCGGAGGCCGGGATCATCATCGACGATCAGGATGCGGGTGGCGAGGTCCATGCGGAGAAGTGTGGCGGTCATCCCTGTTTGTTACCAGACCAAAATGCCCGGGATTTTTCAGCTTTGTTGCCGAGTTGCTACAAAGCCGACACAGGCCGCAATTCGCCGGCAACGGGGGGCGGTCATAGTGCCGCCATGTCATTCGTCCGGAGATCGATCATGCGGCACCTCGACCGCTTCCGCCTGCGCCTCACCACCCTGCTGGTGATGCTGCCGCGCACCGCGTTCGCGCAGAATCCCTATTCCGGCGGAGGGGATATCGCGGTGGGTCTGATTTTGGCCTGCATCGCCCTGCTTTCCAGCCGGCGGCTGGCCAGATCCGTGTCCGGGGTGGTTATGGCTAGGCTGGCCATAACCGTCCCGGGCGGCAGCGCGCGGTCGGGCGCGTTGCAAGCCGCGGCGGGAAGGGTGCCCCACGCTCGCCCCGCCGCGGCTTCGGCTGTATCACGCGCGGCATCCGCCGGCACTGACGGGCGAAAGGCCGGGAATCTGGCCGCCCGCCGCCGATCCTGATATGAGTCGGGGGCCATGGGATTTTCGAATCGCCCGGGGGCTTTGCGCGGCCCGCCTCTCGTCCTGCAGATCCTTCTGCTTCTGCTGGGAGGATTGGTGGTCGCCCAGGCGGTGACCCTGGCGCTGACCCTGATCCTGCCGCCGGCCCCGGCCCAGCAGCATCAATTGACTGCGGTGGCGGCGGCCTTGCGAGGCCAGCCGATCGAAGAGAACCGCCCGGACCGTCTGGTCCGCAAACTCCAGGCCGATCCGCCCGACATCAGCGGGCCGAGCTGGCTGGTATCCGACCATTCCCAGCGCGAATTGGCGGCCCTGCTCGACGCCGATGCCGCCACTGTGCGGCTCGCCTTCTATACGCCGCTGCCCTTCGCCGGCACGGCGGCGCCGCGTCCGGCCCGCATCAGCAGCCGCGGCGTGGACCGTTCGCCCTATCTGCAATTCGCCTCGTACGATCCCGGCCAGGCCAGGACACACCAGCAGGGTGCCGCCGCGGCGCCGGGCACGACACTGACGCCGGTCCAGCCCCTGAGCGGCGTGACCGGCGCTCAGGGCAATGGCCTTGCCTACCAGCAATCCCCGATCGGTACGCTGACACCGGTTGGTCCGATCACGCCCGGCGCGCCGGTCACCACCGTCGGTCCGCTCACCCCCGGCGGCACGCTGTCCTCGACCGGAACGCTGGCGCCCAGCGGCTCCTTCAGCCGCCCGTCGCCGTCCGGCGGCGCCGCCGTGCCGTGGGCGATCGAGTCACCCAGCCGTGGTTCCGGCTCTCTGTTCGGTCCGTCTTTGGGCGACCGCGGCAGCGACATACGGGCCGCCGCGCCGACGGCGCGCGAAGCCCCCGACTCGATGGGGCCGCCCGCTTCGGCCCGGCCCGAGACCGTCGAGGCGCCGGTCCCCGTGCCGATGGTGAAACCGAAAGCCCCGGCGCCGGCTCAGGTCCGAATCCCGGCCACCCCTTCGCTTCAGGCCGAACGCAAGGCGGCGCCGGTGACCCCCGTCCGCACGCCTCAGCGCGGCCTGTTCGGCCTGGCGCCGGCGCCCTTCGTCGAGGGTGATTTCGTCGCCGCCTGGCGGATGCCGAACGGCCAATGGTCCATCGTCCAGCCGGCGCCAGAGCCGTTTCCCAACAGCTGGCAGCGCCGCGTGCTGATCTGGTTCGCCGTCTCCTTCGCCCTGACCGCGCCGTTCGGCTGGCTGTTCGCCCGGCGCATCGTCAAACCGCTGTCGGGCTTCGTCGAAGCGGCCGAGCTGCTGGGCCGGGACCCTTCGGCGGTGGTGCGCGGGCTCGACGGTCCGGCGGAAGTCGGCCGTGCCGCGCGCGCCTTCAACCGCATGCAGAGCCGGCTGAAAAGCTTCGTCGACGACCGCACGGCGATGGTCGGCGCCATCAGCCACGATCTCCGCACGCCGCTGACCCGTTTGCGCTTCCGCATCGAGGATGTCGACAGCGAGGCGATGCGCGAAGGCATGATCGGCGAGGTCGAGGAGATGGAGCAGATGATCACCTCGGTGCTCGCCTTCATCCGCGACGCGTCGACCCCGGGTGTGCGCGAGCGGCTGGATCTGCGCACCATCCTCGACGAGGTGGTGCGCAACATCACCATGGTCGGCGGCGATGTACGGGTCGAAGCGGCGCAGCCGGCGCCGGTCGAGGTCGATATTCTCGGTATCCGCCGGCTGGTGACCAATCTGGTCGAGAATGCGGTGAAATATGGCGAGCGGGCCCGCATCCGCCTGCGCATCGACCAGGATTGCGCCATCGCCGAAGTCGCCGATGACGGTCCCGGCGTGCCGGAAGAGGAACTGGAGCGGGTGTTCGAGCCTTTCTATCGCGCCACCAACGCCGCCGGCAAACAGGGCAACGGGCTCGGTCTGGCGGTGTGCCGCTCGATCGCCCGCGCCCATGGCGGGGATGTGCGCCTGCTGCGCGGCGAGGGCGGCTTCGTCGCCCAGCTGCGCATTCCGCTTTACGACGCCGCCTGAGCCGCCAACCGCGCCGTTATTTCCGCGGCGCAGGCGGCGGCCTGCCGCCTTATGTCGGGCACGGCGATACATTCCCAGAAGGTGCCGCGCACCATCGGCCCCAGCGCCCACAGGCCGGCAACCGGGGCGCCGTTCGCGCCGCGCACCGCCAGGGCGGCATCGACATCCAGCCCGATCCCGAGCGGATCGAGCCGGGCCAGTCCCCGCGCCATCAGCCGGTCGACCAGGCCGGGGCGTATTTCGCCCATTCCGGTCAGTCCCACCGCATCGACGACGCGCTGGCACAGCAGGTCGCGCGACCCATTCGGACCGGTCCAGCGCACCCGCAGGCCCTCGGCTTCCGCTGCGATCCCCGACAGGCGGCCGCTTTCGATCGTCAGGCCGCCGGTCCGTATGTCGTCCAGGATCCTGCGCTCCACCGGCGGCGCCATGCGATGGCGGTGAATATCCCACCAGCGGCGGGCATGGCGCAGGAAGCGCCGCCGTTCATCGAGGGCCCAGCCTTGCCAGATCTCCGCGGTGATCGGGCGGATGGAATCGATCACGGCGCGCCAGTCCACGCCCTGCCGGCGGGCCAATGCGGCTTCGCGGCGCAGGCGCCGCATGAGCCCGAGCACGGTAGAGCGTTCCCCGGCGCCGATGTCCGGCATCGGCCAAGGCGGCGAAGCCCGGTGCGCCTGGGGCAGCGCACCCCGCCGCGACAGGGCGGTGATCGGGCCGGTAAAGCCTGTCTCGCGCAATGTCAGCACGATGTCGACCATGGTCAGGGCGGTGCCGCGGATCAGGATCGGCTGTGCCGGATCGAGGCCGGTCAGCCACTCGGCGTCCCACGGATCGGTGACGTGCCGGCGGTCGGCCGCAGGAAGCGGCGTGACATGGCCGGTGGCGAAAATCACCGCGCCCGCAGAATGCTCGCGGCCGGCGGAGTCGGTCAGGGTGAAGCCCTCTCCGCTGCGGCGGCAATCGATGATCTCGGCCGGAATGCGGAGGGCTCCGGCGCCACCCTCGGCCTCGACCGTATGACACAGATAGCGCGCATAGAGCTGGCGCGAGGCGAAAACGCCGGCCTCGGTGTCGTGGCGGTCGCCCGGTTCGCCGGGATCCGAGGCCAGCCAGCGCTCGAAATGTCCGGGATCGTCGGGAAAGGCGCTCATGTTCGAGGCGCGGACATTGAGCAGGTGGCAGGGGCTGGCGGTGGCGTAGGCCAGGCCAGGGCCGACGCGCCCGCTGCGCTCGAACAGCATCACCGGCCGTCCGCCGTCCAGCAGGCGCGCGAGATGCAGCGCGGTCACGGCCCCGCTGAATCCGCCGCCCACCACCGCGATCGGTAGAGTGCTCATGCCGGGACTCCCGCTTCGGCGTAGCGGGTGCGGCAGACGGTGGCGAAGCGCGCGCCATAGATATGGATCGACAAAGCCAGCTCGTCTCCGTCGGCGCCGACCCGATGGATGTCTCCCTCATCCGGCAGGCACCAGGCGCAGGTCCCGCTGGCCAGCCGCTTGCTGCCCTGGGCGACCGGATGGCCGTTCTCCAGGCTGTAGGAGGTTTCCCGCAGCGCTCCGGCGGCGACGCCGATCACGCCCCAGCCGGTATGGTCGTGGATCGGCGTATATTGTCCCGGCGACCAGACGAAGCAGCCGATAGAGAAGGCGCCGTCATGATCTTCGTGCAGCAGCGAGCGCCGGTAGCCGTTCGGGTCCGGGCGGCGCAGTTCCTCGGGTAGCCGATGCGCCTGCGCCAGAAAGGCCGGCAGCAGCAGGGCGATTTCGCGGCACAGGACGGCACTGTCCGCGGTCCGTCTCAGGAGGGTGGAGATGTTGTCCGACAGGGCGGGAACCATGTGCGCCTCCATTATTCCATTTAGTCTACCTAAATTATAAACTAATACGGTGGCAAGAGAAAAACCGGGCGCGGTTTTCCAGGGGGCGCGAATTCTCTGCGGATCGCTCAACGAAAACAAAGCGATGCGGCTCGCCGCGGGGCAGGGTATAGTCGTTAAATCCGTAACAGAGGTCCCGCATGCCCGCCGCCGGATTTCCGCCTAACGAGCGAGAGCGCCTGGAAGCGCTGCGCAGCTTCGAAATCCTCGATACTCAGGCAGAAGAAGCCTTCGACCGTTTCACCCGGATCGCCGCCGGCGTGATCGGTGCGCCGATCGCGCTGGTCAGCCTGGTCGACGAGGCGCGGCAATGGTTCAAGTCGCGTCATGGCCTCGGTGCCGAGGAGACGACGCGGGACTTGGCATTTTGCGCCCACGCCATTCTCAAGGACGAGATCCTGGTGGTCGACGACGCCACCAAGGATCCCCGCTTCCTCGACAATCCGCTGGTGACCGGCGCCCCCGACATCCGCTTCTATGCCGGCGCCCCCCTGAAGACGCGCGACGATTTCAACATCGGCACGCTGTGCGTCATCGACCAGCAGCCACGCGCCGGGCTGACCGAGGCGCAGCGCCAATTGCTGTCCGACCTGGCCGACGCGGTGGTCAACCAGCTCTATCTGCACAAGACCACTTCGGACCTTCACCGGGCGCAGCTGGCCCAGGCGCAGCTGGGCGCCATCATCGAATATTGCGGCGATGCGGTGATCGGTCATTCCATCGACGGCACCATCACCAGCTGGAATTCCGGCGCCCAGTGCCTGTTCGGCTATGAGCCCGACGAGGCCGCCGGTCAGCCGGCCACCTTGCTGCTGCCCCCATCCCTGGGCGATGAATGGCGCTCGCTGGTCGACCGCATCACCCATGGCGAGGCGATCGAGCAGTTCGAAACCCTGCGCCTGGCCAAGGACGGATCGCCGGTCGAGGTTTCGGTCTCACTGTCGCCGATCCGCGACAGGAGCGGGGTGCTGACCGGCTTTTCCGCCATCGCCCGCGACATCAGCCAGCGCCGCCAGATCGAGAAGGCCAAGGCCGAGTTCGTCTCCACCGTCAGCCACGAGCTGCGCACGCCGCTGACCTCGATCAAGGGCTCGCTCGGGCTGGTGCAGTCCGGCGTGTTCGGCGAACTGCCCGAAGTGTTCAAGCCGATGGTCGACATCGCCTATAGCAACAGCGACCGTCTGGTGCGGCTGATCAACGACCTGCTGGATATCGAAAAGATGGACGCCGGCAAGATGGAGTTCCATCTGGCGCAGGTCGATCTGCCGGCGCTGCTGCGCCAGTCGGTCAGCGAGAATGCCGGCTACGCCACCACCCACAAGGTCCGCTTCGAGACCATCGAGCCTTTGCCTGCCGTCACCCTGACCGCGGACAAGGACCGGCTGCTGCAGGTGATGGCCAATCTGCTGTCCAATGCGGCGAAATTCTCGCCGCCCGATAGCGCGGTCGAGGTGCGGCTGGAACGGGGCGACGGCAGGGTCCGGGTGTCGGTCACCGACCATGGCCCGGGCATTCCGGAGAGCTTCCAATCGAAGATCTTTCAGAAATTCTCCCAGGCCGACACGCCCGAAACCCTGCAGAAGGGCGGCACCGGGCTGGGGCTCAACATCTGCCGCGCCATCGTCGAGCGGCATGGCGGGTCGATCGATTTCAAGACGGAGCAGGGTGTGGGTACGAGTTTCTACTTCGATCTGCCGGAGGGCCAAGGGTGAAGAAGCTTGAGCGCATTCTCCATGTCGAGGATGCCGACGACATCCGCAAGATCGTCGAGGTGATCCTGGTGCGGATGGGCAATTACACCGTGCTGCAATGCGCGTCGGGGCAGGAGGCCGAGGAGAAGGCCGCCGGTTTCGCCCCGGACCTGATCCTGCTCGACGTGATCATGCCCGGCCAGGACGGACCCGAGACGCTGAGGGCGCTGCGCGCCCAGGAGGGCCTGCGCGATACGCCGGTGGTGTTCATGACCGCCAAGGTGCAGAGCAGCGAGATCGAGATGCTGAAGGGGCTGGGCGCCATCGACGTGCTGGCCAAGCCCTTCGACCCCTCCAGCCTGTGCGGCCAGATCGAAGCGATCTGGGCCAAGGCCGGACAGTAATGGACCGTATCGAGGCGATGACGGTCTTCATCGCCGCCCTCGACGAGGGCAGCCTGGCGGGGGCCGGGCGCCGTCTCGGCAAATCGCCGGCGGCGGTCAGCCGGGCCATCGCCTTCCTGGAAAATCATGTCGGGACGGAGCTGCTGCACCGGACCACCCGCACTCTCAAGCTGAGCGAGGCGGGCGAGCGCTATGCCGCCGCCTGCCGCCGCGTGCTGGCCGATCTGCTGGAGGCCGATCTGTCGGCGGCCGGCGAGAAAGCCGCGCCGCGTGGAACCCTGACCATCACCGCGCCGCCGATCAGCGGCGAGGAAATCCTGCGCCCGGTGGTGGATGCGTACATCGAGGCCTTCCCGACCGTGTCGGTCAATCTCGTGCTGCTGGACCGTCACGTCAATCTGGTCGAGGAAGGCTTCGACGTCGCGCTGCGGGTCGGCGAGCTGCCGGACTCTTCGCTGGTGGCGGTCAAGGTCGGCGAGGGTGTGAAGCGGGTGGTGGTGGCATCGCCGCGCTATTTGAAAAGCAATCCCGAGATCCGCGAACCAGCCGATCTGTCGGGCCATCGCATCGTCAGCCTGGCGAGCCATGGTATCGAATCCTGGGTCTTTCCGCCGGTCAAAGGCGGCTCGGTTCCCCGGTCCGTGCATTTCAAGCCGAGACTGACGGTCAACAGCGTCCGGGCGGCGCTGGCCTCTGCGGCCGAGGGCAACGGCGTGACGCGGCTTTACACCTATCATGTCGCCGAGCGCGTGAGGGATGGGTCTTTGAAGATCATTTTGCGGGATTGCGAGCAGGCGGCGATGCCGGTTCATCTGATCGTGCCGCAGGGGCGCCTGTCGGTGCCCAAGGTGCGCAGCTTCGTGGATTTCGCCGCGCCCCGCCTGCGCGCCGCTTTCGCCCGTCTGTCGGCGGAAGCGGTCGCGCTGGCGGATGAAAGCTAGGCTTTCTTCGCTTTCTGTCGCCGGTATTCCGGCACGGGCAAGCCACCCCAGCCCCAATTGTCCAATTCGACCTCCTCGATGACCACGAAGGTCGAGTCCAGCGGCTTGTTCAGCACCTTGAGCATCAGGTCGCTGGCGCCGGCGATCAGGGCCGCCTTTTCTTCGGCGGTGGCGCGGTCACGGCCGGGGCCGGACCCTTCGCGGGTGATCTGGATGGTAACGACGGGCATGGCTTTACTCCCTCGGGCTCAGGTTAATGACCGGCGCTCTGGCCGCCATCGACATGCAGGATCTCGCCGGTGACGAAGCCGGCCGTTTCCAGATAGAGCACCGCGTCGACGATATCCTTCATCTCGCCCATATGTCCGACCGGATGCAGCTTGCCCAGGAACTCATGGGTTTCCGGCGCATGCATCGGGCTCTTGATGATGCCCGGCGAGACCGCGTTGACGCGGATGCCGCGCTGGGCGTACTCGATCGCCAGGGCCTTGGTGACCGAATTCAGGCCGCCCTTGGTCAGGTTGGCGAGGCCGGTCGGAACCGCCGAGATGGCGTGATCGATCAGGCTGGTGGTGATGCTGACCACATGGCCATGGCCGGTCTTCAGCATTTCGGCGAGGGCGCGCTGGGTGATGTGGAAGAAACCGGCCAGGTTGGTCGAAACCTTGGCGTTGAAATCTTCCTCGCTATATTCGTGGAACGGCTTGGCGATGAAGATGCCGGCATTGTTGACCAGCGTGTCGACGCGGCCGAAGCGCTGCAGGGCGGTCTGGATCACCTTCTCCGCGGTGGCGGCCTTGCCGATGTCGCCGGCAACCGCGATCACGTCCGGGTCGGAACCCTGCTCGATCGAACGCGAGGTGGCGACCACGCGGTAGTCACGGTCGCGATAGGCCTTGACCAGAGCGGCGCCGATACCCTGCGACGCGCCGGTGATGATGGCGACTTTCTTGTCCTTGCTCATAATGACATCCTTCGGAGATAAACCGGCTCGTTACCGGCGTTCAGAAGGTATGATCATTCGCGCTTCGGCAGAATTGCCGCTATACGGCCGACACTGTTCCTCTGTGCGGAATAATAAGATGAAAAAGCGACGGATTCCGCCGCGTCAGCCGTTTCACAACGAA
>Ga0213872_10002759_pt1 | contig 10073 bp, 7 predicted proteins | sample VelepicomBERX_R2_FD_160071 | JGI IMG/M metagenome (GOLD analysis project Ga0213872, IMG submission 160071) | Rhizosphere microbial communities from Vellozia epidendroides in rupestrian grasslands, the National Park of Serra do Cipo, Brazil - RX_R2 | ecosystem: Host-associated > Plants > Roots >... | reverse complement strand
CGCAAGGGAGGATGGGTTGCACTGTTGCTATCGACCTCAGTCGCCGCGGTGACGGTCTTTCTGGCTAGCGGCGCGGCACTACATCATCCGCCACCGGTGAAGCCCGCAGTTGCATCGCCAAGCTGGTAGCTGATCGAGAAAGGAAAAAAACAGGCTGGGCGAAGCAATGGCTTGCCCAGCCTGTTTTCATGCGGCAGAACCTGCTAGCGGCTACCCGCCGTCGCCAATCGCCACACTACCTTGCATAGTGCATCGACTTCATCGCAGGTGTTGTAGAAAGCCAGCGACGGCCTTACCGTTGCCTCCAGGCCAAAACGGCGCAAGATGGGTTGTGCACAATGGTGGCCACTGCGCACAGCGATGCCCTCGCGGTTGAGCGCCTCGCCGACTTCTTCCGTGCGGTAGCCCTTGAGCACGAAGGACAACACGCTGGCCTTCTCCCGCGCCGTGCCGATCAGGCGCAAGCCCGGTATCACCGACATGCGCAGCGTGGCGTAGTCGAGCAGATCGTGCTCGTAGCGGGCGATGTTCTCTAAGCCAATGCGCTCGATATAGTCAAGTGCGGCGCCCAGGCCAACCGCGTCCGCGATATTGCCAGTGCCGGCCTCGAAACGCGCCGGCGGCGGCTGGTACAACGTCCGCTCGAAAGTGACGTCGGCAATCATATTGCCGCCGCCTTGCCAGGGAGGCATGTTTTCAAGCAGCGCCCGCTTGCCGTAGACCACACCGATGCCGGTCGGCGCGAATATCTTGTGCCCGGAGAACACAAAGAAATCCGCATCCAAGGCCTGCACATTGACGCGCATATGCGACACCGACTGCGCGCCGTCGACCAGCGCCTTCGCACCCACGCTATGGGCAAGTGCGACGATGTCGGCAATCGGCGTAACTGTGCCCAAGGCGTTGGAGACCTGCGTGACCGCCACCAGCTTGGTACGGTCGTTGAGCAGCTTGCGGTATTCGTCGAGCAAGATCTGGCCGCTGTCGTCGACCGGAATCACGCGGATGCGCGCGCCCTTCTCGGCCGCCAGTTGCTGCCACGGCACGATATTGGCGTGGTGTTCCAGGTGCGACACGACGATCTCGTCGCCAGCGCCGATATGCTGCGCCCCCCAGGTCTTGGCCACCAGGTTGATCGCTTCCGTCGCGCCGCGAACGAAGATGATCTCTTCGCTCGACGATGCCCCAAGAAAGCGTGCCACTTTGTCGCGTGCGCCCTCGTAGGCATCCGTGGCCCGCGCCGCCAGCTCATGCGCGGCACGGTGGATGTTGGAGTTCTCATGCGCGTAGAAGTAGGCCAGCCGGTCGATGACCGCCTGCGGCTTCTGCGTGGTGGCGGCATTGTCCAGCCAGATCAGCTGGCGGCCGTTGACGCGCTCCTGCAGGATGGGAAAGTCCCGGCGGACGGCGCTGACGTCAAACTGAGGATGCGCGCTGACTTGCGGCGCCAGCTCGCGCTGGTCGGGACGGCGCGGTTCGGCAAAGTAGAACCAGTTGCCGGAATCCGCCGAGCCGGACGAAGGTGCCGTCGGCGCCGGAGCCCGATCTTCGACTAGCAAGGCACGCAGCGCATCCTCGCCGGGCAAGCCGAAGCTGCGCGCCGAGACGCGGTCTTCCGCCGGCAGATTTGGGCTACCCGCCGGTGCCGATTGCAGCGCACTCGCTTCGCCCAGGAAGTAGTAGGGCGTGGAGGGCACGCCGGCCGGCGCGGCATCGCTGACCAAATGCGGGGCCGCGATGCTGGGCAGGCTGGCGGCATAGGCCTCCGGTACGCCTTGGGCAACGCCGCCGGTATTGCCCAGCGAAGCGGGTGCCGATTGCGCCAGGTTGTCTGGCACGCCCGAGGGCGTAACGGCATTGGGCAGGATGGATGGCACGTTACCTGCCAACGACACACCGTGTTGCGGCGAGGCGGGTGGCTCCGCCAAGTCGCTCTGCCGGCTCGGCAACATCGCCAGCACTTGGTTCGCCATCGCCTCAAGCGCGCGCTCGTCCGGCAGCCAGGTCGTGGTGCTCGGCCCACCGCCGATGGGGTTACTTGTAGGTATCTGGGTAGTCATGGAACTTGCCGATCTCCACGTCATCGAGCACTGCGAGCGCATCGTCGGTCAGCACGGCCAAGGAGCAGTACAGCGAGATGAGATAGGACGCAATGGCGTTGCGGTTGATGCCCATGAAACGCACCGATAGGCCCGGGCTTTGCTCACCTGCCAGGCCGGGCTGGAACAGGCCTACCACGCCTTGGCGCTTCTCGCCCGTGCGCAGCAGCAGAATCTTGGTCTTGCCGTCCGCAACCGGCACCTTGTCCGAGGGAATCAGCGGAATGCCGCGCCAAGTAAGGAACTGCGAGCCGAACAAGCTTACGGTCGGTGGTGGAACGCCCCGGCGCGTACATTCGCGGCCGAACGCGGCAATGGCCAGCGGGTGGGTCAGGAAGAAGGCGGGTTCCTTCCATACTTTGGTAATCAGCTCATCCAGGTCGTCCGGCGTGGGTGCGCCCGTGAGCGTGGACAGGCGTTGTTCGTCGGCAACGTTGGCCAAGAGGCCGTAGTCCGGATTGTTGATGAGTTCGCTTTCCTGGCGTTCCTTGATCGTCTCGATCGTCAGGCGCAGCTGTTCCTTGATCTGGTCGTGCGGGCTGCTGTAGAGGTCCGACACGCGCGTATGCACGTCCAACACCGTCGTGACGGAGTTGAGGTTGTATTCGCGTGGATTTTCCTCGTAATCGACAAAGGTCGTCGGCAGTTCCGACTCGTCGCGCTGGCTGCACGAGACGAGGACGTCCTGGGGGTTCTTGACCTGGTTGACGCGATAGATACCTGCTTCCACCGGTAGCCATTGCAGCAAATGCACCAGCCAGCGCGGGGAGATAGTCGAAAGCTGCGGTACCGTCTTTGTCGAATTGGCAAGCTGCCGTGCGGCGGCATCGCCAAGCGCCAACTGTGAATCCTGATGTTTTGCCATGTCTGCGTTCCTGGTTTACGGTTCTGGGATAGTTGCCCTGCTTTGACACGACCGCCGACGCTTACGCCCCGCCAGCGACCTCCTGATGAGACTTCGCCTGCGTCACGACGCTACCCGGCGCCACGCTACGCGTCAACCACACGTTGCCGCCGATCACGGAGCCACGGCCAATGGTGATGCGGCCAAGAATGGTGGCGCCCGCGTAGATGACCACATCGTCTTCCACGATCGGATGGCGTGGCTGCCCGCGCTCCAGCACGCCCTGCTCGTCTACCTCGAAGCGCTTTGCGCCGAGGGTGACCGCCTGGTAGAGGCGCACGCGTTTACCGATAATGGCGGTCTCGCCGATTACCACGCCGGTGCCATGGTCGATGAAGAAACCTGGGCCGATCTGAGCCCCGGGGTGGATGTCGATGCCCGTTTCCGCATGGGCCTGCTCGGCAACGAGTCGTGCGAGCAAGGGCAGCCCCAGCTTGTAAAGCTCATGAGCCAGGCGATGATGGATGATGGCGAATACGCCGGGATAGCAGATGAGGACCTCGTCGACGCTGCGCGCTGCCGGGTCGCCGTCGTAGGCTGCGACAACGTCCGCATCGAGCGTCGCCCGTACTTGCGCCAGGTCGGCCGCAAACTGGCGTACCAGCTCGGCCGCCTTGGCATCGATGCCTGTTACTTCGCCACCATGACGGGCGAAGTGGCGCAATTCAAGCCTTACCTGCTGGTAGAGAGAGTTGAGTGCCTGATCGAGTGTGTGGCCGACGAAATAGTCCTCGGTCTCCTGGCGCAAATCGGGTGGCCCAAGGCGCATGGGAAACAAGGCCGCACGCAAACCTGCCAACACGTCGCGCAATGCTTCCTGCGAGGGTAGCTCCCGACCGCCAACGGAACGATGACGTTGCTGGCTGTCACGCCAGCCACTTCGCACCTGCTTCAGGCTTGCCACCACCTCGGCCAACTGCCAGTCCGGCGCAACATTCGGCTCTCTTGAGTCTACCCAAGCACTTTCGCCCACCTCCGGCACTCCATCACTGTTTATCGCCATAGGGAATAACCATAGATCAAAATGGATTTGATGGCTAGTGCGTCACTATGTCATTGCCATGTGACTCATTGATGTTACTAACATGACAACGCCGGGCGGCGAGCCCGGCGTTGGAGAAAAACTAGTTCAGTCCTGGGTCCAGGGCAGGCCGGCGTGGCGCCAGCCGCCCAATTCACCGCGTTGCTGACGGTCGTTTATCTCGCCCTCAAAGCCTTCCAACACGTTGAAGGCTGCGGTGAATCCCGCCTTTGTCGCCGCTTCCGCTGCCAGCGCAGAACGCTTGCCGCTACGGCATAGCAGTAGCACGGGCCGGTCCTTGGCGACCTTGGCCTCGAGCTCTTTGACAAAGCGCGGGTTGCGCGTCAAGGCTGTGCCGCTGGCCCATGCCACGTGCAGCGTGCCAGGGACCAGGCCGACAAACTTGCGCTCTTCGCCCGAGCGTACGTCGACCAATTGCGCCGCACCGCTCTGAAACAGTGCCCATGCGTCACGTGGCGTGATGCTGCCGGCAAAGGGAACACCGTCAGTCTCTGCCGCCGCGCGCGCCTGCGCGAAGACTTTATCCGCGTCCGGCGCCTGCCGAATAGCCGCATCGATGGCGCTTTGAGCGGTAACTTCTGCTGGGATTGCTGCTGACATCGTCATTGTCCTTCCTGGAGTGCAGCACTGGATGCTGCGATATGTGACGTCAGCTTATGACGAGTCGAAAGATAAAATAACTAATAAAAAGCAGTTTCTTTATCTCAAACTGGAATAAGCCACATTGGCGCGCTTGAAAGTCTCCATCTTCGACTCCTTTCCTTGCGCACCAACATTCGCCAGCCCGCTGTTTCATGCCCAGCAGCATGTAGGCTTCGGTGTTGCATTTTCAACTCCCACGCCAAGGCCCCACGAGGCGCAAGATAGATGTAAGTACTTTTAATACAGCAACTTACACAGAAATTGCCGGGCGCAATGTGAATGGCACAGCGGTTGCTCAACATAGCGTCCACTCACAAGAAGTGAAAGCCAAGACCAATGACGCCCTCTCGCCTTTCCATTGCCCTTGCGGCTGCGCTAAGTGCCGGCGCCCTGCTTGCCGCAACCGCACCTGCAGCACCGGCCCCCAAGATCGACTTCAGCCAGGTCAGCATCAAGACCACCAAGCTCGCCGACAACTTCTATACGCTGGAAGGCCAGGGCGGGACGATCAGCGCCCTGACCGGCCCCGACGGCGTATTCCTGGTCGATTCGCAATTCGCCCCGTTGACCGACAAGCTTGTAGCAGCTATTCGACAGATTTCCGACAAGCCCATCCGCTACCTGGTCAACACGCACCTGCATGGCGACCACACGGGTGGCAACGAGAACTTCGCCAAACAGGGTGCGATCATCCTCAGCCGCGACCAAGTACGTACGCGGCTGGCCCACCCGGGCCCTAATGCCGACGGCACGCCAGGCAATCCTGCCACTGCCGACGCGCTGCCTAGCATTACCTACGATGGCCCAGTCACCGTGCATATCGACGGCGAAGACGTGCAGTTGCTGCCTATCCGCAACGCCCATACCGATGGGGATACGCTGGTCAGTTTCCCTGGGCACGACATCCTAGCCGTGGGCGACTACTACCGCGGCGTAGGCTACCCCTATGTCGATATCGCCAACGGCGGCACGCTCAAGGGCTTGTTGGATGGCCTCGGTGCCACCATCGGCCGCGCAGGCCCGCACACGCGAATCATCCCGGGCCATGGCCCTGTCACTGATCGCAATAGCCTCGTCGCGCAGCGGGACCTGGTCATTGCGGTGCGCGACAAGATCGCCACGCTGGCGGCGCAAGGCAAGACACTGGACGAAGTGATCGCCGCCAAGCCCACGGCCGATTTCGATGCGCAGGTGCCGAACGGGTCTCAGACGTCCGAGCGTTTCGTGCGTTGGGTCTATGCCGAGGTCAAGGCCAGTCACTGATCAAGTCGGCAACGAATAAGGGGATAGATATGAGCGCAAGTCACACCCACACGCCGGCAGCGCCCGTTGGTCTGCCGAATTTCCTGCGAGAACTCTGGCAGAAGGAAGACTGGTGGGCCGTATGGCTCGGCCTGGGCATCGTAGTGGCGGCCTGGCTGCTGTTTGCCCACGGCAGCAGCCTGAAGTGGTTGGCCGTAACACCGGAGAAATGGACCGACCTCGGTCAGCTCGCGCACCATTTCGCCACCAACGCCGTGCGTTACGCCGCGCAATTTGCTTTCTGGTTGGCAGCCATCACCCTCGTACTGGGGACGCTTCGCTTCAAGCCCGCGGAGTTCGTCCCTTCCTTTATCTTCGTCTATCTGCTCGCGGTGCTTGTGTTCGCGCTCGGGCAGTGGACCAAGGCCAATTACTACAATCTGGAGCCACCCTTGGTGGCACTCCTGCTTGGCCTGTTCATCTCCAACGTCATTGGCCTGCCCAAGTGGCTTGATGCTGGGTTCCGCGTGGAGTTCTACATCAAGACGGGCATTATCCTGCTCGGTGCCACGGTGCCCTTTACCCTGATCGCCTGGGCCGGGCCGACCGCCATCCTGCAGGCGTCCATCGTGTCGCTTACTACCTTCCTGGTCATCTTCTTCGTTGCTCGCCGCCTCGGCCTGGAACGCCAGCTCGCCGCCGTGCTGGGGGCCGGCGGTGCGGTCTGCGGCGTATCGGCGGCCATTGCGGTGGCCGGCGCCGTTGGTGCCAAGAAGGAGCATGCGCCCGTGGCGATTACCGTGGTCATCGTCTGGGCAATCGTCATGATCTTCGCCCTACCCTTCGCGTCCCACGCATTGCATCTGCCCACCGGCGTAGCCGGTGCATGGATCGGCACCTCGGAGTTCGCCGACGCCGCCGGTATTGCCGCCGCGCAAACCTATGGTGGCTACGCCGGCCAGGATGGCATTGCCGGTACGGGCGACCAGGCGGTATGGGCGTTCACGCTGATGAAGGTAGTGGGCCGCGATGCCTGGATCGGCATCTGGGCCTTCGTGCTCGCCATCGTCTCCATCACCCGCTGGGACGAGGCCGATAGCGGCCGCAAGGCTGATGCCGGTGAAATCTGGCGCCGCTTCCCGAAATTCGTGCTCGGCTTCCTTGCCGCCTCGCTGATCGTGACGTGGATTTCGCACGACTACAGCATCGCCGACTACAACAAGCGCGTCGTGCCGACCTTGGTCGGGCCGATCAAGGACCTGCGTACCTGGGCCTTTATCTTCTGCTTCCTGAGCATCGGGCTTACCACGCGCTTTCGCGACCTGGTGTATGCAGGCCGCAAGCCCTTCCTTGCCTTCACGGCCGGAGTCGTCGTCAATGTCGCGCTGGGCTTCGTGCTGTCGACTGTCGTATTCGGCGCACACTGGGCTGCATTGACGCGCTAGCCATGGAGATAGCGCTAAGGCAGTGCCGCAACTGCATGCATTTCCTGAACGACCCGCACCAGCTGGAGCAGCTGCTGCCCGGCCTATCCAGCCTTAGTTCGGCCCATGCTTCGGTCCGGACTGAAGATGGCCTGTGCAATCAACACGGGAGGTACCTGACGGCGAGTTCCATCTGCCGCAGTTACCAGCCCACCAGCGACCCAGACTCGGCTACCCTAAAGTAGTATGAACACTGGCCCCGCCCTGCGGGGCCAGCTCATTTTACGGGCATGCTACATATTATTAAACGTAATTATGAAAATGCTTTTTATTCTTTTTTGAATATATTGAATACAGTACAGTGGTACCGATCCTTTCGACTGCCAGGTGCGCCATGACACAGCACTACGCCCAAACCTTGCTATCACTGCCGACCGCCAGTGTCCAACCCTTGTCGATACGCGCCAAGGCACTGGTCTTCAACGACCCCGCCTCGCGCAAGGTATTGGACACCCTGGAGCGTATCGGCCCCTCTGAAGCACCCGTGCTCATCATCGGCGAAACCGGCACGGGCAAAGAACTGGTCGCACGTCATGTGCATTCCTTGTCCCGTCGAAAAGGACCATTCGTTGCAGTGAATTGCGGCGCCATCAGCGAGCAGTTGGCCGAAAGCGAGCTATTCGGCCACGAGGCCGGCGCCTTCACCGGCGCGACCGGCCGACGCGAGGGCTGGTTCGAGGCGGCCGACAACGGCACCCTGTTTCTCGATGAGATCGGCGACTTGCCGCTGCCGCTGCAGGTCAAGCTGCTGCGCGTATTACAGGAGCGCGAAGTCGTGCGCATCGGCTCGCGCAAGGCCGTTCCCGTCAATGTGCGCCTGGTCGCCGCTACCAACGTCGACCTGGCGCAGGCCGTCAGCGCTGGGCACTTCCGGCTGGACCTGCTCTACCGCCTCAATATCGCGCAAGTCAAACTTCCGCCGCTGCGCGAACGCCCGGGCGACGTGATGCCGCTGGCCGAATACTTCCTCGACATGTACGCCAACAAGCTTGGCACGAGCCTACCCGCCGTTGCGGATACAGCACGTGAGGCGCTACTGGCCTATCCGTGGCCAGGCAATATTCGCGAACTGGAAAACGTCATCCATTTCGCCGTCTTGGTCTCAAGCGGCGAAACCATCCGGCCAGAACACCTCAAGTTCTCGGGCGGATTTAGCCTGCCAAACCAGATTAGGGCCGACAACAGCTCGCCGATCGACGTCATCGCCGAACAACTGGACCGACTATTCGGCCTGCCAGATTCCCAGGTGTTTGAGCAAGTCGAGAAGCTGCTCGTCGTCCGCGCCTTCCTGCGCAGCCGAGAGAATCAGGTACGTGCTGCGGAGCTGTTGGGCGTCACGCGTAATGTGTATCGAACGCTGATGAAGCGCTATGGATTACTGGGCGAACAGGCTGGCGATCTAGACGGACTGGTCGGCCAGGACTGGGAACAGGATGCTGGACGATACTCACGTTCGCCATTGTCAGGCCCACTGTAGCATCACCTACCCCGGCAACCCCCGGGCTCTTGCTCGGACCCTGCTGTGCCTCGGGCAGGCACCATCTTGCGCACGGGCTTACCTAGCGTTGCATATTGCCAAGCGCTGGTCACAGGCGGGGGCTGACGATTTACGGTGCGCTGAATGAACAGGATCAGGCTAAGCGCCGAGCTCGAAGCGCTGACCACCTGACTGCGGGGCGATATCGCTCGGTTCCGCGCCTGAATGGCGGGTCAGCTCCACCCTGCAGATGATCAGATCGAAAAGTCCTCGGCAAACACGCGGGCCGTGCGGGGGCGGATGTAGATGCGCTCGCCGCTGGCATAGCGATCGCCATCGAAGGCCTCGCGGCTGAGTTCCGCCTCGACCGGATCGCCGTTTTCCAGCGCCAGTTCCAGTCGTACCACGGAACCGATGGCGCGCACGTGCTCCACGCGCGCCGGCAGCGACTGCGGCGAGGGTTCCCGTAGCAGTTCGATATCGTGCGGGCGCACATAGGCCACAGCGTTGTCGGCCGGGAGTGGATGCTCGCCGACCTGGGCAAAGCCGCCGTGCACGCGGCTATGGAACAGGTTCACGTCGCCCAGGAACTGGTACACAAAGGGCGTGGCCGGCGCATCGTATACATGCTCCGGCGTGCCGATCTGTTCGATCTTGCCCTTATTCATCACCACGATGCGGTCGGCCACCTCCAGCGCCTCTTCCTGGTCGTGCGTCACGAATACCGAAGTCACGTGCATCTCGTCGTGCAGGCGCTTGAGCCAGCGGCGCAGCTCCTTGCGCACCTTGGTATCGAGCGCACCAAAGGGCTCGTCCAGCAGCAGCACCTTGGGTTCCACGGCCAGCGCTCGGGCCAGGGCGATGCGCTGGCGCTGGCCGCCGGAGAGCTGTGCGGGGTAACGGTCGGCCAGCCAGTCGAGTTGTACGAGGTCCAGCAACTCGTGCACGCGGCGCTTGATCTCAGCATCGCTGGGTCGCGTGGCACGTGGGCGCACGCGCAGGCCGAAGGCCACGTTCTCGAACACCGTCATATGGCGAAACAGGGCGTAGTGCTGGAACACGAAACCGACCTGGCGCTCGCGCACATCCTTGGCCGTCGCATCCTCGCCATGGAAATGGATCTGCCCGCCGTCAGGTGTCTCCAGGCCGGCGATGATACGCAAGAGCGTGGTCTTGCCGCAGC
>Ga0213872_10002758_pt1 | contig 10075 bp, 5 predicted proteins | sample VelepicomBERX_R2_FD_160071 | JGI IMG/M metagenome (GOLD analysis project Ga0213872, IMG submission 160071) | Rhizosphere microbial communities from Vellozia epidendroides in rupestrian grasslands, the National Park of Serra do Cipo, Brazil - RX_R2 | ecosystem: Host-associated > Plants > Roots >... | reverse complement strand
GCTCAGGCATCAGGAACCACGGCATGTCGATAAAGCGGATGCCGGCCAGCGCCGCATCCGGTTTGCGCGTATCCAATTGCGACGTGGCGTACACCGACAACGGCCCCGGCAAGGCGGCCTTGAGCGCGGCGGCCTCGGGCGGCGTCATGGCGATGAACACCGAATCGGCATGCGCCAGCGTATCGGTCATCGGCGCGGTGAACGGCCAAGCCAGCACTGCCGGCGCGGCGCCGGTCTGTTTGCGCCATTCGTCGACGAAGGCTTGCGCCAGCCGCTTGGACAAGGGGTCGGCCGTGCTGACCACCAAGGGGTTGGCCCGGCCATCGTCGCGCATCAGGTGCGCGACCTGCCGTGCCTCGCCTTCGACGATCAACGACAGACTCAACAAACGCGGATTGGTTTTCAGGCCCGGCTCGAAACCATTGAGCGCCAGCGTCGGCACCGTGACGTGCGCGGCGATGGCGCTGATGCCCGGCCGCGTCAGCGGGCCGACGATCACGCGGGCGCCGGAGGCCACCAGCGCGCGGTAGCGCGCGGCCAGATCGGCCGGCTCCTCGTCGACATATTCCAGCGACGCCTGGCCGTCGGTCGCGGCGGCGGCATCCATGCCGGCGCGCACCACACGGGCGGCCTCGCCGAAATCGGGCGAATCGGTCGGCAACAACACGCCGATGGTCAACGCCGGCTTGGCGCCCGGCACGGCCGGCGGCGCGCTCGGCGCGGCCTGCGCCGGCGGAGCTGGCACGGGTTGCGGCGCGGGGGCAGGCTGCGATACCGGCGCGGACGCGGGTTGCGGCACCGGCACGGGCGGTGTCGCGGCAGCGGGTCGGGCGGTCTGGGAAACACTCAACGGATTGAGCGGCGCGGCATTGCTTTGAATGATATAGTCGGGTTCCTGCGCATGGACCAGCGTACCCCATGCCAGCAATGTACCAACCATCAGTGGAGCCAGTTTTTGCATACTTCGTTCGCTCACTTGATCGAGTCTTCCGGGGAGTCTTTCCTACCCGGCACATTATATGTTCTGGCCACTCCCATTGGAAATCTGGCGGATATCACCGCGCGTGGTTTGGCGGCACTGACGGCCGCCGATGTGGTCTGCGCCGAGGATACCCGCGTCACCGGCCAGCTGCTGAAAGCCTACGGCCTGCACGCGCCCAAGCTCGTCAGCCTGCGCGAACACAACGAACGCGCGATGGCGGAACAGGTGATCGGCTGGCTGCGCGAAGGCTTGAAAGTGGTGCAAGTATCGGATGCCGGCACGCCGGCGATTTCCGACCCCGGCGCGCGCCTGGTCGAGGCCGTGCGCGCCGCCGACCTGCCGGTGTGCCCGCTGCCGGGCGCGAGCGCCGTGGTCACCGCGCTGTCGGCGAGCGGCTTGACCGCGCCGTCGTTCCTGTTCCACGGCTTTTTGGCGCCGAAATCCGGTGAGCGCCGGCGCCAATTGGCGCAATGGCGCCAAGCGGCATACAGCGTGGTGTGCTACGAAGCGCCGCACCGCATCCTCGACACGCTACAGGACATCGTCGCCGAGCTCGGCCCGGAACGAAACCTGTTCTTGGCGCGCGAGCTGACCAAAACCTTCGAAACCCTGCGCACGCTGCCGGCACAAGACATGCTGACTTTCGTCAGCGACGACGCCAACCAGCAGCGCGGCGAATTCGTGCTGGTGATCGACGCCGCGCCACCCCAGCCGCAAAACGAGGGACTGAGCGCCGACACGCTGCACACACTGGCCATCCTGGCGGCGGAACTGCCGACCAAGCAAGCGGCGGCCTTGGCGGCACAGCTGACCGGCGCCAACAAAAAGGCGCTGTACGACCACGCGCTGACATTGAAGAAACCCAACGCGTAGTCCGGTTGGCGCAATGCTGCGCAATTGCGCCCTACACAGCGGCTTCGTAGGGCGGATTCGCCGTAGGCAATCCGCCGATTTCTGAGTCCCAACGCGCAAAGCGATTTACAAATCTTTTTCCTTTGGGTACACTGCCGATCTCTTGCCCAGGTGGCGAAATTGGTAGACGCAGGGGACTCAAAATCCCCCGCCGCAAGGTGTGCCGGTTCGAGTCCGGCCCTGGGCACCAAGACCCCTTCCACGGGAGTCCACAGAAGTACGAAAGACCCGCACAGCACAAGGCTCTGCGGGTTTTTTATTTCCAGCGTTGTCCATGCGCATCCATAGGAATCCGGGGGTACATGGGGGTAGAATTGGGGGTACATCCAGGTTCGATATGGGAGATACCCCCAGATGGCACTCACAGCCTTAGCGATCAAGAATACAAAGCCAGGTGACAAACCCCGGAAAATTGCTGATGAGAAAGGGCTGTTCCTGCTCGTCAATCCCAACGGATCCAAATACTGGCGCTTGAAATACCGCATCGAAGGCAAAGAAAAGCTACTCGCGCTCGGCGTCTACTGTGGGCCAACCCAATATGACGACAACGGCAAAGCCAAAGCTGACAAGATCGAGCTCTCCCTCACCGAGGCACGTGAGCTAGCCTATGAAGCGAGGAAGTTGATCAAGGGCGGTATCGACCCGAATGCTGCAAAACGGGAGATCAAACAACAGATCGTTCTCGATGCAGAGAATTGTTTTGAATCCGTGGCGCGCGAGTGGCATGCCAAGTCCTCTGCAAGATGGACTGAAGACCATGCCGCAAGAATCCTTCGGCGCCTGGAGGTCGAGCTCTTCCCGGCAATTGGCCATGTTTCGGTCGTAGAGCTGAAGACGAGGGATCTGTTGGCAGCCCTTCGTCCCATTGAAGAGCGGGGCCATTTGGATGTGGCAAGCCGTTTGCGCCAATACACCACCGCTATCATGCGCTATGCCGTGCAGATAGGTCGTATCGACGCCAATCCTGCCGCTGACCTGCAAGGGGCGCTAACCGTCTCTAAAGCCCGGCATCGGCCTGCGCTGCCTTTGGAGCGCCTCCCTGAACTCATGCAACGCATTGAGCAGTTCAAGGGACGTAAAGTGACGCAGGCTGCTTTGCGGTTTTGTCTGATTACTTTCGTGCGCTCCAGTGAGCTTCGCTTCATGCGCTGGAATGAGATCGATTGGAAACGGGGCGTCTGGACAATACCTGGCGAACGCGCTGCCATCGATGGCATCAAACACTCCCAGCGAGGAGCCAAGATGCGTACGCCACATGTTGTGCCACTCCCTAAACAGGCATTGGCCGTTCTCACAGACCTTCAGCTCCTCACGGGCGAGAGTGAGTTTGTCTTTGCCGGAGACCACAACCCTAACAAGCCGATGTCAGAGAACACCATCAACAAGGCGCTGCGCCTGATGGGCTATGACACCGAACAAGATATCTGTGGCCATGGTTTCCGAGCGATGGCCTGTAGTGCCCTGAATGAATCAGGCCTCTGGGCACGTGACATCATCGAGCGACAGATGAGCCACCAAGAGCGCAATGGCGTGCGGGCAGCATATATCCATAAGGCAGAGTATCTCACCCAGCGGAACAAGATGATGCAGTGGTGGGCGGACTTCCTTGATGCGCAGCGAGAAGGACAATATTTGGAGCCCGTAGAGTTTAAGTCCGATCACACATGATGGCATTGGATCATGGAAATTTACACAAGTAACTCTGGGGCCGTATTGCCAAGATCGTCCTCTGGCTTTTGTTTAGGTGTCGAATTTTCCGTTTTATGCTGGTTGTCATTGTTTTCAGATGGCAAAAAAGTTGATACTGGCTCTTGAAAACTGTTGCCCATTTCAACCGTTGACGTTGCTTCTAAAAGACCGTTCACCGCATGTTCAACAATAAGCAGCCGTTTTTTGATGTAGGCCTTCTCTTTTTCTTCCATCAGCAACAGTATATCGACAATGTTAGATTTGCTGATATTGTGTTCCTTTGCAAGTCTTTCAAGCCTAGCCATTCCTTTACTCGTTAATAATAAGTTGCACTGCTTTTTCCCATCATGTTTTTCTCTATAATTTCTTTGATTCCACCTGTTTTTTATCTTTTCTTTTATTTTTTCCAGCTCAACAATTTCCAGGTTGCTATTATCAAAAAAGCAAAGAAGGTCAGTGAAGTTTTCAATTCTAATATCAGAAACTGATTCGGCTTTAATGCTTCTTCTTAGACAATCCAATGCGATGTCACAAATTTCACTTTCTGGCTTTCCTTTTAACCATGCTGTAATTCCATCACGTTGGATATGAAATTTCCAAGATGACTTCATCGTAGAGATAAATTCAATCTTTTCATTGACACCATTATTCCACGTATCAATATTGTATATTATCGCATCTTTTTGTAATGGATGAATGCCTTGATTTATCGTTACACCTAAATTGTGCTCTATATATTTTCGCAGCCAGTAAATAATTCTTACTCCTTCTTTATCGATCCATTTTAAGCAAGGATCAGGAACAAGGAAGAATTTTGCGTTCACAATCATGTAATTTAGGAATTGGTCGTTTCCAATTATTGCATCAATTAAGTCTAATTTGTTTTCTTTTGCTCTTGCCAACCCAAGAAATATTTTAGCCTGGGTGTTATGTTCGCAAAAATAATTAATCCATGACATTAATCTTTCGCTATCAACATCTAAATCAAAAACCTTAGAGAGGCGCTGCTTGATTTGTGTTTTATTTTCCATTACACACATCCTTAAATAAATTCCAGCAAAAAATTACTAGTAACTTTATAGAGGGCACAAAGAGCCTAAGTAGGCTGCAGCAAGAGTGACCATCCTGCTAGGAGTCGTGCATTCTTGCTCGTTTAATGGTGATTATCCACTAGTCTGATTGTGTTCTTTGACTAAGAACAATGCTTTCGTCTCAGACAGACTAGAGCTGAGTGGCTTATGACAAATACTGAAACACATTACCATAATGCTTTTGTATGCCCTACCTCAACGTGAGGAAATCAACCCTGATCTTGCGTTGCAAGTTTTTTTGAATGATATCTTTGTATAGTGAAATATTTTAATTGTCACTTAAATTTTGGCGAATGACACAGGCGTTTTTCATCTTGCTGCGATGTTTTGCGTTCGGTATTGGTAATATAATTAGCTTTTACCTATACCAATCAAGATGGAATAGATAGTGATATCTAGAACACATTTTGATTGACATGGTTATGATTTGCTGTCAGTACATTTGATTTTTAAACAGTAAAAACATACTCCTGTGGTTGAAGATATGAACATCACAACAGGAGTACAGTCATGTCTCGTCACCCAATCAACACAAACATTACTCTACTTGATCAAGACACGTTTTATGGCATGCCAATACAAGTGGCTCATGCTCCTTACTCACTTGAGTATCTGCAACGGCTATTCGAGACAATTAACACTGCATTGAGCGAACACTCTCGTGTGTTCGCATTCAGAGTTGATCTGAGGTTTCCTGCTTGGTGTGAGTCTATTTCGTTTCAACAAAAGAACCAGGTAATTACTAGATTCATTCGATCATTCAAAGCAAAAATCAATCACAACCGTCTCATGGCACGACGACAAAACCCTAATGCACATGCAAGCTCAGTGCGTTATGTTTGGGCGAGGGAGCAGGATATGAGTACAAACCCTCATTATCATGTCGTCATCTTCTTGAACCATGATGCTTTTAACACCGTGGGCAAGTTTGAATTCTATCGGGACAATATATTCAATCGATTACATGAAGCATGGGCCAGTGCCCTGAGCATTCCGGTTGAATCAGTACATGGCCTTGTGGAAATTCCTCCGAATGCCGGTTATCTCCTGAGACGAGATGATCCGTTGAGTATTGCTGATTTTTTCTATCGGGCCAGTTACCTATGCAAGGCTAACACTAAAGTCTATGGCGATTGGATCCACTGCTTTGGGTGTAGCCGTGGGTAAACTGCCCTGATCGCTGATTGTCAAAATTACTAGGGATCGATGGATATATAAACCTTCTATCCCTAGCTATCTGTTTTGACAGAATAGGCTGAGTAAAAAAATATCGAGAAGCTCCATGGTGTGACATAAACCCTGAGGTCACAATCATGAAGATCATTCGCTTGAAGCAAGTCATGGAAACCACCGGTCTGGCACGTTCCACCATCTACAAGTACATCGCAGCAGGGGCGTTTCCCAAACCAGTACCGCTGGGCGGTAAAAGCGTGGGGTGGGTCGATGAGGAAGTGAAGGAGTGGGTTCTGGCTAGGATTGAAGAACGCGATGTGGCGTAGACAGCAAATCAATCCGGCAAAGCCGCTATTCGGCCTTAGCGGGCAATCAGCACAGGTCTGAGCAATGTCTGCTTTGCACAATCTATCGGCCCCCCCCAGATCACAAACGACATCATCGATCAGGAGTATGTTGCTATTGCCTCATTTTTCGATGGAATCAAGTCGAGGGAGACCCGAGTCAATGAAGCCGACAAAGACTTGCGTCAGTTGCTCAGGATATGAGGGGTAACCGCAGAATAGGCAATCTGTGCAACAATGTCGCCTCGCAAATAAAATGGCATATCACAGGCAGCGAGCTATTTGGCATAGTTGCTCTGCTTAGGGGGCCCAATGAACGTCTTCGACACTCATGCACAGATCATTTCCGACTACAAATCGTACATCCGCAGTTTTTTGAACATCGCAGACCCCGCGATTCGGTTTAAAGTCGAAAGCGACCTAGGTGAAGGGAAACTCTGGCCAGAACCCCTGCTGCAGTTCAATCCAACATTCGAGATGTACGGTAATCTTGATGACCTCGTCACCGACGGCACGTTGCATGATGGCCTTCGAGACATCTTCAAGGGTTACCGCCTCTACAAGCACCAGGTCGACGCCATTCGGCTCGGCACGCAAGGTCAGGATTTCATCGTCACATCAGGGACGGGATCTGGCAAATCGTTGACCTATATTGGTACGATTTTCCACCATCTGCTTGAAGACCCGGCAGCCAAGGGTGTTACAGCCATCGTGGTATACCCGATGAACGCGCTGATCAATTCCCAATTCGAGGAATTTACCCGCTATAAACAGAATTTCGAAGCGGCGACGGGCAGAGACTTCCCTATTACCTTTGGCCAGTACACCGGCCAGGAGAAGGAGGATGTGCGTGCTCGGATGCGTGAGAATCCGCCACAAATCCTGCTCACGAACTACATGATGCTGGAGCTGTTGCTTACCCGTACGCGTGAACGTCCTGTCCGCGATGGGATCTATGAAAACCTACGATACTTGGTCTTCGATGAGCTTCATACCTATCGTGGTCGCCAAGGTGCAGACGTAGCGATGCTCATCCGGCGTATCAAGGCCCAATGTGCGCAACCGGTGGTCTCGATTGGCACATCGGCGACTATGGTGTCGGTCGGATCGGCGGATGACCAAAAAGCAGAGGTTGCCGAGGTCGCTCAAATCCTGTTTGGTAAGCCGTTCAGTACAGCACAGATTATCAACGAGACTCTTGCTCGCTCTCTCGACGAGGGTGGCTTTATGCCATCGTCGAGAGAGCTTGCCCTCGCCGTTTCTACCCCGATTGATATTCATGGCAATATTGATAGCCTGAAAAAACACCCCGTAGCTATCTGGCTCGAAAGCGAGATTGCACTCGACGTTCGTGGCGATGATCTCTTTCGAGGAAAGCCACAGCGTTTTACCGACATCGTTAACATGCTTGCAGAGCGATCAGGTGAATCAGTTATAAAGTGTGAGCTCTGTCTGAAGGCATTGCTTCAGTGGATTAGCTTCGTAAACCAACAGCTTCAGGCCTCAGGGAAGCGGTACACCATCCTGCCGTTCAAGCTGCATCAGTTTATTTCACAAACAGGATCGGTCTACACCACTCTCGACCAAGACGAAAACCGACATATCACGCTAGAGCCTGGCGTGTATCTGCAGGACGAGGCAGACAAGAAGCCAATTTTCCCCAATGTCTTTAGCCGTGCAAGCGGGCAGGCCTTCATCTGTGTATCGCGTAAGGGGAAACGTCTGGAACCCCGTGAGTTTCGAGAATACGCAGAGGAGGGCGAGGAAACGACGGATGGTTACCTCATTGTCGGCGAAGAAGTTTGGGATCCCCTCGAAGACATTGACCTGCTACCTGAAGCCTGGGTCCGCAGCACAAGGGCCGGCACGGTTCCTGATTCGCGGAAAAAGGACTTTTTCCCGGTCAAGCTTTTCTTCGATGAGTTCGGGAATTGCTCTGAGTCAAAGCCGTTGAAATGGTGGGGCTGGTTCATGCGCGCTCCCCTGCTTTTTGATCCGACCGGTGGTGTTTTCTACGACTCAAAGACCAAGGAAGGTACCAAACTGACCCAATTGGGTAGTGAGGGGCGTAGCACGTCCACCACCATAACTGCCTTCTCAATACTGAACCGGCTTGACGAAGCTGGCTATAAACCACAGGATCAAAAGCTCCTCAGCTTCACTGACAATCGTCAGGATGCAGCGCTTCAGGCAGGCCACTTTAACGACTTCGTCCAGGTAATTCAGCTTCGTGCCGGTATCCGCAAGGCACTTGAGCAAGCCTCGGGGAACAGTCTCGACTTCGCTAAGTTGGGTGAGGCCGTCCGTCATGCGTTAGGGCTTGGATTTTTGGATTTTGCCAACAAAAACGAGGAGCCTGAACTTGCCCCAGTAAGGCGAGGGTACGAGCAATGTTTGCAAGATTACTTGGTCTATCGTGCCGTCGCAGACTTGCGGCGCAGTTGGCGAATCGTGTTGCCCAACCTGGAACAGTGTGGTTTGCTGGCCATCGACTATCAGGACCTCGAAGAAGTTGCGACAACTGATAGTTACTGGGCCTCAATGCCGCTTCTGAATGAGCTCAATCACACCGATCGTCGTGATTTCATTGCTACGATCCTCGATTTCTTCCGCCTGGAATTTGCGATCGAGAGCGAAAATTATCTGACCCAAGCCAAGATTCAGGAGAATGAAAAGCGCTTCCGTGAATTGCTGCGAGCCCCCTGGACACTTGATCGCAATGAGAACCTGAGAGAGCCATTCTTCATTCGCTTTGATCCGCTTAAGCGTAACTCCAGAAAGCCCTCGAAGAGCATGGGGCCTGCTAGTGCATTGGGTAAGTTCATCAAACTCTATGTGCGTCAGCGCGATCTCGACATCGACCTCAAAGGGCCGGCCTACCGCAACTTCATCGAGACGCTGATGGAGAAGCTTGAAAAGGCAGATTACCTCAAATCCGAAACCGCAAAGAATGAAGATGACCAAGATGTTCAGATTTACCGGCTTCGGCTGAGCAAAATCATCTGGCGTCTTGGTGATGGTGAAACCGTTAAGCCGGAAGTGATCAAACAGCGCTCTTACAAGGCGACTGCTCCACGTCCCAATGTCTTCTTCCGCGAGCTCTATCGGTATGATTTTGCAAAGGCTAAGCGCTTACGAGGCGAAGACCACACTGGTCAGTTAAATACCGACACCCGAATTGCAAGGGAAGAAAGTTTCCGCGAAGGGCAGATCAGTGTCTTGTTCTGCTCCCCCACAATGGAACTGGGTATCGACATCGGGGGCCTTAGCGTTGTCCATCTGCGCAATGCGCCGCCTAATCCAGCGAATTACGCGCAACGAGCTGGCCGAGCCGGCCGAAGCGGTCAGGGTGCATTGGTTTTTACCTACTGCTCCAGCTACTCGCCCCATGATCGCCACTACTTCAAGCACCAGACCGCACTCGTTGCGGGGGCTGTGGTTGCTCCGCGCATTGATCTATGCAACCGCGAACTACTCACCTCCCATCTCAATGCCCTTGTGATTTCCGAAATTGGTCTTCCCGGGCTCGAAGGGGGCGTTGGAGTGAGCCCGTCTATCATGCGCCTAGTCGAAGACGACAACGACAAACTCGCACTTCGTCAGGACATCCGTGCAGGTCTGGAAATCACGCCAAGCACCTTCAACCAATTGAGGGCAACCTTCAAACGGGTGATCAAGGATTTCGAGAACAGTCTGCTGAACGGAGGCACCGCATGGTATTCGGACCACTGGATCGATCAAAATCTGGCTAGGGTCGCAGATCAACTTGATAGCTCGATCGAGCGCTGGCGCAAACTCTATCGTTCCGCAAGAAGCATTTTGACCCGGGCCACGCAACAAATTGAGAGTGGCACCCTTAGCCTGACCAGCGACGAGTATCGCAA
>Ga0213872_10002756_pt1 | contig 10079 bp, 9 predicted proteins | sample VelepicomBERX_R2_FD_160071 | JGI IMG/M metagenome (GOLD analysis project Ga0213872, IMG submission 160071) | Rhizosphere microbial communities from Vellozia epidendroides in rupestrian grasslands, the National Park of Serra do Cipo, Brazil - RX_R2 | ecosystem: Host-associated > Plants > Roots >... | reverse complement strand
TGGTGGCGCTTCAGGGATTCGAACCCCGGACCTGCGGATTATGATTCCGTCGCTCTAACCGGCTGAGCTAAAGCGCCATCGAGCCTGAGATTATAGGCAAAGTTTGAAGGACAATGCAAGTAGTCGCCAAAAATTGGTGAAAACGCTCAACGAGCGCGCTGCTACCACTGGTCGCCAGTCGGCCGGCTGCGCGCGATCCAGCCCAGAACAAGGCCTATGTTCAAGTTCGTCAAGAAGATCTTCGGCGCTGCATCCGCGCCTGAGGACGTCGCTCCACAGACCACTGCGCCTGCGCCCGCAGTCTCGGCGCCGTCTCCTGCCGCGCCCGTGCCTGCGGCAACAACATCAGCACTTGCAGCAGCGCCTGCGCCGGCCGAGGAGCGAAAGTCCTGGCGCGAGCGCCTGCGCGCGGGCCTGCGCAAGACCGGCTCGAGCATTGCCCAGGTCTTCACCGGCACCAAGATCGACGACGCGCTCTACGAGGAGCTCGAAGCCGCGCTGCTGATGGCCGATGCCGGCGTGCGCGCCACCGAGTTTCTGCTCGAAGACCTCAAGCGCCGCGTCAAGGACGCCAGGGCGACCGATCCGGCCGCCGTGCGCGGCCTGCTCGTGGACGCGCTGAGCGAACTGCTCGCGCCGCTGGAGAAGCCGCTGGCCGTTGGCGCGGCGTCGCCGACAGTGATGATGGTCGTGGGCGTCAACGGTGCCGGCAAGACGACGAGCATCGGCAAGCTGACGCGCCACCTCGCCGAGGCCGATCAAAAGGTGCTGCTGGCGGCGGCGGATACCTTCCGCGCCGCCGCGCGCGAGCAGCTCGGCGTGTGGGCCGACCGCACGCGCGTGGAGATCGTCAGCCAGGAAGGCGGCGACCCGGCGGCGGTGAGCTTCGACGCGGTGACGGCCGGCCGCGCGCGCGGCTGCGACGTGGTGATCGCCGACACGGCGGGCCGTCTGCCCACGCAGCTGCACCTGATGGAAGAGCTCCGCAAGATCAAGCGCGTGATCGGCAAGGCGCAGGACGGCGCGCCGCACGAGGTGCTGCTCGTCGTGGACGGCAACACCGGCCAGAACGCGCTGAACCAGGTCAAGGCGTTCGACGAGGCGCTGGGATTGACGGGCCTGGTCGTCACCAAGCTCGACGGCACGGCCAAGGGCGGCGTGCTCGCGGCCATCGCGCGCGAGCGGCCGGTGCCGGTGTACTTCATCGGCGTGGGCGAAAAACTCGAGGACCTGCAGACCTTCAGCGCCCGCGAGTTCGCGCAAGCCCTGCTCGACTGAGCACTGCGGCGGCCGCGATACTCGCCGGCAATCCGCATTGGCCTAACTCTCGAGATCGACGCATGAGTCAACGCACGTACAAGTACTACGACCTCATCATGGCCGCCTTCGTGTGCGTGCTGCTGTGCTCCAACCTGATCGGTGCGGCCAAGGCGGCGCAGGTGACGCTGCCGGTGCTCGGCCGGACGACCTTCGGCGCGGACCTGCTGTTCTTCCCGCTCTCCTATATCTTTGGCGACATCCTGACCGAGGTCTATGGCTACGGGCGCGACCGTCGCGTCGTCTGGGCCGGTTTCGGCGCGCTGGTGTTTGCGGCCTTCATGGCCTTCGTCGTGGTGAACCTGCCGCCGGCGAAGAACGCCTATATGGACACCTACCAGCCGCAGCTCGAAGCGGTGTTCGGCAACACCTGGCGCATTGTCGCGGCCTCGATGATCGCGTTCTGCTGCGGCAGCTTCGTCAACAGTTTCGTGCTGGCCAAGATGAAGATCCTGACGAAAGGGCGCTGGCTCTGGACGCGCCTGATCGGCTCGACGATCGCGGGCCAGTTCGTCGACACGAGCTTCTTCTTCGTGATCGCGTTCTACGGCATCTGGCCGAACGACCAGCTGATCGCCGTGACCATCACGCAGTACCTCTTCAAGACGGGCTGGGAAGCCGTGATGACGCCGGCCACCTACCGCGTCGTCAATTTCCTCAAGCGCGCCGAGGGCGAGGACTTCTACGACCGCGGCACGAACTTCAATCCGTTCACGCTCAAGGTCTGAGCTGGTACTGCTGCGCGAGCTGCCTGAAGGCGCTCAGCTGCGCAGCATCGATCGGCCGGCCGAGTTCCTCGCCGACGATGGCGGCCACGGGCTCGGCCAGGCGCTCGGCCTCGCGGGCGTCGAGGAACAAGAGCCGGCTGCGGCGCGCGAGCACGTCTTCGAGCGTGCGGGCCATCTCGAAGCGCACGGCGAAGCGGACCATGGCCTCGCTCAAGCCGCCATCGCCATCTCGCCAGAGCCAGCGGTCCGCGCCGGGTAGCGACTGCAGTTGCGCGGCCTCGCTGCCGTAGAGATGTGCGCCGGGCGGCGCGGCGATCGCAACCGCGCGGGGGCCGTCTGCGCCCAAGAGCGGCAAATGCTCCGTCACGCCGCCGCGACGCGCAGGCAGCAGCCCGGCCTTGAAACAGCGCGCGAGCACGTCTTCGGCCATCGCGCGGTAGGTCGTCCATTTGCCGCCGGTGACGGTCACCATGCCGGAGCGCGAAACCGCCACGACGTGCTCGCGCGAGATCGTCTTGGTGTCGTCTTCGTGATCGCCCTTGTGCCGCACCAGCGGGCGCAGGCCGGCCCAAATCGAGCGCACGTCGGCACGCTGCGGCGCGCGGGCGAGATAGCGGCCGGCTTCGCCGAGGATGAACTCGATCTCGCCGGCGAGCGGCGTGGGCTCGGCAGGCAAGTCCTCGCGCGGCGTGTCGGTCGTGCCGAGCAGCGTCTTGCCGAGCCACGGGACGGCGAAGAGCACGCGGCCGTCGCGCGTGCGCGGCACGATCAAGGCCTTGTGATGGCCTCCCGCGCCGGGCAGGAAATCGCGGTCGACGACGAGGTGCACGCCCTGGCTCGGTGCGACCATCGGGCGCTTGTAGCGGCGGTCCAGCTCGCGCACGGCGTCGACCCAGACGCCCGCGGCGTTGATGACGCAGGCCGCATGAAGCGTGAACTGCTCGCCGCTTTCGCGCTCCTGCACTTCGACGCCGGTGACGCGCTCGCCCTCGTGCACCAGACGCACGGCGGCGCAGTGATTGAGCACGGCCGCGCCGCGCGCAATCGCGGTGCGCGCCAGCGTCGTGGCCAGGCGGGCGTCGTCGAACTGCGCGTCCCAGTAGCTCACGCCGCCGCGCAGCCCGTCGGCTTGCAGCCCGGGCAACTGCGCGAGCGCCTCGCTGGCCGAGAGCAGCCGCGTCGCGCCGAGGCTGCGTCGGCCCGCCAGCCATTGATAGGCCTTGAGGCCGATGCCGTAGAACGGCGTTTCCCAGGCGCGATGGCAGGGCATGACGAAGGCCAGCGGCTGCGCGAGGTGGGGCGCGTTGTGCAGCAGCGTGGCGCGCTCGCGCAGCGCCTCGTGGACGAGGGCGACGTTGCCCTGCGCGAGATAGCGCACGCCGCCATGCACGAGCTTGGTGGCGCGCGACGAGGTGCCTTTGGCGAAGTCCTCGGCCTCGACGAGCGCGACCGTGAAGCCGCGCGCCGCCGCGTCGAGCGCTACGCCGAGGCCCGTCGCGCCGCCGCCGATGACGACGAGGTCCCAGCGTGGCGTGGTGCGCAATCGCTGGATCAGCTCGGGGCGGGTGGGGCTCTGCGGCAAGGCGATCCTCTCGTCAGGCGTGGTGCCGCGATTCTGCGTCAGGTTCAAGCTGCGTGCGGCTCGCCAGGCATCGCAGCCAAACCCGCGTGCCGCGGCGGGGCTTGGCTGCGCGGCCAGCCTGCTTGCGCCGCGTCTTGGCATGCTTCGAGCCATTCAGGAGAGACCCATGAACCGACCCGCCCTGTTCGAGCCGATGCGCGTGCGCGGCCTCACGCTTGCCAACCGCATCGTCATCGCCCCGATGTGCCAGTACTCGGCCCGCGACGGCCTGATGAACGACTGGCACCTCATCCACCTCGGCCAGCTGGCGCTTTCGGGTGCGGCGCTGCTGACCATCGAGGCCACGGCCGTCGAGCCTGAAGGCCGCATCACCTGGGCCGACGTCGGCCTTTGGGACGACGCGACCGAGGCCGCCCTGGCCGGCACGATCGAAGGCCTGCGCCGCTGGTCCGACATGCCGATTGCCGTTCAGCTCGCTCACGCGGGCCGCAAGGCGTCTACGCAAGTGCCTTGGGCGGGCGGCCACTCGCTGCCGGCGAGCGATCCGAACGGCTGGCCCATCGTCGCGCCCTCGGCGTTGCCGATGGTGCCCGGCGCACAGGTGCCGGCTGAGCTCGACCGCGTGGGCATGCAGCGCATTCGCGAGGCCTTCGTGCAATCGGCGAAGCGTGCGCTGCGGGCGGGCGTCGATGCGATCCAGCTGCACGCGGCGCACGGCTACCTGATGCACCAGTTCCTCTCGCCGCTGTCCAACCGGCGCGAGGACGAATACGGTGGTTCGCTCGAGAACCGCATGCGCTTCCCGCTCGAAATCTTCGAGGCTGTGCGCGCGGTCGTGGCCGACAAGGTTCTCAGCGTGCGCATCTCGGCGACGGACTGGGTCGAGGGCGGCTGGGATCTTGGCCAGTCGATGGAGCTCTCCAAGCGCCTCGAAGCGGCCGGCTGCGACGCCATCCATGTCTCCAGCGGCGGGCTCGACGCCTCGCAGCGCATTCCGGTCGGCCCCGGCTACCAGGTGCCGCTGGCGCGCGGCGTCAAGGCGGCGGTGCGCGTTCCTGTCGTCGCCGTCGGCCTGATCACGGGCTATGAGCAGGCCGAGACGATCGTCGCGGCGGGTGATGCCGACTTCATCGCGCTGGCCCGCACGGCGCTCTACGACCCGCGCTGGCCCTGGCACGCTGCCGCCGCGCTTGGCGGACAGGTGCGCGCGCCCAAGCAATACCTGCGCTCACAGCCGAGCCAGTTCAAGCAGTTGTTCGGCGTGACCGGGCCGGTCTCGCCGGAGCCGCGCTGGCTCGATGGCGAAGGCCTGCAGGTCAGTCTCGAGGAGGAGTGAGCCGCTGTCGGCTTCCCTTCAACGGCGTGCAAAGTCGACCGAATGGCGGCGCGCATGCGTCCGCTGCCGTCGGCAATCCGGCAAGGTGCCCTAAGCTTGCGCCTCGCGCGAAGCGCCGAAGATGCCGGGTTGCCAGCACCTTCGGCGCCCGTGCTGGTGGGGGAGTTCAGCGCGCGCAAGAGTAGAGAGAGGCAGTCAGCCCGGCGCGTTGCAGCGAGACGGAAAGTGGTCGATATGAATCATGGGCGGCGCGACATGCTCCGCGGGCTGTCTGCCGTGGCTTTGGGAAGCGTCCTGCCCGCTCACGCGGCGGCAGCGGATTTCCGCATGGCGTATTTCGAGACCTACAGCCCGCTGAGCTTTGTCGACCAGGGGGCGCTGCGCGGCATCCTCGTCGACGTGCTCGAGACCGTGCTGGTCGGGCGCCTGGGCATCCCGACGCGCCACGAAGGCTTCCCCTGGCCGCGCGCGCAACGACTCGTCGAGGCCGGCGAGCGCGACGCCATCTGCACTATCGCCACCCCCGAGCGGCTCGCCTACGCTGAAGCCATCAGCGAGCCCGTGGTCTCGGTGCCGACCTGCATCTTCGTCCGCGCCGACAACCCGCGGGCCGACGAATTCGCGCGGGCGCGCAACCTCGCCGAACTGCAGGCAATGAAACCCACCGTCGTTTCCTACGGCGCCAATGGCTGGGCCAAGGCGCGGCTCAAGGACTTCGACGTGACGGGCGGCGGCGATTTCAACAGCTCGATCAAGATGCTGATCGCCAGGCGCGCCGACATCATGATCGAGAACGTGCTCACGATGAGTTACCTGCTTGCGCGCACGCCGGGTGGCGATTCAATCCGCCTGCTGCGCAATCGCATGGACCAGGCTGAATTCCAGCTGCTGATCAGCAAGAAATCGCCGTTCCTCGAGCGCCGCGCAGACATCGACCGGGCGCTGCATCAGTACAAGGCGACGCCGGCGTATGCGAGCGTGTTCCAGACTTATGGGATGCCGTTGCTGACGTGAGGCTCGGCCCGGCTCGATGCTAGGCTGGGGAACTGATCGGTGGTCGAGCGCCGGGCGCGTCGAGGCATGGTGCAGCGCCTGGCGCATTCGGCAGCTCCAACAAGTCGGTGGTCCGCCCGTGAGCGTGTGGCGCGTGAAGCAGCTTCCGCTCGATGCCTCGGAGCACCGGCGGCGCGCGCATCGCGCAACCAACAAGAAGATTCAGTACGACGGCGACGAAACGGCGACCGTCGCATGGATGGCTGACGGCTACGCGTACTTCCTCGAAGTCCACACAGCTCTTGAGGACGTGCTCGGCGACCGAGCGAGCCTGCTGTCCGATGCTCAGCGAGTCGATGCGATCATCTTCTATGCGGAGAACGATGCGTATCCGGACTGGCTCAACGCGATAGGCTAGCGTTGTCAGCCGCTTGCGGCCAGCAGCGGTCGCTTGCGGCCGTCTGCTTTCAAGCAACAAGAGCTTGCGTTACCGAATCAAACAACCCCAACGGCGGAAACCAATGGACGAAAGCGATCGCAAGATCCTCGGGATTGTCCTCATGATCCTGGGGGTTCTGTTCGAGCACTATCAGCCCTATGCTGAAGCGGTCGCATCGGGCGACCTTCCGCCGCCCGCAGAAGGTATCGCCGATGTGGTGGCGCCGGGCGATGTGTGGCGGCACGCGGTCACCCAATTTGTATCGATTGAGCCCATGTCAGGGCAGCTAGTCACGGAATTGGGCATCGCTGTCGCCTGGGACGAAGAGCACATCCTGGGCGCGAGATTCGACCAGAACAGGTTCATTGAGCTGTGTGGAAGCACGGTACCCAGTTGACCGGTTCTGGTGCTGTATCTGAGCGGAGGTATGTCCGCTCAGGGTGCGAAAGCACGCGTAGCGGCGACGGCCGGACGACTGACTGCTTTTCGGCGTCCAAACCGGCCTCTGCGACCGGCAGCTCAGGGTCGTGAGTGCGAATTCGCGACTATGGAGAGCGGACGCTCGGCCGAGTTCAATCTGATCCACGGGGTCGATGGCGCTGAATAAGGGCCCAATTTGCTGACGTGCGGGAGCTGGGGCGGCCGGCCCTCGTACGCAGCGGCGAGCGCAGTCCATCAGGCAATTGAGGAGGGGGGCTCTGCCGGATCCTGGGGCGCGCTCCATCACGTACGCCGAACGTGGCGAGCATGCAAGGAAGCCTACGTACGTTTGTACGGCGCCCTACGTACGTACGTCCGTGCGGGGAGTGAGCTGCGCGCGACCGTGCGTGCCGTACGTACGGCGCGCACGTACGTACGGGCTAGGGGCGGGGACAAGGCCTCCGAAGGTGTACGGGGGGTCGCCCCGACACCTTGCATGAACGCGGTTTTGCGCGGGCCAGCCAAGTTCATTCCGACAAGCACCTATCGGGAGCGGGATGTCGCTGCCGTTTAGCGATGGCGTTTCCATGAGCGCCGTGGGCACGCATGGGGCGTCTCATGGGCATAAGCCCAAGTTACTTACACGGGCGCTTACATGGATGGAGATCGTCTTAAATCCCAAACCATCGATCGGTCGAAAACATCGATGAATACTGGTAGGCCGTGCTGGACTTGAACCAGCGACCAAAGGATTATGAGTCCTTGCTATGAGGCTGCGTTGCTGCCGCTTTGTGCATCAAATCAATGGCTTACGCCGGGCTCAGCCTGCATTGATGGCGCATTGGCCAGCTATGTCGTTGACACTGCGTTGACGACAGGCGCCATCCTGGATTTGACGCGGCATTGCGGGTCGCGCGTCGGTCGCCGAGGCCCGGCGACTGATACCTCAAAGGCCGGCCGTCTCCTTGCTGGTCCCCTTGGTAGGGGATGCCTTCCGCTCCTCTCGGGAGGGGACAATCATGAGCTGCGGGATGTTGCCGGCGCCGTCTGATGCGTCGAGGATAGACTGTGGGCCCACGGGCCTCCCCCCGGCATACACCATGAAACCTCGCTACAGTCAGTTCAACACCAAGCGCAAGCTGCTGACGCCTGCGCAGGCGAAAGCGCGCGCGGGCGAGCTTGGACAGTTGGCCGAACGCGTCGGCTATGGGGGCAACCCAGAGCACAAGAAGAACCCCGGTGACTTCAACCTTACGCCGCCGGCCGATCCGCGCCAGGGCAAGTCGTTGTGCGATGTCGCCAAGATTTTCAAGCGAGGCGAAGCGGTAAAGCTGCTTCAAGCAGGGCTACGCAAAGGCCTCGTCAGCGATCGTATGAACGGCGAGTGGCCGAAGAACGTCTGGTCCGTCACCCAAGACGGTTACGCCTTGGAGGCACAGCTCGAGAACCCGGAGCTTGGAACCTATCATGGCTACCCCATGCCTGCGACCGATCCACTAGCTCAGGAAGTCCTTCGCCGTTGGGAGCCCTCCAATGGCTGATCTGCGCATCAGCGTCGACTGGATGGCTGCGGCTTCGGGCGAGGCCGAGGTAGCAGCTACGGCGGCAATGCTCGACATTCGGGTCGATAGCGTTAACCTGACTCGGAATCAGGACGTTTGGGCAAAGACCGTCCGAGAGAACGTATTCGTCTCCGCCTATCCATTGGCTATGTGGTTTGCGAGTTCGTGGTGGCGGTTGCACCATGAGCCGCTCCCGACTCAACAGCCGGGCCATGACTGGCGTATGGCTCATGAACTGGGGGCGGCCAACCATGGCTTCGTTTGGCCACGCATCATCTTCATCCCGGACGGTGAAGCGGTTCAGGTATGGGCCGGTGCAGCGATGACTCCTGAGCAGTCGGTGCAGTACTTGCAGTCGTTAGAAGCGCCGAGGTCTGTGCTGCTCGGCGATTTTCAGCAGAGCATCCACCGCTTTATAAGGAGCGTACTGGCTCGACTCGATGCTAGGGAGTTGGCTGGGACAAATCTCGCGCAGCTTTGGGCCATCCTGCAGGAGGACCTCGCGAACCCCGAGACTGTCCGGCGCAGGAAGCTAGAGGCCGAATTAGGCTTCGATCCTGAAGAGTGCCCTGAGGACATGCTGAACGCTGCACTTCGGTGGGAGGACAAAGTTGGCGATGTAGCTTTGTCGGAACTGGCACCTGCAATCTCAGCATCGGAACAGACTCCGAACTTAGCGACCCTCGGGCAGCTGGCTGCGGCAGACGGAATTGTTGGCACACCAGAGATTTCGCACGATTCCATCGACCACTTAGACCACGGTGAACCGTGGGAGAGGGCGGTTCATGATGCGCGCGCGCTTCGCCGAAAGATGGGAAACGTCAGCGAGCCTATGTCCAGCAAGAGCTTGCATCAGCTGCTGGGACTTGACAGCGTGTCCCTTGCCAATTGGGCAGTTCCTGAAGGTCGGCCCCCAGTCGCTGTGGCTATGCCGACAAACAACGGCCATCTGAAGTTCGTTCCGCGCAGGCGCAACGCAGCTGGACAGCGATTCGAAATGGCGCGCTTTCTTGGCGAGTACTTGAGGCCATCGAATGAGGGCGCCGGTTGGCTCGCATCAACTGACTTAGGGACTTCTCGCCAAAAGTACCAACGTGCCTTCGCCGCAGAGTTCCTCTGTCCGTTAAATGCGTTGATTTCATTTCTGGGAAATGACACCTCGTCGTACGCCATAGAGGATGCTGCCGCGAAATTCGGGGTGAGTGAGCAAGTGGTGAATAACTTGTTGCTCAACAATGACTATGTCCCTCACCCGTGGACTTCGCACCTGCCGTACCAAATGGCCGCATGATCGTTGGAGCGAGTAGTCTCATGCCGCAGATCACGCGCGTGTAGGCATCCGCGACGGCATGCATTCCTTTGATGCCCGGCGCTGACCGACGCCTGGGCTTAGCCGGCCTATTGGACCTCGGCGAGCGGTCCTCATGCCACCATCTAGCGACCGGGGGCTCTTGAGTGACTCCTACCTAGCTCTACCTAGCGGCACTGCTGCACGGAACGTGTTGTGTCCGCGACTCACAAGGCTTCAGCCAGCGGGGGGCTGAGGTACATTTCGTCGCAACAAAAATCAAGATGCTTTTGACCTGAGACGTTTCCTGTAGCCACCTGGAAGGTGAGTTCTCTCGTAAATTTACTGACGAGGAGAACTCATGAAGAAGCGATACAGCGACGAACAAGTGGTGCGCATCCTGCGCGAAGCCGA
>Ga0213872_10002755_pt1 | contig 10082 bp, 7 predicted proteins | sample VelepicomBERX_R2_FD_160071 | JGI IMG/M metagenome (GOLD analysis project Ga0213872, IMG submission 160071) | Rhizosphere microbial communities from Vellozia epidendroides in rupestrian grasslands, the National Park of Serra do Cipo, Brazil - RX_R2 | ecosystem: Host-associated > Plants > Roots >... | reverse complement strand
CAAAAGAATTTCATTCTGGGCGGCGAGTTAATCCTCTCTCTAAATGAGAGGAACTCGCTTAGTGTGATATTCGCTAAAGCACTCGTTCACCAAAATGGTCCCTCCGTCACGGGCGTCAGTGTGAAGTACGACTACGTCTGGGGTGGGGGCTACAGGTGAGTGTGGGGGAAGTCTCTCTCCGTCAGGCATGCAGGCGTTTTTGTTATGGCTTACCTATCCATGAGTACTGCCAGGCGAGGGCAACGTTCTGGTAATTACCACCGAATCGCACGTATGTGCCACCGCTGTAACTGATCTTCAGTGACTGGTGCTTCGAAAGGCGGAAAGCCGCTGTTCCCCCGAGGCGCGAACTGGTCTGACGGGTGTCAGGATTCCGTATGCCGTTTACGGTGGTAACGCCGCCCCACCAGAAATTTCCGTCCAGCGAGGCCCACGTGCCGCGGCCGAAATCGCGACTCAGATGTCCTTCGAACGAGCCGATCGGTTCCTCGGTCTGCGGTGCCGGACCCGGAATGTGAAAGTCCGCCGAGTTTGTTGTGTAGAACCATGCACCGCCATAACCGTCGACGATCCAGGTTCCCCAAGATCTGGAGTAGCCGAATTCGGGCTTGAAAGCCCACCTGTTAATGCCCCAGTTAATCAACTGAGTGGGACTGTATTGCCCAGTCGGAGCGATCACTCTCAGGCTTGCGCCTAAGATGGTCTTTTGCTTCCACTTCAAGAATTGATCCACCGGCATGGCCGGGCCGCCCTTCAGGTTCACAGAGAAGCGCACACCAAGATCGACCAGGCCCGAGCGGTATGCTGAACCGCCTTTTCCAAGAGCTGCCGCGTTAAAGGTTCCTACTCCATACGGCAGCGAGGCGGTGATGTTAGCCGAGCGCCCTAAGACGCTGAGGGAATGGTAATAGCTGACAATCGGGACGTTGTACGTGCCAGTCGCGGTTAAGGGAATGGTACCGGTGAAGTTAAGCCCCCCATCATAAAAGGACCACACCAGGGTAACCGCGTTGCTGCGTAGGGGAGTGATGAGATAGGCGCGCGGCGCCAGATCCTGCGCTGAAACGAAATGGGAGAGGGCGATGGCTAATATCGCCAGCCATCGCGATCTTCTGAGAAGGAGCACGACGGATGATTGTTTTGCAGCAGTCCCACACTGGATGCTCAGAACACGACCTTGATGATGCGCAGGATAAGCTCTTCAAAGGAGAAAATCGTTAGCAGGAGAGGCACAAGGGGGGCTGCGGTGGCCGCGGCCAATCGTGAGATGTCATCAAGGCCGAAGGGGACAGAACGCATTTCGCGCACCATCGCATAGCTGTTGCCGAGATCGGCAAGCGACTGGATATCGGCGGCTCCTAGAAGTTCCTCGAAAGGGCCAGGATTATCGACTATCCATTTTTGCTCAAAGCTATCGACGTAACGCTGGGCGAGCAGTCCGTAGTCGGCCAATCCCTTTCTTTTCGCGCGAGCCATCTGGGGAGTAAACATCAAGAGCGGCGCGAGAATGGCGAAGACGAAGACGACAACAAAGCCTCCGGCCTGTAGCTTGAATGACACCAACTTTTCACCGTGATAAAGGACTCGACTGGCCAGCACACCGGCGAGCATTACACCCTGAGCGAAAAGGATAGGACTGAAAGCGTAGGCGCTCTTGCCAAGGAAGGCGAGACCGGCGGAGCGATCAGGGTGAGTGGGAACGAGGTGAAGTTCGATTCTGGAGACCTGCCAGAGAAAGCGGAACCAAATGAAGAGCCTCAGGTACCAGCGGAGAAGTATGAACTGCACAAGGGGGATGCTCACGAACACATACCAGAAGCCGGCGGGAGTCAGGTGCCAGCGTCCGCCGGGCATGGCATACCAGGTCGCAGTGTTAATCTCCACCCGGGTGTGCCAAACCCAGAGGCCGACGACATACACAAAGAGCAATAGCCCGCACTCCACGGGGATGGAATCACGTACCCGCTTGGCTGAGTCGAGTGCGATGTCAAACCTGGGGAGGCTTTTGGGTGGAACGATCTGGCGCCGGATGAAACCGCGCACAACGGGACGCAGACGGAGATGAACAACCAGCTCAGCTGCGATGAGGATTGGGAGCGCAATGAGGAGTCGCACCTGCACTTCGACGTCATGCAGGAAGGAAAGCCTAGCAACGTTCCCGGCCAGGGACCCGATACTGGCGAGAAGCAACAAGGGCAGCCACGCGAAGAGCGTGATGACGATCATTCTTCGCCTCAGGTGTTCCAGGTGATCTCCCTCGAGATGCGCTTTCCGGAGCATCTGGAAGAGCGGGCCGCCGAGCACTAACGAGAAATCATGTCCTTCCTCGACTGAAGCGAGTTCTGTCACCATATAAACCTACCTAGCGGACGCCGGTGACCGCCCGGGGGGACGAGAGGGACACGTTGTCCGCCGTAAAGCTTACGGCGGTGCGCCCTGCGCTCATTGGCCGCTCGCGAAGGAACCCTAATAAAACGTGGACTTAAGTTAAAGCTCTGGCACGGTTCTTGTCGGCTGTCAGAATTGACAGTCTCCCAATCCGGGCTCTTGCGCTAAGGTGATGCTGCACGAGCGCTACAATATCACCGGATTCCATAAAGCCCTGGCGATTCGCCATGCGATGCCCGGCTGGCATCACCGACCACGTTTGCTGGATGGAGCAAATCGCGGCGAATGCAGCGGTCATTCCCTAGAAGCGCGGCCCTTACACCAGCGAAGGAATATGAGATGGACACGAATGCAGCGAGAAATGAAGTAAAAGTGATGGTTGTGATGGACCTAGCCGCAATCTGCAAGAAGCTGGCTGAGAATTCGATTGTTCCGGACGATATGCGTGCCGAGGCGCGTGAATTTGTCGCGGAATTCGACTCACTTCTGCCAGTGCGTGGCAAAGCCAATCCGTCTGAGAAAGCGCAGGCCGAGGCGCTGTTGATTAAGATGGCGCGATTTTTAACGCGAGTGGTCGAAATTCAGTCGTGGCCCGCAGACTCGCGGAGCCTGCGAGCATAGTGTTATGGAGGCACCATCCAGAATTGATCATCTTCCGCCCCTCAGAGCTCTAACGCTGAGGTGAAGCAGCACCAGTGTTGCGCTCATTCGAGGATCGGGATGACAGAGAGCAAATCCCCTCGATGAGATTCGCATTCTGATCGGGGCGCTTCCAGCTTTGAAAGAAGCTCAAGCGGGCTGAGAGGTTAGGATGGGCAAGCAGGAATCCCTGGTTCGCGAGGAACTGAGGACACCGCGATCTGCCGCTATTGCTGGGATGATTTTTGGCGTGTTGCTGATCACCAGTCAGTCGCTGGTGTGGATTTCCATTCCCGTCAATTCCGCAGCAAAGGATGTGATCAGTCACTCAAGGGCCGTCTCACTAGCTGTGAACTTGCTGCCCTTTGCGGGTATCGCTTTTCTCTGGTTCATTGCCGTGGTGCGTAATCGCCTGGGAGCACTAGAGGATCGCTTTTTCGCCACGATTTTCATCGGAAGCGGGTTGATATATATCGCGATGATCTTTACAGCGGCTGCATTGGCAGGTGGCCTTATCCGGGTTTTGCTTAATGCACCAGAAACTCTCATGCGGACCGGAGCGTATGCAGTCGGGCGCGCCGAAGTCTACCAAACGATGAACGTATACGGAAGCAAGATGGCTGGCGTCTTCATGTTCTCTACCTCTACGATCTTGCTGCGAACCTTAATCGCTCCGCGCTGGATCGCCTTCGTCGGTTACGCTTTGGGAACGATACTCCTGCTGAGTATTGGAATCACTTTATGGGTTTCACTCGTCTTTCCACTGTGGGTATTTCTGGTGAGTGCTGCCATACTGCTTGAAGACCCATCCAGAGCAAAGTGACTGTTCACATCCCATGTCCGCCTGAAGATCTCGATGGTAATAGCAGGGCTTAGCATGTCCCCAGCATGATAGGTTCTGAAATTACGCCAAGGCGACTTTGCGGCAACCCAGGCTTTCGCGCACTTATTCGTGCACTTATTCCCGCACTTTGGGGGCGCGAAGAAGTGTGGAATTACGTGACCGTATCGGGATGATTTGCTTCTTCCGCTGCCGTAGGCAGTGTGAAGTGGAATGTCGCGCCGTGTCCCCCGTTCACTGTTGCCCATATACGGCCGCCGTGCGCCTCAACAATCGACTTGCTGATCGACAGGCCCATGCCGCTGCCTTGCGGTTTCGTTGTAAAGAAAGCTTCAAATAATTGGTTGGCCGTTCCGGGCGGCAGCCCGGGGCCTGTGTCGTTTATAGAGATTTGAATCTTGCCGTGTGCGCTTAATTGCGATTCGACCGTAAGCACGCCACCTGTGTCGCTCATCGCTTCGATGCCATTCAACATCAGGTTCATGAGCACCTGCTGAAGTTGAACTCGATCTGCCACCGTCATTGGAAGGTCGTCCTTGAGATCGGTGCGGATCGATACTCCGTGTCTTCTGGCTTCGCTTCGCAGCATCCCGGTCATTTCATCGACGACCTCATTCATCGCGACTAACTCTCGTTTGGGAGGCGCCTTCTTGTACAACGATCGCAGACGCTCGATGATTTCCGACGCAAGAGTGGCCGCTTCGATGATTTTTTCTGTCCGCTCGCGAACTTTCGTCAGATCGGGCGGGTCGTGCTGAAGCCATCTCAAAGATGCCTGGGCATTCAGGGCTGAGGCCGTGATGGGCTGTAGAAGTTCGTGCGAGATGGAGGCAACCAGTTCTCCCATCGAGTTGACCCGGTTAATATGGGTAAGATTTGCCTGGAGCTGTTGCGCTCGGTGGCGGTCTTCAATATCCGTCGCAGCGCCACACCATTTCAAGATCTTCCCACGCTTGTCCCGCAGTGGCACGGCGCGTATCAGGAACCAGCGATATGCTCCGTCCGCGACGCGACGAACGCGTAACTCGTGCTCGAGAGGTTCTCCCGAAACCAGCGACGCACGCCACTTTTCAACAACTCGAGTGAGATCGTCGGGATGAACTGCAGCCTGCCAACCTGATCCCGACGTCTGTTCTACAGTCAATCCCGTAAATTCAACCCAACCCCTGTTCGCGAACGTGCAATAGCCGTCGGACCGAGCGACTAATGCCATCGCCGGCATAGTTTCGATCGCTTCCCGAAACCTCTGTTCCTCGCTCGCTAACCGCACCATTCGGTAGCGGAAAAAGGCTGCAACGATCGCTGCCGATGCCAGCATAGCCGTGAGCAGAAACCACCGCGTCTGCCAGAACACTAGTCTGCCCTTCACCACCGCGACCGCAGCTACGCCGTGACCCGTGGACGGGAGAACGTCAGTGCTCGCCGGAGGCTGGTAATTCGCATCCACGAGGAGCGCGGCGTATTCTATCCCGAAATGCGTCAAGTTCCGCCACTTTGAATCGGGTTGGATAGCAGTGAAAGGCTGATCAGCGAGCGGCTGCACCCACCAGGGTCCCCAGTGTGCAAATAACACAATGCGTTGTCCCGGACGGCCGCGAATCACCCGGCCCTCGATTATGTCTGTTCGATCGGGACCGCCCAGGCTTGCGAGTGGAACTCTCGTGAACTCGATGGCCGGTCCGGACCGGTCCTGATTTTTGCGACACGCAAGCGTCGTGCAGAACAGCACGACAAGGCTGACCACCCACCCAACTCGCCATATCTGTCGTGACGGGACACAATTCCTGGGTCGCCGCAAAGCGGTCGAAGTGCTGAGTTCATCGCCCGGGATCGCAAAATTTGTTGCCACCTGGAATTCCTGAAACCCGAACAAATTGGTCGCTTTCGAAAATAGCAGACACCTTTACCGGTTGACACCGACAGTCGGCGGGCGCCATTCTTCGGCCGTTCCACACAGACGCTGGGCGGACGCTGGGCAGACACTGGCCAGCAGCCTGGCCGGCGCAGACACTGCCGGCTTCAATCCGCTACATCATATGGGGGGGCCGACGCTCGACTCAGCTTGCAGCGTAGCTCGAATTCTAGAAGCTAATAAGTTGGCGTGGCTAGGCATACCAGTCTGACTTAGTCGGATCGGATCGAATCTTCATACCAAAACACGGGTCGTGAATGGGCTCCGGGCGGATGTGATGCGTGGTTCCCGAGATGCTATTCGGCTCGCAGCGCCTCTATGGGATCGACTGTGGCGGCGCGGCGCGCGGGGAGCAGGCAGGCGATGGCTCCGACGGCCAGAAGCACGCAAACCGCAGCGCTGACGATGACGGGATTGTACGTGCTGACCTGGAATAAGAGGCTTCCCACGATGCGCGCGCTTGCAGCAACAACTCCGATCCCGACAAATGCACCGATGAGGACAGGCGCGAGCCCCTCGCGCAGCACAAGGCTACAGATGTTTGCCCTTTGCGCGCCGAGTGCGAGGCGAACACCGATCTCGCGCTGGCGCTGGACGACAGAATAAGTGACGACGCCGTAGACGCCCAGTCCGGCGAGCAGCAGCGCACTGCCGGCGAAGAGCAGCAGCAGATCCATCTCGAAACGGCGGCCCGCGACCGAGTCCGCAATGATGCCGCCGAGAGCGCGCACTGTCGGCACGGATACATCAGCGTCTACGCTCCAGATTGTCTTGCGAATCGCATCCGCGACGGTTGCCGGGTCCTGCCGGGTGCGCACGACAAGCCCGCCGGTCATGTCGGTGCGATACCAGTAGGGCATGTAGACCATCATCGGATCGGGCCTCGCCAGCGAGATTGTCCGCGCATCGCGGACCACGCCGATGACTGTGAACGGCGCCTCGTCGGTTAATCCGGCGCGGCGGAATTGGAGGCCGATCGGGTTCATGCCCGGCCAGAGGGTGCGAGCGGTCAGGTCCGAAACGAGAGCGTAGTGTTTGCCTTCGTCGCTTGCGGACAGGAAACGCCCAGCCAACAATGGCAGATGGATGGCTTCAAGGTAGCCGGGGCTGATCCAGCGGAAGTGCTCGGTGGGAATCTGCATGACGGGCCGCGCATCGCCGGTAACGCGGATCGAGTCGATCCACGTGTCGCCCGCCAGGGGCAATTGGCTCACCACGCCGGCGGACTCGATTCCGGGAAGCTGATGCAGGCGGGCGAGAAGCTCTCGATAGAACGGCGTGCGCGACTTGTTGTCGGGGTAGGACTTTGTGGGCAGGTTGATGACGGCGGTTATCGCATGGTCCGTCTGGAAGCCGCGGTCGGTATGCATGAGCCGAACGAGACTCGCTGTCAGCAGACCGGTCATGAGCACCAGGGCGACACTGACGGCGACCTCGACTGCGACCATAATTCTGCGGAATCGTTTGCTGCTGCGCGATTCGCTCGCAAGTCTCGACTCGCTGTGCAGCACTTCGTGGGGCTGTGTGGCGGAAGTGATCCAGGCCGGAACTGCGCCGGCCAGCAGCGCTGCCGCGACGGCGAGCAGGGGTGCACACACGGCACCTGCCCAATCGAGATGCAGCGACCCGCGGAAATCGAGCTGCGGCGGAAGGTAGTGCTGCATCAGCGGCACAAGGAAAGCGGCGAGCAAAACGCCAAGGATGCCTCCCGCAACTGCGAGCAGGGTGGTCTCGCGCATGGACATGCGCAGCATTTCGCGGCGGGGCGCTCCAAGCGCCGCGGCTATGGCCATCTGCTGCCTGCGGCCCACGGCCCGCGCCAGCAGCAGATTCGCAATGTTGATGCAGCCCACCAGGAGCAGTCCTGCTACGGCCGCGAGCAGGATAAGGAGAGGCATACGGTTATTGCCGACCAGCACCTGCTGGAATGGGGTGAGCACGGCAGAGAGCGTGCCTTTTTCTTCTGCGGAAAGACCTGCTGAAATCGTGTGCTGCAGGGCGTTTATTTCTGCATCTGCCTGTGAAACTGAAACTCCGGGCTTGAGCCGGGCGAGTCCGAAATAATCAAAATCTCCCATTGCCTCCTCGAGCCGGTCTTTCGAAAGGGCCAGAGGAACGATGGCTTCGACTGGTTTGCCGCGGTCTTTGTCGGGTCCGGCGATGGTTTCGACTACGGGCAGATGAAAAGACTGCGGCATGACGCCGATCACGGTGTAGGGGAATCCGTTGAGCGAGATGGTTCTGCCGAGAATGCCGGGATCGCTCTGAAACTGCTGTCGCCAGAGCTGATTTGTCAGCAGGACGACGTGCTCGTGGCCCGTTTGAGCCTCCTGTTCGGTGAAGGCGCGGCCGAGCTGCGGACCGATGTTCAGCACAGCGAAGATGCCGGGCGTTGCGCTCAGCACGTCGGTCTGCAAGGGACGGCCGCCTATGCCGAGAGGCATGGAGGCTTCTTCCATGAGGGCCATCGACTGCATGCTGTGGCTGTTCTGCTGCCAATTGAAGAAGTGGTTCGCATTCATCGGCAGGCGGGGATAAATATCACGAAACTCCGCAACCTGCTCTTCCAAGACGATCAGTTGATCGGGGTGGGCATAGGGCAGCGGCCGGAGCAGAACGTCATAGACAAGGGTGAAGATCGCCGTAGTTGCGCCGATGCCCAGGGTGAGCGTCAGGATTGCGGTAACGGCGAAGCCGGGGACCTTTCGCAACTGGCGGAAGGCATGGCGGACATCCTGAAGCAACACGTGAAGAAGATCCATGAACGAGACCTCGATCCGCTCGCAGCGCGCAGAGGTTCGGAAGACAAATGAACTGTATTCTCCATACGCATACTCGCCTGAAGCGGTTCCCTGCGGATTTTCAACCTGGAAATTATTACAACGGCGCTCAACAGCCCCTTCCCATAGGCATTCGAGTGGAGTACTATGCTTCGCATAGACATTCGAGGGGAGCGCGCGGACTGTGGTTGCGAAAAGGCCTCCGGAAGCGGGAGATGTTCTTCAGGGCACGCTGGACATGCTGATCCTGCGAACGCTGGTGATGGGACCGGCGCATGGGCACACGATTGCGCACGCCATCGAGAGTACGTCGGAAAACGCCCTGGAAATCGAGCAGGGATCGCTCTATCCCGCGCTGCATCGGCTCGAGGATCGTGGTCTCGTTTCCTCGGAGTGGGGCGTGAGCGAGAACAATCGCAAGGCGAAGTTTTACCAGCTTACCGGCAAGGGGCGGAAGGAACTGAACGCAGCTACGGGGCGCTGGCGGCGGATGACCCGTGCCATCTCTCTCATTCTTGGAGAATCGTTCGACTAACGGCAGGAGGGTACGCAGATGAACTTGCGGCGCTTCAGGGATCGCGGCAGGAAAGATGAAGACCTGGCGGAGGAGATCGCATCCCACCTTGCCCACGAAGAGGATGACAATGCTGCGCGCGGCCTTACTCCGGAAGAAGCGCGCCGGCAGGCCCGCGTGAGCTTTGGAAATCCGCGTGTCGTGCGCGAGCGGGTGTGGCGCTATCGTTCGCTCCCATGGATTGAAGATGCGTGGCGCGATCTGCGCTTCGCGCTGCGTGGACTTCGTAAGACGCCGGGTTTCACGATCATTGCCATTCTGGTGATTGCAGTCGGGATCGGTGTAAACACGGCCGTGTTTTCGGTGATCAATACGGTGCTGCTCAAACCGCTTACGTATCCTGATCCGCAGGCGCTGGTCGAGCTGAGGAATACCAGCGCGCAAGGGTCATTCCCCGGTGCGAACATACCGAAGTTCAACATCTGGCATCAGCAGACCGGCATTTTTCAGCAGGTCGCGGCGTATGACTCGGGCGGCGCGGGGATGAATATCACAGGCGGCGATCATCCCGAGCAGGTGCAGGGCATGCATGTATCTGCGGATTACTTTGCGATGTTCGGAGCCCCGGTCGTTACGGGGCGCACCTTCAGCGCAGAGGAAGACAGTCCGCATGGCGGCCGCGTTACGGTTCTGAGCTATGGGCTGTGGAAGAGCCGCTTTGGGGCGAATCCGAATGTGGTGGGATCAACGATTCAGCTCGATGGCGAGCCGTATCTGATTGTTGGCGTAATCGGCCGCAATTTTGTAACCGATGTCCCGGTGGATCTGTGGGTGCCGTTCCAGTTTGATCTGAACTCACAGGATATGGCGCATTACTTCACCGTGGCTGCCCGGCTGCGGCCTGATGTCACGCTGCCACAGGTGAATGCGCAACTCCGGCTTGCGGCGGACCAGTACCGCCGGGCCTATGGCCAAAACTCACTTCCGCCGGGTGGCGGATTTGGCGTC